>JAAUYB010095834.1_pt1 | contig 11595 bp, 4 predicted proteins | sample 7278071 | NCBI WGS metagenome assembly JAAUYB01 (sample SAMN14350121, study PRJNA611818) | marine sediment metagenome | isolation source: surface marine sediment (1.8m) | place: French Polynesia: Moorea | collected 2018-08 | reverse complement strand
GGAAGAGGAAAAAGAAATGCCCCCAAAGGAAAGAAGTCACTCAATCCATCTCAATAATGGTCCTCCACAGCGATGATGGTCGCACGGAAAAAGGAAGGAGGAAAGAAAAATGCCAAAAATCGATTGATGACGTGCTAACTCCTCTCCGCCTGTGGCTGTGGTGGTGGTGGCATGGCGCCGAGCCGCCACAGTCGGAGTCAATTTGTAAAACTGAGAGAGAGACTGAAAGGCGATCGCCTAGACTCGATCCCATCGCTCTTCCCCCCTCGAGATGGCGGCCCGTTGAAACGGGGGGAGTGGAAGTGATCGATTTCAGTTTGTTTTGGGCGGTAGGTGTAGGTGTGGGAGAAGAAGAAGAAGAATTGGCATCCGTTCGAAAGCAGTGTCTGTCCGCCTTTTCTCTTTCTTGCTGTGTGCGTGACTTGCAGTTTCTCCGCGCTCGACATTGACTCTCCCTTTTCTTTTTCCTCCTCCCCGGGTGTTTTTAGAGGGAAAGCAAGTAAAAGCAGATGCGGACGCACGCCATTTCGAAAGGACATTTTGCCTACGACGCTATAGTCCCCTTGCTCCACTAGAGCAGGTCTAGCAAGATTTAGTTTTTCCATTATGATAATGCGGCGTTGTTACACATTGGGATTGAAAAAAAAGGAGGGGGAGGGAAGACGGAGGAGGAGGAGCTTTCCAAGTTGAGGTGGTTAGGGACGAGGACGAGGTGGATGTTGTACACGTACGACGTATGACGCACGCAAAGGGTCTTCCTCTTTTTTTTCGTCCTCCTTTCCCCCTCCTACTTTTCCGTCCTCTCTCTCTCTCATACTTGCTTCCTTCCTCTCCCCTCTCCTGATATCGGGTTGAATCTGTCAAGACACGGCCGAATGATGGATCACTTCTGGGAGAGTCTGGCTGCAGCGTACACTGAGCCGGTGTGCGCGCGAGAGGGAAGCCCCTTCTTTCTCCCTCTTCTTCCCTCCAAACCAACTACACATCGCTGGTTGCAGGAAAGGGAGAGGGGGGGGGGGATCCCCTTCCGCCGCGGAAAAAAAAGAGAGGAAGGGAACAACTGGCACCGGGGATCCCGAACAAGAACGAAATCTCTCCCTATGAAAGGCACGCCATGTTTTTTTTTGTCAAAGACCTTCATCGCCAATGCCAATGTTGTGCATTGCTATCGTTTCGTTTCTCAGCACACATGCGTTGAGAGCACACTGGAAACGACTAAGATTCGATCAGAGGAGGAAGAAGGGAAGGGGAAAAGCACGAGGAGGAGGAGAAAGAAGAGGAGGTTGGAGGGAGGGAGAAAAGAAGCTCACGCAGCTTTGGCAAGGGATCGATCCATCTCAGTCGGGGCTTGGCAGGCAGGCTGGCAGAGGGGGAGGGAGAAGGGAAGAAGCAGGCTCCCCTCCTCTCCGTCGTCGGAGGCACGGTCGTCGGCCGTCGGCCCCCGGAGCCATGGCCAGGGGGGAGGGAATGTATAATTATTCTATTATCTGATACCAGAAAACGCCTCTCGAAAGTGCGGGAAAAGATAGGGAGGGGGTCCGGCCTGCGGCTCCGAATGCGGCTGCAGTCGAAGGACCAGAATATTTCGAGAGAAAAGGCAAAAAAGAAATGATTGGTTGATCTATTTTGGGATAGCGCATTTGCATTCTGGAAAAGTGGGCACGCACGAGCGAAATATTAATTTTCCCAATGTCTCCATTCATTTCCAGGTCAGCAGCGGTTCGTCCTCGCCCTACCGAGGCCAGCAGCAGTCTTCCTCGGTCCCTTCGGAGCAGGAACAGCAGCAACAGCAGCAACATCACTACGGCCACCACCAAAAGGAGTCAAACTCCTCCGGAGGTGGCGGCATCAATCCGCTGGCGGTATGTCTTTCAGCAAAATATCATCTCCATTTTGTCAGTTTTTCAACGTTTTTCATGTTCGTTTTTTGTAGGAAATCGACGACGACGACCTGCTGGCAATCTTTAAGGACGTCACTTCAAACGAGTCCGCAGTCGCCGAGGCGTCGCAGCAGCAGCACGAACATCAGCAGCAGCAAAACGAGGACAACCACCACGGTTCTTCTTCGGAAGATGAGGAGGGCAGTGGCGGCCACCACCACAGACACCACCACAGGTCGTCTGCGCCTCCCCACCGGGACGCCAGCCAGCAGTCGACGGCCTCCTCCACGTCCTCGGCCCCCACCTCGGCCCCGTCCCAGTTCCACCCGTCGCCGTCTTCCTCCGGCGGAGGACACCACCGAAAATGGCCCTCGTCATCGACGGCTTCCACTTCTTCTTCCTCATCTTCTGTGCCTCATCCTGTCCCTTCCAAATCCCCCTCGGCGGTCTTGTCCGCCAGGATGCTTAACAAGCGGAAAAAGGGGAGGGGGAAGTTCCCCGTGACCAACAACATTCCAATCGCCCCTCACCCTCCTCCTCTTCCTCCACCTCAGCAGCAGGAATTCAGACTGCTGCAGCCCCACTGCACACTCCCGCAGATTCAGCAACAACAGGGGTTACTGATGACGAACCAGGGCGGGGCCGGCGGCGACATGGACCAGGTGTACATGAGCTCCAACGCCGGCTCAAACGTCTCCCCTGACTCCGGCATCCAGTCGGAGGGAGTCGCCAGCAACTCCCCCATGCACCTTGGGGAGGGGGCCGGCGGCAACGGCATCCAACCAGTCGGACACGCCGCAGCGGCCGTAGCTGCTGCCGCGGCCGCTGCGGCCGCGGGGAGCGGCCTGGTGATAGGCAACCCGGCTGTGATACAGGGCCAGCACCCCCACCAGGGATTCCATCCTGCATTCCAGGGCTCCTCCTACGTGGCCACGACGGGCCCTTCTTCCCACAACCCCCAGGGCCCCCAGCCTAGCCAGCCGTTTGCTCAGCTCAACGTGTGGAACGCCGTCCAGCACCAGCAGCAGTCCGGCAGCGGCTTCTACAGCCCCTTCCTGTCCCCCACCGGAGGGCAGCAGTACAACTTCCAGCCCTTCCACCACGGGCAGCAGCAGCACCAGAACGGCCCCGTCGTCATCCAGGCACAGCGGCTGGCGGGCGGCGCTCCGCAAATGGATCAGCAGCATCACCAGGCCGTCATCCGCCCTCCTCCGCTGGGCGCCGCCACCCCTCGCCCCGACACCCCTCCCCCCATCCTGGTGCCCTCCGTCAACGCCCCTCCCGCCGCGGCCACCCCCTCGGCGGCGGCGCCGTCCTCCTCGTCGCCGAATTCGGCTTCCGTCTCCGTCGGCGTGTCGGTGGCGGCCTCGCCCGGGATGGACTCCCCCACCTCTCCCGTCCTGGTCAAGAGGGGGAGAGGACGGCCCAAGGGCTCGAAGAACAAGGTCAAGAAGGTGACGATGGAGTGCGGTTCTCAGACGGACGAGAGCGTCCTGGCCGGGGGGAGCGGACTGGGAGGGTTCGGCATGGGCGTCGGCGTCGGCGTCTCCACCGGCCCCATTAGCAACAACTCTGACAGCGACGGGGGCAGCAGCGGCGCGGGCAGCAGCGGATCCCTACCGCCGCCCCTCACCAAGTTCGCCTCCTCCACACTTCCCGCCGTGGGATCCGGCGGCAAGGCGGCCAAGGGGGAGCGCGGGAGGCCCCGGAAGGACCCGCCTATGCTGGAGCCACAGATATCCCCATCCGCTTCCTCATCATCAGTCGGCAAGAAGAGCATGGTCAACTTCATCGAAGAGAGGCAGCAACAGCAGTACCTGAAAAAGTTCCCTTCATCCTCCTCCAAGAGAGACAAGAGCTTGGAAGTCATCACCTTGACCTCGGAGGAGTCCGTCGGCGAGGACAGCGACATGGACCTGGACGACCAGTCTTGGTCCCCCGCCGCCGCCAGGAAGGAGGCTGTGATCAAGAAGTCCAAGGGGAAGGACGAAAGACACAAGTCCAGAAAGGGGTCGAGATCCAAGTCCAAGTCACCGAGGAAGAAGAAGAGGGGAAGGAAGCCGAAGGGGGAGAGGGAACAACAGCACGAAGAAGACGTGGATGAGGACGCGGATTATGTGTCCGCCTCCAGGGTGGAAAAGGCAAAGAGAAAGAAGAAGAAGTCTTCCCACCACTCCTCCTCCAAGTCGTCTTCCTCGAAGGTGGGAAGACACCATCGCTCGGTGACTCCAAAAGTGGATAGGAGAGACTCCAGCCACAGCCCTGGACCGAAAGGCAGCAGTTCTTCACGGATGCGCCTGTCTCGCCACGACGCCTTCGCCGCCTCAGCTTCCACCTCTTCCTTCCTCGGCGGCGCCAACAGCAAGAAGACTGACGGATTGTCGGGAGGCGAAGACTTCTCCTTTACCAACGGCGAGGTCCGCCCCGTCTTCGACTCGAGCTACAACACCCTCCGCCCCGACCGATTCTGGCGGCGGTCGCCCAGCCGAGCCAGCTCCAACGCCTCTCTGGCCACCACTGTCACCATCAGCGAGAGCGAGCCCGGAAGCGTGGGAGTGGGAGGAGACCCTTCCAAGCGGTCCTCCTCTGCGGAGTCGTCCAGAGTGCTGACAAAGGCTTCGCTCAAGGAGATGTCCAGCCTTCACCAGATGGGAGGAGGGGGCTTCGGAGCCTCCACCAAGACCATGCTCAGCGTGCTGGCGGAGGCCAACAAGATGAAGTCCAAGCCGGGAAGGAAGAAGAGGGGGAGGAAGGGGCAAGGGAGCTCCTCCTCTGCCTCAGCGGCGGCAGCGGCACCATCCCCCACATCTGACTGGTTCGAGCGTAGGGGCGCCTCCCCCGGATCAAGCTGCCACTCTAGCAAGTCACCCTTCTCGCCGAGGTCCAACATCAGCGGCAGCGAGGTGCGGGAGGTGGTCAAATACAGCGCGGACATGCTCAACTGCTCGGAGGGGTACAAGACCAAGAGCAAGAAGAGCAAGAAGAAGAAGCAGAGGGAGAAGGCCGCAGCGGCCGCTGCAGCAGCAGTGGCGGCCTCCTCCTCCTCCTCCGGCGGGGCCTGGAAGAGCAAGCACAAGAACGTGATCGACCCCGTGTTCTTGTCCGAGGTCGAGCACGTGCTGCAGGACATGGCCTCCTGCCAGATCGAGCCCAAGCTGCCGTCAGACTTCTGGCCAGACCGTCCGCACGACTCTGTCCCGTCCATCTTCAGGAAGAGGAGGATCCTCCCTTCGAGGTCGAGGAGGGCGGCCTCGTCCGTGGAGAGCGACGCACACCAACAGCAGCAACAGCAGCCGCAGCCTCAGAGGAGGGGCAGGGGCAGGAGCAAGAGGCAGTCCAGAGACGAGCCACGGCCGGGAAGCTCCAAGGGAGAGGAGGGTTCGGAGGGAAAATCTGGTGCCGCGGATTCGGCGGAGCAGAGGCTGCCGCTGAAAAAGAGGCACCACCACCACAGCATCTCCAAGCAGCACGCGGACAACGGCGGAGCGGAGTCTTCCCCTTCACCCCTGCCGAAAACGGCGACGACGGGCCGGAGGGGAAGCGGCAGCTCTTCCAAAAACGCCTCGGCGTCATCAGCGTCTCAAAATTCCGAAATGCAAAACAGGTCTTCCCCTGCTGCTACTACCTCATCCTCCTCATCGCGAAGGCAGGCTTCGAAGTCGTCTTCGTCCGATATCAGCATTATTCATGAGAAGAATTCGTCAGAGGGGGGTGCCACCGCCACCTCCGCATCCACGCCGGCTTACGCCGGCGGAGGAGGAAGAAAGCCCACGGCCGCCGACAGGCTGGTGGAGAAATTGGGAATTCAGAATCTGGTGCCTTCGTCCTCCTCCTCTTCTTCCAGCAAGGCTCCGGCAGAAAAATCCACCCTCAAGATTTTGGAGGAAAACTCCGAGAAGATCCTGGGAAAATGCGGCGGAAATGCGCGAGGAGGCAAAAGCACCCCCATTTCCTCCTCCTCCCTTATTGGAAGCCACCTCTCTCCCACCAAGCCGATCCCACCGAACGAATCCGCGGCTGCCACCTCCGCTGGAAGCAGCACAAACAGCTCTGCGGCAGGACCAGGGAACTTCGTGGACAGCCTCGCCGCCTGCATTGACAAATACACTGCTGGAGGAGGACGAGGCAGTAGCGGCAGCGGCACTAGGAGCGACAGGGGCGGCAGCGCCGTCGTACCACTGCCCGCCACTAAGGCCAAGAGCTTGTCCCAGCCCTTGACGGTCACCGTCGACGACGACAACTCAACCCAGCCTCCCCCTTCGTCTGTCAAGTCTCCGAGGAAGCGCCACCTGCTGGAGATGAGGAAGAAGAACCAGCATCAGCAGCAGGAGGAGAACAACGCTGCCTCGTCCGACGAGCCCAGCGCACCTCCCGTCCTTTTCAAGGCAACGCCGAGGAAGAGGCAGGACAGCGAACGGGTGCCCCAGCTGGAGGTTTCCAAGACCCCGACCCCTCCCTCTATTAGGTCCGCCGTCTCTCCCAGCCCCACCAAGAACTCCCCTCCAAGGCTCTCCCCCGCGCACCGGTCTCCCTCCCCTCCGTCCCTGGACAAGGCCAACGTGGAGAGGAAGAGGCACGAGCCAAAGTACAGCGACATCTCCGACGACGACAACTTTGGCGAGGCGCCGCCCCCGTTGCAAAGAGGGGGAGGAAACGCCGCAGCCGAGGACAGCAGGAGGAAGGAACAGGAGGACGTTTTCAACAGACTTGCAGAAAGCGCCCCCAAGAAGCCCGTCAAAACCATCCCCATGGAGGCTGCGACCGGCAAGAATCCCACCAGCGACGAGGCTGACGAGGCTCCTTTGGCCAAACGGAGGAAGCCCTCGCCGACGATCAAGAAGAAGCGCAGGAGGAGGAAGAGACAAGTGATGTCGGACGAATCCGACCAAGAAGAAGAGGAAAAGAAGGAGGCCAGAAGCAGGTCCAGGTCCAAAGAAACCGCCACCATTGTCTCAACCCTTCCCGAGCCTACTGTAATTCCCAAGCCGGCTCCCCTCCTGCCAGCTAGGAAGCTGTCGGCCGAGGAGCTCAAGGCCACCCTGGCCTCTCTGAGCGAAAGAGCGGCCAGGAGCGCGGAGAAGGCGGCGGCGGCGGCCGCGGCGATGGCCGACGCCTCCGAGAAGAGGGACATGCTGATGGCGTCCGCCAACATTGACTTCGACCGCGACATCCGGCCCCTCGTCGTCAAGAGCAAGAAGAAGAAGAAGGACAACGGCAAGACGAACAAGAGCAGCGCCAGCGACGACGACCACAGCTCCACGTGCTCGAGCGAGTACGACCAGCAGGGCAACCGCATCATCAAGCCCAGGATCCTGCGCAAGATCGCCGCCAAGCTGGACCTGTCCGGGCTCTCCCCTCGTTCGCGGGAGATGGCGCTGCACGAGTGCTCGGTCAGGGTGCACAAGCTGACGCGGAAGCAGATCGTGGAGTCCTCTCCGTCGCCGCCGGGGAGCGTCCGGGAAGAGAACGAGGAGGCGGCGGTCAACGAGAAAAACGAGGGAGGGGAATTTGAACTTCCCGCCAAAAGTTCCCCTCTCCCTCCCTCTCCTTCTGTGGACGGCGCATGCGCAAAAGACAAAAACAAGGCGTCTGTGAACCACGCCGGCGACAAGGACACGCACCCCGACGACCCGGAGGCCGTGGAAGAGGACCCGGAGGACAAGAAACCGGAGGGTGATGTGTCTGGCGCACCCGGCGCAAAGGTGAAGCGTCGCAAGCGCCGCGCCAACCGCACTGGCTTCCCCTCCACCAAGAAGAAGCGGCGCGCCACCTCCAGCGAGAGCGGCGCCTCCTCCTCGCGGCCCTCCTCCGCCGTCTCCGCCAAGAGGATCGCCAAGGGCGCCAAGGATATTGCGCCTCGCCCTGTCCGCGCCAGCGCCAGGGTGGCCGAGGAGAACCAGCGGAAACAGCAGGAGCAGGAGAGACACCTGGAGGAGCACGAGGAACAGGAGCAGCAGCAGCAGCAACAGGTGCCGGCTGCCAAGAAGTCCAAGGGAGGAAAGAGCAGCAAGGATCCCCCCTCTGTCAAAACCGACGTTCTGTCCCAGGCCATCTCCCAGATCCAGGCCGAGCAGCAGGGCGGCGAGGTCAAGATGAAGCGGCCCCGAGGTAGGCCGCCCAAGAAGCGACTCACGGCCAACTCCAGGGCCCAGCAGCAGCAGCAGCAGCAGCTCCCTCCCAACAGCTCCTCTTGTAGCGCTCACTCTGTCGCAGCTCCTTCAAAGTCCCCCTCCCCGGAGGTTCCCCTGTGCAGCGACGCCGCCGTCCTGGACGAGGCCGCAGACTGCCTCTCGCTCTTGCCCCCTCTAGGATACGACGAGTCCTGCGCCGAGCAGAGCTCCGAAGCGCCGTCCGGCACCGAGGCCGACGGAGACTCCAGGTCTTCCTCCGTCTCCAACGCCTCCAAGCGGAGAAAGAAGGACCTCTTCAAGAAGTCCTCGCTCAAGGCCGGGCTCTTCGCCGACACCTACAAGGAGCAGGAGCAAGAGGCGGAGAACGGGAATGGGAACGGCAAGAAGTCCTTTACTTACAACCCCGAGGAGCACCCGCACGGCCTCCTCCCCGCCCCGGCCTACTGCGGCAAGGGCCTCCGCGCGCGGCGGGAGGACTTCCAGCTTCCGTACGACCTCTGGTGGCTGCACTCCCGCCGCCAGCTGCCCGGCAGGGACGTGGCCGCCACCTGGAACTACAAGCGCGTCAAGAACAACGTCTTCTTCGACGTGAAGCCGGTGGCGCAGTTCGAGGTCGAGTCCTGCCACTGCCGCCGCCCTACAGAGGAGGGCGTTCCCGGCTGCGGCGAGGATTGCATTAACCGGATGACTTACACCGAGTGCGACCCGCGGGCCTGCCCGCTGGGCGAGCGGTGCTCCAACAACGCCATCCGGCTGCACCGAGGCCTGGCCGGCGGGGGCATCACCGAGCGCTTCATGACCAAGGAGAAGGGCTGGGGCATCCGCACCAAGCGGACCGTCCCCTCGTCCAGCTTCATCATGGAGTACGTGGGCGAGGTCGTGTCGGAGAAGGTCTTCAAGCACCGCATGACGCACGAGTACGCGGAGGACTCACACCACTACTGCCTGCACATGGACGGGAGCACAGTCATTGACGGCCACAGGATGGGCGGAGAGTGCAGGTAGACTCCAATCCTAAATTTAAATTATTTTTCCCCGATTTCCCTTGAAAGTATTTTGTTAATTCAAAATTTTTCCTTTCCAGATTCGTCAACCACTCGTGCGAGCCCAACTGCGAGATCCAAAAGTGGACAGTGAACGGCTACTACCGCATGGCCCTGTTCAGCCTGAGGGACATTGAGCAGGGGGAGGAGCTGTGCTACGACTACAACTTCTCTCTCTTCAACCTGCACGAGGGCCAGAGCTGCCACTGCGGCTCCAAGAACTGCCGAGGCGTCATCGGCGGGCGCAGCCAGAGGATAAACGGAGTGTTGGCCGGACAAACAGCAGCCTCGGTATGTTTTTACAAGTTATTTCTTTCCTCGAGTTTCCCCAACTTTCTGACACCGCATCAGTTACCTTTTTTTCCTTTCCAAATCAAACTAATTTTTTTTACATGTTTGGCAAATGATGGTTTTGACTCATGTTAAAACTGAAATGAAATTAAATTAATTTCAATTTTATTCATCAGGATGACCGCCGGTACCGCAAGAAGGGAGGAAAGTCATCCAAGCTGCGGCGCTCCGACCTCCCCTCCTTCGCCCGGCTCCCCATCCTGCCCCCGGTCCGACAGCTCTCCGGCCAGCAGCAGGAGTTCGTCCGCCTCCACCGGTGCTTCCTCGTCAGGAACCTGGAGAAGGTCCGCCGGGCCAGGGAAAGCCTGCAGAAGAAGGTCCGCGAGAGCCAGATCAACTCCGGCGTCGACGGCGGCGGCGCCAGGGAGGACGAGGCCGACGGCATCGGCGGCTCTCACAGGGGGAACGGAGGCGGCGGACGGAGGAGGCCCGAGGACATGATCATGACCGGCCTGACCGCGCTGACGACGGCGCGCTCCATGAACACCCGCCGCCTGGCCTCCGCCCGCGACGACCCGAACGTCACCAAGGTGGTGCAGCTGGCCCAGCTACTCCGGGAGATCTTCGCGCAGGTCACCACGGTGGCGGACGAGAGCGGACAGAACCTCTCCCGTTTCTTCACCTCGCTACCGTCAAAGAAGAAGCACCCGCTGTACTTCAGCCTCCTGGAGGAACCCGTTGACCTGCAGACCATCGAGCGGAGAATCAACAAAGGCGGATACCAGTCGGCGGAGCAGTTTGATCGCGAGTTCCTTCGCCTCTGCCAGAACAACCTGCGCTACTTCGGCCGCCTGTCTCAGGAGGGCGCCGCCGCGCTTAAGATGAGAAAGATGTACAATGCCATCAAGCAGGAGTACCACGGAGACCTGCTGGAGATCCTCAATAGATGCAAGGGCGAGGAGGACTCTCCCCCGCCTCCCGCCTCGGAGGACGAACCCGCCGCTGTGGCCGCCGCGGCCGCCGTTGCCGCCTCAGCCGCCGCCGCCGCGTCGGCAGCCGCGCGCTGCTTCGAGAAGCGCCCCGAGCCGGAGCCGGAGGACGAGACGATCCGGTGCCCTTGCGGCCAGTACAAGGACGAGGGGCTGATGGTTCAGTGCGACAAGTGCCTGGCGTGGCAGCACTGCGACTGCGTGGGCGCCCCCGAGGGCGGACTGCCCGAGGACGAGACCTTCCTCTGCGAGCGGTGCGACGAGGGCAAGAAGAGGTCCTTCAGTTTCGACATCCAGCTGCGCCCTCAGCCTGAGTACGCCAGCCCGGGGGAGACCCACTACACCTCGCTGATGAGGGACGACCTCCAGATCTGCCTGGGAGACACCGTCTACGTCCTGAGGGCGCCAAAGGAGGGGAAGGAGGAGCCGAGGGACTTCAACCAGGATGGGGAAGAGAAGGAGGTCTGTGAGACCGCTGAAAGCTGTGATGCCGCTAAGGAAGGCGAGGCGGGGAAGGATTCGTCAGAAGCACCGAAGTCGAATGTGGAGGATATGGACACAAGCGAGACCCCTGCTGTCCAAGAAAATGCTAAAACTGGGGAAGAACCACAGACAGAGGAGGCAGCGAAGTCACCCGAGAATGCAATGGAGGTCGAAGAACCGAAAGAACCTTCTTCGGACCCCAAGCAAGGCGAGAAAAAGGATCTCCAGGAGTGCGCTACCAAGACCCTGGGCGGCATCCAGTACAAGATGGTCAGCCCGACCAAGGGCCCCTCCCTGGAGGCCTCCTCCCTCCGCTCGGGCGCCTACCCCTCTTACCGCTCCGCCGCCGCGGCCGACCCGGACCGCCGCCCCTCCGTGCACGACATGGACATCTTCCGCGTGGAGCGGCTGTGGCGCAACCCGGAGACGGGCGAGCGGTTCGCCTTCGGGCACCACTACCTCCGCCCGAGGGAGACCTACCACGAGCCCAGCCGGCGCTTCTTCCGCAACGAGGTGTTCCGCGTGCCCATCTACGAGGTGCTCCCGCTCGACTCCATCTGGGGCAAGTGCTGGGTGGTGGACGCGGGGGCGTTCGCCCGGGGGAGGCCGGCGGGGGCGGTGGAGGAGCACGTGTACATCTGCGAGTACAGGGTGGACAAGGGCGCGAGGCTCTTCAACAGGATATCAAAGCCAAAGTTCCCCACCTGCACGAAGTGGTACGCCTTCGACGCGTTCGACGAGAAGCTCAAGCCGCAGAGGACCTTCACGGTAAGTCGAT
>JAAUYB010062607.1_pt1 | contig 11602 bp, 11 predicted proteins | sample 7278071 | NCBI WGS metagenome assembly JAAUYB01 (sample SAMN14350121, study PRJNA611818) | marine sediment metagenome | isolation source: surface marine sediment (1.8m) | place: French Polynesia: Moorea | collected 2018-08 | reverse complement strand
GGATCAACTTTCCTTGGGATCAAAAATTTGGATCAACTTTCCTTTGGATCAACCATCCTGGGATCAACCATCCTGGGATCAACTATCCTGGGATCAACTATCCTAGAACCCCAGGTAATACGTAGAAGTTATATTGCGGTGCTCGACATCCTTCGCCTCATCTGCTACTGGGGGATTCCTTGATTCCTTGAATATGCACGGAGCGATGGCTGATATAGGGCCGCAAACACAGAAAGGAGAACAATTTGGGGGAAGAAAATCTGTCCAGATAAATCTACACATATGATGCCCGCGTCGTCCTCCGTTAAACCCAAACGAGCACCTGCTGCATGGATGGCGCCGTCCGCACTTACTCTTCCAAGTTCAATGTCGGCTAAAGTATTCTTTCTCGGCCGCTGCAGCCGAGACTCGGTTGACGACCACCATTACCACCACCACCACCACCACCGCCCCCTGCGGCAGCGGCTCCCCTCTCCTTATTCAGATTTATTTCCCCACCCTTTCTTTTCGTTCTTTCCCACCTGTCGTCGTTCAATGTTTTCCTTCGTCCCCCTCCCCCCCTCCTTAATTCCCTTACATAACAACCCTCATTTCGTCTCCTGCTCCCGCCGCAATCTGGCGCGATTGTAACGAGGCAGACGGTCGGCATGGCCCTCCCATCACTGAATAGATCCTTATTTTAAGTACAGTATACTTAAAATATTATTTACCTTATTCGGTGATATGTCGGACTAAAAAGTGAAGCGGCGGTACAGTACTCATAGGATGGTCGGTTGGTCTTCTTTTCTCGAACCAATTAGTAAGTATAGGCCCATGCAGCAGACAGAATGAGGATAAGTATCATAAAAAAGTTGTAGTAGGTGTTTGATTGGTCTTTGCTCGCCTTCTGGTCCTCGTGCACCGGGATGCGCACCACCATGTTACTCTTCCCCCTCTGCACCAGGAGGGTGCCGAACGGCTCAGCCTTTTTCTTCTTCCACGTGATGAGCGGCTGCTCCGGCGGCGTCCTCTTCTGGTAGTCAACCGGGTAGTAGGACTCGCCCGCCGAGAGGCCCAAGTCCATGCTGAGTCCGCCGCCGCCGCCACCTTCCCCCGTGCTGGCTAGACTCATGGGCGGCCGGCAGCGGCAGTCGTACTCTCCGTTCGGTCCTTCGTCCCCGATCGGGCAGGTCTCCACGTCAACGCTGCGGACCTCTCCAGGACGCCCCATCCTCTGCAGAACGGCCGAACGCGGGAGGGGGAACCTGGCGGAGCCGGCGGAGCGGGGGAAATTCATCTCGTGGGGAGGAGGAGCGCCGGCCTCGTTCTCAGCGGAGCGGGGAGGAGGAGGGGGAGAAGCATTATTCCCTCCCGCTTCGGGGGCGAAGAAGAGGCTGGGCTGGAAGGTGTTCTGCTTATAGGGGATACTCCTCTGCCCGTGGTAGTCGACGACGTGGGCTGGCTCCCCGGGGGCGCGGGGGGCGGCAACGTCCATGGCCATCACCGACTCTCCCAGCGAGTTCCTGATGACGTAGGGAGAGACCGGAGGCGGGCCAGGGCGCTGCTGCTGTTGCTGCTGTGACGGTGGCTGCCTCCTCACCGGACCCCTCAGGTGCTGGATCTGAACCCGATGTTGCTTCTGCCTGTTGTCGTTGCGGTTGCCCTCCTCCTCCCACCTGTTGCCGTCATCCCACTCCTCGTCGTAGTAATAGCCGCCGTCATCTTCCCCCCAAGCGGATTCTCCCCCAAAGGACCTCCCGTAAAATTCCATCGGCCGCCGACTTTGCTTGCTCTTCTTGTCCGCCTGCCGCCGGCCCAGCACCCTGTTCTTGAGTTCATTTCCCGCAGCGGGCAGGCACGAGTTCTTTTCCGAGACGCAGGCGGCCGGCATATTTGGGTTGTCCTGCTCCATGCGCGTGAAATCAATGTTAAGAACACTCCGGAATTTTGACCCCATCTTGTTTTTCCGAAAAAATATTTAGCCACACTGTTTCACAAAAAAATGATTCAAAATAATTAGTAGGGGCTAACTCAATTGATGCAAGGTTAGTTTTTTAAGCGGCATGGGCAAATTTCTTCTGAGCCAATTTGGCACATTGCTGTATCTTTCGCACCCAGCGTGCCGTACTGTCGTGCAATGCCAGGTGCAAGGGGAAATGTGTACGTGCTGGAAGAGGGCTCTTTAGCCTTTATTTCCCCCGTCGACATCCCCCATCGCAGTCTCCGCTCAGCCATTGTCCGCCGCCCCCGCTACCGATGCTGCAATCGTCTGCACCGGCGAACAAAGAAGGATCGCCTTGCGCTACGTGCTGCCCAGGACATTGCTAGCCTCCCTGCAGTGCACCACTACCACTCCTCCTCCTCTTCCCCTCCCCCGGCCCAAATTGGCATATTTTCTCCGCACGACTGTGTGGGCCATTGCAGGAGACTAGAGACTGGTCCCGGAGAAAATGGCTACTGCTGAACTTTTTCTTTGGTGGGAAGGGGGTTGGTTTCGTTGTCTGTTCTCTTGTCCAACAATAATACTCCCAATCATTTTAGTGTTCAAAATTTATGAAGAAGAGGGAGGGAGAGAATCTACAGGGAATACAGCGCAGCCTCCGCAACTCATGTGTTGAAAGTCTGGTTTGCTGGTGCCGAGGAGGAGGAAAAAGAATGACGCCGTTCAGACCGCCGTTTTTTCATCCCCCCCCCCAATCCAACTCTACTGCAACGGCAAGTTCTCTTGCTCCAGGAGCCCCTCTTCCCGTTAAAAAACTCAAACCTCCATCCCCCTCTCCTTTCCCTGGTCCAGTGGGCACTTCGCGGAAAAAATCCAGAGGCGGGAGGGAAGAGGGAAGAGGGATCGCGAAAATTGCGCACCCTCCTCCGTTGGTGGGAAAAGGGGTGAAAGAGGCCTCCTGCTTCTCCTCAATCCTTAAAGCCGGCCGGCGGAGGGAGACGAGGGGGAAAATAGGGGAGGGGGGAGCAGGTTGGAGATGCGATGCGGCGGCGGCATAAAAGTGAGAGCGGGGCCGACGACGCACTTCAGTTCCCCTCCAGAACCACCCCCGAAATAAACGCGGAGGGAAAAAATTGGGGGAAAAGAGGTAAAGAAAGCGAACTGGCAAACTTGAACAGAAGACCTGTAGAAAAATCTGTGATACTGAGAAACAAGACAAGATGGCGTTCAAGCCGTCGTGCATCTTGCTCCTGTCTCTCGTGCCTGTGATATATGCGGCGGCGGCGCCGAGGACCCCGCTGTTCAACCCAGACTTCTTCGCATCAGCACCCGGATTTAAGTCGGATTCCTCGGGGGTCTTTGGACTGCAACAACAGCAGCAACCCCAAGTGCAGCAGTACCGCCAGCAGAGGCAACAGCGCCTCCCCCAGCAGCTATACCGGCAACAACAACAACAACAACAACAACCTCGCGCTGAGGAGCGCATGTCCTCCCCTCCCTCGCTCAAGTCCGGCGGGTGGCCCAGCAGCGAGTCCCACTGGGCCGGAGTTCCAACAGAGCTGGGCGCCTCCTCAGACTGGAGGGAGTGGGGGTCGTCCGCCCCAGCCTCCTCTGCCTCAGTAGAAGGAGCCCCGCCGCACGAGGATGCGTTCAGGGGAGGAGGAGGACTCATTCTGGACGGGCACGACGAGGATGAGGGATTCAGCTACGGGGGAGGCGCAGGCGGAGGCGGAGGCGGAGGCGGAGGCTACGACGACGGGAGGCAGTTCAAGAGGCACATCACACCTGGCGGAGGATTCGCCCCAGCCTCAAACAGCTTCGAGCGGCCTCCAGCTCCGCCATCCCCTCCCAGGCACAATTCCTTCGGGGGCGACGACGACGGAGACAGCGGATTCAAACTGCCGCAGCACATCCAGCAGCACACTGCCTTCCAGGGCTTCGGGGGAGACTCCTCCTCATCCTCCTTCGGCAAGGGATTCGGAGACGTGGAGATAGACGTTGATGACGAGGACGACGAAGACGTGTTCGCCCCCCCTCCTCCCTCTCGCCCGTCTTTCGGCCGCCCTCCCCCCTCCTCCCAGACCCGCGAGCCTCCCTCCTTCTCCCGCCCCTCAGAGATCAACGACGCCTTTCAGACCTTCGGACAGCACTTCAAGGGAGGAATCAGCGACGACGGCGGGGACTCCTCTTCCTCCTTCCTCCCTCACAGGGGTTTTGAGAGGGACGAATCAACCCATCACCAGGGCTTCGAGGACTTCAGGTCCGTCGCCGGTGCAGGAGGAGGAGATGAGTTCGCCGCGCCGCCCCCATCGTTCCAGGTAATGGAAAGAAATCATAATTCCGTCACGCTTTCCACCGTTCTTCGCTCTTTTTTCGACTCTTTTATATCTCGCACATCCACGATGCACTTCTTTTGTCTTTCCTACCGTGTAGAGGTGAAAACTTTGCTCCCGCTCATACTCATATCGCATATTTTTTTCAAAATTTCCCCTCGATTTTTTTCTCCTCTGCCTATATATATTTTTACATTTTCCCCTTTTTTTTCCTCAGGAGACCACCCTGAGCCGCGAGCCTCCCCCAGGCCACTTCTCCCGCCCTCCGCCCCCGTCGGAGGAAGACATCCCCTCCTTCCCCCCCGCGCCCGCCGGGTTCGGCCTAAAGACAAATCCTGACTTCGGATCGGGTGGAGAGAGGCCGCACTTCAAGATCAGCAGCCACCGGCCTCCTCCCCCATCCAGTGGATACTCCTCCTCCCAGGATGACTTTGAAGACGTGGAGAACCCCGTGTACGAATCCCCTCGCTTCAGGGAGTCTCCTGCGTCAGTACGTCCTCCTCCCCCTTCTCTTGTCTCCTCCGCTCCCATCCGACCCCCTCCAGGATTCGGCAGCGGAGGAGGAGGAGGAGGAGGGGGATTCTCCGGCTTCGGCCACACATTCTCGGACAAGGTCAAGTTCGACCCCGTTGGAGACTTCCAGCAGCAGGGATCTAGCGAGAGCACTGGGTTCAAGCCGACATCGAACTCGGGAAGCGGGGATTTCGCTAGGAGCAGCCAGGTAAGAAAAATATATGATGGTTTGCTGCATTCTGCTTGATGTTCTCCTGTTTAATACCCCTTGAAACAGGAGCGGTACCGATCCCCTCAGCCGGTTCCCCACTCCCTGTCCTCCCCTGACGCCCCCTCCTCCTCCTCCCCCGACTACAACCGCCGCCCGCAGCGACACTCCCCGCCGCCCTCCTCCGCCGACGTCCCCACATACAGGAAGCCATCCCCCTCCTCCCCTTACGGCGGCGGCGACGCCCCAAACCCCTACTACGAGACCACCTCCACCGCCCCGTTCCGCCCAACCCGGCCCTCCATCAGGGCCAGGGAGCGACAGCAGCAGCCGCAGCGACAACAGAGCCAGTACCAGGAGCGGCGCGGCGGCGCGGCGGCCAGCCGCGAGCGCCCTCAGCCCAGCGCGTCCGAGTACGACCGCGTCGAGGCGCTGGGCAACGACGTGCTGGACGAGGACTTCAGGGAGTTCCAGTCCAACTTTGAAGATAGAGAGAGGGGCGTGGACGACCGGGAGGACTACTCGCACTCGGACAAGGGGGGAAAGAAGTACGAGTACGTCATGAAGAACTACCGCCAGCCCATCGCAAGCGTCTACTCAAAGGAGCCAGAACACTCAGTGGACGGATACGGGAGCTCGTTCGGAGCGCTGCAGGTGGAAAAAAAGTTTTAAAAATTACTGTGATCCTCAACACTTGCTTCTACCGTACATATGATGCTGTTGTTGTTGTTGATGGTGATGATGAAAAATAAGATGATGATGATATGATTGACGAATTGATGATGATACTGTTGCTGCTAAGCTACTTTTCTCATTGCCAACTCCCATTCCAGGCCTACAAGGGTGGCTTCTCCAGTGAGAAGTACGACCCCAAGGAATTCGCCAAGCTCGACTCCATGGTCCGTTCCCCCTATGAGGAGGACGAGGAACTGTTGAACGACGGAGCGGAGGAGGAGGACGAACAGGAGGAGGGAGGAAAAGGGGTCTACAGGCAGTCGTACATGGACCAGAGGGAGCAGGGGCGCCCGGAGGAGTACCGGAGGAACCCCGAGGAGTACCGTAGGGACCCGGACGAGGACGAGGAGGGCTACTTCTACCCGAGGGAGGCCAGGGACGACGAGGAGCAGAACGAGGAGGAGGAGGAAGAAGAGGAGGAGGAAGAGAGGGAGGAGGAAGACAACCGGGGTGAGAGAGAGGAGGAGCATGAGGGCCGCTACAGACCGCACTACGAGGGCAGGGGCGAGAGGGACATGGAGATACAGAGGACGCACCCGAGGGACAGGAGGCAGCAGCAACAGCAGCAACAGCATGAACAACAGCAGAAGCAGCAAAAGAGGATCCGGATGAGGAGGCCCCATCAGAGGCAGCAGAGGCACTACCCACCTCCGTCCCCCATGTATGGCAGCAGGAACGAGGAGGAGAGGGCAAAGAGGCTGGCCGAAAAGTACCAGCAGCACAAGCAGCAGCAGCAGCAGCAGCAGGTGGTGAACTTGACTTACAACTCACCTTGATCTTTTTTGGCTAATTGCCGTTTCTCTTTTCTAATAGGGCCCCTACGACAACTGGAGGGCGGGCATGAGGGGTTTCCAGTGATGAAAAGAAGAAAGAAGCGACCCTGAGTGTGATATAAAGGTTTTAGGAAGAGAAAGAGTTTGCCATTTCCCCGAGTGTATTTATTTTTTTTATTGCGCCAGTGACGCCATGCGTCATGAAAGCGTCGCCGAGAAGAGAAGGGAAATTAAGGGGAGCCACCATCTGGAGGGAGAAAAACACGAGAAGAGGAAGAAGAGGAAGCAAGCATACGAATGATGATGCCATAGAAGAAGAAGAAGAAGAAGAAAAGAAGTAATACCCACGTAAGCCGGAGGGTTCCCCCCACTTTTTAATCATTTCGGCAGTTCCTTTTCTTTTCGCGTCCAAAAAAATGTCACCCGGACCGCGGGTCTTCTTCTCTCCTTTTTGACGATGAAGAAACAGGAGGAAAGTAATAAAAAAGGAAGTTCATTTTAGGAGGAGAAAAAGAGAAAAAGAGACAAAACATGTCTCCTTGTAACGCGTACGGTATTTCTTTCCCCCACCCCCTCCTTCCCTTTTTTTTTCTTGCAAAATCGCCATTGGAAAAGGAGGGGGGTCTAACAACTGGAGCAGCGATCCCTACGCAGATGACAGGGCACCAACCATCCCCCCTTTTTTTGGCTCCCAACCCCCTCTGCCTTTATTGGCCAGGTTGGCAGCCTGTAGCAGGGGGGGGGGGGAGAACGGTGTATTTTTTAGGGCAGTCACAAAAAAGTTGGGAAACCTACTTGGTGCAATTTGTGCCCCTCCTCTTGCTCCTCCTCCGAGCGTTAATTAGTTCGATGCATTGAGCATAGGAGGGCTGCGTACGTACGGGAAAATATCCTTTCGATGCCTTCCGGAAAAGTATTGCTCAGTCATCGTGCATGATCACATTTTTCACTCATCTCCAAACCGAACATATTTGCTATGCCAAGCCCATCTTCAATGATATACGTATAATCCTGTTGTTCCAGTCCGGTAATTTGAGACATGTTCAACGATGTTGGCAAGATCTTGTCTTAATACTTGCTCTCTCTAATAATACATGCAAAGATTTTTTTGAGACATTGAGACAAAAAAAATAGAGCTTTCCCAGCTCCTAGTATCTCTTATCCAGCGGGATTCCTACCAGACCGGCATTCTCTATTGAGCAGATTTGTTTCGCTGCACTTTTCGCAACGATTGATCGAGAAACTTGAACTTTTTATTAAGGACATGAGGCAACATCAGCCCAACAACGACGATGGAAAAATCAAAAGGGAGGTCACTCCGAAGTAAAAAGCTCCTGTGTGATGTGCTGCAGCAGTGTTGTGACATTGGGAGGATGGTGGGAAATTTCAAGGATGTCACCACCACCACAGTCTGTCAGTCGTGTTGGCATTTTGGTGGCCAAAGGGGGAGGGGAAAAGAGGAGAAGGATTAGGTGGTTAGTGATGACGGGACTTTTTGGAGCGGGATTCGACAACAAGGAGAAATATTGTGGAAAGGTGAGAGAAACGGGTACTCGGTATGTTTTTCCAGGCCTGCCTGTGTTTATTGGAGCATCCGGCGGCATCGGTGGCCGCAGCGGGATGGAGAAATCGTAGCGGGGAAGAAGAAGGAGGAGGAGGAGTAGGAGGTGCAAGCAGATATCTCGTCGTGCGGAGTCAGTCTGTTTGAGCCCGAAACCAACCCTGCGTGAAAAAAAAGGAAAGAAAAGCGAGGCCTGTGTGCAAAAGCGTCAGAGAAAGAACCGAGCTTCCTCCAATTTGCCGAAGCAATTAAAACCGAGGTAGCAGTAGGGCTGGGGGTGATGCTGTTTCCCTCTCGTACCCTCCGCTCTTCGAAAAAAGCGGTATTTTATACCCGGCAAACTTTGTATCAAGTTTTCCCACTCCAAGGCCGGATTTTGTTTTTGTCATTTAGTACACCGAAGCAAAAAAAAACTGTACTGTTTTCTCTATTTTGAGAAAGTATCCAACAGCAACTTTCTTCGTTTCATGCGCCCATAAAGTGAGGGACAGGTTTTGGGGCCTATATTTGCCTGCACATTTTTATTCGTTGCCGCCCTTTCTGGTTGGACGAACACAAACTAGCACAATTTTTTTCGCAGGATCGAGTATTTTTCGTGCGCGACATTTATGCGAACTCGAATTGTTGACATAAAGTACAAATGTGTTATCTTGCTTCGAATATCCCTGTATACAATCGCCGCCTGCCCGCAGCCTTCGCAACCCGTTGATAAGTCGTTCGTGGTTCGGGCAATCCTTTCCGAGATTTTTCTCGTTTGAAAGGGATGCTATGTGATGCCCACAATCTCTATTGATGTAGACTCGGATTCAACGCTTTACGCTTTTTGCTGCAGCAGCATCCAAGTGAGACATGGTCCAAGGTGGAGGTCAATCCGGCGAAGCAACAAAAGATACCCCAAATTTATAGTTCAAAGGCGGAGACAATATAACAGCGACACGCTTGAGATTGGAGAGAAAGGGATCGACCTTCAAAAATCACCTTCAAAAGAAGCCATCTTTGACACTGAAAATATGTTGCGATGGGCGATTCTTGTTCGAGGAGATTACGCACTGCTCCCTCATCTTCTCCCTTCATGCAAGCCTAATAAAATAGGAGAGAGGAGAAGGAGGGGGATGAAAAAAATCCTTTCACTCTCACTTTGTTCGTTGGCGTAACACAAAAAGATCGTATCCTCTCCTTCTCCTCCTCCGCATACCTTCGGGAAAGTGTGAAATCCGAGCCCAGAAAAATTCGCCTCCCCGCTAAAACCGAATTTAGTTCTCCCTTCTTCCTGCAGTGACGATAGGTAAGGGGCCCTTGCACTTAAGATACCGCGGAGGGAAAAGATAGAAGAGGGGGGTTCCAGTGCGCAATTCCGACCCCCCTTCCGCCACACGAGTGAATTAAACCGCCGCCGCCGCCGCCGCCGGGGAAACGGGAAAAAGTGACGCAAAAGGGGGGAAATCGCAGCAAGGAAAGGACTTGCAGTGTACCGGTAAAATCAAGCGATTTCATCAAGTGATGTCATTCTTGTTGCATTTGATAGTGTCGCTGCCGATGTTGTCGCTGCTGCTGCTGTAGTCGATGTTAGAAGTAAACTAAGAATGTGATTGGCATTTCAGACACCATCATGAGCGGCGGCGGCGCCCGCAAGTGGCGCTTCGGCGACTGGGCCTTTGAAGACGCCTCCGCGGCACCAGTCTCATTCTTCATGCCAATCAAGTTCAACAGGAGCACCAACACGGCAGGTCAGATGTACAAAAAAACCGCAATGTACCGGAAAATATTGCGTGGAAAGAGGAAACCCGAGATCGACTTCTCTTCCTATTCCGTCTTTTTCCACGAAAGTAGGGTGGTCTTCTTTCTCTTCCTCCTTCCCAGAAACTAATTTTGGCATCAATAGAGGGGAGGGGGCATCGAGGGAGAGGAGCCCCTCCAGCGCAAGAGATAAGGACCAAAAACCTATTTTTGGAAGGGCTGTTTTTGGCACCTCTCCCTTCTTCTTCAGCAGAATTTCGTAAGGGATGGCGTACACCGAATTAAAAGGCAAAAATAATTATTGGTGAAAGAGGAAAACGAACTAGACCTTCCCCCTTGTCCTGCTCGAAAATAGATCTGTAGCATCTTACAAAAACAACTTATAAGGCAACCTAACTGTACATTGCGTACGTACCGCTTCGTCCAATTCCAAGAACTCAGGAAGGCTCTCTTTTCGTCTTCCCGCCATCTCTTATTGAGTACAGTAAGCGTATTCAGTGAGAGCATTGCTTGTACAGTGTATATTATACCGTTTGTTCCGGGAACAAGAGAGTTGGGGCTTCCTTCTGTCCGATGAAAGTTATATTAACAACTTTACCATTTCATTTCCCCGAACCGACCCGGGGTAAAAAGAATTACAATACCATGTGGATTGAATGCTTAGAGTATTATGTGGCACTGGAGCAAAAAAAAAATCGATGTCCACTCAAAGAGGATTTCCACGTCTTTTCTCAAATGGCAGGGAGAAAAACACCTCCAGATTCCTTTGGAGTAGGGATAGGATATGTTCACAAACTCGTCTATAAAGTAAACCCATATGTGAAACTAAGAAACGAGACGAAGGCATTATGTGCTCGCTATATATAGGTATGTACTGCGGCGGTATGTCATATATGGAAGGGAAAATATTTAAGGCACGAGGTCAACTGCTGGAATACCAGTGTCCATCCCTAATTCAGGTTCCGCATGACCCCTCGCCCTTTCCTCCTTTTCCTTTCCTCCTCAGCAACCAACCATTTATTGTTGCTGGCCAGATCGCCCCTCCAAGCCTTCTCCCGGCCTGGTAGTACACTTCATCCAACCCAAGCCCCTTCCATGTGGAAAGTCGACGAAAAAAAACTTGCTTGAAAAGGAAATCGAGCCAGAGTGGAAGTGGAATGTAGCGAAACCGCTGGAGTCAAATAAAAACCACCACAGTATCAGCATCACTTGGCTCACCCAATTGCTACAAGCACACGTTCGTGGTCAAAGGTGAGCATCGCGTGAATTGTTGCATGAAATTTCTAAGCTTCTGGCTCAATCCAAAATAAATTCGTCAATTATTGCTACATCACTCTCATCTCATCCTCCGGCCGTCACCCACTTTAATATCTGGCGTCTAGTATGGTCCCAGGCATTCAATGCGTGACCGCACCTCTCCCTTTCCCCCTCGATCGCCCGGCCGCGGGCTCTCCGACGGAGTAGTCCCATCCTCCTCCTCCTCCTCGTCGCTTTTTCCAGGCGTCACAGTCTCCGCCCGTGCTCTCCCCCTCCCTCCCTCCCTCCGTCATTTTCATTTCATTTCATTTTCAGTCTCCCCTGCGCTTTCCTACCACAAACAACCCATCTAAAGAGAACACTTTACGCACGTTTGCGTTCAACTCAATTTTCAAGCTGGCGCCAATATCCAAGACCACCCACTCAATTATGCCTGGGGACTCGCCCACACGTGAGTTCCACACATAAGAAATGTTGTTTTCATTTTCGCGACAAAGACCTTGACCCTGAGTCCGCGAATCTCTTGCTGTGTGTTTGCAAACATTTGGCTTTGCTGACATGTGT
>JAAUYB010094715.1_pt1 | contig 11609 bp, 18 predicted proteins | sample 7278071 | NCBI WGS metagenome assembly JAAUYB01 (sample SAMN14350121, study PRJNA611818) | marine sediment metagenome | isolation source: surface marine sediment (1.8m) | place: French Polynesia: Moorea | collected 2018-08 | reverse complement strand
GTTCTATAAATTTCCTTCAGACGTGGGATCCTTTAAATTGCTATATTTCCATTGACTTGTCAATTCCGCAGGTCTTTGAACAAAGTCTGTTCTTGTTTACCTAGAGGATGGGTGAATCGATTTGGGTGCGCTCGTAACTCGAACTTTGCCCTTCAGGAGGGAGGTAACCCCTCTTCCCCCCCTGTGCCCACGTATACTGACCCCCACCCCCCAACCTCCCAACTACCCCACCCCAAGGTGAGAAAAAACAGACCCCAATTTTTTTTGTGAACCCTCCTTATCAGACCCCCCCTGACCCTTGGGCAAGTATGGTAACAACAATTATTTTTTTTGCCTTCGTACCCGCCTCGTCTACTCCTCCGCTACCGCCGTCTCCGCCGCCTTGACCGCCTTTTTTCTTCAGTTTTTCTGAAATATATTTTTCGTAAGGATGAAAAGAATTTGAGGAGCAGAAAAATAAAAGTGTAAAATTACAGTGCTCGAAATCGTTACAAATTTTGTGTTATTTCGTTACTTTCGTTTGAATACGTAAAGTAACGCAGAATTACAGTGTTACTTCCTTAGTAGAATTTTGCATTACCGTTACGTATTACCGTTACAATTTTGGAAAAAAATTAATACAATCATTCTTTTTACACTTTTTCTTTAGAAAAATCATTATTTTTTGGAAAAAAAGTCAAATTATTTTGTTTAAAAGAAAGAAAAATAACATAAAAGTAATACATGGCTACAACCCTCGTTACTCGTTACTTCACAACCTTGAAACGCAGAATTACTGGTTTACTTTTTTGGCCATGAATTAGTAATTCTTGCGCGCGTTACAGTAACGCGCGTTATTCCTGCACTGAAAAACACTCTTTCGGTACAATTGGATCAAATGCAATTTTTATGCCTAGCGGGGAAAGAAAGGGCTTCACTTTCTTGTGTGCACCTCCAAAAGGAGATCAAGAAGCTTATTCCTTTCTTTTGTCCGTTCATGCACTTACGGACTTTCTCTTTCAAGTTTGGCTCTAGCGGGAACGAGATTATGTGTATGTAGCCGCCGTTGACCTGTAGAAAAAGGGAACTGCGCAATGAGATGACAATGCAACTGCAGGACCCACACTAGAGGTTCTGTACTGTAAAATGGCAGCAACAGAACGGCTTTTAAGAAAACGATAAAATTGGACAAAACCATCACCAATCAGGGACAGGCACTTTTTGCTTTGCTGCTGCCGCCAGTTCAACAAAAAAAACGCAACAGCAGTAGAAGCAGCAATAGCAACAACTGTTACCACAGCAATAATATTGATTGCAATAAGAAGTCAAATGTACAGGAACAAAGGCAGCTGCTGCACCAAAAAAACAGCTGGCAGTAGGAGGAGTAGCAGCAGCAGCAGCAACAGGAGCAGCAGCAATGACAGAAACAACAACAGCAACAACGATCCTCACTTCAATGTTGCCCGTGAGTACGTGCACTCCCTTCGGGTCCGTCTTCCCCTTGCTGTCCTGCACGTCGATCTTCACCCCCACGGGGGCAGTATTGCCGCCGGGAGCCCCGCCCTCCGCCTGTTGGCGGTTGCTCAAGGTGCGGGCCTTCAAGGTACTCTGGAAAGGGAGACGAAGATTGCAGGGTTTTTTTAAAGAAATGAGGAATGGAACGAGGTTTTTTTTGCCTGCGAGAACTTGAAGCTGATGTCCCCCTTGAAGGGCTTGAGCTCCCCCACCGTGGAGAGATCCTGCATCGAATACTTTCCCTGGACGACGTGGTGCAGCAGGAAGTCGTTCGTCACCATGAACTTGTTCAGGCTACCCTGCAGACTGGAGATAGAGAGAGAGGGTCAAAAGAAGGCTGATTTTGCCGATCAATTCTCCTTTCCTCACCCCAGCGGAATTGTGATGAGTCCGTCGTCGCTGACCATGAAGTAAGTCCTATCGCGGACGTTCTCGGCCTTGAGGAGCTCCTTGAAGCGCTGGTTCTTGTTCATCGCCTCGTAGAACTTTCGAATTCAAATCTTTTTTATGTCTTGGTTACTTGGTAATAAATTATATCCGGCAAATCTCGCACCTGCACGATCTGGCAGTTTTCCTGGGCCGCCTTCATTATGTCTCCGAGATCTCCCCCTGGCGGCGGCGGCGGCGGACCCGGGAGCTCCCCTTCCCTGGAGGGACCGGGGGGAGGAGTCGGAGGGTGAGACTTGTCCTTTGGCACGCAGGTCTGGCTGTCGATCTTGTCTGGCAAACAGTAAAAAAACATTCGCCATTTTAAATGGAAATATAATTGAATTGAGATATTTTGTCCCCCACCTGGATCGTATGGAAGGATGATCCCGTTGATGACGTGTATCATGCAGGTGGGCTTGGGGTTGGCGTCTGCAAACTTGTCCTCCCCGATGACCTCAACCTTGTCCAGGAAGGTGGATATCTTGGCCTTCTCTCCCTTTTTGTAGTCCACCTGTATCTGCACCGGCCGCCCTCCGTTGACGGCCGGCTGCACCGACGTGTCGTACTGGTACTTGCCCGTCTCCCTCGTCTTGTTGTTCTTGAACTTGTCCTTCTTGCCGGGCACAAGGTGGTACATGAGGAGGCAGCGCGCGAAGCCCTTGTCCTCCTCCATGCGCTTCCAGACCTTGCGCACCAGCTTGGTCTCCTTGTCGTTCTCTTCCGAGTGGAGCGCCATGGATTGCATTATTTTGAAGGTGTGGTCGTTGGGCATGTAGAAAGTGCAGCCGTACGCGTTCTCCGGAACGCTATTCAGGATCGAGTCCTGTAAAAAAAAGATAATGCTCACTTGAACTTGTAGCTGCCAAGAAAAATTAACTAACATCTCGAGCTTAAACCGCTTTCAAACACTTTTATTGACGTGTTTGTTTAAGCACTGTGCGTGTGTAAATTTCTTTGGAAAATGAATGACGATTTTTTGAGCAAATTGGATTCCGAGGATTCTTCGGCGCCCAACAAGTCCACCAGCGTAGGAGCAACGACGATCTTGGCCACCGAAAAGTCCCTCGGGCGCAACCCTCAATTCCTCTTCGTCTTCGACTTTGACCACACCATCGTGGACGTCAACTCTGACCTGTTCATCCAGGGCGCCTTCAACATCAAGCCGGTGCCGGAGCACTTTAAGATCATCGCTAAAGAGCGCGGCTGGACCAGCTACATGCAAGAGGTCTTCCGCTTCCACTACACCAACGACGTATCAAAGAAGCAGTACGGCGAGGCGCTGGAGACGCTGCCCTTCGTCCCGGGGCTGCCGGAGTGCATACGCAAGCTGGTCCGGATGGGCGCAGAGCTCATCGTCATCTCCGACGCCAACACCTTCTTCATCCGGCACATCCTTGAGCACCACGGCCTGGACGGGTACTTCCACGAGGTCATATCCAACCCTGCGCACTTCGACGGCAGCGGCCAGCTCATCATCAACCCCTACCACGCCAACCTCGAGTGCAAGCTGAGCTCCCGGAACCTGTGCAAGGGCCGCGCGCTGATGGAGTACGTGCGGCAGCGGCACGAGGAGGGCACAGCCTTCAAGTTCATCGGCTTTGCCGGCGACGGGGTCAACGACTTCTGCCCCATGGCCAGGCTGCACAGCGGAGACGTGGCCTGCCCCAGGCAGGACTTCTCAATCTGCGACTTCATCGAGAGGAAGAAGGAGCAAGACGGGGTCATACTCAGGGCCAGGTTGCTCTACTGGACCGGAGGGGCGGACATCGTCAACGGGGTAAGGAGGAAGCTGGAGGAGATGGGTTTGGCAAAATAACGGCTATGGCTGCAGCATTTTGCCACATAAGATGATGGCACGTATTTTTTTTAATCGCATTGGTAGAAGCCACTGTCCATTGGTAAATACTATACCTCGTCGCCGCGGGAAAGGAGAAAACCTTTTTGCTCACTAGGTGGTTCATGAAGGTGAAGTTGTTGACCCATGCGTAGTTGCACTCCTCCGCCGGGATGTGCAGCGCCGACATCACCCCGTCCGGACCCATTGACATCTCAACGTTCAAGCCGCCCGCGTCGCCGCCCTGGCCAGAGCCTCCCTGGCCCATCCAGCCCCAGTTGGGAAGCGGTTTCAGCGTGGTGGTGACGGGGACAAGGGGAGGTGGCGGAGGTGGACGAGAGGGCGGAGGAGGAGGAGGAGGAGGCGGAGGGGGCGGGGGAGGAGGAGGCGTTGTTGTCGTGGTGGTGGTCGTCGTGGTCGTAGTAGTTGTTGTTGTGGTCGTACTGGTGAAAAAACATTTTTTTTTCTACATTGAATATGCTCCTCGTCATCTTGTTTATTACGTCCTGAGCTCAGACGGAAATTCCACTGGCTTCGGGATCGGCCTTGGCGGTCCAGGAGGCGGGAGAGCACCTATCGGGGCAGTCTCGACCGGCCCTGGCGGCGAGGGAGGAGCTGGGGGACCGGGCTGGGGTAGTGGCTGTGGTGGCTGCTGAGGTTGAGGCTGAGGCTGTGCAGTCATACAATAGCAAAATATGATATTCTTTGCATTAGTATTTATTTGCAAATTACCGCCAGGGGTGCCGGCTGGTGTGGAACCGCCCCGAAGTTTCCCTCCTCGGAGCTCCACTGCTTGACGCTGACCAGTGTCCCGTTGGTCTCGAATATGACGGTGTTGTTGGGGAACCTCCTGGCCATGGTGCCGTTGCCAAAGTCGTAGTCGACCCTTCCTCCGTCGTAGTTTGTCTGGCGCATGCCGTTCGACCAGGTGGTCATGGAGTAGCCGTCAAAGTACTCCGTCTTGGAGCCGTCGTTCTGGATATTTAGGGGTTTTAAAAAGCGTCTTGGAGAAAGATATTTTCATCGGGTACCTACCCCGTAATGTGTCCTTCCGTCGCTTCCGGTGAACACGTCCGTCTCCAGCCCGGGCTGTGCGACGGAGTAGGTGCCGTTGGTGTAGTCGATGATCTTGGTGCCGTTGTCGTACACCTTTTTATTGTTTTAAAAAAACACCCGGGTCCTTTCCCCTATTTCCCCCCCACAATTTTCGTAGGTACCAATTCGAACATTCCGTCCTTGTAGGTGGTGAGTACGGGCCATCCCTCGCCCAGGTCGAAGGTTCCGTTTCCGTAATCCACGCAGTGGCGCATGGCGTTGGACGGGCAGTACACGTGGAAGTCTCGACGATTGCCAAGGTTGACATAGGTGATCTGAACGAAGTGGTTTGTTTACTGCTGCTATTGTTACTGCTACTGCTGTTGCTGTAGGTTCCACTGCTGTTGCTGCTACGTGTGCTGCTGTTACTGCTACTGCTGTTGCTGTTGGTTCTACTGCTGTTGCTGCTACGTATGCTGTTGTTGCTGTTGCTCCTGATGCTGTTGTTGTTGCCGCTGCTGATTCTACTGCTGCTGCTACTTTTGTTGTTGCTCGTGCTACTGTTGTACTTGCTTCCGCTCCTTTTTCTTCTAACTATAACTAGGGTACTATGTAATGAAATCTAGGAATATTCCGACCCTCACCTGCCAGATGCCCAAGCCGAAATATTCATAGCAAGCCAAGTCTAGAAGAAAGCAATTCTAAAAAATAGTACGTTTCAAATTATCAGTCCTTGCTTCTTACCCGGTCCCTCAGTCTCGCAGCAGCCGTTCTCTCCGTTCTGTTTGAGGGCGTGTTCGTTGTAGACGCACGGGTTGTACGCCTCGGGCTCCTTCGGCCCTTGATGCTCGGCAGGAGGGGCCAGGGTGTTGTAGTACTGGTTGTCTTGGCTGGGACCTGAAAATATTTTACTTTCCATAATTCTTTTTGCTGCTGCTACGGGTTGCCGTTGTTGCTGTTGCTATTTCTAACTTTTGTTCTTCCAGCTATTGATGCTGTTGCTAGTTGTTGCCGTTTTTGTACCCGCTTTTTGGTGCAGCTCTTACTGCCGCCGAAATCGCTGCTGTTCCGATGAATACATGTACTGTTGCTGCTGCTGGTGGTTTAACTTTCTGCTACTATATACCAGGCGGGGGCTCCGGGTGCGCCGTCACCACCGCGTCCACCACGTGGATGACGCCGTTGCTGGCGGCGATGTCGGGACGGATGATGTTGGAAACCTGTCCGTTGGTGGCGTTGATGCTGATCATTCCGAAGAGACCTTTTGTGACAATGACGCTGCCGCCAAGGGTCTTGACCTGCAATGGGAAAAGGAGAAAGCAACATTTTCCTACGCTGGGAACAAAGGAAAACTAATTTGATTGTCTTCACCTTGACGGTTCCCTCTTGAATCTCGGGCGAGAACTTCCTCGTCTTGGTCACGATGTGCATCTTCAGGAGCTCCTTTGACTGAAGTAAAAAGATCTGTTGCGGCATGGGTTGATCAAGAAAAAAGATTAGTCAACCCACGCTGCCCTTGTCCGATCCCCACTGATCAGAGTCCGACCGGGAGGCGGACTGGAAGGCGGCGTCGGTGGGAGCGAACACAGTTATGGGAAACTAACCGAAACTAAGTTGGACGGGGGGAAAACTATTGCACTTGTCTTCTTCTTTTTCTCACGTCGTCTCCGACCTCTCCCTTGATGTCCGCGTCGTCCAGCATCTTCTTGAACCGCTTGAGGAAGAAGTACCTCTCCGCGGGCGGAATGGGCGATTACCGACTCGATTTCAATCCAAAAGTGTACAAAAACCAAAGTTGCCAACCTGTCGATCTCGGTGAAGACGTCGTTGAGCTGCTCCGGCTTGAGGAACTGCCCTGGGACTCCGCAGGTGTGGGAACCGAGGCCGTGGATGCCGTCGTGGTAGTCGCCGCGCTCGGCACCGGACGCCAAGCGGGGACACAGGAGGGCGGCTGCGGCCAGGGCCACGATTGCCGCCATGGGATAGGGGCGACTGCCGCTCAGTGGCACCGCCGGCCAACTACCCCAAGAAACATTGTTCACAAAAACTAGACTTCGATAGATACAAGGTCGCAGTCGACGTCAATCAAAAATACCAAGATTTTCCTTTTTCCCATTAGTTCCTCATTTATTGCGCTCCTATCCGCGAATGAATTCTCGAAAAAAATAGCAATACAACTTCTTAGCGCGCCTTTTCGATATCCTTCTGCCGTATTGTACTTTACTTTAACGCGATGTGTGGACATGTATGAACCTATCTATGAAAACCACACCCAGCCAATAAAAAAGTTGGGAGGAGATGGGCAAGACGCAGTCTATTTTCATTCTTGTTTTTTGAGTCCTTGTTTTTCCTCCCCGAATTCATCATCTTCTGCCGTATCCTCCGTAGTATTCGTCGCCCTTCTTCTTAGACGAGGAGTACTTTTCTCCTCCGTAGCCACCTCCGCCGCCGCCGCCGCCGCCCTGGGAGGAGCCGTTCTTGTAATCACCGGGGCCTCCGCGGTAGTGGCCGCTCTTGTCCCTAAGAAGAAAGGAAAAAAAATTGACGCATAACTTGTCAAATGAGCGAGACCTATTCTTTCTCACTTGTAGTGCTTCTTGCTCTTCCTGGGCGGGGACAGGCTGGGTGACCTGGAGTAGGACCTCCTCTTGCGGCCCTTCCTCCGGTCGCGCTTCCTACCGCCTCCTCCTCCCCCTCCGCCTCCGCCGCGGTCGTAGTCACGGTCGTAGGAAGAAGAACGGGACCTAAGAAACACTGTCTTATTAGCAAACAGCCAAACAACAAATAGAGAGTTTTTTCAGTTGAAATACCTTGACCTCCTGTGGTGGTGCTTCTTCCTCTTTCCGCCGCCGCCGCCGCGCTCCCTGCTGCGGCTGCGGCTTCTGCTCCCTGCGCCGCCGCCGCTGTTTCCACCTGGCGCAGCGCCGCCCTGTTGGCGCCCCCCGTGGCTGTTGGCGTTCGGGTTGCCGTTCTCCTGGCCGGCCCCGGGCTTGCCGCCCCTGGGGGACTGGGCCCTGCAAACGGTGGGAACAAAATTATTAGGCAATCAATCTTCCTTCCGGCTGAACAATGAAAAGAGGGAGACGCAAAACGTGCAGCAACAGTACACACAGGAAACGCTGCAGGTGAAAATTGAAGAGGAAGCATGCCGCAAAAGTGGGATAGCAGATTTGTACACTTGCAAAAAAAAAACTTTTTGTCAATGTGCCACTACGATAAAAGTAGAGGACGTACCCCCATCTGGCCTTGAGCCGTTTCTTCGACTTTTTCCTACGCGGAGGAAGAGAGAGAAAGAAAAAGGCAAGTTTTTTCGCACTTCCCACACACGCTCTCGCTCTCTCGCGCAAAGTTTCTAAAGTAGCTGATACATTAAATGCGTGTAATTTGTAGTGTACGTCCGTACGCAGCAAGGGACTAAACGACGACATGCCACGAAACACTCCGCAGATCAACTGCTCTTTTTTTCTCACCTGGAACCCGTCCCTGAGTCAACTCCGCTCCTCGGACTTGGGCCCCTGGACCCTGGGGCGCTGGCGGCGGCGGAGGAGGCAGCGTCTGCTCCTGCCTGGGCTGAGGACGGCTGCTGGTGCTGCTGCCGCGCCGCCCGCCGCGACTCCTCGAACTTGCGCCGGAGGGACTCGACAAGGTTCTCCAGCTCCTCCTGGTTGGGCTGCAAGGAAAGAGAGACCTTTATGAAAACATGCTTATGCGAATGGGATTGCCGATGCCTCACCTTCTTCCTGTTGTAGAGGCATATCATCCTGTAGCAGCAGTCCTTGATGTCGTCCTCCTCCACCCCCAGCACGTCCAGCCAGGAGGCGTCGTCCCCGCCGCCGCCGCCACCGGGCAGGGGCACCCTCAACTTCCTGGCGGAGAGGTAGATGCAGGCGACGGCCACCGTCTCGGGGGGGTAACGAACGAACACGTCGGTACGGAGGCTGTCGTTCATGAAGTTCCTGTTTGGGGCGGAAGGGGTGACGGTGCGGTATTCGTTTTTTGAGGGGGGCGAACGGGGGAGAAAAACTTGACGCGTGTGGGGCGGACGGGAAATAAGGGTAATATCAGCGACTGTAGAGAGATCCTGAAAGTAAGAGCAGACTGATGCGATTAGTTCTTGGGTCTAGGGAGCTGCGAGCGACTGGGAAGGGGGAAGAAATAGAAATGTTCCGAGTGAGGGTTTCTCGTCTTGTTGCCATCGGGCGAGGTCGGTTTCTGCAAGGCAAGAGAAGAAAAGGATCGCATTAGCAAAAGTAGAGAAAGAGAACCAAGCCCAAGGTCACCAGCTACCGGCCAAAAATTGGTGTTTCTCCCTATACACTTGAACAACAGGCGGCTATTGGTGAGTTATAAACTTGGAGCAGCAAGAAAGGTGGAATGTCTTTCTCACTACCGAAAGAAGACCGGAAAAAGTTGAACAATTTTGCAGGGAAAAAGAAAATTACTGGGGCAAGGTGTCAAAAAAGATCATGTCGAGGTCAAACAAAATTTAGAGGGCCTAACAGATTTCCCTTTTTGAGAAAAAAAAGCTTCTCATTTCCAACGTGCCAAAAAATGCCTTAAATTTTTAATATTTTGAAAAAAAATATATGTGGAAACATTAAAGAGGATGAATCAGTTGGTGATTTCGAATTTTCAATGGGGACACATCTACATGACACGAAAATATTTTACAAAATCAAGCTTTTTCATGGCACTGCACTGGGAAAGTAAAATGATCAAAGTACGTGTCAAAGGTCTATAAGTGTACTCGGAAAAAAATGATTCTTTCATCGAAGCCACGGTTTATGAATGTTTCATGGACGAAACAGTTTAGAAGGAAATAACTCAAATAAGGTACAAATCCCACTTGGGCACGGGAGATTCGCTCCTCTCACAGTAAAAAAACAACCCTTACCGCACCGTAAGGACAAAATTGGCCACTTTCAGGCATAGCTGGGCACGGACCCCTCGAATTTTGAGGGCTGGGGTGGGGGGGGTGGGGTGTTGTCTACTACATTAAGTTCGTACGTTACTACAATGGGATCCGGAGGCTGCCCAGGTATGCTTTCAGGGTTTTGTTCAGAAAATCAGGCATTTCAGAAATTTTACTCCAACCCCCTCCAAAAAAATAATTCACAAAATACATCTTTTTATCCTGACTTGTGTGGAAATGTTTAATTTTGCCCCTTCTCCTTTTCTCCCCAAGTCACCTAGGATTTTACCCCTCTCCTGGAAGTTGGAACATATTCTACGTAGTAGGGCACATACGTGGCCCATGGTGGGGTGGACAAGATCCATCTTCCCGAAGGCGGCCAAGAAAAAATCGACAAACCAGGTGACAAAAAACAGACCCCCCACCTCCCCCGGAAAAGTTTAGGGACCTACTTAGACGTGCAGAACCGTGGTAGGGACATAAATTTTTTTTAGCCCCTTCAACACTTAAAGGTCCGCGTCCTTGCGTGAACGGCATGTCAGAGGATTTCAAAAACTGCAAAGGGAGCAGATGTTTTGCTGTGCTTAGTGGGACTTTTAAATTGAGAAGGGAGTTAACTGGAATTTTTTTTTGTCGCCGAATTATTATGTTTTGGCCGGGATGAGGTGTCCGGCATCTACACGGCAAAGTGGTTTGCCCTTTATTCGGGAATACACCTCTTTTTCGTTCGAATCTGCACAACTCGGGCCTGCTTAAATTATAAATTTCCGTTATCTTGTCAGTCTAAATCATTTCTCAAACCCCTTATGGCCAGTAATGAAGTTCCAATATCTATGGCAAACAACTCAAAACTCGTGTCCATTGTGGGAGGGCGTTTGTCAAATGGCAAATAGCTACGCAATTTATAATTATAAGGTCTGGAAAATGGTGAAAGAGATCACAGGGAAAGGTGGTGGCAAGATCAATGTCATTAAAGATAAAGGCAAACCACTTGACAACCAGGAAGCAGCGGATGCCTTTAACTCCTTCTTTATCTCTAAAATTGAGAAAATACAGGCTGGGATTGAAAAGTACCCTGGAGATCCTTTGTGGGGGGCGAAGAAGAAGGCAAAGTCATTGGAGATCAAACCAGGAGAGTTCCGACTTATAGGGGTGAGTGAAGAAGAAGTTTGCAACGCAATTAGAAGATCAAAAAATTCAAAGTGCGCTGATAATTTTGGCATTACCCCGGCTGCTTTGAAAATAGCCCCAGACATTATCGCAGTACCCTTATCCTGGATCATAAATGAAGTCATCCGACAGGGGCAGGTTCCAGCAGTGTGGAAGCAGGCAAGGGTGCTACCACTTCACAAGAAAAAGGAGAAGAGTAAAGTGGAGAACTACCGGCCGGTTTCTATTCTTCCGAGTCCTAGCAAAATAATGGAAGAAGTAATTCAAAAACACTTGTCAAGATACATGGAAACTAAGAAGATTCTCCCGGAGAGCCAATACGGATTCAGAGCAGGAAGGTCAACAATCCTTGCAACTGGAGCAGCAACTCACGACTGGTCTAAGGCAAGAAAAAATGGCAAACACTGCGGGGCGTTGTTTTTTGATTTGTCTGCTGCTTTTGATTGTATTGACGTGACACTGTTGGCAGCAAAACTGAAGATCTACGGCGCGAGTGGGGACTTCACCACATGGGTCACCTCCTACATGTCTGGTCGAAGTCAAAGGGTTGAATATGGAGGCCGGTTGTCGGAAAAGGTGGATGTTAAGGTCGGCAGCCCGCAAGGTTCAGTGATCTCACCTCTCCTCTTCCTTATCCTGACAGCCGATCTTGAGGAATGGGTCTCACAAGGAAGAACGGTCACTTATGCAGATGACACAACATGTTACGTGGAGGCAAAAACAAGAGAGGAAGTC
>JAAUYB010129013.1_pt1 | contig 11610 bp, 15 predicted proteins | sample 7278071 | NCBI WGS metagenome assembly JAAUYB01 (sample SAMN14350121, study PRJNA611818) | marine sediment metagenome | isolation source: surface marine sediment (1.8m) | place: French Polynesia: Moorea | collected 2018-08 | reverse complement strand
CGGCGCAATCAAAAATTCAAGATTCCCCCTTTTTCGCTTCCTCTTTTCTCCTCCCGTAAACGCTCTTTTCACCAAGGTTTATTTTCCGCGTCAAGCAGTAAAAGGGGGGACGGTCGGGTTGGTAGCTTCCGCTGAACGTAATAGACGCCGAAAGGAGGGAAAAAACTTGGGGGAGGAGGGTGGGTTGGGGAGCAAGGAAAGGGGCGTCTGAATCACCATCGCACATAGCGAAAGGCGATACAGTGGTCGAGATGAATTTAGAGCATGGTGGTGAAACGCCGCTGTCGTAAACATTGGTGACCAGGCACAAAAAAACCTCCCCCACCCCAAAAAAGTGTTCAGTGTGTGGAGGCGTCAGGAGTTCCACATTCCCAGATACACTCCCCCTTCCCTATTTCCTCTCCTCCCCTTTCCAGTTTGCCCAACAGAAGAAAAAGTAAGAAAGACAATTCCCGTCCGTCAGCAGGGCTAATTGAAAGGAAGAGTATGAGAATGAATAAAGAAGCCCATTCCGCGCGCTCGATCCGCATATGGCATTGCAGCAGTCCGGCAGAAGTTAGGTTCGTCTCTCGGTTCCGCGTCAATTGTCATTTCCTCCCCGTGCCTCCTTCAAAGTTCATTTGTCCCTTGGCGGCCGCGGGGAATAGTGAGAATTCATCCTCACTCACTTGCCCATATTCTTCTTTGCCCTTATCCCCTTATCCTCTTTTTTTGCCGGACATCTTCCTCCTCCTTTCGCGCACCGGTCTCGTCATGCATGGAAGGAGTCTTCTTCTTTTCCTCTTTTCCTCTTATCCGGACTGAGACCAGACGTGGGCACTTTTCTGCTGAGTAACAGTTACTTTTTACGTACTTGTATGGAACGCGTGGGATTTTTATTCAAGTTAAAAATATATGCGTGAGTAAGCGGCAGCTGGTAAGGGTCTAAAAGAAAAATGTACGCGGGGTGGGAACGTTTTGTTCTCTCAGAATATAAAGTGAAAATGTCCCCTCTTTTATCACACTACTGAACTCTTGAAGGCTTCCGCTTTGAGAACGTAAGGTTTGATTTAGGAAACAGGAAAACTTTTCTTTGGCTACTGGCTGTCATCGGGAGTTGACTGTTTCGCCATGTCGTCGTCGGATTCGGGCGTCGGCCCCGCCCCCGGGCCCCTCGGCGTCCTCAGCACAGGAGCGGAGGAGGAGGTGGAACTGGTCCCCGCGAAAGAAGAAGAGGAGCAGGAGATGGTCGAAACAGGGAAAAAGGAGGAGGATGGCGACGCCTCGATCGAGTCCGACAGCAAGAAGCTCCGCGGGAAATACTTTTCCTCGGTCGTGCTGGTAGTCAGGATCCTGGTAATCGAAGCTCCATTGTTGCGATGGAGACTATTCTTATTCTGTTGGCTGGGAAAGCCATTTATGGAATGATGTGTATTCCAGCTTTGCAGCCTGGACCATCTCTCGGACCTGCTGGTGGTCACCAAGCTGTGGCAGGACGGGCACAAGGGCCTGGCGATCGCGGGGATAGCCATAGACCTGGTACGAACTATCTTACATGTCTAAATCTTTCAAGTTTACTGTATACCTCATTCCTGAGCTCCCCGGGCCGGTGGTGGTTGCCCACTTTCTCCGCCTGGGCTACCCGCGGTGGCGGTGCGCCTCCCTCGCATTCCACCCGGCAAACTACTACCTGCACACGGCGATGGCAGCACTCAAGAAGGACGAGGACTCGGCGCAGTAATCCTTTCCCCCGACATTTGGACACGTTCATTTCCCACCATTTTGCCAACAGCTTTTCCCGCCTGGTGGCCCTCCACTCCAGGGAAGCCCAGGGTTTGCTGGAGGCCCCGATGCAACTGATTTTCACCACCACGCTAATCATGCTGAGGTCCTTATTTTGGGGGGAAATTAAACTCTTCCCTAACGAACTTTCCTGATTGAATGGTCTTGTTTCCTCCAAATGCAGGATACTGCCGACCCCTTTCGACGAGTTCCCCGTTCTGGAGAACTCGTTCGGCTTCAAAATAGAGTAAGTGCACAAGGAAAAAGGTTACGGTAGCGGCTTAGTTGCTGCAAAAGGCCCTCAACTTTTTAATGCTCAGGCTGTCCTTCTACCCCGTGGTGTCCGCGGCCTTCTCCTTCCTCATGATCACAGTCAATGCTGTCCTCAACAACGTGTCCAGCGACACAGCAGCAGCACCTGAAGGCGGTCTCCAGGCGACTTTCCAAAGGATCCTGGCCTGGTTTGCTCTGTCGACATCCACCGTCCTCTTCCGCATCCACGTTTGGGTCCTCCTCTTCTCCTTCATTGGCGAGTTCGCCCTGGTTCCCTTCGGCATCCAGCTGGCCGGCAACGTCGTCATCATCCTCTTCCTCGCCGACCTGTCCGTGGTGGAGCCAGTCAACTACAGCCTGTACACGATGCTGGTGCCCATCACAAACTTCCAGTCGAGTCTGCTGCTCAGACCTGAAAAGGTATAGACTATTTGTTCGCGTTTCTGAGGACAATTTTACTCTTTTCCTCTACATAGGAAATCGCAGCAGACAGGGGAAAAGTCAAGAGAACCACGGGACTGTTGACCTTGTGGAGTTCCTCCTTGTTGATTGCTTGGATTTGGTATAATAAAAAAACGATAACTGAGTGTGGATCCTTCAACACATTTTTGCAGGATGCTGAAGCTGGCCCTCTACTTGGACCTGTTCTCCTACAGCCCCCAAATCAGAATGAGGAGAGACGCCGTCCTCCCCTCCGTCGCCGTCGCCACCCTGGCGGGAGTGCTGGCCTTGCTGTCGGCAGCGCTCGTGTTTGCGTCCGAACACACCAAGGAGGGCGAAGAGGAGGGGAAGAATTCGCCGAAAGGCAAATCTCGCTCGCTAAACTATGTGAAGATTCTCGCGTCCTCGATCCTCCTCCTTTTGGCCTTCGCCTCCCACGGCTACGTCTTGCTCCACGGAAACGGAGAAGAGCAGTTTGTAAAGTTGGACGTCACCTTCCACTGCCGCTATGAAGAAGACCAGGTGGCCAGTCTTGTTGGCTACTCCCACAGGAATATCCAGCAGCCTCGAGGAGATGCTGAGCTGCACTACGCATTTTTGAGCGCATTAGATGAAAGCTGTGAGTACGGGAACAAAAGTTTACTGCTCTATCATAGACAGTGTCGAAATGCCGGTGTGCGTGTAAATCGGAACAATCATTTCGCTGTTTCAGATGGGACTGCAGGGCTTGACAACTTGGGATTTCTCAACGGGTCGCTTCCCCTCCTGGTGGACTGGAAACCGGCCTCTCCCCTGCCGCCCGAATTCGAGAACTCTCCAGCCATCCTCTTGGTCCCCGGTGACTTGGCGGATTCGTTCACCGAGAGGTACAAGTCTTGCAACTCTGCCAAGGGTGAGCAATTAGATCGAACCACAAGGAAACCAAAAATATCAAGCATTTAGGGCTTTGTTATCCTTTACAGACGACAGAAGCATCTTCCTCGTGGACCACAGACAGTTCAAAAAGATCGAAATTGCCGTCATGGAACCCTCTTTCGACTCGACGACCAGGGATTGCTCTCCGGTGGCCCCGTTCCCCCTGGGCGACGGGGACCACTACAAGACGCACGCCGCGGGGGCCTTCCTCGGCGGCAAGGACAGGGCCGTCCTCTGCGCCAGCAACCAGACCGACGAGGACATACACTGCTTCGACTACGTGCACGAGGAAAACAGGCAAGACTTGCTAAGACATTTGGTCAGAAGGAAAGAAATAGATTTTTTCAAGATAATTGTGTAGGTGGGAGTTGAACCCGGACTTTGACATGAGCACGAAGGAGGGACGATTGCTGTCGTCAATATTTTCTTCATCAGGTATATACGTTATACGTACAGTGACCACTTTCAAGGATACTTTTCTATTCTCCTCTGGCTACTTTTTCACAAATTTTCCCTCTAAATAAAATTCCTTTGACGTATTTCAGTTTATTTTACGGACGGAAGCAGCGCTTGGATCATCTCTCGGTTCATGAAAGAGGTGAATGAAAAATGCTTCACGGTGGCACACAATTTCAGCGAGAGAGCGGGGATCCTCCCGCAGCAACGTATGTACATTCGTTTCCCTTCTTTAGTACGGCGAAGACGTTTGGATAGCTCCAAACAGGACGGACGTGGCTTGGTCGAATGGGACCTTTTCCAGAGGACCAGGTGAGCTCAGCAATTAACCAATGTACATTTTGGGCGTACTTTCAAAACAGGAACATTATTCTTCTTTCCAGACTTTCCCTCTCTTGGCTTCTCCGCCCGCCTTCTCTGCCAAGTCTCCCTCAACTCGAGCACCGTGCTATTCGTGTTCCTGAAGTACCCCTCGGTCGAGGTCTTATCCCTTGACGTGCCCAGCCTCGGGTGGAGGAGGGTCGTCCCCGGCGGGGGTGCCAAGTGGGACGGGTCGGAGGATTCAGCCTTCTGCGGCCTGGCGGGGCGGGAGGTGGTGGTCATGGCCAAGGTCCGGAGAGCCACCATGATTCTCGACCTGGAAAGTCTTCAGTGGCGAAGAGGTGCTTGTTTTGATTGCGGGCCCAGTTTGCCGGTTGCTTGAACACTAGGTACTCATACCCCTAAATGAGCCTTAGTAATTCGTCTCTGCTCTTTTTCAAAGCAGGACCTATGACCAATTTGGACAATGACGAAATCGATCACGTCATCCAGCTGGAGACAACCTTCCTGCTGGCGCTCTACCACGTCCCCTCCTACGTGCTGGAGTTCGATCCCGAGAGGGACAACTTCGTTGCAAAACAAGTCAGCAGGTTCGTACTACTATTTTCCTTATTCTAAAGACACGAATCGTTCACATTTTCTGTTTTACAGCACTTTGCAATGGTCTGATCCCATAGCTTCGTTCCTCGTCCCCGACCGGGTGGCATTCTCGACGGCAAGGTGCCCCGGCCCAATATGACGAGGAGAACAAGAGAACGATGGGAAAATGCAGAAAAATTCTTTTTTTTTCGAGACAAGATGCTGTCGAAACCAGGGTGCAATGCCCACGTCTGCCTTACGCGTGCACTACCGTACATGGCGTCCAAACCCATCTCCTCCTCCGTCCAAAATGTTCATTGTCGGCACTTCCATTCTCCTCCCGCGGCACGAGCGCGTTCTCGCTCCCTCCTCTTTCCCTTTCCCGTAAATCTCGCCCTGCAATCTCCTGCCCCTAAATTCAAATTTCAAGTGGCCGGCGGCCGACCCGTCCGGGGGTCAGAGGAGACGCATAACCAGAATACATAATGGGGTGCTAAGAAGAGAGGGGAGGAGGGGGTTTGCGCCGAAAGTCACGGGTGAGGATTTATTCGACGTCGCCGCCCGCTACCGCGCCTGTAGATGCATTTCGAAAAGGCTGCATTACTCTCATGCGCGGAGAGGAAAACTCAAGATTTTTTTCTTGCCTGATGTGACTCTCAAACTTTTATTGTCTTGACCTTGTTGGAGGCGGGGATTCTCCTCTTGACGGCGTGGCAGCAGCTCCTGAGGAAGAAGAAGACGATCTCGAACACGCTGAGCACGCTCATCCCGGTGAAGAGGCCCATCACGCCGCCTGTATACGTAGGATGACAAATTAGAATGTCCTCGAATGTAACTAATTACAAGATCATATCAGAATGTTTTTGCACCTATTTTGGCCATTTTGTCTGCAAGGGTAAGGCGTACGCTGGTGTGGATCCTAAATTGTAGGAAAATGTGACAGTGGACACAAAGACAAAGGTATCTGTTTTTTTAATTCGGACCTGGTTGCGTACTTCCCGTTGAACCTGATTGTGACTGCGGCCACCTTCTTGAGCTGCTCCTGGCACCTGACGAACTCGCTGACGCCGTAGAGGGAGCTCTTGCTCTTGCGGAACATGTAGTTCGTCTGGTCCCACGGGACTCCCAGGACGTCCTGACAATGAAAGGACGACCAAGGTAGATTCTAGGAATGATCAAACATCACTGGAATTAAGCAGCCAGCTCACCAGTTCCGTGGCGTTCTTTAGGTAGCACATCTTGATCAGGTCGAACTCCTTCTTGGTGACGGAGTAGGAGAATGAGCTTCCGGTGCATGCCCTGGGGCATTCGCAGGGCCCGGCGTCAAAGTTGGCCATGGCCTCCTCGAAGCACTTGGAGGAGAGCGACCAGGTCTTGGTGCCAAAGCAGAGGGGCATCCCGCCCGCCTCGAACTGTGGGTAGTTCCAGCCGATGCAGCCACAAGCGTTGTAGGCCTGTCGGAGCTGGCACTCCAACAGGCACCCCTGGAAGAGAGTTGGAAAAAAGTTTTATATGACCCCAAAGAGGCTAGCCCCTCTCTTCTTCCTTCCTCCATCAGCAATATCAACAACAGACGTAACAACTGCAACAACAACAAAAGCTGCAGTAGCAACAGCAACAGATACAGCAACAGCAACAGTAGCAACAGCAGCAGCAGTAACAGGTAGAGAAACAGTAACAGCAGCAACAACAGCAATAGGTACAGTAACAACAATAGAAACAGGCACAGCAACAACAACAGCAGTAACAGCAACATAGCAAAGTTTCTAGGACCTGAAGTCATGAAAAGCTCACCTGCTCCGTGTACTGACTGAATATGCTCATCCCCGTGACCCCCTCGTCTGGCATGTTGCACTTCCTCGTGGCGGGCGGGAAAGAGACGACGGCCGCGTCGATTTTGTTGTGCGAGGGCGTCACGTAAACGCTGTAGTGGAACCCAGGCATGATGTCCACCAGCCGACCCTCCTCCCTCATGTCCGCAGGGGAGGAGGAGTCGTGGATAAGCATCCTGGCCTTGGCGGCCTTGATCAAGAAGGTGCCGTCCCTCCTTACTCCCCCTCCCAAGTCGAAGGAGGCTCTTCTACTCGCCAGCCCAGCCACGAACTCATCGTAAAAGGCCCTGCTGTATCCCTTCTCCTTGTGGTGCGACCAAAAGTCTGGCGGGTTCAGCGTTGCGCCGACGCCGAAGGAGGTGAAGGTGGGTGCGACGCCGGGGCAGGTGCCCTGTCCCACCTGACGGGCGCCGTAGCTGCAGGCCAGGATAAGAAAGTCCCTCCTGTCCGGCCAGGTCAGGCTCTTGGGGAAAGGTCCCAATCTGGACAGGATTCCATCCATGTCGCTCGGAAGGACGTAGAAAAGTTCTCCATCCTGAAACAGATTTTCCAAGAGTTGTAGCAGCCTCTTTTGCAAAAAAAACCCTCCTCTCACCTAGCGTCCAGCCTCAGTGAGTACTTTGCCAGCTTGAGGACCATCCCGACGTTGTTCCGCACCTCCTTCTCCACCCTGCAGCACTCCTGCTCCCCTTGTCTTGAGCAGGGGGTGTCCGAAGCGCTCTTCTGTATGAAACTGACGCACCCCGTCTTTTGCGCGTTGTTCCACTAGTGGGTGAAGCCGGCGTAGAGCAATACTTCCCGGGCGGTCAAGTTGCCCCCCACGATATAATCCAGGACGAGGTCCATCTCAGCGAATTTGGTTTTTGTACCCTCTGGGAAACTGAACGAGGCGGACTGAAGGGAGGAGACCAGGTCCCCCAGCTGCACCCTCGGCAGCTCTCCTCCCAAGACCTTGACCATTGCAGCAACGTGCACGGTGGCGTTGTCGGCCAAGGCGCTGATGCTGCTGACAGAGGCGGTGGTTCCCATGGAACCGGGGAGCTTCGCAAGTTCGGATATGATCCGCTGTTGGGGAGCTCGAAGCCATCTGACGAAAGAAAAAAAACCAATTTGCTCCTATTCCGACATTATTTATAGTAGAGTACGGAAATATTCTATACTTCTTTGCGAATCCCGTGAGTGCTTCAAGCGTCGCGTTCTCCCCCTTCTCTTGGAGCATCCCAGCCACTTCCGCCCCCAACTTCTTCCAGTCAAAATCCTTGGGGAAGAGCGACCCGGCCTCGCTCTTCGTAATGCCCAAGAAGGTGTTGAGGGTCTTGGGGCCGTGCGATGAAACTGTCTCTTCAAAGTCTGAGGAGACGAACTGATCCAGAAGGTCGCTAAAGGAGCTCCTGACCGCCAGGCTCCTGTCCCAGCACCTGTTGAGGTCCTGCTGGTGGGTGCAGTCGAACTCCAGCATGCTGAGGGCCTGGTTCTGCAGGTATCTAAGCGGCTTCTGCCTCTCGATGCCTTGGGTGGCCACGTCCTGGATGGTGATCGACGGCAGTGGGACCTCCTGAAAATTAAGAGGAAAAAATGCTTTTTTTGTTTCAATAGTGGGAAAACTACGTACTCTAGCACCATTTTGTAAGAGTGCCTTGAGAAAGCGAAACCCTTCGATCGCACCTGAATTGGCACCGTTTCCTGCGTTGTGACCATGGGGTTGTTCTCCGACTGCTGGAAGGTGCTCAGTCCGAAGGAGAGCAGGCCTCCGAAGCTGCAGGCCACCAGCAGGAGCCAGAGGAGGCGCTCCCATCGACCGTAGCGGAAGTCCGCCACGTACCTCACGCCGTGCGCCGACCACTCCCTCAGGCACTCGCGCCACTCCGTCATCGTTCTACTGCTGCTGCGCCACATGGAATGCGGGAAAGTTGTTGTCTTCACCTTTGCGTCAAAACGGAAAACCATCTTTTTTTGGAAGGGGGAGTGGAAGAGGTGTCGCACACGTGCACAATTGCTCCGTCTTCTTCCTCTGCAATCTTCCGCATAGATTGTCGTAGTCGTCCCCTATCCATTTTCGGATCTCGAGTGACTCTGACAATATCGCGCGCTCATAAACGTACACTTGCTGCGAGCATGTTTATTGTCAATCGATGGCACGGCCGCCGCCCCCTTACTCACCTTTTATATACCGCGAGCGCTTTTCTATTTTTTCCTGGGATTGATGAGCGGCGCATTCTCGGGTACTTAGCGGCCGCTTGTCTCCCTTTGCTGTCTCGTTATGCACCAAGTGTGTTACTACTTGTAGTCTTGTTCCTACTCCACGTTGTGCCCCATAGGTACAGTACATACAGTGCCATAGCCCATAGTATTGACACCCCGATACCATCTTTAAAAACCGTGTAGTTAGGTAATCATCTATACTGCCGGATCTCTCGATCCTATATTTCGTCCCAAATGAGGGCCTTCCTCCATCTGTTGGCAAATACGGTAAGATGCCAATTAGCATGTCTACTGTACGGTTCTTTCCTATTTCTGTCTGGAAGGCTAACCGAAGCTAATTTGTTGCACTGTTCAATGAACTCTTTTGTTTTCACACCCAAAGAATGTTAGTACAAACATTTTTTTACCATTGCAGTTTCTTTTGAACGCATAGTTTTATTTTACTTCCTCCTGGACATTCGAAGCTGCGGACAGAAGGGCAAGCATCTGGAATCCGCGGATTCTCCTCCTCCTCCTCCTGCATGCAATGATGAGACTCGTTAGTGAAAACTTCATCGTCGTCGACAGAGGAATGGAGGTATCAGGCCCGCCGCCAGTTAGCAAGCAGGAAGGCCAATTCCTAGGAACGAGGGCCCCCCATTCCTCCCGGTAATAAATTCCACTTTCGCCCGCTATAGGGTGGTTTGTTTTCCAATTCTGGAAACCGTGGTGGGTATTCCTCTTTCTTTCGGCAGTTACATCTTTGGAGGTCTTCTTGTAGTGCATTTTTCAGTCCCCCCCTCCTTCCTATGTCAGTCTCAGGAAGGGAAATTCCTGGGGCCCTGATAGCGCGATATCGATACGGGGAAGAGGTATCGTCTTCGCCCGCCCGCCTTCTCTACTCCAGTACTGCTTTTTTTACCGCGTCGGGAAATTTGAGTAACGACCGCCTTTCCGTTCCCCTCTGAACGGACGAGAAAAATAAATGATTCGGAAATTAGCCCCGAGGGCGGGGCCTACCCAAGAGTTGGGAAATAGGGGGGAGGGAGGGAGATGCTTCGTCGCCACCCCCTGATAAATAACGGGGTGGACAAGGGCAATTAGTTTTTTTCTCTCTCTCCGTTTTCCCCGCATTTGTTTGGGGCGAAATTCCTCTTTCGCTTCTGTCTGTGTGTATTGTCGCTGCGTGTATAACCTTTCCTTCTTCCTTCTTCCCCCCCTGACGTGAATGTCTGCATGTATCAATGCTGCGGGCTTGGGGAGGGAGGAAAGTATGGAATTCCCCGACGAAAAAGGCTAAAGTCACTAATTCCCCATATCTTTTTTGAGGAAATTTGTCGAATTCCCGACTCGTCTCAAGCTGTGAGGGGAGGACGGAGGAAGCCTGACAGCTACAGGAGGGAAAATCCACGACTATACTGTAGGTAGTGTGACGGCGGCAAAGGCAAAAAGGCAAAAGAAGGAGAAGGCGACTTTCCCCCCTATTTTTCTCCCGTATTTTTCTTTCCTCCTCTTTTTTTCGGGGAAAAGCTAGCATGACATTCATCAACGCCAGTGCAACATTGCGCCTCAGCCGCCGCCAGTGACCGAATTTCAGGCCCTGAGCGGCGCAGGGGGAGCAACACGAAGTCTGAACGAACGCCTAATGAACAGACAGTTTCAGGGTTTCACCCCAAAAAAGTAAGAGAAGAAAAGCTCAGTGAATGTATATGCTGTTCCACAAGGAAAAGGCCTCTTATATTACCAAGTTCCAAATCAATCCTTTTCTTCTATTTCTGACCCAGTTCCGTTCTAGACGAAACCAATAAAAACTGAAACAAGAAATTATTCAGAGTTTTCCCCCTTTTCTCGAAAAACAGGGAAAACTGCTTGGACGAAGCTGCGAGGAGGCGATAAGGATCTGACTAATTTTTCTCATCTCTCCGAGTGCTGGCTGGGTGACCTTCCCTTTTAAAAGGGAAGAGAGTGGGGATATGGCTGGCGCTCTTAAAAAAAGTCGGTACCTGCGATAGACAAATAGAGCAATAATGGGCGACGCCGGTGCTGCTGCCCTTTGAGAGAGAGGAGACTCCAACGAAGGACCTACGCTCTTACAGTCGATTCCCATGAATAGGGCACTGCTGTAAAAAAGGAATCTCTCATTTCTCATTTCTCTCGTTTTGAAAAGAAAGAGAATGGGAAAACTAAATGAGGCGCGGAAGAGTTTTAATTACCTTCCCACCTACGTAGCAGGCTCGCAGCAGGCCCCCTTTCTGCCTCCTCCTTTTAATTTGGGACAGCTAGAAGAAGTGTAAGGGGAGGGCTTTTAATCATTTTTTTGCCAGCGGAGGAGGCCCTCCTCCATTTTCCTATTGAACGGGGTCTGTGCACTTCCGTCACCTTCACATCCTTCCTCTTAGCACGCACGCACGGCGATTTCCCCCGTTTTCTTTTCTTTTCATGCGCCTCCGCCGAAGGGCGATATTTAATTCACTGGAGCAGCAGGAAGGGGAAAAGAAGGAGCGATAACAAAAAGGGGCAAAGAAGGTTTTTTCCCATTATCTTCCTTCCTTGGAAATTGACAGACACCCACCCACAGCGCCAAGCAAAAGCCGTCTGTAGCAGCATCAAGCATTGTAGTCAATGCTGCGTTCAAGACAGGAGGAGGAGGGAATAAAGAGAACATTTCTCGTAACGACGACTGACATGTGCGGGAACCTTTTACGGGTACAAGAATCGCCGAAATCGGTGTCTTTTAAAAAACATTTCTTACACTTTTTCAAAAGTCAATGTGTCAAAGGGGAAAAAATATCAACATGCTCTTTGGCGAAATTCCTTCTAAGCCTTCCACATTCAGCCTCTTCCTTGTCCT
>JAAUYB010109265.1_pt1 | contig 11610 bp, 11 predicted proteins | sample 7278071 | NCBI WGS metagenome assembly JAAUYB01 (sample SAMN14350121, study PRJNA611818) | marine sediment metagenome | isolation source: surface marine sediment (1.8m) | place: French Polynesia: Moorea | collected 2018-08 | reverse complement strand
TATCTAATTCCGTTTCTATGCCGCTTAGCAACAGATCGAGGTGGTTTGGCCGCTTTCCCAGAAACACAGGTATCAGGATCAGGTAAATATGGTTCCAGACGAGGCGAGAGAGAGATTCTTTTCCAAGAAATGGTGCGTCTCTTCTCGACCCGCCGGCGTCCGCGTCACGCCAACGGACAAGGCTTTCTTTGGCCACTTTCTCGTCCATTTCCCCCGCCCATCTCGGGCATTTCCGGCACCAATAATAAACTGGTGGGATTTTCCGTGACTCCCTTCATGTCATGGCCCCCTCCTTGCTCCTCTGCAAGCACTCCACTCCGGTTTCGGGGCCATGGCGGAGGCATAGATAACACGGGGGCAGAGAGACATGGAATTAGGGCACTCAGACAAAGGAAAAGGGGATGAGACGCCTCTCCCCTCAGACTTTCTCCTACTCTTCTCTTCTATGGCCGCTTTAAGCAGCTGACAAACGTTGGCTTTTTTATTGCGTTTCAAGGCTACACTTGGGCAACATCCACGACGGCGACAAGGACATCGACGTGCACCTCGAGAGACCCGTGCGGGAACCCGGAGGCCAACCCGGAGACATGTCCGCCCCTGCCCGGCCCCGGAGGGCCTCGCTGGCGGCGGCGGCGGGGGAGCAGGCCGCCAGGCTGGGGCGGAGGGCGGCCACCGGCGCCGAGGGCAACAAGCCCGCCCTGGCGGCCTCGCCGTTGAGCAGCAAGAAGCGGCGTCACCTGGCCAAAGAGAACAAGGCGGTGGTGACGGTGGTGGCGGACGACGAGCCGGAGATTGTGGAAGTGGTGGACCTGGACGTGGACGCCAAAGACGCCGCGCCGGCGGCCGCCGCCCTCCTCAATGCGGCGGGCGGCGGCAACGGCCTCATGGCCTCTCTGGTGCGTCGGCGGGCGCTCAAGCGGCGACAGACCAGCCAGAGTCCGGTCAAGGGAGGCTCCGGCAGTGGCGGCGGCGTGGCGGCCGCGCCCGCACCATCCCCTTCTGCGGCGGCGGCGGCAGCCCAGGAGCGTCGCCTGTCGGCGGACAGCGCCGTCCTCTCCCTCTCCGCCAAGAACAAGAGCGGTGAACGGGTTGGCGGAGGCTCCATATCTGACCATCACGTCTTGCTCGGCGGTGGAGTCACGGTTAAGCACAACTCCGCGGGCGACGGGGCCGTCGTCAAGGGCGACAAGGGCGGCCTCAGGGCGATGCTCATCTCACAGCTGGACCTCATCAAGAAGCAAAGCGAGGACATCGCGGCCAAGGACAAGAGGCTGAGGGAGCTGCAGAGCGAGAACGACAAGCTGCGGCTGCGGCTCAGGCAGATGGAGGACACGCAGCAGCGGTCAACGTCCGTGACCAGCAACAGCAGCACGACGCCTCCCGCCGCGGCCGGCAGCGCCAACAGCAGCAGCAGCAGCATCCGCGGCTCGTCCGTGAAGCAGCACAACTCAATGTTGCAGCAGCCTCAGCCTCGATCTCCTCCTCCGCTGGTCCTCTCCCCGTCCTCGATATCCTCGCCTCCCTCGCTCTCTTCTTCCCCTCGCCCCTCGTGGATCACCGCCCGACACATTATCGTCCCGCAGATCCAGAAGCGCCAGAGCCAGGACAAGTCGGTGATGACGGACATCAGCGACTTGGTCTCGGCTCCGCTCGCGTTCGGCGGAGGGGCGGCAGTGCAGAGCATAGAGGAGGGTCCAAAGAAGAAGCGGAGGAGGCGGAAGAAGAAGGAGGAACAGCAACAAGAACAACAGACAAGCAGTGGAGAAACCACCGCCAAGAGTGAGGTGGAAGGTGAGGCTGCGCCTGCCAAGAAGAAACGGAGGCGGAGGACCAAAGCGGAGATGCAAGAGGCCGCCAAAGCCAAAACAGGAGAGACAGACTCGGAAAAGACGAAAGAGGAGGAGGAAACCAAGAGAAAGTCCAAGCGAAAGGAGCCCACGTTCCTTGAGTGCCCTGGCGGTGGCGATTACCCTCTGACCCGCGGCGACGACCACGTGGAACGAGAGCGGCGGGAGGTGGAGGAGATCCTGCGCACCAGCACCGAGGTCCCCGGCTGGCGCCGGATAACCGAGCGGCTGGTGACCAGCTACCACATGGAGGGGACGGAGGACGTGGAGGACGCCACGCTGCTGGCGCGACACTCCAAGCTGGAGCAGGACGAGAAGCGCCGAAAGCGGTGGGATGCGCAGAGGCTGAGGGAACAGCGCCGATTGGCCAGGCTGAAGGCCACCTACCAGAAGAGCATGTGGAACAGCCTGCTCACCCCTGAAGGCGAGCGCCTGCTGCACAGCCAGGGCCAGGGCCTGAGGTCGCTCCTGCCGGACCTGGAGGACATCACCCACATCTGTGTGACGGACAATCTGCCGGTGTCCGCCTTCGGTCTGCTTGCGCCGACCTCGGAGGCCGTGGCCGCGGTCCCTTCGTCGGAGGAGGACGCGGAGAAGGGGGGGAACGGCGTTGAGAAAAAGGCCAAATTTTCTACTCTACCATTCGTCCACAGTGACTTTTCCTTGCCCTGGGCGACAGAGACGTAGCTGGACTCTCCGTTAAAAAACTTGGGACCCAAAGCGACCTGACAAAAAAAGTCTTGCGCTGTGCGGATTCTGGCCTCTGTCTATTACGCCGCGAAAAAAGTGAAAGAAGAACCTCATTAAGTACTACAAATTCACGATATATACTCGAAGAAACCCTCGGCGAGGGCAAAGAAGGTCTTTCTGTAACTCTTGACGTCCCTCGATCATTGGCCGTGGAAAACCATCCGCTTCCCGCAAAAAAACAGATTTTTTAAAAACAATTTGACCCGGCTGCAAGTTGAAAATGAGGGCACTTGAAAGAAAAAGTATTGCGCTTGCCGCCCTGACCTGCTTAAAACAGTTTTACTTTATTGGAAAAAAACAGAAGAATGTTTGAAATCACATACTTAATGTGATGCGAGTACCTTATCAATATTTTATTCACGCAAGGAATCCACCTCCATAGCAGCGGTAAACGGAAGACACAAATTTCGAAGCATACATAAATTACATATCTCCAAGCAGATTTGAGAGAAGAATTTTGTCCATAATGTGGAATGCTACTAATCTCGAATAAAGGGACAGACGATCCCCTCGGTGAAACAAAATCAGCAGTAAAAAATCAGAAGGGCATATTTTCCTCATCAGAAAACGTTATATTTTCCAGGAAGCACGCAAGCATGCCGCCAGTGTCCCTAGAGGAGGCCGCGCCGGCCGCGGCCGCCCCGCCGGCGGGCCAGAAGCCGCCGCCTCAGCAGCAGCCGGTGGGCATCATCTACCCTCCGCCCGAGGTCCGCAACATCGTGGACAAGACGGCGGCCTTCGTGGCCAGGAACGGCCTCGAGTTCGAGCAGAGGATCAAGCAGAACGAGGTCAACAACCCCAAGTTCAACTTTCTGAGCCCGGGCGACCCCTACCACGCCTACTACCAGCACAGGGTGACAGAGATCCGCGAGGGGAAGGATGAGGCCAAGCAGGAGAAGAAGGCCGAAAAGGAGAAGGAGAAGGCGGAGAAGGGAGCCAAGGCCGCCGCCGCAGGGGGAGGACAGACGACGGCCGCCACGGAGGCAATGAAGAAGAAGCAGGCGGAGCTGCTCAAGCAGGCGCAGAAAGAGGTGGAGCCGCCGCCGCCAACTGAGCCGCCGCCGGGTAAGAAAATTTCCCTTTTATTTCTTGAGTAATGTCAAACTTGTTTTTAAAGCAGTATCAGCGTCTCACTTGAATTGTCTTGTTGGCTACGTTTATACGCGCTGCTTAATAATATCAAATTCTTGTTTCGCAGACTTCGAGTTCGTATCCGACCCGCCGTCCATCTCCGCCTTCGACCTGGACGTGGTTAAGCTGACGGCCATGTTCGTGGCGCGCAACGGCCGCCAGTTCCTCACCAGCCTCATGCAGAAGGAGCAGCGCAACTACCAGTTCGACTTCCTGAGGCCGCAGCACTCGCTCTTCCAGTACTTCACCCGCTTGCTGGAGCAGTACACACGGGTGATGATCCCGCCGCGGGACGCCATCCGACGGTTGGAGGCGGAGGCGGAGGACGAGGGCAAGGTGCTCTCGCAGGTGGATTACAGGGTGAGGTGGGTCAAGGCGCAGGAGGCAAAGAAGAGGAGGGAGGAGGAGGAGGCTGAGAGGGAGAGGGTCTCGTACGCCCAGGTGGACTGGCACAACTTTGTCGTGGTGGAGACGGTCGATTACCAGCCGTGGGAGGTGAGTTTCGAAGATTTTTGTATTAGTCAATGTTGTAGACTCATGACAATCATTTTTGTCAGGCCGGTAACTTCCCTCCTCCCACCAACCCGACTGAGGTGGGCGCCCGCGTGCTGATGCAGCGCCGAGTGGAGACCATGCCTGCCAAGGCCAAGGAGGACGAGGGAGTCCCAGGAGAGTCCAACACCAACGTGGAGGACATGGAGGAAGACAGCTCTTCTTCGGACGACGACAGTGACGACGACGACGACAAGGAGGCCCCGGCAGGAGGAGCTGGCAAGACCATGCTGGCCGGAGTGGACGCGGCGCCGGCCGTCAACCAGCCGATGCCTCCGCCGCCCAGCCTCCCCACGCCGGGAAACGTGGAGGTGCGGCAGTACGACCCGAAGCAGGCCAAGGCCGCCAAGAAAGCGGCAGCCCCGGCGGCCGAAGCCGGCGCCTCGGAGCAGTACCTTGTCTCCCCCATCACTGGCGAGCGCGTGCCTGCCTCCAAGGTGCAGGAGCACATGCGGATCGGCCTCCTGGACCCGCGCTGGGTGGAGGAGCGCGACAAGCAAATCACTGCCCGCGCCTCCGAGGACGCTGTCTTCGCCCCGGGACAGGCCATCGAGTCCTCGCTCAAGCAGCTGGCAGAGAGGAGGACGGACATCTTCGGCGTGGGCGAGGAGGCAGCGCAAGAGGCGGCCATCGGGAAGAAGATGGGCGAGGAGGAGAACAGGGCCGGGAAGATCATGGAGGACGGGACGGTGGTGGATGCGCCGCCGAAGGTAGTGACCTGGGACGGCCACAGCTCCTCCGCCGACTCGGCAGCGGCAAAGGCCAGGGCCAGCGTCACGCTCAGCGAGCAGATCGAGCAGATTCACCGGCAGAAGGAGCAAATGGCAGAGCTGGACAAGATCGGGCCAAAGAGCGGAGGGGATCCGGTGGCCACCACCTCGGCGGCTCCTTCGAGCTCTGCCGCCGCGGTGGTTTCCGCCCCACCGCAGCCGCCTTCCGTCCGAGGTGCGGCCCCGCCGCAAATGCCGCCGCAGATGCCACCTGCTCCGATGCCTGGTGTTCCACCGGCCATCCCAATGCCGCCCCAGCAGCCGCCCATGATGGTGGGAGGACCTCCTCCTGTGCCCGTCATGCCAGGACTGCCGGGCGGCCCGCCGCAGCCGTTCTTCGTCGCTTCAGCTCCTGGGTAAGTGTCTTCACATTACAAATCCTGAAGTGGAATGTTCATTGCAAATATTTTGTTCTGCATTTCCAGATTCCCACCGATGGGCGTCCCCCCCGCCCAACCTGGCCCGCCCCCCATGGTGGACTTGCAGCCTCCGCCGGTGGCCGCCCCGCCTCCGCAGGTCATGCCGTCCGCTGCGCCGCCGGACGAGCCCCCGGCTAAGCGCCCGCGCGGAGAGGACCACCTCATCCCGGAGGACCAGTTCCTGGCGCAGTGGGGGGGCATGGGTCCGGTCACCTTCCAGGTGGTCTGCCCCACGTCCTCGGCCGCCGGGGGAGCCTCGGACTGGAGGCTGACCGGGCAGACGTGCACCCTGCAGCTCCCGCTCACCGACACCGTCTCTGTCATCAAGGCTAGGTAGGAATCTGTATAATTTCAAAAGTTGAATTTGGAACTAGTATTTACCATAAAAATTGTAAAAAAATATTCGAAATTTGAATATATTTTTTTGAGTTTTAAAACATTTTGTTTTATTTCAGACTTAACGACGAGACCGGGATGCCTCCGGGCAAGATGAAGCTTCAGCTTGACTCCATCTTCCTGAAGGACGCCAACTCTCTGGCCTACTACAACTTCAGGCCGGGGATGGTCATCGGGCTCCAGGTCAAGGAGAGGGGTGGCAGGAAGAAGTAATCGAAGAAGAACACGAACAGAAAGTTCGCATCTACGTACACCCTTTGCACATACACAGTTTTGATTTTTGTGGAATGTTAATAAAACCATTGATTCGAATTCGAACATCGCCCATCTGTTGAATCGAGCTATTTAGAGAGCCGGCATTTCCGACTGTAGCCCGCCCTTCTCGGGAATAGTGAAATCTCGACTTGAGGTCTTTCTCTCGCTTTCCTCTTTTTCTGTGCCGTCCGCAGAGAACATTCCACCAGATGTTGGGAAGAAGTGAAGAGCGGTTTTAAAGTGAAAGAACGGGCGAAGACGAGGTGAATACTCCCGCTTCGTTTTTCTCGTTGCTCAAGCTACCTAAGGGAAAGCCGAGTATTTGAGCTCTTATGGGTGGAGACTTTGGGTGGATATTTTGGTATGACGAAGACGGGAAGCGATGTAAGAAAAAGGGCAATGACTTCTTGACGTTCCTTGGCGGGGGAGGTATCTATTTGAAGGTTTTTTTTCGTAAACTGACGCGACGTGCTACATTTTGTAAATTGTCTCCAAGCACCTGCGTTGATGCACCACCTACACAAACAATAATGAAAATCGACAGATATCGATTTCTAGACGACAGTGGTCCGTTTCCCCCCTCTCTCCGTGCAGCAACTGTCCTTTTATGCAAACAACAAAGTCGGCAACAAGTTGTGTCCCTTCCTCCGTTCCCCCCCCCCTTTCCCTGTGGCACCTGCTCCCCCTCTCATTTTACCACTTTCCAATCTACCTGAACGGAACTCTCTTTAATTGTGCCATCTTTTTCTCTCTTTTCCTTCCTCCTTCCTTCCTTCTTCCGGATATGCGAGCGACACTCCTTTTATCTCCTTCCGCGTCGCCGCTTTTTTTGTTTCCCGGTGATGGTGCCATGCAGCTTCCGGTGATATCCAGGTGTTGGTACGAATGCTGAAACACATGTATGTAGGTCCTCGCGTGTGCCACATATGCATGTGGTTGTTGTTTGGCAATATTGTGATGGGATAATGGCACGCTGCCGCAACCTGTGGTGGGGGAGCGGTTGTTTCCGAAAATTTTGATCTCCTTTTCCGGTGTTGTCGAGGGGTGGATGTATCGGTCCCCTTTTTGATCGAAACATGCCTTGTTTTTCATTGCTCATGAACGGTAATTAGTATGCCTACATAATGCGGCAAACATTCTGTTTCCGAATTTGCTTGGTCAAAGTGGCTGAGCATGACCTACGTAACAGAAGGGGAATTGAATGAAAGTAAAGTTTCGGATCCGATCTTACCTTTTCCTTCATCGATATACCGTACATGGAAATACTTTGACAACATAAAAATAAATTATGCCACTGCCGTTTGCCTATAGGATATAACATAGAACAATTACGATACAATAATCCCCAGCCCTTTTGAAACACGATTTTTGAAAAACATGGAAAAGGTCTTGGTGGTGCTGGCAACGGTCGCGGCGGCGCATTGGGCGGCCGCCGCCGCCGCCGCCGCCGTCGAGTCATCGCCGTCGTCCGTTCCTCCTCCCGCCAAGCCTCCGTCCAAGCTGTTCTTTCACATCCCCAAACGGAGGACGAACGTTTCGGCGGCCGATTCCGGCGACGACGACCACCCCCAGGCCCCGCGCTCGGCACTGCGGTGGATTTCTCCTAAGGAAAGTTGAGAGCTTTGGCGAACATTATTAATTCCACTAACTTTCCTTCCGGATAACATTTTCCCATGTCTACATGCTTACTCCCTGATACCCCCATGGGCAAAAAAAACACATTTTACCCGCCCCCTCCCGCAATTAAAACAGGAAGCTTTGGAACTGGAGGGCGGCCTTTTCGGAAACGACACCCTGGTCGATTGGTCAGAAGAGAACGACGTGGAGGGGTACAGGTGTGTTTTCCAGAGTTACCAAAGCTTTCAAAAAAATCTTATGATTTTTTTTCTGTCACATCAAGGTTTTTGATCTGCCGTGCCGAGAAGCGTGCCTGCTGGTACCCGGGCATGGTCGTGGTGGCCGCCGTGCCCAGGCCCGTTCCAATTCCAATCACCTGTAGATTCATCACCACACAGTACCCGTACCTTGCCGAGTCCGAAGTGAACAACATTCAATTCCTCCAAAACCCTGGTAGTAGCAGAACAAGAGGGAGCTTGCTAGGAATTAATATGTTTCCCTGATTTTTAAAATGTTTGAAGGCCGCGTGGCCAGGTTCATCTGGAGAGACTCTAAGAAGGGCCAAGACATGCCCAGAGAAGCTGTGAAGGGGGACGTCCATTGCAAACACACGGTGGCCAGGTGTGATAGTTCGAGTGGTCTCTTTCACGCGTGCATAACCTCTTTTTGCACATCATCAGGTACCACGACCACCTGGAGCCCGGCTTCGTCGCCGGCGACGGCTACATTTACTACATGTGAGACACCATTCCATTTCCCAGTCTAGGGCACCCTGTACCACATAGTGCCGTGATGAGAACAGGAAGCAGAACGGCGGCGGCAGCTGCAGCAACGAGTACTCCGTCATGGTGGAGAGGATGGTCAAGAAGATGGAGCTGCTGGAGATGGAATACGGGGAGGCCGTGTCAAACAGGTGCTAATGGGAAGGAATCGGCATGATGCAATCATGCAACTATCTATTTCCCAAAAAAATGCATTTGCATTTCATTCTTTACCTTGTGGAGTGAAGAAGTTGAGAGGAAAAAACCTGGGATGTGTATCATTACTTGCCCTTGATGATCAGTTTTTTAGTTCAACTGCCAAATGCCGCATGCGTTTAACGTCAAAAACTGGAAAAAATACCGAAATACCGTATTGCCCAGATCCTTCAACTACGAGGGAAACGCCGCCCACAGCCAGGTCACCCTCGTCAACAGGGATCCTAACAGCACGAAGCTGGGAGAAAAGGGAGGTTAATTACAATTACACACCAATGAAGTCCTTCAAAGACCATTTCCCGTCCAGCTGTCCATCGCTTACACCGACACCAAGACGTGGACGCACAGCATCTCCGTCTCCGTCTCGGTGGGGGCGGAGCTCGAGTTTGAGACGCCCGGGAAGGGGGTGCTGGGAGGGCTGGCGGCAAAGTGGGCAAATAGAATTAGTTACGGCCAATGTACTGCAATAAAGTCTTTTTTTTCTGACAAAGGTTTTCTTTCGACATGACGTTTGGATACAGTCACGGTTGGGGAGGAAGTACTGCAGTCACAAGGTAACCTATGCTTAACAGTCCATCATGCCAACTTGCTACAACAATTTTCAAAAAGTGCAGCAAACTCTATACTTTTCCAGTTATTTTCTGGCAAGGACTTATATAAATATCTGTTCTTTCAATTTGTGCCAAAGGGATCATTTTACAAAAAAACCCTATTTTTTTACTTAGGACAGCAGAAATATCAATAGAAAAAGAAGTGCCAGGGTGTCACCAGGTCACTGTCCAAGTAGGTTTACAAGTCTGACAAAATGAGCAATGAGTAATAAGAGTTTCTACTTCACCCTTTAATCGCCAGATGCTTATGCAGCAACTGATCGAGGAGGTCCCCTACACGGCCCGCTACAAGCTGACCTACACGGACTGGACCACGCGCGAGGTGACGGACAGGGGGATGCTCAAGTCGGTGTCCCACCACAAGGGGGTCACCGAGGCCGAGAGGGCGGTCAGGATCCCAGGGTGCAGGTGGGTCGCTCATGGAATCGGGCGCAAAAGAGATTTCTAATGAGCTGTAGGTTGATCACCAGAGTTGGAAAGTGTGCGTAGGTAAAATCTCTGAAGTCATATGTTGTTTGCTTCAATATTCGGCATTTTCTTTGTTCCTGCACTACTCCTTTAATGCGGACAATATTTTTTATGGTTGCAATTTCCTATTAGTTATTTTTGGGATCATTTCATTCCGGCCTCCTTCATTTTCCAGCGCAACAGAACCAGGTGCTTCTGCTGCGCCACCAAGTGAGGCCACCAACACCCCTCGGAACACAAGGTGGATACTACATGTATTGTCCAATTTCACCAAGCATTTGCTTTTATTCCGCCAGTGTAGAACCAAAGTGACTCCTAGGCCTGGGTTGACTAACGACAACAACGGCTGGGTGGACGACCTGACACCGACAACCAAAAAAGTGACCCACCACCACGGTTGGGTCCATTTCACGCACCGTCGACCAAACTATTGGAACTGGGGCTAGAGAGTCTCAGTCCAACAGGAAAACGATTTTTTGTATTACTACTACACTTTAAAATAAAAATTTTGTTTTGCCCCAGATCATATAGAGGCTGCTACAAAATTGTTTTTCTCAAAAAGGTCGGAGTACAGTCCACTACGTCCTCCAGTTTAGGAAGCAGAACCCCCCATGGGCAATCAGAGCCGAGTATTTGCTTTCTTCACAAAGCCTTTCCGCCTTTCCCCCCCCCTCACTTCCCACCAAGTCGCGCGCACTCCCTCCCGCTCTCCCCAATGGCTGCAGTAGTGAGCAAGGTTTTTTCCCCGTTCGTCATGCTAGTCCACGAGAAAGGGGGAGCGGACGGTCCTGCTGCTGCTTTTTTCTCTCCACCTATGTATGTACCGTACTACGTAGGGTTGGTGCGTGTGGCGTTGTTGGACCCTTTCTCCAACACTGCAAAGCACCGTTGGCTGGCTGCTTCAATACCTACTGTAGGTGAGAAAGAGGAAGGTGAACTCCAGCCCTTTCCCTTTGCAGCCAGCCAAAGCAGTAGGCGCCGTCCGTCGACTCTCCACCTAAATTTGAGCCGAGGCTCTCTCCCTCTTTCTGCGATCCCCAACCTACGTAGGTAGCCCGGGCAGAAAACGCTCGCATTGCTTCGAAGAAGAGGAAAGGGGGGCGTTGGGAGAAAGGAGGCTTGGAAGTTGGAAGGAGGGGAACAAAGAGAGGTAGAATCTATGTGCTACACAGCGACGTGTGGAGTCGGCCCGAAATTTAAATCTTGTGGGGGAAGCTTTTTCGGATGGCAGTTAGCCCTTCGTATTTGAAACGGAAAATGTCCTTCTCACTTTCTGTGCCCGATGGATAAAGTGAATCTGGTGCTAAAGGAAAATGAAGTCCTGCCCGGTGTCTCCCACAGAGAGACCGATTAGAACACAAAAAAGTTTTTTCCGTAGCAGCCTCTGCGGGAGTCGACATTGTCCCCTCCTCCTTTCATTATTTTTTTTAAAAAAATCTCATTTACAACTCCGCTTGGTCTTCCGCCTGGGTAGAAAGAGGGGAGACGCCCCATGCGAAGGAGGAAGAGAAGACGGGGGAGAAAGCACAGTTGCAGGACCGAGAGCGACCTAAGAGAAGCGAGGCGGGAGAGCTAAATTTAGTCACCATCCTTCCTCCCCCCAAGTCCTCCTCTGATCTGGCTTAGGTGCTTTCTCCACATCACAGCCGCTCCTCCTCCTCCTCTTTCCTTGTGCTGTAGGGAGCTCTGCCACCAGCCGCGGCCCCCCCACCCACGCTACGAAGCGGACGGTATGAACTGCGTAGCAAAAGGAGGAGAATGAGGCGAGGAAAGTTTTGTGGCTTTTGTGAATAGAGGTTTCTCCCCACTGCTCGTTT
>JAAUYB010155734.1_pt1 | contig 11615 bp, 5 predicted proteins | sample 7278071 | NCBI WGS metagenome assembly JAAUYB01 (sample SAMN14350121, study PRJNA611818) | marine sediment metagenome | isolation source: surface marine sediment (1.8m) | place: French Polynesia: Moorea | collected 2018-08 | reverse complement strand
TTCACCGTTATCATAACGATCAGAAAGGTCTAAAAATATATCGGCCATCACTCGCCAAAATTGTCCTAGCCCACTATAATAAGACATCATTCTCATGTGTTCGGGAAGAAATTCAGGGAAGATTTTATGTAGGGTTAACATGAAAAAGTTATGCTTAAATTTAGCTTGAATAACCTTTTCTACATTATTTCTAAATTCAGGGGTATCTAAGTAAGCATCTAACCCACCTCCTCCATGCCACATCATTGCTTTCATGCAGTATTCTGCATATTCAAAATTAGTTCTATTATGGTTCCAATGACGGAGTAATTTATCAATAGAAAATTCTCCATTGAAGTATTTAAAGAAGGGAAATAAAATCAAAAATTGATGATCTGCAATATAAATTAAATTACGGGAATATTGATCTAAAATGACTCCATAGCTTTTGAGTATACCCACCACTTCTATAACATTTTGGGGTGAGTCCTTAAGTAACGCTTGACCATTTTCTAAGCGATCAATATATTCTGCGAGAGCATGACGGGAGGGTTCTATTTTTGTATTAACCATATTCTATTTGTGTCTTATGCTATCGGGCTGTTTATTAGCTCTATTATTTCATAATTATTGATTTTAGTAAATATCTATTTTCTATTTATTTCCTGCTTCTTTCATAAGATGAAATAGCGATCGCGTCCCTGGTTTTTAGCTGAATATAATGCCTGATCTGCCCTCTTAATTAAAATATCAGGGTTACTTTCTGCTATGGGAATCATAGTAGCGATACCCATACTAACAGAAACAATATCACTTACTTTTGATTGTTCATGAGGAATAGCTTGTAAGCGAATAGCTTCTTGTATTCTTTTGGCAACAGTTATGGCCCCATGTTGGTCTGTCTGGGGTAAAATAATAGCAAATTCTTCTCCTCCAAAACGGGCTACTAAATCACCGGGTCTTTGGATAGTATCTTCCATAATTTGAGCCACTTTTTTTAAACAATCATCACCCATTTGATGTCCATAAAAATTGTTATAAAATCCGAAATAATCCAGATCACATATAATTAAAGATAAAGGGGTTTTTTCTCTCTGAAAAAGTTTCCATTCTTTGCGGATGGTTTCATCAAAGGTTCGACGATTACAAATACCAGTTAATCCATCTTTTGTAGCTAGATTTTTTAGTTTTAATTCTAAGTGTTTTCTGACAGTAATATCTCTGACGGTAATAGCAAAACCGTCTCCTAATTTTACAGCAATAAAATGATACCATTTTCGCTCTTCTTGATAGTAATAATTAAAGTCTTGTTCTAAGGATTTTCCCGTTTCGACTACTTCAATAAATTTTGGAAATAAATTCGGATTGTTTTTATAAATAAATCTTTTGAAGACTAATTTTCCGATTAAATCTTCTGGTTCTTGATTAAATACTCTGGCCATAATAGGGTTAATTACTAAACAGCGAAAATCCATAATTTCTGCTGTTCTGGGATTTCTAACTGCTTCTAATGCAGCGATCGCATCGAGGGAACTGGTCAAAATACCAGAAATTAATGCTCTGGATTGATATAAAATTGCTTCTGTTTCCTTTCTTTGTTTTATTTCTTGTTTAAGATTTTTTCTTTCTAAAATTAATTTATTTCTTTCTATTTCTAATAGTTTTTTCTGGTTTTGAATGGTTAATTGACTTTTGACTCTAGCTAAAACTTCTTCTTCTTGAAAGGGTTTAGTAATATAGTCTATTCCTCCTACTTCAAAGGCTTTTACTTTATCAAAAACTTCATTTAAAGCACTAATAAAAATAATAGGAATCTCCTTAGTTTTAGGATTAAATTTTAATTTATTACATACTTCATACCCATCCAGATCAGGCATTTTAATGTCTAATAAAATCAAGTCAGGAATTTCCTTATTAATGGAAATTAAGGCACTTTCTCCATCTAAAGCTTTTTTGACTTTATAATTATTATTTTTTAAGAGATTGGCTAGAATTTTTAAATTGGGAAGTTGATCATCAACAATTAAAATAGTTCCCGCTAAAGTTTCTTCTGATATAGTTGTAATTTGATTCATTTTTTTATAGGTTTTAATGATAAAAAGATTCAATTATTTGTCTAATAATCTTAAATTGAAAATCATTGACTAAATGTGTTAATTTTTCTGCTAATAAAGTATTATCAGTAGAAATCTCATCGATTAATTGTAACATTGTATCATCATCTAAAGCTTGAGTGGCCTCATATAACTTTTCGATCCAGTTTTGAGGCATTTTTTGTAGTTCTTCTGGGGTTAAATCTGGTAATTTTTCTGGGTTTTTCCTCTCATTTTCTTCTGCATAGATATATGCTACCCCTAAATGTTTTTGCATGGTTTCAAAAATGACAGCTTCTCGAAAGGGTTTTCTGACAAAATCATCACATCCTGCTGAGAGAATAACTGATTTTTCTTCTTCTAAAACACTAGCAGTTAAAGCAATAATTGCAGTAGCATTGCCTTTAGTTGTTTCTTTTATTTTTTGGGTGGCTTCGTAACCATCCATAACTGGCATTCTCATATCCATCCAGATTAAATGAGGTTGCCATTCTTCCCAAATATCTATGGCTTCTTGTCCATTGACAGCTTCTTTTAATGCAAAACCTAATGGCTGTAATAATTTAATTAATAGTAAACGATTGGTATCTCTATCATCCACAATTAATATTTTGTAACGAGTTTGATTCGGTTTTAAGGCAATGACATGACGAGGAGTTTCTTGAATTTCTACATCTTTTTGATTGATAATATCAACTTTTATATCAAATCTAAAAGTTGTTCCTTGTCCTACTACACTGTTAACTGTAATATCTCCCCCCATTAACTGTACAAATTTACGACTAATGGCTAAACCTAAACCAGTTCCCTCTTGACTATTTTGTCCAGTTTCTGTTTGGACAAATGCTTCAAATAATTGGCTCATTTCTTCTTCTGCTATTCCTTCTCCTGTATCTCTAACTTCAAAAATAATCGTTATTTTTTCATTATTGGTATCGTTCATAAGAGTAGATTTTTCTTGACTAGCAACAGTGATACTTACCCCTCCTTCTGCTGTAAATTTAATACCATTATTGATTAAATTAATTAAGACTTGACGTAGCTTATTTTTATCAGTGTAGATATATTGCGGAACATTATTTTCACATTCAAAAACTAATTGTAATTTTTTCTTTTCTGCTGTTATATGTAATAAGTCTTCAACCTCATCTAACAAGGAATAAAGGTCAAACTTCTTGCCATTGAACGTCATTTTCCCTGCTTCAATTTTGGACAAGTCTAAAATATTATTGATTAAGGTCAATAAATAGTGACCACTTTTATTGATAATGGTGGTATTTTCTCGATCTTCTGGGGATAAATTGGCAGAACGCATCATTATTTTAGAAAAGCCTAAAACAGCATTTAAAGGAGTGCGTAATTCATGACTCATGTTAGCAATAAAAGTGCTTTTTGCTTGATTAGCAACTTCTGCTTTTTCTTTAGCAATCATTAATTCAGTCGTCCTTTCTTTAACCTGTTTTTCGAGTTCCAGATTACGTTTTTTAATAGCATAGATTCGCCATCGAACTCCCCCGAAGCAAACTGCCAAAGATAAAATAGTTATCATTCCTCTAAACCAAAAGGTTTCCCACCAAGGGGGTGTTATGGTGATGCTGATGGAAGTACCTTGTTCATTCCAAAGTCCATCATTGTTAGAACCTTGCACTTTAAATATATATTCTCCTGGGTCTAAATTAGTATAAGTGGCAAAATTTTTGTCACTATCTACTTCAGTCCATTGCTGATCAAACCCTTCTAAAATATACTTGTAACGATTCTTTTCTGATGCTTGATAATTCAATGCTGCAAATCTGAAGGAGAAAACACGATCTTGATAGGAAAGGGTTAGGTGTTTGGTTTTGAGGATAGATTGTTTGAGAATTGAATTTTCACCAATGGGAAGGGGTTTGTTATCTAGTTGAAAATCAGTGATCAAGACGGGGGGAATGTGGGGATTATTCTTAATCTGGTGGGGATCAAAAGCGGTGATTCCACTGGGTCCGGCAAACCAAAGTTTCCCATCCTTGGTTTTAGATTGAGCGGTACTATAGAGAAAGGAATTACTCTGTAGTCCATCCCTAACATCATAATTGTGGACTGTTCCCGTCTCAGGGTTAAATTTGGTTAATCCTTTGCTACTGTAACTTAACCACAAATTGCTGCCTTTTCCATCACTAGAAGTATCTTCTTCTAAGATGCCATAGATTGCATCTCTGGGGAGTCCATGTTCCTCACTCGTATATTGAATAAATTGATCCTGTTGACGATCGTATTTTCCTAACCCCGAACTACCACCCACCCAGATTTGACCTTTTTGGTCTTCATAAATACTTTCAATGGTTGCAGCATTACTGAGATTATATCCAACAATTTTGGAGTCATTGTGACGCTGGTAATAGTGGTGAAAGGTTCCTGTCTTAACATCCAATCGATCCAACCCGATCAAGGTACCGATCCAAAGGTTTCCCTGACTATCTTCATGAAGTACACGAACTTGATTACTCAGCAGAGTTTTGGGATTGGCCGGATCATGACGATAATGGGTAAATTGTTCTGTATTGGGATCAAATCGATCTAAACCACCTCCCCAAGTACCAATAGAAATCATCCCTGTTTTGCTTTGACACTCAACATCATGGATCAGGTTATTACTGAGACTATTGGGGTTACTGGGATCATGGAGATAATGAGTAAATTGGTTGGTTTTGGGATCTAGTTTGTTCACTCCTCCCCCGATAGTCCCTAACCAGAGATTTCCCTGTTGGTCTTCACAAATCGCTTTCACGGTAGGATTATTTAAGCTGTTGGGATCGTTGGGGTTGTATGGGTAATGGGTAAATTGTTGCGACTTGCGATCAAATTTTGTTAATCCTCCACTCCCTCCAATCCAAACTAGACCGGATCGATCTTCATAAATAGCATTGGTACTATTATGTTTCAAGCTATTCTCATCACCAGGGATGACACGATAATGGATAAAGGGTTTGGCCACGAGATCCAGCAGACTGACACCTCGTTCTGTGGGAATCCATAATCTACCGATTTTGTCTTTATAGATGGGGAGAGTATTATCATTGCTTAAGCTATAGGGATCACCAGGGTTATGTTCATAATGGGTAAAGATTTTAGTTTCAGGATCGAATCGATACAGTCCATTTCCCCAAGTCGCAAACCAGACATAACCTGCATTATCCTCAACCACTGAGACGGTAAAGACGGTATTACTATTTAAGTCATTGAGATCCCCTCGATGATATTGATAACGGGTAAACTGTTCGCTTTTGCGATCTAAACTATTCAAACCGTTTTGGGTCCCTACCCATAAGTTTCCTTTACTATCTTCATAAATTGCTCGTACCACATTATCGCTGAGACTTTGGTTGTCATTGGGATCGTGTTGGTAATGGGTAAATCTCTCTGTTTGCTGGTCAAACTTTTCTAAACCCCCATAAGTTGCTATCCAAAGCACACCTTCCCTATCCTCATAGATTTTAAACACATCATTATTAATGAGGCTATGGGGATTGTTCAGATCATGCTGATAGCGAGTAAATTTACCGGTGTCTCGATTCAGTTTATTGAGTCCACCCCCCAAAGTTCCAACCCACAAAGTCCCCTGACTGTCTTCAAAAATCGCCCGCAACGCATCACTACTGAGACTGTGGGGATCGTCTGGATCGTGCTGATAGTGGGTAAAATGCTCTCTGGAAGCTGCATATTGATTCAGTCCAGCGTTCCAAGTGGTAATCCAGAGGGTGCCATTTTGGTCGATTAAGAGGTCCCTGGTGCGATCGCTACTCAAACTATGAGGATTATTGGGATCATGCTGAAACAGTTTCATGTCATTACCATCGTAGCGAATCAGTCCCCCATTCATGGCAAACCACATAAACCCATCCTGATCTTGAACAATATTCCAGACTCTATCTTCGGGAAGTCCATCTTCGCTAGTAATGCGTTTAAATTTGATGAATTTTCCCACATTTCTTGCTAAGTTTGTTTTTGATGTTGCTTTCTCTAAAATAGTTAACTGTGCCACTGCTTTCTGCGGATGATGGTTTCCCAAGCTAACAGTTAGCAAAACTGCCATAACAAAGAGGATAAGTAATCGATGAAAGGGTCTATGGTTTAGCTGTTTCTTAGACATTGTCTATTATCTACTTAAGCGAAACTAACTTTACTTAGCTTCCATCCAATTTTTACCGGCATTAATTTCTACAACTAAAGGAACGGTTAAATTAACTGCATTTTCCATCGTTTCTTTAATTTTATCTTCTAATTCTTCCCATTCTTGGGGTGGGATTTCAAACACTAATTCATCATGAACTTGTATCAATAAATTGGCTTGATAGTTGTTTAAAATGTCTTGTATTTTTACCATTGCAATTTTAATAATATCTGCGCTTGACCCCTGAATAGGTGCATTTGCTGCAGCCCTTAATAGTTGAGAATCATTATAATTTATATTTATTTTATTAAGATCAATTGTTTTAGGATCATGTCCACGAAACCGATATAAATTATCATCAAAAAAGTTAAAATAACGCCGTCTTCCTAAAATTGTAGTTACGTATCCCTTGGCGATCGCTTCTTTTTTCATACTCTCTAAATAGTCAAATACTTTTGCATATCTTTGACGATATTTATTGATAAATTCTTTACCTTCTGTTGCACTAACTCCTGCTTCTCTGGCAAACCTTTGAGAACCCATTCCATAAATAACCCCAAAGTTAATAGTTTTCCCTAAATTTCTTTCTTGTGGAGTAATTTCTTCTTTATCAAACAATAGTTTTGCCGTGATCGTATGAACATCTTCAGCATTTTTATAAGCGTTTAAGAGGACAGATTCTTGACTTAAATGTGCCAATATTCTCAGTTCGATTTGAGAATAATCTACTGACACTAATAACCAGTTTTGTTGGGGGATGAATGCTTTTCTGATGCGACGAGAAAATTCGGTTCTAATCGGAATATTTTGTAAGTTAGGGTTAGAAGATGATAATCTTCCTGTGCTGGTTACAGACTGATTAAAATTAGTATGTATTCGTTTATCTTTTTTATCGACTAATTCTGGTAACGCATCAATATAGGTGGATTTTAGCTTAGATAAGGTACGGTATTCTAAAATATAATCGATGATGGGATGATCACCTTTTAGTTTTTCTAGGGTAGCATGATCGGTAGAATAACCTGTTTTTGTTTTTCTTGATTTTTTGCGGTTGAGTTCTAATTTTTCAAATAAAATATGTCCTAGTTGTTTAGGTGAACCTAAGTTAAATTTTTCCCCTGCTGCTTCATAAGCGTTCTCTTCTAAAGATGATAATTCTTGGTCTAGTTGCTTGGATAATTTACCTAAATATTCTGTATCAATAATAATCCCTGTATCTTCCATAGCCGCTAAAACAGCTTCTAGGGGTTGTTCTACTTCTAATAGTAGTTTTTCTAGGGTAGAAACGGGTTTCAATTCCTGTTTTAAAGGTTCTACTAACAAGAAGGTTGCATAAGCATCCATTCCACAATATTCGGCAACTTTTTCAATCTCTAAATCGGCGATTGTTTGTTTTTTTCCTATCCCTAAGTCCTTATAATCAAGGGAAGTAATACCATCTAAATATTGTTCACATAATTCACTTAATTTATGACTTTTCTCAGGATGCAAAACATAACTCGCTAACATGGTATCAAAAACGACACCATCTAGGTTAATTCCCTGATGTTTAAAAATAAGACGATCAAATTTAGTATTCTGAAAAACTTTAGGATAGTTACTACCTTCTAAAATAGGTCGCAATGTGTTCAAAACTTGCTCTTTTTTGAGTTGCTTTCCTTGTTTATGTCCAATAGGAATATAAGCAATATCTGTGGGTTGATTTCCCCAACAACAACCAATACCTACTAAGTCAGCTTGTCTGGGGTTTAAGTCTGTTGTTTCTGTGTCCCAAGCAACAGGAATCTCAATATTAGTGCAGGTTAAAAGTTTATTAACTAATCCCTCTAATTGTTCAATTGTTGTAATAATTTCAGGATTAATTAAAGAGTTTTTCTTCTCTTGTTCAATGTTATTAACTGGTTCAACTTTATCTGAGATATCATCAAAAATTGATAGTTGATGAGGTTCGTTATTTTTTGCTTTTTCATGAACTTCTAAGGTAAGATTTCCCCCCAAATGTTCCTGTAACTGATTAATCTCTTTAATAAATTTTTTCAGTTCTAATGCTTCTAAAATCGGTTTCACTGCATCAAAATTAAACCCTTTTAGTTCACAATTTTCTATCTGAAACTCAAAAGGGGCATCGGTAACAATTTTTGCTAAAAACTGGGAATGTTCAGCGTCTTTCTTACCTTCTTTTAACTTCTTCTGAGTTGCCCCTTTAATGGATTCAATATTGCTATAAACCTCTTCTAAGCTGCCATATTCACTTAACAACTTAACTGCTGTTTTTTCTCCAATTCCCCTTACCCCAGGAATGTTATCAGACTTATCACCACACAAGGCTTTATAATCAATTACTTGTGTCGGTTTAATGCCCATTTTTTCCGTCACAGCATCAGCATTAAACTCTGTATAACCTTCCCCTGATGAACTTTTAACTGCATTTCTTTCTAAATATAAAACACTGAGATGATGATCATCATTAACTAATTGAAATAAATCGCGATCGCCACTCACAATTTTAACCCGATAACCCTTTTCACTTCCCTGGGTTGCCACAGTCCCTAAAACATCATCGGCCTCATATCCAGGAGACATGAAAATTGTTATATTTAACGCTTCTAGTAATCGTTGTAAGTTCTGAATATCGGGTATAAAATCCTCTGGTGTTTCTTTTCTATCCGCCTTATAATTAACATCCGCTTCATGGCGAAATGTGGGTTCTTTACTATCAAAAGCAATGGCTATATATTCAGGATTTTCTAACTTAATAACTTGAATTAAAGAATTAAGAAATCCAAAACAAATACTCGTAGGAACACCCGTAGAAGTTCTTAAAGGACCCCTTCTCGCTTTCGCAAACGCATAATAGGCCCGAAAGGCTAAAGAATGACCATCAATAAGAATTAAAAGCGGTAAATTAGACTGATGAGGCATGAGCAAACTTTTTTACATATATATGTACTATATCATATTTATAGTTGGGGTCGACATTTTCCTGCACGAATTAAGCCAACACGACGGGCGATCGCTTCTTGTTTTGAAGGGAAAGGTCCCCAGTAATTGTTATTTTCTGCGACTGGATCAGCATTAAGTTCAATAATTTCGCATTGTTCTGTTTCTGTTTTAATGATATACCAATTATTAGAAGAATTCATGGCTTTTGTTGACCTTTTTTAAATAAATTAACGGTGGTTTGGGCAGTCCATAAGCTTACAATTATTATTATCTCAATCTTCCTGATCGCAGAATACTAATCAGTAACCAAACCCCTAGTAAACTAGCAGCAGCGAATAAAATACTACTAATTAGGGATAATTCTTGTGTAGATGATCCAATAGAAATAATAGCAGCCCCCATAATCAATGAACCCAGTACAATACTAAAAGATAGACGATTCGCCGAAGCATCAACACTGCGTCTTAAGGGGTCTAATTCTTTTAATCTTAGGTTCCATTGTAAGGTTTCTGAAGACAATCTATCGAGTAAAATTTCCACTTGTCTGGGTGTTTTCAGATAAATCGATTTTAGGTCTAAAACTGTCCTTAAACTGGTTTGTAAGGGGGTATCTCCCACTAATTGACGGCGGAATAAATCTGTCATTAAGGGTTTGATTTCATCAAATAAATTGATGTCAGGATTAAACTGTCTGGCCGCCCCTTCTAAGTTGGCTAAACATTTAGCATAAAGTCCTAAATTTCCGGGAACTTTTAACTTATTTTTACGGGCAATTTGGAGAATTTCATAAACCACTTCACTAAAATTAAATTGAGATAAACTTAGGTCATAATATTTCCGTAAAATCTGTTCATAATCATTCCGTAATCTCTCTAAACTTTCTACTTTTCCAGACTCAGATAATTCAATGGTTAATTGAGTACAACCTTGGGCATCTAAATCAAAAATTGCCAGCAATAATTCTGTTAAAATTTGTTGAGTTCGGGGGTCAAGTTTTCCCACCATACCACAGTCAATAATGGCAATTTTCCCGTTATCTAAATAGAAAATATTACCGGGATGGGGATCAGCATGAAAAAAGCCATCTAAATACAATTGTTGGAAAAATGCCCTAAATAATAAAGTTGTAATTTCTTGTTTCTTTTTTTCGATGGATTTACGACTTTCTGGAATGGTTAAATCAGCTTCTAAAATGGGTTTTCCATGTAACCATTCTAAGACTAAAATTTTCTCGCTGGTTACTTCCCAATACACTTTGGGAATCACTAATTGATCAGGTTCAAACCAGATGCTTTCTGATAAATTCTTTCTAATTTTATCCGTGTAATTTGCTTCTTTGGTAAAGTTTAACTCTGCTTTAATTGCTTGGGAAAATTCATCTGCAAGCTTAACAATATCGTAATTTTGTCCAAATTCTGTTAAAGCAACTAACTCCGCAATTCCCTTGATTAAACTAATATCTTGCTCAACAATTCTATCAATACCTGGCCGTTGAACTTTAATGGCCACTTCTTCCCCAGTGGTTAAAGTTGCCCGATGAATTTGTCCAATAGAACCAGCAGCAATGGGTTCTTGATTAATATTACTAAAAACCGATTCTATGGGTTGTTGTAATTCTTGGCGCAAAAGTCTTTCAATGGCTTCCCAAGATACGGGAGGAACGTTAGCTTGTAGAGCAGTTAAGGCTTTGATATAATTGGGGGGTAAAATATCAGGACGGGTGCTTAAAATTTGTCCTAGTTTAACATAAAAAGGACCCAATTCTACCATAATATTCCGTAGGACTTCTGGGGTGGGAATTTGGGGATTTTCCGCTTTTCCTCCTGTTAGTAAACCCCGCATATAGTCCCAACCATTACTCAGGACAACCTCAATAATTTCTCTTTGACGCGCGCTGGTTTGAGTTAAGGAAAACATACAATAATTCTCTTTTGTTAATTAAGACAAATTTTAATATCGATTGTCATTATTATAGAAGGTTTATCGAGAAAAGGTTAGCCTATCCGCCAGTAAGGACTTAATCATATTAAGTCCCTACCATTTGTTTGATTTATAAGCTGTATCTCTAACTACATACTGTTAAAGTAAGTGATCTAATTGAGAATCCTTTTGCAATTCTTTGAGCAGTTTTTTAATATCTTGAGTCCGATTTTTATTAACCACCAGGGTTACATTTTTATCCCGAACAATCACCACATCTTCTAAGCCAATGGTGGCAATTACTTCTTGCTCATCACTATTATAAATAATTGCGCCTTTGCTATCTAATGTCACATGATTCCCTAATTCAACATTATCCCCATCACTGTCAATCAAACGTTCTAAAGAATTCCAATCTCCGAGATCATCCCAACCAAAATTGGCCGGTAAAACGTAGGTTAAGTCTGTCTTTTCCATTAAAGCGTAATCAATGCTCATTTTTTCTAACGTTTCATAGGCCGCTTGGCCTT
>JAAUYB010173042.1_pt1 | contig 11616 bp, 15 predicted proteins | sample 7278071 | NCBI WGS metagenome assembly JAAUYB01 (sample SAMN14350121, study PRJNA611818) | marine sediment metagenome | isolation source: surface marine sediment (1.8m) | place: French Polynesia: Moorea | collected 2018-08 | reverse complement strand
CTGGTCGGCCAAATATTGAAAAAGTTGCAAGTGGTGATCGACGGCCTCCTTTACCTCATTTTCGGCTACAGGACCGCATCAGGCTGGGAAGATGAGCGTAAACGCCACCTCAACAACTACGAGACTTCCGCTCAGATTGTAAGGAAAATTGGGAGTAGTTGATTTTTTAATAGGTTGATCTAAGCACCTACGATCGCACGCAGGTTACAGTCCTGTACAAAGGCGCCATGACCCCTGTGTGGGAACACGGCCCGGACATCTTTCTGTACCTCCACGATGACTACGTCCATCCAAGGCACATTCTTAAGCACGACCACATCAGTCTGCAGGCCGTCACAGCCACTCATGTTGTCTTTGCCGTCACCGATCCCGGCGTCAATGTGTACGACATGGCCAAGCACCCCTTCGTCATGATGGCTCAGTATACAGAGTGCCGAAAGCTTATGCTGGTGCCACACTGGGCCGTCGTCAGGCTGTCTGAGAGCATGGGGGATCCCGTCGGCAGAGAGGTGATCGGTTATGGCATGTCCGCCAGGAGCGGCTCCACCCTAATCTGTCAGATGTTCAACAAGCTCCCAGATACCGTGGCTATTTGCGAGCCGTGGGCGCTGTACCACGCACACAAACTGTTCATGACAGGGTTCATACGGAAGGATACATATCCACTCTTCCTGCAAGCTTTGCTGAGACTCCAGTTCAAAAAAATGCATGAGGTATTTTTTTGTGCTGTGCTCCTCCGTTGACGAAAAATCATTCCATATATCTCCCATAATTAGATTCCGTGCAAAAGAATGGTGCTCAAGCTCACCCTGTACCTCGGCCCTCAACAAGAGATAATGCGTGAGGTCTTCCCCTGCATGAAGCTCTTCTACAACTTGCGCCACCCGAAGAGGTCCTTCATGTCTTACATCCACACCCTGCTCTCCCCCGTCCACACACCCTTCATGCGCCATATGTACGACGAAGTCTGGTACGACAGCTACCCCTACGACTACCGCTCGCCCCGTCTCCAGGCGCTGCTCACTAAGATTAAGACAGAGGGGAGGGGGAAGCCCCTGATGGAGCGGTTTGCCTCGGACTGCGCTTACCTCTACGGAGGGTGCGTGGAGTGGTACCTACGACACAAGGACATATACCTCAGGTGCGTGCTCTACGAGGATTTAGTGGGCGATCCGGAGGAGGAGACCACCAGGCTATTTGACGCGCTGGAGATCCCCCGGTATCTGGTGCCGGTCGCTTTGACAGCCCTGCGCGGACACTCGCAGGGGATGCTCTTCGGTGACCCCAAGGTGGTCAAGAGGAGGGAGTGGACAGAGAAGGACTACAAGGACATGGGGTTGCCGCTCAGGGTCGACATGCCCATGGATGAATTCAAAGCTCTCTTCAATTAGGTCTGCTACTCTGCTTCTTGAATAATGTGGGTGAAAATATACGGAGCAACAATTAACGGTTTCTCAAATATCGTCACTAGTTATCTTTTTCTACCTGTTGCCCTTGCTGATGGAGGCCGACGTACAACTTTGAGGATCTCTTCCTCGGCGGCGGCGCCAGCCTCATCGTCAGCATCGGCGAAGAAGGCATTTCGGAGGCGGAAACGGTTCCTCCGTCGTCGTCGTCGGCCTTTTCTCCTCCTCCTTCTTTTTCCACGCTTTGTTCCCTTATTTCCTCATCATCATCTTTCTCCACTTCAACCACTATTGCGGGAGAGGCCGAGGTCAAGGATACCTTAGGAGAGGAGAAGACGGAGGATGGCGCCGTGGAGACGGACGTCCTGAAATGGAAGATTTGTAGAAAAATGATTCTCGTGTAAACTCCGTGTATACCCGTTGTTTCAGTTACCTGGCAGTCGCTGGACTGATTCCCCCGCTGGCGCCTGACGACATTGCGACCGATATTTTTGGCGGCATTCCCCTCGGGCTGAGCCTGGGAGAGCCCCCGTCGGAGAGCGGGTTGAGTCGGGCGGAGGCGGAGGATCTCCTGCTACGGGAGGAGGGGTCGTCCGCACCAAGGTGGGTGGCAACGGTGCTCAAGTGGGAGGAAGGGGTCAGCGAGCTGCGGACCACGCTGCTCTGAAACGGGGGAAAATATCGAAGCCTTCTTTTGCTGCTGCTGCTGCTTTTGTTTTTTTTGTCTGCTTTTGTGTGTTGTGCAAGTTGCCAATGCTAGTGATCCAGCTTTTGTTGTTGTTGTTGTTGCTGCTGCTGCTCCTCCTCCTCCTGTTATTGTTGCTTTTTGGGCTGTTGTTGCTGCTGCTCCAACTGTTGTTGCTGTTGCTCCAGATGCTGCTTCAGCTGTTGTTTTTTTGCTGTTGCTGCTCCAGTTGCTGCTGTTGCTGCTGCTGCTGCTGTTGTTGTTGCTAGATCTGTTTGTTGTTGCTGAGACTCTAGCTGGGTGCTGTGGCCGTCGCCGCTGCCGCCACTGCTGTTTTTGTTATTTTTACCTGCGGTGAAGCCGACAGGTCATAGAACGGTGAGAGTTGTTGTTGTTGTTGTTGTTGTTGTTGTTGTTGTTGTTGGACTACTTTGAGGCCATTACCTTAAAAGCCAAGGTCAACTTTTTTTGGTCGAGGTCAACTTCCCTTTTTTTTCTCCATTCTGTTTTCGCACCCTAAATTTCCTTCGGGGTGGGATCCGTCGCTCCCTGATCAGATTTCTCTTCGGGGTGGGATCCATTACTTCCAGACCAAATTTCTCTTCGGGGTGGGATCCATCGCTTCCAGACCAAATTTCTCTTCGGGGTGGGATCCAGGGGTTGATCTTTTTTATCTTCAATGTCAATGTCAACGCCGCAGGTCTTTGAACAAAGTCTGTTCTTGTTTACTATTAAAATAAACTTTATTTACCCTGCTCCTGTTCCTCGCTCGGTCTGCAAGGGGGTTGGATCCTCCGTTTGCCGCTTCTCCCTCTGTGGCTCCACCACCACCACCACCACCACCTCCTCCTCCTCCTCCTACGGGACCTCCCACGCTGGACGAGACGAGCGTCATCCTCCTCTCCAGCTCGCTCCTCCTCCGCTCCCTCTCCGCCTTCCTCTGCATCTTCCTCCACAGCCTCCAGAATATGACGGCGTAGCAGGCCAGGATGAGCGCCAGAGGGAAGAAGAAGGCTCCGAGCGGGGTGTAGATGTCGTACCAGAGGTCGTTGATGATGCGGCAGAAGGAGAAGTCCAGCCTCTGGATGAGAAAGGGAGGGAGACAGATTGCCAGGCTGAGAGTCCAGACGGCGGCCAGGACGGCGGCGGCAGAGCCGCGGCCAAGGCTCATGTACTTGATGGGCCAGGCCACGGCCTGTAAATACACGTAGCAAAATCGACGATCAAAGAATTATGCCAGGTGAAAGTAGTAGGAACAAAAAATAATCATCTGCTGCACTTTTAATAGTCGGGGGAACAGCAACTGCAAGAAATCATGGGCCAGGTTTAAATTATAGCACATTTTCTCGATCTGCTATACAATGTTTGCAACAAGAGAATAAAATCCCCCTTGCCATGAGCCTGTCCACTGCGATGGCCACCATAGTCCAGACTGAGGCGGTGCACACGACCGTGTCGGTGAAGAGCCAGAAGACGCAGGCGGCGTCGTGGTGGCGCCACCCGACAGAAGGCGAGTGGTGGTGGTAATCGACGTTGAGGGGCATGACGGCGGCTCCCACTGCCAGATCGGTGGCAGCCAGGGACAAGATGTACAGGTTGGGCCGAACAGCGCGGAGGGAGGGGCGGGCGGCAAAGGCGAGGAGCACAAGGGTGTTGGAGGCCACCGTGGCGGCGGCAGCGCAGGACAGGAAAGCAGACACTGCCCAGCTCATGTTGTTCTCTCCTCTCTTGCGGCCTCTCTGGAAGAGTGGCGAGGGAGAAAGAGTCGGTCCTCCGCTCTACGGAAAAAAGCGTTCGTCCGTCCGTCGCCAATCAATCCGCAAAATAGGGAAATAGACCAAACTTCAATTTTCTTGAAGAACAAGTTTGTCCTCTTTGAATGCTTTCTTTAATCAAGCACAGGGCAAATGTGGTGTGTTTTGTGCGACCTATATCGTGGGCAAATTTTGGTCCCCGCTGGAGATTCGCCTTTCATCATGCCCGCCGCTCCTCCTCCTCGTTTTCCCTTTGCTGAGGCTGCGGCGATTGCCCGAGCGAGGAGGGAACGAAGAGGAGTGCGAAAGCAAGAGAGAAAGAGACGCAATTACCACGCCGCCCAAGGGAGGCTTGTTTGTGGCGTTGAGGACGAAGAGATCGGTTTATGGCCTTTCGTCGAACGAGCACGAGGAGGAGGAGGAGGAGGAGGAGGAGGGGAGGGCCTGTCTGTCACACTCACCCCTCTCCGCGATGTTTTGGAAGTGGAGGCGATTGTAGGCGGCAAAAAGAGGCGCAGGTGTTGCTGAGGAATACGTACGTACATATCGATCCCAATACTATTTTTCACATGAGCGTCAAGTTTTTGTTGGAATGGATTTGGCTGAACGTAAAAAGTTATCATTCTATTTCGCCGTTCCTCTTAAGACTGAACATTACGCATATCTTACGCTGCGCGAATGTCCACGAGGAGAAAGCAGAAGCCCGTCACAACACACACAAACACAAGCCCTGACGAAGATGCAGGACGTATTTATGGGCCCTTCCTTCTTCCACCTCCCGCTTTGAGCGATCGCCTACACACTTATTCTCATCATTTCCCTCAAGGTCAAAAATCTGGAGAACGTCGAGCAACGAGATTTATGGTCAAAGGACTCTCAACAAAAAAGATGGAGATTGTGCTGTACGTAGTTGGTAAATCACCCTTATCTTTCGCTTCGCACTCCATGTCTCCTCCTATTCGTTTCCACCGTCCTTGTTGCTCAGTAGGACTCATTGGACCCGACCAGATTTGAAATCGCGGGTGCGGCAGTATCTGGAAATGAAAACCGGAGGACGACGTCTGCTTTCTATTTATTTCCTTTCTCATTTTCCCCTTGGGCGGTGGCGGCTCCCCTGTGCAGTTCTTCCTCTCTGAATGGAAGCTAAAACACTCCAGGCCCCCTCCCCAATTCATCCTCCTCGTCCTCTTTCCGCCAAGACACAACTCTTCTTCCGTTCGACGTTGACTCATCCTCATCCTATAAGCCTTTTTTCAGGTCGATCGCCGTGAGGGAAAAAGAAACCAACACGATCAAATTAATGCGGATTCTGCGCGACGTTTAAAAGTACAAAAGTACAAAAGAGGCCTGTCTGTCTGTCTGTTTGTTTGTTTTTTCCCATTTGGAGCCCAAACTAATCGATGGATTCCAACCAAATTTGGCATGGAGCACCCCCTGGTATCTGTGGGTAACCTCAAAATACTTTTTTTAGGTTGACCCCCCCAGGGGGGGTATAATTTTGGAAAAACTCAAAAATCCTAACTTTCCCCATATGGCCCATATGGAAGATGGAATCCTTTTGCGGCACTTTTTGTGGCACCTTTTGCGCAATTTTTTTATTTTTTTTCTAATTTAGATACTTTTCAATGGGCCGGCCGAGCGGAGCGAGGCCAGTCAAAGTGCCATCCAACGGGTTTTTATTTGTTGGCGGCCCGCACCCAGCTAGTGGTACATACATGCACACCAAATTTATATATGTAGAGATTGTAATTAACATAAATTTTTAAGGGAAAGCAGTTTATATTGTTTGGCAAAAAATCTTTACTCATTGGATGTTTTGGCTCCTACAAGAAAATTAACCATGGAGTACTTTGAAAACCGTATGGCAAAATTCTTTGTGACAGGAAAATTCACGGACTTCTCCATTATCCTTGAAGATGGCTCATCAATCAGGGCGCACAGGATATCGCTAGCAAGAAAGTCAGATTTCTTCAACGCTCTCTTCAGACACAACTGGGAACAGCGGGAGTTCAATTTTCCGCCGCACCTTGCCCAAGACAAAGATGTGGTGCACGTGTTCTTCAACAGAATCTACAACATTAAGACGGACAATGTATCAGAAGACAATGTGGCCGACTTGTTGCTGCTTGCGGATTACTTTGGATTTAAGGAACTGGAAGACATGACCAAGGATGTCCTTCTCTCCTCTTTGAACGTCAAGAATTGCATGTTCGTCTTGGAGTTCGCCAAGCATTTCCCAAGCCTGGAAGGAACCTTGATGGAATTCGTCATAGAAAACTTTCAAGAGGTGTACGAGAAGAACAAGGATTTCGCCAAGCTTCCGTTCCAAATGTTCAAGGACATTATTTCGTCCACGAATCTGGATATAACTCAAGAGATCAACATTTGGAGTTCTATAAGGGAATGGACGGAAGCAGATCTGGCCCGGAAAAGTCACCTCCCACAGCTCCTCCAAGTTGTCCGTCTTGGTCTCATTACCCACAGCGACTGCTTGAAGTTGGGCTATGAATACAACATTCTGACCGGGGACGCTGATTTTCCATCAATGGATAAAATTGAAGATTTCCAACGCTGGAAGCACACCATAGACTCGACAATGCCAAGACCCGACTTTCCCCTTGATTGGATAACGATTCGACCGTCAAAAAAGTGCGCCATTGTAACAGGAGGTTGGACCCAACTGCAGCCTTCAACCAGCATAGAAATGTATGACTACAAAAATGACATGTGGTTCAACTTGCCTGTCCAGTTGCCAGGGGCTCGTGCTTATCATGGATGCATTGAAGTCAACGGAAAAGTATACATAATTGGTGGATTTGATGGCACTACTTACTACAAAAGCCTTTTCTGCTTGGATCTGGCCTCCAAGAAATGGATCGAGCTCCCTCCTATGCATTTCAAGAGGTGCTATGTTAGCGTTGTTGCCCACAATGGATACATCTACGTGATGGGTGGTTATGATGGTTTGAATGAAAACAGAAGGTTGACAGCCTGCGAAAGATTTGACCCAAGCACAAACCAGTGGACCCTCATGTCAAATATGAAGAAGTCGCGGTCAGACGCATCCGCAGTGACTCACGAAGGAGATATTTACATAGCTGGAGGTTTCAACGGTGACCAATATTTGAATTCTGTTGAGAGATACAGTATTGCAGAAGACAAATGGTTCCTGTTGAAGCCGATGAAGCGAAGGAGAGGTGGAGTTGGTTGTGCCATATTGAACAACACCGTGTATGCTATTGGTGGGCATGACGGTCACAACCGTCTTAGAACCATGGAAAGTTTTGACATCTCAGGAGGCACAGAATCGGATTGGACGGAAATGCCCTCAATGCTTACTTGCCGCTCTAACTTTGGAGTATGCACAATTGAGAACCAAATCGTAGTCGCAGGTGGATATGAACATCCCTCAACTACTGCCAAATGTGAATGGTTTGATGGGGACCGCTGGCACATGGGACAAGACATGGAGAGAGCAGCTTCAGCTCTTGCTATGACGTGCGTATCAAGTACAAAAACATTGAAACCTCTTATGAGTACAGAAGGGACACTTTCATATCTGGACCTGAAACGAAGCAACCGCATCAAAATATTTGAATCCCTCAACGATGGTGTTTCCCCTGTTCAATCAGATTTAAAGGACTTTAATGGTCTGCAGGATGCCCAGGGTCCTTGCTTTGACATGTACAATTTTCCTTCCAGTGAATCCAAAGTGCTTGAGGACTATCACAAAATCATGAAAAAGATGATTGGAATCATGTCCTCAGCGGCTGAAAACTAGTTCTTGCTTCTCATAGGCTCTTTGATAGCATTGGAATAAAGTCTCATGCTACCTAGCTTCCTTGTTCTAAGAATAATATGCTTCGAGTAGCTAAATAAGCTTTTTTAGTTATAGCACATACTAGCAAGGTTGGCCGGCTCCGTTGGGCCTGGGGAACACAGCTTCTAGTTTAAAAGAATTCAAATTTAAATTCTTTAGCCTCTTTCACTTTGATTTCCCAATTTTAGTGATTTCCAACCTTTTAATTCAAATTCAAATTAATTTGCCCCCCCACCTTGATTTCCCAATTTTTATTATTTCCAACCCTTTTGATTCAAATTCCAATTTTTGCCTCCCCACGCCATGATTTCAAGTTTTTAGCCTATTCCTACATTTTTTCCTTAAAAATTTGGCTTCTTCCACCGAATATTTTTTGAATTTAAATTTCAATTCAGAGCAATCAGGAAAAGTTTCAAGTTTTTAGTTTTTCAAAAATCATACCCCCCCTGGTGGGAATACCCCAAAGAAGTATGTGGAGGACACCCCGGGGTCCATGCCAATTTGGTCTGGATCTTTTTTCAGTAGTTTGGGAGGAGAATGGAGGCAGACAGACAGACAAACAGACACACCTTTCTGTTTTATATGTATAGATATTCAAAAATCCTCTTTTTACGGTCTATTATTTCCCTGTTATTTTTTTCTTTGATCTTATAATGGGCGCAATAACATCGTATAAAACGTCGCAGCGTAGATATTTTGCGGCTATTTTGCGCCAAAAAAGCGTAAAAAGAGCGCTGTCGCGGGCGTATGTGGGCATATACCGGTACACTGTACGTCAAATTTTCGTGGATTTTTTCCCCTGTTCTGGAATTTTTCTTGCAAATACTTGTTCACTTTGTTTTTGGGTTTCTTTAATAATGGTATTGTAATTGTAGACCCTATCCATTTAAAAGGCTTTTACCCCTCCATCGCCCCCTTCCCCCGCATGTATCCAAAATCCCAAAGTGATCCTGTTTTGCATCATAATTCTTCTTTCTTCTACTTTTTTTTCGACGATGTGACTGCAGTGTCAAAAAAATTCGCTGATGTGACAGCCTCTACATTCGACGATGTGAGTACTGTCGTCACCCAAATGTATTTCGACGATGTGACAGCAAACCTTTTTCCCGTTGTCCTTGGCGAGACCACGAGATGTACTCCCTTGTAGTACGCAAGCTGAATCGATGGATGGATTGGAGACTGGGGCATGGCAGGAAGGGCAGAAATGGGACGGGGACTGGGGAGACGGGGTAGGGGGAGACGAGAAGAAGTAGCGGTGGGTCTGCTTTACCTGTCCTCCCCTTTTCTTCTCCCGTCCACTCTCCACCCGCCACCCATTATAAAACCAAGATATTACGCTCACCGCGCCCCGGTGTGCAATCTCTCCCCTTTCTTTCCTGTCCTGCATGGGCAAGCGAAGGAGTCATTTTAAAAAAGGAGCAGGATGCGTCGACACCTCCGCTCGATTCTCGTGGCCGCTATGGTTGTAGCCATGGGGACCCCCTCCTCGTCCGACAACCCAGACTGCGACGAGGAGTTTGTGTGTCCGGGACCGGGATCGTACGCAGATCCATGCACCTGCCGAAGGTTCTACAAGTGTCACGATGGAAGTCCGCACAGGTAATTCTGGACAAATCCTACCGGTACAAAACCTGGAAATACTGGGCTATTTTTGTTTGAAACAGGTCGTTTTGTCCGTCCCCGCTGTACTGGGACGACGTAAAAAAGTTCTGCACGTACAAGAACGAGGCCGTCTGCGGGCCGGTGGAGGCCGCCAGCCAGGAGGACGAGCAGAAGAGGAAGGAGGAGAAGGAGAAGGCGGAGAGGGAGCGGGCGCCAAGGTGCGACAGTGATGCCTGTCAGGTCAGATGTTCTCTAGGAATACGTTTTATTTTCTCAACAGCATTTATTCTTGCAGCTCCCTTTCTGCTACTGCTCCCGTAAGGGGATTGACCCTCCGACCGGCAAGGACTCCGACCCGAAGCAGCTCCCCCAGTTCGTCCTCCTTACCCTGGATGGCGCCGTCAACAACAACAACTACTTTCTGTACCGCGACCTCTTCAACGTCTCGGAAAAGCTGCGCGCCACTTTCTTCCTCGAGCACCAGTACTGCGACTACTACAACGTGGAGCGGCTCTACGTGGAGGGTCACGAGATGGCCATTCTCTCCGTGCGAGGCAGGAGCATGCAGGAGGCCTCCACGGAGGAGTGGGCCAGGGAGATCAGGAGCATGCGCAGGATCATGAAGCAGTACGCCAATGTGAACCCGGACGACGTGCTGGGGATGAGGGCGCCCCAGGCCCGACCAGGGTACAACGCGCAGTTCGAGGCGCTGGTGGAGGAGGGACTGGTGTGGGACGCATCGGCCTCCGCCGACAGTCCTGAGAAGCCCGTCTGGCCGTACACCCTCGACTTCCGGGTGCCGCACGTCTGCAAGATCCGATCCTGTCCCACTTCCGCCTACCCTGGGGTGTGGGAGGTGCCCCTGAACGCGCACTTTGTTGGTGACCAGACGGGAGGTGTATGCTACCATCTCGACCAGTGCGTGTTCACGCACCAGACGTCGGACCACGTATTCGAGTGGCTCAAGGAGGACTTCAATAGGCACTACGAGGTAAGTGTCCCTGAACGATTTGACGCCTCTGGCTACTGCTGCTACTGCTGTTGTTTCGGCCTCTGTTGTTAATTCTGCAGTTGTTGTCCTATTTCTGTTGCTACTGCTTTTGCCACTGCTGCTGCTGCTGCTGCTATTGCTACTTTTTTATCGCTGTTGCTGCCACTGCTGTTATTGTTTCTTACGGTGCTGGCACTGCTGCTTCTGCAGCTGATATTGTTGTTGTTGCTCCTATCGCTGCTGCTGTTATTGCTCTTGATCCTATTGCTGCTGCTGTTGTTGCTCCCATTGCTGCTGCTGTTGCTCCTCCTATTGCTGCTACTGCTACACCTACTGTTATGGCTGCGACTGATGCTGTTGTTGGTGTTTAAATCAATCCTTTTTGTCTCTGCTCCTATTGCTGCTAATACTACTGCTGCTATTTTTGCTGCTACTGCTACTGCTACTGATTTTGTTGTTGTTGTTGTTGTTGCTCCTATACTGCTGTTATTGATTCTATTGTTGTTACTCCTTGAGCTGCTTTTGCAGCTGCTGTTGATAAACTTGAAGCTCCACCCAAGCCTACTACAACAACTGTGAAGAGAAATCGCCATTAAAAGCCGACTTCGACTTTCTTGCAGGACAACCGCGCCCCCTACGTCCTCTCCCTGCACACCAACTGGTTCCTCTCCGAGCACCAGCGCGTAGGACTCAAGCGCTTCCTGGAGTGGACAACCTCGCTGGACGACGTCAGGCACACCACCATCACCAGCTACCTACTGTGGATCACCGATCCGGAGAACCTTACATCCAGAACCCCGTCCGACCCATACAGGCCGTCGGTAGACCAGATAAGGTCTGAGGATTCTCTCTTTTTTAAAAAAATACTTTATCTCATTTATTTCCTACAATTTCTCTTAAATTGTTGTGCCTGCTGTTTTTCCTTTGCAGATGCAACAAGCCCACCACCTGCGAGACGTCCCACGACCGCGAGGACGAGGGCGAGGGGCCCGCGCACTTCCGATACTACAGGACGTGCAGCGAGTGCCCGCAAAAGTACCCCTGGCTGGACGAGAAAGATGAAGAGGCGGACGAGGGGGAAAAGTAGATCGTAGAAGCTGCCGAGGGAGATATATGACCAAGCGGCCTGAAGCCATGCATACTGTAGTTTCTTCATTTTAGTAAGATTTCATCGTACTATAAATTAAATTCTCTCAAAAATATGGGCCTACAGTTAACTGCAGACCCTCCAGACCTATAATTTGATCGCGCTGCCACCAATCAAATTCCCCGCCTTTTGTAGAAGGGGCGCTGTCTGCTGCTGTCGCCCGCTGCTTTATTCCCGCCGCCGCCGCCGCAGGAGAAAGAAAGCCGCGTCT
>JAAUYB010106522.1_pt1 | contig 11618 bp, 12 predicted proteins | sample 7278071 | NCBI WGS metagenome assembly JAAUYB01 (sample SAMN14350121, study PRJNA611818) | marine sediment metagenome | isolation source: surface marine sediment (1.8m) | place: French Polynesia: Moorea | collected 2018-08 | reverse complement strand
TTTTAGCGAGCTAAGGTCAGAAATTGAATTGACACCGGAAGTGCAGAGCGGTCGAGACCAAAAAGAGGCAATGTTTTCCCGAAAAATGTACCTAGCGAGCGGCGAAAATTCGGTGGTTTGGACGCTTCCGCTGTCTGTCCGTCCGTCCGTCGCTAGATCTGATGCTTCGCCCTCCGAGACCGACCCGACTCATTAGCGGGCAGCGGCGGCGTCATTACCCGGTCCTTTCTTTGCGGCGAAGGCTGTTCGTACCACGAAACAGATCTTAACTTGTGGCTGGCGCGGTATTCGCCAACTCTCTCGATTTCAATATGAGCGAATCCTTACTACTCGTTTTGATTTGGCTACTAATTTTTTTTTGCCAATTGCGTTAGCGTGTCTCAGATTTGTTGAATCCCGGTCCGAGGTCGACCCCTAACCCAAGGTAAGTCCACAATTCGTGTGAGAACAAGAGGAGCGAGAAAACAAGCCTCCTCAGATAGACCTTGCTCAGACGTCAAGAGGGAGCGTGGGAGAAAAAAAATTACGTTCCAGTTGGTGACATTTTGGAATGGGCGCTCTGAGCCACCCATGATAAATGGGAGAGAGTCCCAAGGCGAACCACGATCAGCTGATTGGATTGAAAAACTTGAATGGGGGAGTCGGACACAATTAGCAGCCTGCTCGATTGATCAAATTGGGGCGACAATGAGGTTCCTGCTTTTAGTAGTTTTTAATACCCTTGAATTTGTTCCCTAAAAAGCAATTATGTAGATGGGAGGAAAAAACCATCCTTTGGCCACCACCGGAGGTTTCATTTCTCGCCCCATTGGATAAAAGGGGTCACTGACCCTCCTCTGCATTTCCTCTTCTCTTCCACCCCCTCGGATCCCCAAAGACGGAGGAGGAAGATTGGGGTTCGCTTGATTCTTGTTGTTGTGCTAATGAGAGTGAAAATAAAAACAAGTGGGGTTGGTTTAATTCGGGAGTGTCTTTTGGGACGGGAGAAGAAGAAGCAGTCACTTCCGTTCCGAGCAACCCCCTTTCTTGGCGGAGAAAGAGGAGCAAGAATTCCTGCAAACTCATTGTCTTGTCTCCTTCGGAACAAATCAGTACCGAAAACAAGCGAGGGTACATATTTTACTTGTACTGTGCATTTGTTTCTTTTTGCTTTTAGCAAAATTATCCGGCAGTGCTCGATATATTACATGAAGAAAGTGGGAGATGATATGTTTGCAGAATGTCTTTACCCGTACCTCATGTATGTATTTTGGTGTACAAATAGAAGGGGGCAATTCGCATTCCTGCAATCTCATTACAAGCGCCGATCTATTACGGCATCATCCCCTTTCTTCCCCCTCCCCTTCCACTTCCATGAGACATGGGACCAAGACGGATGGACCAAAGCAACAGCAAAAATATACGAACATCCCAATCGAGTAGATGTGTTCCGTCTCTCATTTGAATATTTAATTTCCATGCGGGGGAAAGCTTCTACTTTCACTCGATTCACATCATTCGCAGTCACGATGGGACGAAGACGACACGGATCTCGATCGGAGGAGGAGGAGGAGGATCGTGATGATTCTCTTTTCGTGGAATTGGCAGGCCCTCCCTACCTCCGCGTTTGTTTTGTTTCCACTCTTCTCCTGCCGATTTTGTCTTTCGGAAGCAAGCGGAAGAATCGCCAATTGTTCAATAAGTTGAGCACATTTTCTTGCTTGGTCTGTTTTAACGTTGTTGAATCCCTCTTGTCTCTGTGCAGGGAATACATAATGCGCTCTCTCCCTCTCTCTTTCCTCAATTTCTTTCCAATGGCTTCCTTTCTACTACTAACTTACAATTTCTGCCATTCCGCACAGGGTGCCTTTAAGTCTATCTAAACCCACCGCCTGTTACGAACGACTCCACCTTACACACCTATCCCAATTAGAGAGAGAATTTCCATGATTTAGCTCCAAGCTACTCTGGCTTTCATTTACCGAAGGAAAAACATGTTTTAACTGCGGAGGTTTGAATAAGGTAAATGAATGGTGTTGCCAGCGGGGGGAGGAAGATTCGTTCGGGAGATAAAAAAATCCTCCGAAGGGGGAAAGAAGAAGCGGCAAAAGTGCGTCTAAGTACGATGGCTTCCAAAACTGCTGTAGGACCGACCGACCGATGGTTGCCCCCGCCGTAATCTCCCGCCAGGAATCTGTTTTGGAAACAACAAAACAACTCCGGAGAAAAATCTTCCCTGCCAAATCCGAGGGCAAGGAGACTTTGTTGCCACCTACTCCAACAACTACGAAAATGAAATTGACCTCCCGAGGAGAGCTTAAAAATTCGAAGCCTCTCGGGATTTTCTTTCGTATCTTTTTTCTTTTTGCCAAACTGTGTCGTCTCCACCTGTGCTGCACCATTGTTTAACCGCAAGAAGTGAAATTTGGGCAGGATCTTAAGAGTCACAAGAAGGGCGGTTGGGTGGTTGCTTGGATTTTTGTTCCCACCGTCGACGACCGCCTCTTCCCCCTCCAAATATGTAACTATTACCCCTCTTGGAAGAAAAGAGGGAGGAAATTCCAACAGCCATTAGCCCTTCTTTTCCCCCCTTCCCCATCTTAGTTACAAATGCCTACACAGCACTTGCCTTTGTACAAAAGTCTACGTACGGCGCGGCGGCGGCGGAGGCGGAAGGGGGCAGACTTTTATTTCCCAAATTGCCTTCTTTCTTTCTCTTCTCCTTTTCATTTCGCTTCTTTTTTTCCGCCGCGGTTTTTGAGGGAGCGTCCTCGCTTTGCAGAAGCATACCCATATCAGCTAGGGGTGGGGGTAGGAGCAATAAATAGCTCCCCCTCCCTCTTTCTATTTTCTTTATTTCTGGGAAAGGGCAATATGTCGTATAACTAGACAACAAACTGCCACTGCATAGAGTGGCATAATATGGCATATCTCGCTTCCTCTGAGAATAACGCTGCGAAACGAAAAAGCGCCGCGGCTTTTTTTGCTCTTGGAAATTCCAGAGGCTCCCCTCCTCCTCCTCCAAATTTGTCCTTGCTGCAGCGGCGAAGGAACAAGAAGTTTCTCTCCCTCCCGTTTTGGAACACGAAAAGGGCCAAAGAAAAGAGCAAAGAAAAGGGAATCTGCTCCACTTGCTCTCTAGCCCACAAGCCAAGAAGGAGGAGAGAGAAAAAGTAAATTTGTTGACAGTAAGAAAGGGAGAGAAAGGTCCTCTATCCCCAGATTAGCCGTCTCGGAATTAGGGGGAGACTTTATATATTTTTGCCGCCGCCGTCCCTTTCAGCAGCTTTTCGGAACATAAAAAAATTGCCGCCTCAGCCATCAGGAATGATTGCCCTCGGCTCTTCCCCCCCCCCTTTCTTTGCCTCCGCTAAAAACCTGAGCAGAATCCCACGTAGGGTAGAAAGGGGGGTTGGTTGGTTGGCTCCCCTTTCTTTCTTGGGGGCAAAAAGCGAGGAGTGTTGGTCGCCAGACCGGTTGAGGAAAAAGAAGGGGGGACAGATCCTTTGGGGATGGATGTAATCATGTCATGAGAGAGGGGGGAGAAAGGAGAGGAGAAACCCCAGGGATTGACCCGACAAGGAGAAAGGCAAAAAGTTTTCCCCCTCCTCCGGCAAAATGCGGCATCCTAAACAAAGCTGAACATCTGCGGAGGAGGACTTTTGGACGAGGCTCCCTCTTGTCCAATCAGCAAGACGATTGTTTCTTCGTTTCTTCGGTCAAATTATACTCGAGAATATCTTTTTGGGAACAAACGGTATACTTGTTGCGGTCTGCCGCCCACGAAAAAAAGGGACGAGGGAGGGTTGGTTTTGGGGTGACTCATCTGTCCCAAGTGGGCAAGAAGAGAGGAAATCCAATCCCCCACATCCTGAAAAGTCCATTCATATCGAGGAAAAGGGGGTGGTGGTTAGGTACGGTACGACTTTCGCCCAAAGCCAAGGAGGAGGTTGGTAAGTAGGGAGCCTTTTTCCTCTACGTAGGACAGTGTCGTAGGTGCTATTGGGAAATGTGTATCCCTAAGAAAGCGTTTCGTTTCTTGTAGTGGAGTAGTATCGCGTGCTCTCGGGAATAATTTGTCATGATCTGACAAAGCAAAAGGGGGGAGGGGGGGGGAAGAAAGAAAAGAGTGACCACAGCAGCCTCAGACTTGGATGCAAGAGGAGGGGGAGGAGGTTGATCATGGATCTGAGAGACCGTTAGGACTTTCCATGAAAAGTATTTCTAACTCACTTCTAGTCAAATGGAGAATGTCACATAGTTTTTGAAAAGAGTTGGTTTCATTCATCGGTATTTTCCCCACATTTTCCTTTTTGGTGTGGGGTACTTTTTACAAAGCGTAAAGTTAAGACAACGAAAAAGTGGGGAAGCAACAGCTGCCGCCATTAAATCCAGGATATACGTACATACACCCTCTTACTTTTCCCAGGCAACTGCGTCGACGGTTGGAAGAAATAACACCACTTCAAGTTTAAAAATGGCTTCTTCCTCCTTTTCATGGGCGGATCTGTTCTTTCTCCCTCTCTCCCTCGTTCCAAGGAGACGAAAGCTTTTTTAATAAAAGTACTCGTCCATTTTTTCCATATTTCCGAAAAAGCGGCCTCATCGACATTCTTGAGAAATGGAGGAGGAAGCAACGGCCAAGAAGGAGGAGGAAGGAGGAAGGATAGCTGCAAAAACACTTTCCCCCTTGACTTTTTAAACCTCTGGCAAAGCTATTGCCCGTTGGTTTAGAAAGGTTAGAGTTATTTAGAAGAAAAATAAAGCCTCGAGTAGTCAGCCGAAAGGTTTCCTTGTCTATCACTGACCAAAACTCCATGTCATTTGAAGGTATTCATTAAAACTTGCCAGTTTTCTGCCGCAGGTTCATGAGTAAAGTCTGTTCTTGTTCCCATTTTTACTTGATCCGCGCCGGAGACACAACTTGCACTTTCGAGGCGAGGACAAAATAGTTGAGAGAAAAAATAAAGAGTCGGCCCATGTATTTCGTACTATTTGTTTTGCAAAAGTCAATGTTTGTCAACACGGATTTGGAATTATTGCAGAAATTTGACAAAGCTAAAAAAAACCTCATACCAAACAAAACTCCCTATATAGCTATCGACAGGTGTTGCCTTGCTTTCTTGCATTGTAGCAGTCCAAATCTGGTCGGATACCAAACAAAAATCGAACACATGAGACAGAGAGGAAGAGGACATTTCTTTTGACGGGTGTTGCTTCAGCTTCAGCGATCCATGGTCCACTCCTAACTCGAGAGACACTCCTTCGCCGAAGTGGTGTGACGGGCGTAGACCAAAATTTCCACCCCACCCCCCCAAGGTGAAGAAAAAAGTATTCCGCCACCGTTCAGTTTTCCCCAAAAAAATCGACCACCCACCAGGCGCACCGGGAAAAAAGTTGCTGGATCCATTGGGATGATTTTATTTTCTTATTTATTGTCTTCTTCTTGCTCCCCGGGAGGGAGCGAAGGGCGTCGCCGATAATTTGGCATGAAATGAAGACCCGACTGAATGGGCAAAGATGGTACGGGAAAAAAGAATCGTTTGCAATACCAAAATTTTTTTATCTTGCGCGAAAAGTGCAATTTTTGCACGGCAAAAAAAGTCCTCATCTCGCAAAAAAGGCAAAGAAACCCGAGCTTATCCCCAATCATTCCAGAGCCCAAGCAAAAGAAAAGGGCAAAGAAAAACTTTTTTACGTTTCCTCTTTGTTGTTTCGTCGAAAGTCTCCTTGTTTCCTGAGAGATGAACTACAATAGTTGAATGCATGGTCACCGTATATTTTAAAATATTTTTTTTTAGTACTGGGAGTCGTTCAGTAGTTTCGGATTTTTAAAGATTTCATGGTTTTTGGGGTTAGGTGACTGACTTGCCTTCTTGGAGTGAGTGGGACTACTTTCTCATCTTTTTCCAAATTGCTGTTTTTTGCCTGGAAACTCCAAGGATAAATTATGAAACTTGAAGAGGTCAACAAATTGGAAAAATATTTCTCAAAAATTATTGTCATTTTTGACTTTCTACTTTTTCAGCCACAAGTCTGGTAACACTGGGACAAACGGACAAGAGGCAGTTACAGTTATTTGCCTTTGTATTTTGACAAACGGATTTCAAGAAGTAATCAATTTAGAACAAAACTTTGACTTCAAAGTATCACCTCAAGACTTCTGATTATAATTTAAATATGTAGTTGCTGGTTTTCCTTCATTAGTTTTTTTTCAACATTTGCAGAACATATTCTTTTTCACATAGCTTTTTCTTGTGTGTCTCTTTCGTTTTGTCAAAAGTTAACAAAAATGAAAAAAAAATCCGTTTACTATGACGTTGGGGATGTAGTTGCAATTATTTGGGTGGCACTGGAGATATCAACCTGCAACACTGTTCTGCTCTACACCTCCTAACACTTCATTGCAAGCAAACAAGCATAGGTGGGCACGGGGTGGAAGCTCAGGGGGGATAGAGGGAGGTCAGTCAGGGGAGGAGTGCCTGGGGGGGGACAGCTTTTTACTGCCAGGGGGGATGGGGAGGGTTGAGAGTAAAATTTTCAAAATAAGTGTTTACCATATTTAATTTTTCACGGTTTCTAAATAGCATGCCTCTCTCTCCCCTTTCCCTCTCCCCCCCCCCATAGTGCCCAATAACTGCCCATGTACGGTACTGTATGCGTACAAGCCAACGCTCTAATGAAAATTTCCTTAGAATTTCACTGGAAACGTTTTTTGTATGCTTAATATTGTAGCCTAAAAATATTTTTTTTTCGTTTTGATTTTTTGCGCCCAACTGCATTAAAACGAGAAAGCGAAAAATACCCAGGGAAAACATCAGCAGTACAAATTTGTGCGTTAAAATCCATGGCAACTGAAGTGAGAAACAAACAAACAGTGAAGAGCCGCGGTAGGTTTTGCTTCCAGCCAGTGAAGCCGGGGTATATTTTCTACATACAACTTCGAGGCGATCTCCATAACGTCATTTTGCACTTTTAAAAAGTTAATGTAAATCGACTGAGCTCGCCTCGGGTTTAAAATGGCGGACCTGACTCCAGAGCCGCACGTCAAAAAAATATCCACATTTCTCTTTTATAAACAGCCTTTTTGTGATATTCGCACTTTTGGTTTTAAATGGCGTCCTTCTTTTTGTTCTAAACCTGTGTACAAAGCAGGTCTTTCACATATTTCTTTGTTTCACAGGTATTCGTCTAGCTTTCCCGTCCGGTGCAGCATGAATAGCACCCCCACCACCGCCAAAAGAAGCAGCGACGACACCACTGCCAGCACTATGGCGCCGGCGGACTCAGCGCCTCCTCCTCCCGAGGCTTGTGGCGAAGGGGCTCCAATGCCAATCCCGGCGCACCCTACTTCTCCGCCAGGGATGACCCCGCCAGGGGCCCGAGAGCAACTGAACCGGACCTCTGTCCCGTTTCCACCTCCGCTGGTGTCCACGTCTATGGCCTCCCGGTCGAGAATCGAACCCCGCACCTCCATTTCCGCCACCCTAGAGAGCGATACAGACCCCTGAACAGAGCGGAGGAATTCCGACCGCTCTACTTTCACGTATGGCGCGTTTGCCACCTCCATCGCCCCGCGGCGGTCCGCCAAGGCCAGGAGCGAGTCTGAGATGTAGACCCGGTCGGCGTTTCGCACCTGGATGCGCGCTCGGACCTCTGCTCCGGCGCGGAAGGAGGAGAAGGTGACGTTGCGCACGTTCAGGAAGTGGAAGGTCACCTCCGCCTGCGGGTGCTGATGGTCGTCGTCGACGTTCGAGACGCTCCCGTTGGTGAGAGGCGGAGGGACGCATTGGGGGCACCTGCGGGAAGAGAAACTCTATCTCTCTCTCTCTGTGGTATAGAATATTCGTTTGCAAAGGTTGCACTTGTTACAAGTGTTTTAATGCTTCCTCTATGTGGTGTTTGCTGACATCGCACCGCCAAAGTTTCAATTTTCTATTTGTGCCTTATATTGGCTCGAACTGAAGCCAAGTGCCAGCCACGCTCATGATTTTTTCTCCATTTGCTACTGCCGTTGCTAAGGTTATTGTTGCAACTGTAGCGGTTGTTTTTGCTAATGTTTTTCTAATTGATAATGTTACTTTTGTTAATATTGCTGTTGCTGTTTCTATTGCTGCTGGTGCTTTGTTGTCGTTGTTGCTGATGCTACTATTGCTTTTGGCTTGTTGGTGCGATCGTTCTTGCTACTACTGTTGATATTGGAGATGCTGCTTGATCTCTTGCTAATGTTGCTGCTGCATGCTGTTGCTATTGATGATTTTGCATCTGTTCCTGCTTTTGCTGCTGGTGCTATTAATTGTTGCCATTTCCTCCTCACCTCAGTTCCCCCTCAACGACTACGCTCCCGTTGACGTTCCTGACCCAGACGTCTATCGCGTCCCCCGGTCTCAGCCCGGACATCCCTCCTTCGATCGAGGCTGAGGAGAGGTCCTCCAGTCTCAAGCGGTGGAAAGGGCGGGGCACAGAGGTCAGGTCGGCGTCAAGGAGGCGGAGGTGCCCGCAGGAGTGCTGGGGAGAAATTGTTCATGTGTACAAGATCGATAATTTTTATTCAAAATTTTGTGCATTACCAGGTGGACAGCGGCCACGTTTGAAGACTTCTTTCTCGAAGGAGACGAGGACTTTGAGGATGTGACGTACGATGAGATCATCCCCTGTGCCGAGAAAAGCGAAGAGAAATCCCCATCCCCTCCAGCCCCATTGTCAGGACAGACGCAGTCGAGCTCCTGGCTGCCGTCGAGGAACACGCAGTAGCTGCTCAGCCCGTCGCCCGTCGCCTTCTCCACTCCGAACGCCTCCGCCGGCGAGGCCAGCCCCAGCAGCAGGACCGCGGCCATGGTGGCGATGGCGACGGCGGAGGCGGAGGAGGCCCCAACGGCGGCAGACGCCGCGGGGGGGACCTGGATGCCCTTGAACACGGGCTTTTTGTCGTTGGTGCAACACATTTTCCTTCCGCGGCACAGGCTCAATTAAAAAGCGAACTGGTTGTCCTTGCTCTCTTGGAGGCGCTTAGAATTATGCACAGACGCCACTATACTTTCCAGTGCACTGAGCGTGCATTCCATTCCGGTCTTGGTAAGTTCTGGCCGCAACACCGATGCCTTCGACTATGGCGGAAATTCCAGAGCATCTCTTTCTCTTCTCCTCCTCGAGCTTTTTTGCCTCCTACGGCAGCAACGATTCTTGAGCACCCAAAGCACCTTTTCCTCCTAACGTCACCGGCGCCGCAACAAGACTGCTTTTTGGAAATAGTGGAATCAAACAAGTGCGCTCTTCCTTCCGCCCGCGCGCGCCTCCCTCCGTTTCCCTCTTTGTGCTTCCACTGCCACTCCCAACTCCGATTTTCCCTCTTCCCTGTTCGCCAGAAATTTCCTTCTCTTTGTGGCAGCGATGATGCAAGCTCCGAAGAAGAAGACCAGACCAGTGAGAGATCCCTTCCCTCTGTGACTCACGGCAGAAAAGAGGCTCCTACTATTCCCCCTCCCTCACCCTCCGTCGGAAGGGGAGGCGGTGGTAAAAACTAAACGGAAAGAGTCATTCACCTACAGTTCTGTACACCACCCCTCACTGGAGCGCGCGGACAAAAAACACAGTCCATCCAGGTGGATTGCTTGGAGGTACGGTTGGGGGGGAGGGGGGGAGCAGCAGCGAGGGGAAAAGGTCCTTTTGAGTTACGACTAGAAGGGAGAGAGGTCCTGCCCCTTCCTCCTCTTTCAGCACTGTTGTGTCGTCTGGTGATAGTTATTGATGTCCGTTGCCCCCACGGCACTGATGCACGGTCGTGGTGGTGGTGGTGTATCCCGCTACACTACATCCCTAGCTCAACATTTCTTGTTGCGCGCTGCAAAAGCGGAGGAAAAGCGAAGCGACCTGCGATTCTCGGAAATCCTCCCTCCCTCCTCTGGCTGTCCGCGCTCCGCGGCGGCGGCGGAGGAGGAGGGCGCGACAATTTTCTTTCGTTTGGCCAAGACTTCTCTTTTGCTGCATGATTCCCCCGACACATTCCGAGGAAATGCCGGTAGTACACTTTTCAGGGGATGAAGTAGCGTTCTTGTTCAATGTACATTTCAGCCTCTCCATGCTTTGGGAGAGAAAAAAATGAGCTCATATGACTCATCAGAGTTCCGATGATGTTTCGAGCGTCTCGTCGTACAGTTCAGCACATGATGAGAAAAAGAAAGGGTTTTTACTAGCATTTTCCCGACAATCACCTCAGCACCACGTATATGGCCTCAATGCTTTTGGGCGTGGCCCATTCCCATCGGCCACCAATTTTTTCAGGCCGCCCCGAAAAGGCGAAAAAAGCAACTAGAAAAGCCCAAGAAGATTACATTGGCTGCACCAATATTCGTTCCCTTCGTCGTGTTCATGGGCACCTGCCTCGCTTGGAATGTCCGGTGTTGCTTTTCCGCTGTCTCGGCCGGGAGAAGATAATTTGATTCACCTGTCTGTGTCGGTCCCTCCGTCCAAGGCTACTACATGGTTCTCAGTGCTTGTGTTCGCTTACAACTTTACATTATTTTATGTTTTTCTTTGTTGGGAAAAGTTATTGGTGCACTTAGGAAGAACTCTTCTGTTCTCCCTTGTCGCCACTTCCTCTCTCAGCAGGTCTCTTGTTTATCATTCCAAGCGTCGTCGCTCTTCTCAAGCAGGTGCTGTGTGCAATTTAGGGTAGTACAAACGTCGCTAGACCGTGACTGCTTTTCCTCAGTCGCAAATAAGAAGACTTTTACAAAAGTTTCTCTCCCACAGCTTCGGAGTCGCGATCGACCGCCGATCATCCAATAACAGTCGAAGGGCGAGAATTTCTCTCCGGAGCAACAGTTCTTCAAGGGCGGGCGGGACGGGGAGGGAAGGTGGATGTAGCGGCATTGGTGGGAAGTTACGGGACAAAGAAGAAAGAAGGCTATGTGTGGGTGTGGGTGGAGGAGGCGATTTGAATTTAGCATTTTTTCGCTGTGGTGTCCCTCACTCCTTCTCCTGCAGACAATCTTAAACCGCCAATCCTTTTCAAAAATAATTTACCTCTTCCAACAAGAATTTCTCCGTCACTTGGGGAAAAATGTACTTGTACATTCCCCGCTGCTTACAATAAACACCTCTCATTATCGACATGTCCTTTTTTTCCCCTTTCAGTCCCAATCTTGAGGTGGGGTTTTAGGGATTCTGAAGCTAAATAGAGCAGCAAGCAGTCTTACGCAATGAGCGAAAATACCCGTCAATTCGCACACCCATTTGTTTCTTTCTGGGCCGTAGTGTACTGTAGAGGCGACCGCGCCTGTGTAAACTCGCGAACAATTTATTTTCGCAAGGAATGAAAGGGTCCCCTGTGCGAGCGGAAAAAAAGAAATCTTGCCTTCCCTTAATGCTCCTGCAAGTGGGGGCCGCCAAACTTGTTGCAAAACTCGATTCCATTTTTATTTTTCGCAAAAGAGAATGAGGATTTTGCACACTTTTTCTCCTGCGGGCGTTTTTCGTTTGTGCAGAAACCTGAGAGGTGAACGAAGCCAAGCCGCCTCCTTCCCACCTGCGGAAGGAGAGGAAAAGGGAGAAACAAAGACTCCTTTTCCCTTTCCAACCCTTTTGCCATGTGCAGCAGGCGAAGGCGATGCAAGCATAGCAAGGAGGAGGAGGAGGAG
>JAAUYB010214903.1_pt1 | contig 11624 bp, 9 predicted proteins | sample 7278071 | NCBI WGS metagenome assembly JAAUYB01 (sample SAMN14350121, study PRJNA611818) | marine sediment metagenome | isolation source: surface marine sediment (1.8m) | place: French Polynesia: Moorea | collected 2018-08 | reverse complement strand
CTGCGGCGTAACATTGAAGAATCCGTATTTAACGTAGGGGATCAACTGCCAACAGAACTTGAACTGAGCAAACGATTTGGAGTCCACCGCCACACCCTGCGGCGAGCTGTGGATGTCCTGCGCCAGGAAGGTATTGTTGATGTAGAAAGAGGGCGTGGCACTTTTGTTGTGGCTCCGATTGCGCTACCCATTGGTAAACGCGTTCGTTTTAATGAGGCCCTCAAGGCTCAATCTCTGACACCTACGCGAGAGGTGCTACGGATTGTAGATATCAAGGCCGATCCAAAACTTGCCAAACATTTAGATGTGGAATTGGGCGTGTCGGTAATCCTATTTGAGCGTCTCTATTTGGTTGACGATCTTCCTATCGATGTCTGTAGCAGCCATTTTCCAGGCCAGCGGTTCCCAGAGTTAATGAGTCACTGTGCACACTATCAGTCTGTTTCACAGATGCTCCTGGATGAGTACAGCTGCGATCATATTCGTCGATTGACACGCATTTCAGCCCGTGTGGCCCGCCCTCGGGATGCCCGATTGCTTAAGATGCCTGCCAACAGTCCTATCCTATTGTCAGAGTCGATTAATGTCGACCAAGATGGCAACGTGATTGAATATGGCGTTACTCGCTTTCGAGGTGATCGCATGGAACTGGTAATGGAGCAACATGCTTGGTAAATAAGGGGGCTCCCAGATTTTACCGACTGGAAGTTTTATCTATCTGACATTCTAGAAACCATTGGTATGGGAGTGTGGGGCACCCTGATGGCGGCAATCATGGCCGTTCCTTTAGCTGTCATGGCCGCTGAGAACGTTGCCCCCCCTCTGGATGGTCTTTATTATTCGTCGGTTTATGGGACGCCATGCGCGCCATTAACGAAGTGGTCTTTGCCTTAATTTTTGTTGTAGCTGTAGGTTTAGCCCCTCGGTGCACTAGCCCTGTTTGTCCATACTGCTGGTACTTGGGCAAGCTATTTTCCGAGGCGATTGAGGCTATCGACCCTGGACCGGTAGACGGTATTCGGGCGACCGGGGCATCCAAGCTACAGGAAATTATTTTTGGTGTGATTCCCCAGGTTATTCCTCTCTGGACGTCCTTTACCCTCTATCGCTTTGAAGCCAACGTTCGTTCTGCGTCTGTGCTAGGTATTGTCGGTGCCGGAGGTATCGGTGTTTCTCTATATCAAAGCTTTCGTGCCTTTAAATATGGCAAAGTATCGGCTATTCTGCTTATCTTAATTTTGGCTGTGGGTATTATTGATATGATTTCAGCCAAGATCCGTCAGCAACTTGTCTAGGAAGGGTGTATGGAGCTGTTTTTATTTCTGGGGTTAGGCCTGGGTGTAGGAGCCCTGAGCGGTCTGATTGGAATTGGTGGAGGGGTTTTGATCACACCTGCCCTGATCTACTGGTTCGGCTTTTCACAACACAATGCTCAGGGCACGACCTTAGCGTTGCTAGTGCCGCCTATTGGTTTACTGGGCGCCTGGACCTACTTTGAACAAGGCCATGTGGACCTTAAAGCAGCCGCGTTGATCTGTCTTGGATTTGTCGTTGGCGGCTTTATCGGTGCAAAGGTTGCTGTTGATTTACCGGAACAGTTTCTGCGACAGGTGTTTGGCGTGTCGCTGATTTTAGTCGGTATTCGAATGGTTCTCCGTTAGTGATGCACGAAGATCCTGCACACTAAAAAAAGACGTCCCTTATTCAGACCAAGGGACGTCTTTTTTTAGTGTACGGTTCACAGAATGTAGCAAAGCGTTTAGAACAGTTGCTTGGGGGAGCGGTACCCATGGCTGACATCCATAGTCTGTCTAAAACAGCTGCTTGAAGAGTTACCTTGCTCTATTTCGTAAGCAAACAACAGACTATAGAGTGATGGAGCCTAGTCAGCCTCTACTAGGCTACGCTTACGGATAGAAGCGATACCCATCCCTAACAGGCCTGATAAAAGGGCCGGTGTGGGAACTGGAGTAACGGGATCAACAACGCCATCGCCGCCATTGCTGCCACCACCATTGTTAGTGCCACCATCCGTGTTGGTGCTACCGCCGGGGTCGGTTTGAAGGTTTGCTGAGAGTAGATTTGTCTCACCACCGCCACCACCCGTATCTAGCCCCAGGGACGCGAGTATCAGCATCCCCATAATCATCATAATTTCCAATGCATCGGCAGATTGCTCGATTTCGCTAAAACTTCCATTAGAAAGTAGTCTGGGAGAATTGAAGCCACCATCTGATTGACCAAAACCAGAGGGTTGGCTGTTTAAGAGACTGTAGGAACTTGGGGACGTCAAATGACTGTAGCTATTAGAGTAGATGCTCAATGCCTGGGCAGGTTTAGTAGCCGAGATGAGGGACATTGCCACAGCCCCTAGGGCAACACAGATTTTTTTTGTGAACATGATCATCAAGCGACAAGAACAACAAAACCATTAATTGAATGAGACTCATAAATGGCAGATGGCCTAGAAATCGAACCTGGTAGAGGCTATGTATGAGCAGCGGGAAATGTCTCAAAAGTCAGAAAGTCAATTATAAAACTGACCCAAAGATCGTCTCAATACTTACGTATTTCTTCAGAACTTTGTGCATGTTTCAGAAAAATAAAAACCAATCCGACTTTTACGGGTTAAAACTTAAACAATGCTAAATGCATGCATCATATAGTAATATGAATTATTGATACATGTGCTTTGAATATCTAGAATGATATTATTTCTTAGAACAAAGCTTTATTAAGCAAATATCGGTCTTTTGCGTAAAAGTGAACCCGTGCAGATCTCTACGCTTGCTCCATATAACTATTATTGCTAGATATCTGAAAACCCATACCTGATCTTTTTAGCGGAACTTTACTCTGAGTAGTGTTTTAACCTAAGCTACTTATTCTGATATTTATCCCTGCTTGATGTAAGAATTTAATACTTTATAAGTACATAGATATTTACGCTTTGAACTACGTCAATAAGGCTCTTAATTAAGGATATATTGCCTATTTTTTTGGTTGAAATCAGATATTTATAGTTTTGTATCCATGCACCATAATCATAATTCGTTGCTAGAATTTGGAGGTATTAATGTCTGTGGATGATTCAACTTTTTAAATGCGTTCTACAGATTTTAGTGTTATCTGAAGGTTACTTTGAATAGCACCTTAAACAGCTCAGATTTTTTCACATAATTGAGACTAAATGACTTTCGATTTTGACTATAGGTGCTTTTGAAGATATGATCACTGACTAATAAAACAGCGAAGCTTTTAGAGAGAAGCTTCGCTGTTTTATTAGTAGGTTAAATAAACAATGCTCCGCAGTTTTAGTCGAGAAACTGCGGAGCATTGAAAGAATCAAACACAAGTATATGACTTAGGTAAGCCCACTCCTTAGAGTTTGACGCTTAGCAACATATTGTTGCAATACCTGATTATGACCGTCTAGCTCACGTTGCATCGCAGCGTATTGTCTCAAGAGACTGGCTAATTCGGTACGTCGATCAGTAAGTTTGGTGGCAATCAGATCAAGCGTCTGTTGCTCCATTGTTATCATTTGATCTTGATGGGATAGATCCATCAGTTCCTGTAGCGATTCAAGATAAGTCGCTTCCTGCCACAAGGGATCAGGAGATTCCAGACTGGTGACATAAATATAATCTGCTAGGACAGTTTGAGCTGTTTGGCGTAGCTTATTTTCAATCTGGTAGTAAGCGGTGTAAAGTTCTTGAAGCTGCGTATTGTCTAAGTCGGGAGTGCTAAATTCAATGGCGATATCGTTTTCTACTGCTTGTATCTGTTGCAGTTGAGTTTGATACTGTCCATCTGTCTGCAGCAGACTGGTAATATAATTAACCTCATCTGGGTGTAATGCCAGGATATCCAGGGTGTTGGCAAACTTTTGATCAAGCTGTTGCGATCGCACCAGCAGCTCCGCCTGTCTACGGGTTAAATCGTTACTGCGATACGCCAAAACCGTACGATGGGTTTGCAGATTTTGGGTCGTATGTTTCGCTTGAAAGGTCTGCATCTCTGCCCTTAGCTTACGCACCTGATCCTGAATTTGAGGTACCTGTTGATCGATAAACGCCAGCCCTTTGCAGGTGCTATCCTGACAATTCCCGTCACGATTTTTGGCGTTTGAGCTAAATAATCCCGGTGATTTAACCTGTGGACTAGCGATAGGAGGCGTAGACACCTGGGCTTCAGCATTGGACTCCGCCTGTTGCACATTGGCTGTATTGGCGGAGGTGGAAACCGTATCATCTGGTTGGTGCCAAAGACCTGTCTCCGTATACTGCATAGCAGCACCTGCAGAGCAGACCACCGTTGCACCAATCGCTAACGCCGTGTGATACTGCCATAAAGACGGAGAGGACGTAGGAACAGACAATTCGTCTATCCAATAAGCTGCCTCGGATGAAATCGCTTTAGGACTCGCATGATGCTCTTGACGTTGGTAGAGCGTTTGATCCTCAAGACAATCAAGCATCAACTGTTGCCAGGACTGAACGGACTTATCGGTGTTACAAGTAGACGTCATACCAACGAAGACAGAAACAACATTACTGGGCTTACTGACTTCTACATGTATTTTGGAGGATGTCCGGGAATTTACAGCGAGTAGAAATGCCTGACATAGCAAGTCTTAGGCAAAATTCGGCTAAAAGTACTCTGTAAAGATGTACGTAGGCTCATCTATTCTGTTGTTCTGAACGGTCCACGTGGCTGACCTTCCTGAGGGTTTCGTCTAAAAGATATCAGTGTACGGTATTTCCAACAGGTCAGCCGCTAACCCAAATCAGAAAAACTTAAAATCTCAGTATTATCAACCTGTAAGTATCATTCCAGTCAACTGTACTATCGTAATACGTCCTTGCGATTGAAATTTTCATATCGCGCATTGGATTTTGTCCTGAGCTATGGCATGTGGGCTGAAGAGAATGGCATTAATATTATTTTAGTGTTGCGACTTTGACCTGTAGAGCCATACAAAAGAGGCTGGTACACAGCATCTCTGACAAATCGGTTCATCTTCTAAATCGGCAGGCAATAGTTTTAACCCGAATACAGCTAGAGAACATAAAATCTGTACCACGTATCAGGTGAGTCGGGATAGTTAGGTATCCCTGGCAGCCTGAATGAATAGCCACAAAAACAATGTGCAATCGACAGGTATGTTTGTTGATGCAATGCAATTGTGGGCTAGGGGTACCGTAGAATTCAGCTAAGAAGCTACAAAAATGTGAGCAGCTGATGAAGTTAATAAAGCTTGTATGAACTAGCGATTTTCTTCCAGATAATGGAAGTGAAATGCGCAATAGTATAACGACTTGAATACGGGATACGGCACGCAAGTTATTCGCTTACAAGTTATTCGCTTATTGGATGCACAGCTAGCTTCTGTTACGCAACTATTCGGAAGTTAGCTAGTTTTTGAACGGATACAGAGACCTCTCTTTGCACTCAGATAGCTTTTTGCGTTATGCGACTTTCTTCGTACTCTCCTATTTCACAGGCACCTGTGTCTGCGGCACATCGTTCTGTGCTCAGCAAAGGTAAGCGGTACCTGGATATTATTGGTGCCCTGTTGGGTTTATCAATCACCGCCGTCCTATTTTTACCGATAGTTTTAGCGATTAGACTCGATTCTCCTGGCCCCATCTTTTATAGTCAGCAACGTTGCGGTCTCAGAGGGAAGCGATTCAAAATCTGGAAGTTTCGTTCCATGGTGACAAACGCCGATGCCCTAAAGCATCTGGTATCAAACGAAGCGGCCGGCCATATCTTTAAAAATCGGAATGATCCCAGAGTGACGCAGGTAGGGCGTTTTCTCCGAAAAACCAGCTTAGATGAATTACCCCAGTTTTTTAACGTCCTAAAAGGCGAAATGAGTCTGGTGGGTACTCGTCCACCTACATTAGATGAGGTAGAGCAGTATTCTGGCTATCATTTGAAGCGGCTCAACGTCAAACCGGGAATTACCGGAGAGTGGCAGGTTTACGGACGTTCTAATGTCGAAAATTTTGATGAAATTGTACGGATGGATCTAAGCTACCAACGAAAATGGTCAATATGGTATGACCTTGTCCTAATTTTCAGGACTGTTATTGTTGTTCTAGGTAAGCAGGGGGCCTATTAGTAGCAGACTTGATGAGGTTTACGTACAAACTCTTATCATATGCTAGATTTCCTGTTCAGGAAGTTGCTAATCGATTTTTATTCAGCTCATAATAGCCATCTATCCTTTATGTCATGACCAGTCTTCCTCGACCGCTTCCTAATCAGGCCAGTCAGTCTGCTGACAAGTATAGTACCCCCTCCTCAGCGGGTAAAAATATTTGTTTGATCGTTGGTTTAACCTGTCTGTTTGGCTTTATGGTTGACATGCTGGTGTTAAGTACGCCAGTTGCACCCTTTGATTTGCAGTGGCGGGTTAACTTACTACAGCAGGTAGGCGATCGCAGCATTATATTACTATTCGCGGTTGCCTTATTGATGTACGCTCTGTTTGACCAGCGTCGTCTCAAGCGTCCGTTAGGGTATATTTGCCTGGGGATAGGTGTTGCCTTTATACTCTCTTGTGTTTTGGTGATCCGTGACAGTCTGATCTTACAAAGAGAGACGTTGCAAAATATCTCTAATCAAGAGCAGCAAGCACAGACTCAAATTGAAGCAGCTCGAGACGGCAATCTTAATCTGCCTGAGTCAGTAACACCCGAACAATTACAACAAGCTGCACAACAGCTGACCAATCAAGCCTCAAGCCTCAAGCGCAATGCTCGTCAGGGCATTACCAAAGCCGGTATAGCCAGTATGGGTAATCTGATTGCTGTTGGCCTTGGCATATTGGGTTTGGGACGATTGGGGATTAAGCGTAAATAGCCTCACCCTATGATCTGATAGTTGTTAAACCATCAGTGATAGCTATTCACTAGAAATACTTCTTAGCCCTTGTAGATATCTGCAAGGGCTTTTGTTTGTATCGACGCGAGCAATAAAGCAAGCAGGCGGTTTAATCCTACATAAGAAAAGAGGGCCGTACCCATTCTGTTTACCTGATAGATGATGGGTGAAATCCTTGTCCTATAGTCCTTTTGCCCGTTCTTTTGGGTTGAGATAGAGCTAGCTAGTGTAAAAACAAAGTTAGGTTTTTTATGTGGCTCTAATAAAAGTGTCACTTGCTGATGATGTATTAACTTTTTAAGTTAGAAAATATAGACAAGAGAGTTTGCTGAACTTATTTCATATTGTTCTTGTGTATGTGTTTTTTACGATGTTGACATTCTCTCATATAGAAAGATTATCCCTGTTTACTTGTGCGATTCTAATAGACATTTAAGTTAAACGGAAAATGAGTAGCTCAATCCACGTCTGAATTGAAACCTATGGCGGCTTCTATAGTAGGACTATTGTGTTTCTGGATGTGGATAGGGGGCTAGAGCTAGAGGCTTGAATCAGTTTCTACCACGACATTTTTCAGACCTGACATTATAAACATCATGACGAAGCAGAGCCTGAACGTTGCCCCACTTGCAGGTGCGCTAGCCATAGAATTTCTGGCATTGCTGATCCTCGGGATGACTTCAATCTATAAGAGGCTGATCAATAGCCATACTCTAGACCGGCTTCATCCTCTAAATCAGCAATCGCGAATTTCTTAGTACGGCTAGCGGTCTGAGTATAGCGCCCATAGAACCAGCCGATGGACTTACCTTCAATGGACCCAGCCCTTATCGAGTGTGACTTTCGATGACTCTTCCCGGAACGGGTGCTGCATTTTGAGTAGATTATTGAGTATGAGGATACTGTGCTGAATAGCCTCATTTTAGTGATGCCGGCACGTTTTTGATCCATCTGAATGTTTTAGAGGGACTACCTGTAAGAAATTTTGGTGTGGAGTCAAGCACTATGAATCGGTGGATAACGCAATCTAGCCAAATGGGTATTGGGTGTCTAAGTGCTTTAGTCAAGACGCATCATGGTCGGATGGTGCTGATAGGTCTTACCATTGGCCTACTTTACCTTCCTTTCTGGATACATGATTTGGTCATTCGCTCAATTGGTGGCTCTACCGGCTTAGCACTGATTTCTTGTGCCGCTTTAATGGCCCTAGCCCCTCTATGGAAAAATCGTCAGTATTTAAGTACGTTGGCAGCCTCTGAAGAGGATCGGGCCATCGGGCATCTACTGATTATGGGGAGTGTCGCGATATTTCCATTTTTTCGCTCAGAGATGTGGGCTCAAGCACTCATCTGGTTGTTGGTCTTAATAGGAATTACGCTTAGCTCCTGGGGAACCGCATTTTTTATCCGATACCCATTGACAACTTTTTTAATGCCACTCACGGTGTACACTCGGCCTGGTGTTATCGTTCAAGGTGCTTGGCGGTTTGTGATGCCGCCCAACTTCTTGGAAAAGATTATGGCCTTTACCAGCACAAAAGCATTGCAATGGATGGGCCAACCTGCGATTGTTGACGGGCGCTTTATCACCATGCCAACCGGGGGAACCGTTGAAGTGGCCTGGCGATGTAATGGATTTAACATGGCTGTTGCCATGGCTGTGACGGGGTTACTATTGGGGATCTTTTTTAAGCGCACTCGTTTTCAGATTGCTCGCTTGATGGTGATGGGCGCTGTTGTGGGCTTAGTGTTTAATGTGCCTAGGGTGATGCTGATGGCAATGGCCTACGCTTACTGGGGAAATTGGTGGTTTGATTTTTGGCATGGTTCCTGGGGGGCACAAATTTTTGTAGGTCTGCTATTTACCGTCTACTACTACGTGGCCATGGCCATGCTCAACAGGCACAAGCGTCCGCTCAAGAAAGTTTAGTTAGCCAGCATCCCTCAATAGAGAGTTTAAGGTATCTACCATAAGGGGATTCGGGATAAGGGTGAACACCCAAGGGGGGTAAGCCCTAAGCATCATCACATCCATGCCAGATTCGAAACGGTTAGGGTGCCATGGACCTACGAACATCTTGACATCAGAAATCTTACTGAAACTATTCGGATGTCTATCCTTCACCTAAGAAAGGGGTCAATATAATCTGCCGTAATGCTTTCAGACGCTCTGGAGCCTAGTAATTGACAAAATCTTAGACGCCTCACAAAGAATATAGGTCTCAAATTTTACATAGTCACTGTCTAATTTGAGACATGAAACTATCGCTGTACATGAGTTGCCATGACTGTTCAAATGCCAAATATTTTACCAACCGCAATTATTTCACCTACTAAAGATCAAATTGCATCTGAATTGGGTGGAGAAGCCGTTATCTTAAATTTAGCCTCAGGTATGTACTACGGCCTCAATGAGATAGGGGCTCGTATTTGGGAATTGATTCAACAGCCTTGTGCATTTGATAGCATATTCGGCGTTTTGATTGAAGAATATGACGTAGATCCAGATATTTGTAAGCAAGACCTGATCAAGATTCTTGTAGAGATGGAAGCCGCATCCCTCATTGAGGTGAGTAATGGGACGGCTGAGTAGGTTACTGACACTTTCAAGGTACGAACGTAGGGTTATTCTCTATGCCTGTTTGTTATTAAATGGGATACGTGTAGCGCTATGGCTCTTACCTTTCAACCTTGTGCGCCATAAGTTGGCCCAAATTGCTTCAGTGTGGGTATGTAAAGACGTTCCCGCGTCTGTTTCTTTGAAGTTGATGGTGTGGGCAGTTAATATTGCTACCCGCTATACCCCGGGGGGGGCAAAGTGTTTAGTGCGAGCGTTAACAACGCAGCTACTCTTAACACGATATGGGTATAGCCATCAGTTGCACATCGGGGTTGCTAAAAGTTCAACTGATACCCTTGAAGCCCATGCATGGGTTGAATGTCAGGGGCGTGTGGTGGTTGGTTGGCTAAATAATTTGAGTCAGTTTAAGTCGCTTTCTGCTGAGGGACTAAAGTAATGAGTGCGATCTCAGGCATTTATCATCTTAACCAGCGTCTGGTAGCCTCTAGTGAGCTACACCAGATGGTAAATACCTTGGCACATCGTGGGCTTGATGGGTCGGATGTCTGGTGTCAAGGTGCCATCGGTCTGGGTCATCGTATGCTGTGGACCACACCAGAATCACTCCATGAGCAGCTTCCCCTGACAAAAGGTGAGCTGGCTATTACAGCAGATGCCCGTATTGATAACCGAGAGGAACTGGCCCAGGTCCTCTCTTTACCCGAGCGGCCGCTAGAAAAGATTGCCGATAGTGAATTTATTCTAGCGGCCTATGAGCAATGGGGAGGTGACTGTCCTAAGCATTTGCTTGGAGACTTTGCTTTTGCTATCTGGGATGGGCAAAAACAACAGTTATTTTGCGCACGCGATCACTTTGGGGTGAAGCCCTTTTATTACTATTATCAGCCAAATCTTTCGTTTGCGGTTGCATCAGAGATTAAGGGACTACTTTGCCTGGACTGGATTCCCCAGGAAATTAATCAGGTACGGATTGCCGACTATCTAGCCCTGATGTTTGAAGACCAGGTGATTACAACCTTTGAAAACATTTTGCGATTACCTCCTGCTTCTAGAATGTGGGTAAATGCTTCAGGCCTCGAGATTGAAACGTATTGGCAACTCGATCCAGAGTATGAGCTCAAGCTTGGATCCGATCAAGCCTATGCAGAGGCTTTCCGTGAGATCTTTACTGAAGCGGTAAGGTGTCGCTTAAGAAGTGCGTTTCCGATGGGCTCTCATCTCAGCGGTGGCCTTGACTCCTCTTCAGTTAGCTGTGTAGCCCGTAAGATCCTGAGTGAAACAACTGGGGAAACCCTGCATACGTTTTCCAATATTTTTGACACAGTCAAAGCGTGTGATGAACGCCCTTATATTGACGAGGTCCTAAAGCAAGGTGGCTATACGCCCCACTATCTCCATGCGGACGAGTTTGGGCCTTTGACCGACGTGGGGGAGATTTGGAACTATGAAGATGAGCCCATATTGGGACCTAGCCATCACTATCCCTGGCGGTTAAATCAGGCAGCCCGTGCTGCAAATGTGCGCGTTGTTTTTGATGGCTTTGACGGAGATACTGTAGTATCCCATAGTTTAGAGCGATTACGAGAGTTAGCATCACAGCAAAAATGGTCAGAATTTGCAGATGCTTTGGAAGTCGCCAGCAAAAACTACAAGTTTTCCGTTGGCTATATGCTGGCGGGTTATGGTTTACCAGTCTTGAGACAGTGGAGTCAGCGGGGACAATGGTTCAAATTTATTAAAGCGGTTAATTTTATCCACCATCGATTTCAGTACTCACGGCGTAGTTTGCTGATTCGGCAAGGACTTAGGCCAGCTTTCAACAATATCTTGAACAAATTTAATCAAGTACCGAAGACGTCAGCCGATTATTTAGTTAAGGTAAACGAAGTTGTTAATGAAGATTTTGCACAAAAGATTGGTTTAAAGGAACGGATTGAGAATCATGCGCCTAATCAGGTTTCTCCAGGGTCGGTGCGGCAGGAGCACTGGCAGGCTATGACAGGCGGTGTACTGGCAGTAAACCTTGAGGCGGTAGACCGATGTGCCGCAGCCTTTGGATTAGAGTCCCGTCATCCATTTTTAGATCGCCGGTTAGTTGAATTCTGTCTAGCCCTTCCATCTGACCAAAAATTTAGAAGAGGATTTGGGCG
>JAAUYB010124497.1_pt1 | contig 11631 bp, 12 predicted proteins | sample 7278071 | NCBI WGS metagenome assembly JAAUYB01 (sample SAMN14350121, study PRJNA611818) | marine sediment metagenome | isolation source: surface marine sediment (1.8m) | place: French Polynesia: Moorea | collected 2018-08 | reverse complement strand
CGTGTTTTGAGTAGAACGAGGGTCGTGCAAGATTGTCGATTTCCTCCCCCGATACCTTTGGCGGAAGGATGTATGGAGGGGAGGAAAAGAGAGAGAAAGAAGTTGATCACGCACTTCTTTTTTACCCTCCCGCCCTCCTCCCGACGTTTCACCTTGCTCACGCAAAAGTTCGGGAAAACGGCGGATGCGGAATCGCCATTTAGTATACTATTCCAGGGTGTGGGAAATGGAAGTGAGGGCGCAAAAAAATAACTTCTCTCTGTCAGGGAAATGATCGGTTTGAAGGCCTCTCCTCTATTGCCTCTCCGCTGTTGATCGACTATTAATCAAATTGGGAGAGGGCGGGATTTTTTTTCATAGCACAAAAAATACCGGGAAATGTGGTGAAACCTTGACAGCTAGCAAGAAGGCAGTTTCGTTTAATTTCAAAGTGGCATGGAAGAGGGGGGAGGGGGCTCCTCCTTCAAGTCACAAGGTGAAGAGCCTCCTCCAGATTTCGAAAAGTAGGTTATTTTAAGGGGCGGGAAAAGAGGAGGGGCCCTCCCTCTCCTCCTCCTTCCTGAATATTCAGCAGGAATTGGGAAAACACGAGAGGGTGAGGAAGAGAAGAAGAAGGAGGCGTTTAGGGAAACTTGAAATGCCTACCCACTCCTTTGCCAAAAATGTATTTGGCTCCCCAAATATGTCGCGCGCGCCTTTTGTGAGCGGAAAAACTTGAATATTGTTTTCTTGAGGAGTGAAACCCTAAAGAATGGAGCTACGGACAAAATAAGGGAAAAGCAGGAGGGAAATCTGATCAAGGAAAATTCCGAGGAATTGAGATGACGATCGTGCGATCAGACGCATCCCTCATCAGTCACACGGAAGTTGAGACAAGTATGGGATTCACCAAAAAAGTTCGGAAAATAATAATCAATCGTTTGGCGCTGGAGCAGGCTGCTTGGCAAAATCCCTTCTCCCCCTCCTAAACTTCCCCCGGAGGAATTCCCTCGGCGAAAAAATGAGAGAGAAGGGGGGAAAGAGTGTGTGCGCAAGTCCGTCCGACCGATCGAGTAAGTCACATTCCCGAATTTTTCCGGCGGCCGGGGGAATTTTCTTTGTTGAGCGATTGGCAGGCAGGTCTCGACCGCACTAAAAATCCGATACCTTGACTGAAACTCAATCAGCAGCAGCAGGTAGCACGTACGTACAGTACTGTACAGTACCGTATAAAAGCGAAAAAATGGTGAGGCTAGCCACAAAATGTGGGAAAAGGGAAGTTATAGGTTCTCCATCTATGCTGTGCTGTAAACTAGTACGGCCGACCTACCGACCGAGGTGGGGAGGGGTGTCATATTTCAAGGGAACGCGAAATATTGACCCTCCCTCTTTTATACCCTCCGCGTTCGTTCCCTTTTCTCTTTTCCTCCAATTCCACTCCTCCATTGTTTTTCTGGGTAACGAAAAGGAGGTGCAGTGCGCCTCCAAATGCGGCCATTTCTTTCACCTCCTTCCACGTACGACGACGGACCCAAAATTCCCTTCCCTCATTTCTTGAAAGCACAAAAACATTCCCTTCTTCCCCCTCTAATGTTTATCCGCACTCTCAACTCTTTTTGAGCGCCATTTTGGAAGGGAGGCAGCAAAAATTGTAAAAGGTACCTTTTCTCCCACTTTCTTGACACCACCAGACTTTTTTTACTATTCCACCGAAAAGAGTCTTCTTGTGGGTCATCATCCCACGCTTTTGAGGAGAATGTTTAATTCCCCTCCTCCTCCTCTTCATTCATGTCTGTCCTGAATTCTTATTCTGGGAACACCTGCGATGGTCGTTTGGTTTGCTTGCGCCAATCGTGGATGGCATGAGAATGGGGCCGAGGGAGTGGGCAGTGTGCCAGGAGGAGGAGGAGGAGGAGGAGTGAGGAGGTTGCAAATGAGAAGCGAGGAGAAGGGACAGAAGTTCGTGGGTTGGGTTTCGTAACAGGAGGAGGAGGCGAAGTGACACTTGGAAAAAATACTAGAAGGAGGAGGAGGGAGGGCCTTTTGTCTCTCTCCTCTTTCCCTCTTCAAATATGCCAAACTGACGGTTGAGGCGCCGTCAAAACACGCAATTAAGGACGTATTTCGCAGAGCTCCCAATTTCCCAGCACAAGCTGTCGAGCAGCTTTTCCTCCCCGTTTCGTTAAAGCCGTCGCCTTTTCTCACTTTTCTGAGCGACCGCCCAAAGTTTGATGCCGGCGGGAGGGGCGGCAGCGGCGACGCCTGGTCCAGGTCCTCCTCCACCGTCGTCATTGTCTCAGCCCCTTCGTCCTCCTCATCCTCGGGACCGCGGTGGCGACCATTCTTCTCTCCCGCCATAACACCCATGTTTTCACGTGCTGTTTTGTAGCCTCTCAGTTAAGTACCATGTTGTTCTCCACTATCTTTCGACTTTCCTCTATTGTTGGTTGCAATCAGCGCTGCGTAGGTGCAAACACACACTCCACCGCGCACACGCTCTCCAGAGCCTCCGCCACTGCCAGGGGGAGGAAGGGTACTGACTCAAGCTGAAAATGCAGCTCCGATTCCTCCTTTTTGGTCCGCGCTCTTCCCCCCCCCCCTGTTCTCCCTCCGTCCTCCCGGCGCCCCACAAAACGAACTAACGCGCACTAGGGCTTCCTTACCTAATCCACCTCCTCTCCACCTTACAGCCACTCATGACAGAAGCGGCGGCAGCAGCAACCTGAGGAGGGAGTCCACCTTTCCTCCTCCTCCTCCCCCCTCACCTTATGTGTGTGTGACTTAGTGCCAGCTTTTATGAAGGAGGAGGAGGGGGGCTTTGGACAGGGCTGGGGTCGGTTGGGCTTGGGCACCTTTGGAAAGGAGCGGAAGAGCTCTTGTATCCAAAGGGCTGCATATAACCTTCCCCCCTCCCTTCCGCTGCAGTTTCTTCCCCGCCGTCTTTCTCCTCTTTTCTTTTCTTTTCTTTTCCGGCCGGCTTGCAGCTCACTTGCGCCTAGTAGTACTACCGAAAACTGAGCCGGATATTGCCGTCGCCTACCGCCTCTGTTTGAGCACCCCAACGGTCGTCTCCACCGCCACAAAAATATTACGAACCCCCAAACTCCTTCACGGTGCAGGACACAGGATTGAGATACAGTCATGAATTGCAAGAAAAGAAGGAGGAGAATTGGAGAGTTAATTGAAAAGACAAGCAACAAGGAGAGCTCCGACTCCTTTCCTTTATCCTCCTCCCCCTCCTCCCTCAATCCCTAGTTTTGCCCTTTTGTTGAGATAGCCATTTTTTGCACGTGCAAAAAAGACCTTCTCCCCTTCCCGCCCCAGGTACGCAACAACGACGCAACGCTCCGAAAATTGCTCCTCCGCAGCCGCCTTGTCATGGTGTTAGAAGAAGGGGTGTTTCGTCTACTTCTACCGTTCGAATCCCGAGCAACGAAAAAAAGGCCTTCTTTGCCCGCTTTTGTTGTTGCGTGCAGAATGTGGGTAAATCCCCACAGCCAAACAGGTCCGACAATCCCTCCTCTTCTGATACGAAAACCGTTCAATGACTGCTAAAGAGGGCAGAAGGATGTTTTTCTGACCACATGGTCAAAAAAGCAACGGTTGGGATCGAATGAATCCTAACTCGACGACAATGCGGTACACAACAATTCGGAATTGGACGAATTGTGTTTTTTTATAAAAAAATCAATGACTGCGCATCACAATGGTTTCCAAATGGGTAGGTGAGGATATGGGTGTGGCCCAACAAAAAGGCCTTTTGAGGACTAGACCAAAGGGGCGAAGAAAAGAAAAGGGTGAATGCCAATCCAGATATCCCTCCTAAAGGCGGCTAAACCGGCCGCCGAGAGCTACGGATCCAGGAGCGGCGTCATCTTGGCTCTTGGCATCCTTTTCCTTTTCCCTTTTGGGCCGGGCAACGGTAGCACAAAAGGGAGGCGGAGAGAAAGGCTCACAGACACACAACAGGATAGGCGAAGGGAGGAGGACACTAAATTTACTTTCACCCCTCGCCTCCGCGTCCCAAGACGGAGGAGGAGGATGGGGACCGTTCGCTTGTTCTCTCGCCTATTTGCCCTTTTTCGGGTGGGGGGCGGGCGTCGGCCTGGAAAACTTTGGGCGCGGCTCCTTCTCCCTCCCAATCTTTCCTTAAGCGTCTCGGCCAAAGGAATTTGTTTAAAAAGGCGTAAAGAAATGCAGGAGACAGTCCAGGATCCTTTTTCAAAAGGACACGCATGTATCAAATTAGCATAAATGTGCCTAAAAAGTCTAGCTGTGAGGCCTAGAATATTTTTTTGCCAGAAGTTGAATGCTGTCGTGTCTTCGGACTGTTTGTCAAGAAACGCCCACTAAAAAAAAACTTAGACAAATGTCTTGGGATGTGAACAAAATGCTCCAGATTGTAGTATGCGGGACTTACAAAAACAACAATATTTCAAAAGCTGCGAAACGGTTCTTCAGGGAGCAGACATCTCAGCAACATGTTGTTCCCCTCCGACAGATGTGCCGAATGCTGAATGCAGAGCTTTTCTCTGTTTCCCATTCTCGCAATTTTGAAGAATAATGGTTAAAAAGAGGGATATGGCCTTCCACCGCAATTACCCGAACAAGTGCGCGAGATATGTACCGTACTCCCTAATTTCACTTTTTTTGTCCTCCATTAATCGCGCATGTGGGAAATGTATCCATAGAACAAAAAACCTTTTTCGGACCTAGAGACAAGTTGGGCATTGCTTGCGCAATTTCTCTGCCTCCTACGCTGTATTTATCTATCTACCTCGAAGTTAAGGTTTCTTCCGCCTCCAACCCTTTCCCCCTTTGTCCAGGTATTTTCTCGCCCCTTTGTGTCTCTCCCTCTTTCTCCTTCTCCCCTTGTTTCGTTTTCTCCCGCGTAACTTTTCGGTGGAAAGAAACCCCCCAAAGATCCGTTCTTCTCCCCAGGTAACCCATGCAGGCTGGACTCCCGCGGAGAAGAAGGAGAGGGGAAAACCTAAATTGACTCTGGTCCGTTCCGCGGTTGAGGAGAATACTCGGACACAAAGATTAGAGGAAAAGGATTAGGTGTATAAGTATCGGGACTCTAAGTAAGAGAAGAGCGTAGGGATAGACGGATATAACATAATCCGTCTTCTTTTGCTCCCCCCTCTCCTTTTCCATCTCGATCTCTCTTGTTGCAGCTTTTGGACTTAAGACGCGGAGGAACTCTGCATGGCTTCATCCGACTTATTTTTTTTTTTGACGAGGAGGGGGATATCGTCGTCTTTGCAACAGAGACAATCTGGCAATGTAGTTGCCCATATCAGCAAAAATATTGTTGGAAAGAAAGTCTCTTTTTTTACTTTTGCTGTTATTTTTGCTCTGGGTGCAAATTTCTCAGCTCAATTTTCAACCCAAGCCGAAAGCCCCGATTTAAGGTGCATGCAAGCGGAGCGGAGCAAAAGTCAACAGCACCAAGGATCGACATTCCTCGATCCTGTGCAAACTGTCCCACATTTCTCTCTCCTCCTTTCGATTCATTCCTCCGCCCACTCAAAAATCTGTCAACGAACGCGCAGCACAATGTATCCCTCCCCCCTCGTTATCTCTCTTCGCAAAAAGAGGAGAGATAAAAGCTTTTGCGTTCGTTTGGGAAAACGCCGAAGGGCGTTCGCAGCAACATTCGCATCATTCATCCATCTCATATATACTATGGAACTTCTCCTAGAGCTCCAAAATGTATCTGTAAATTGGGTCAAAGGACATGACAATAACACAGGCAACGAGTTTGCTGATATGTTGGCACGATTGGCTGCCGAGGAAGCTAGGAATATCTCCTACTCCTCTCCGTTCATTCCAGTGTCTCATAAGACGCTCAAAATTATGGTACGGGATAAGTACCTAACTTGGTGGCAAACCCTTTGGGATAACCATCCCAAATGCCGTATATCACGGCTGTTTCTAACATCCGTCGGATGTAAAAAGCTTAGATTGAGCTCCTTTGAGCTCCAACAACTGTCACAAATGGTGACTGGTCATGGGCTTTTTAAAGCCCACCTACGGCACTGGAATGAAATCCTTGACATTTCTTGTGCCTTATGCGGGGAAGCCGATGAGGACTCCTGGCACCTCTGGGAATACTGTCCAGTGCTCCAAAAGGAGAGGCATGAGCTCAACTGCTACATGAAAAATGGTATGTCCAGAGAAGTGGCTATTATACGTTTTATTAACACGGAAAAAATGAAGAAGTTGATAGCCTCTAATGAGGCTTTGATTAGACCAAGTTAGTCTCTGCGCGCCTGATCTAGCAAACTAAGTGCATGAAATGTAGATGATCTGACCAACGTACGTAAGTCCCGTAAACCAGAGTGATTCCGGTCGGACTGTTGAAATATTGTATATTGCGCGTCGACAATGTCGATTATGTACTTTATTTTGAATCGTACAATAAATACCAAAAGACAAAAAGACAAAGACAAAGACATCCATCTCATATGTGCGAGGGTGCGTCACTTTTTCCCCTCTTCCGTGTGAATTCGAATCCCAATGTCAAAAAATCCCCCCCCCACGCACACGGATTTTGCTTTTGCTGTGGGCCCGTGGCAGTCGAATGCGACGAGGAGGAGGGGCACTTAGTTTTTCGGGAGCGAGGACGGGGGGATTTTTCGACAGAGAGGCCTTGACAGACAGGCGGCAACGGGCGGGGGGAGGTCTTTTTTTCACCCGGAAAAAAGAGCGTGGGAAAAAGTAGATTTCTTGTTCCTCTCTCGTCTTACCACGATCCTCCTCCTGAACTCCCTTGGCTTGTCCACCGCCACCCACTTGAGCATCGTCGATCGATCCCTTGTTTCACTTTCAAGTCCACATGTCCACCCACTACTACACTTCTCTCGATCGCGCAATCCAACACACTCTCCGATCACCTTTCGCTTTTCCTTTTCCGCAGCGGCAACAACACACCTGATCTCCTGTTCGTGCTTGGCCGGGGGCAGTTCCGCATTAAAGCGGATCCCCCCCTTTTCTCTCTCCGTTCCGTAGCCTCCCCCGCCACAGACTCCTTTACCGCGCCACCGCAGCTGTGTTGCTCGCCTTCGGAGAGAAGCTTTTAGACAGGAACTGACCCAGAGAGCGACTGTGCCGGAGTTTTTTCGGAGCGGCGGCTACGGAAACCCCTCCTCCCCACACCCCCGCCCCACCCTCCCCCCTGTGTGGCTTTTTCTCTCCCCTTCCTCCCTTCCTCCCCCCGCAGACGCACAAAGGTGCGAAATTCGCCAAATCCCGATTGTCTCACGTATCAAGGACGGTTACTAAACTTTGCACATAGGACGGGGATTTCTTTCAACTTGGAATTGTCGAATCCCTCACCATGTACGAGTGCGTGCGTGCATGTGGTGTTTGTCGTGCTCGCTTCACCCTCCTCCCCCCGCTCGCCCACCTTTTGTCTCTCTCTCTCTCTTCTGTCACTAGAGTCCCTCTTCCTCTCTTTTCTTCGCTTCTATCCGCACTTGTGTGACTCATCGCAAACGCAGAAGAGAGCTACATAGAGAGAGCCGCTTACTCCGAAGGGAGAGCCCTAGCCCTCCTCTCTATACTGCTACAGTAGGCGGCGCGGTTTTTCATACCTGTTCACAGACCGTGCGCGTGTCAATTGAGGAAAAAAAATAGCGGATGACTCAAAGGGTCCGGGTTATTAAATTATATGGGAGGCGGAATAATGTCGGACGACGCGGATGCTCGTAACCCCTCAAACAGGTTTCCCAGTTGCACAACGACCCTTTGTGTTGCCAAAAAAACCTCCAAAAAGATCCCTACACCGATTGAATACACAAAATTATAAAACTCTTCCTACCTCAAACCTCTTCCTGAACTCTGGCGGCTTGTCCAGCGCCACCCACTTGAGCATCGCCGTCGTCGTCTCCTCCTTCTTTGTTCCCCCTTCCGACATGAATCGCGAGCGGCGCTGGATTGTTCCTTTTTTTCACCGGCGATTTTCAGCGCTATCTGACAAGGGGTGCAATCTGGAAAGAAAAGTGCAAAAACGTCTGGCAACAAGTGCAATAATTGCAAAAAAGTATATATCTTGATTGTTTACCACCAGGGACAGAAGAAAACTTGATATTCAACTTGTAAAGCGCTCACCTGTGTTCGCGACCCCCACAGTTCGGTTTTTTGAGCTTCCTATTTTGTGTCTTTTTGGATGAAACCGTGTCGTCAGACTGCGGATGAAGTGGGATTGGGAGTGGAAGAGAAACCGACCGATTTCATGCAGGGTCCGACCGAGCGACCCCCCCCCCCCTAAAAGCAAGAGGATGTGGCGGAGGAGATTATTATTATGCGTCGCCTCCCTCGCCCGCGGCGGATCCAACTCCACCTCCACCTCCTCCGATCTCAACCCAGTTCATCCGCTGCCAATCATGGGCAGGGAAATTGCCCGAATTTCCTTTCACACACACTCACACAAAGAACAGAAAGTAAACCACTTTTAATAAAGCACTGCACTATGTTTCTTAGTTTAATGTTCTTCTTTGTTCGATCCTCCCAAAGCCTATTTCTGATTTGGAGGGAGGCCCTCCCCCCCCATCAAAGGGGAGGATGCCGCCGCATGAAGAAGAGGAGGAAGACTTCGCCCGATCACGCTTCCACTTTTAGTGGATCACGAAAACGCGGCTTCTTCTCTCTTCTCTCTTCCCCGATATTGTTGTTGCAGTAGGTAAATTCACGCTACAGGGGAGGAAGAGGAGGAGGAAGGAGGCACACTTCACTTCCGACGTCTTGTGATGAGGAGGAGAAACAAACACCAACGCCAACAATGGTTTTTTCTTCTTCACACACGAGAGAGAGAGGGGGGAGAGAGATGCTTTGCTTGAGTGTTGTTTTGCCAGTCTGCATGTTGTGGTGTGCGATGCTGGGCTTGGGTTTCCTCCCCTCTTTTCACCGGTGTAGGAGGAGGAGGAGGAGGAGGGCGAGGAGGGGGGAGGCGGAACCATGCAACCTGTGTCTGTTTCGGGGGAAGAATAGGTCGTTGTGCCTTTGGTTGTGGAGGGAGGAGGAGCGCGCGCCGACGCCGGGGGAAACGGAACAGGAGGAGGAAAAGGAGGCAACGGCGCATGACCTGTGAAAAACACAAAAAAGAGGAGGGACGGGAAATGGTTGACAATAATGGGCAAAATGCGAGGCAGTCTTGGCGATGCAGGAGTCCAGATATCTTTTTGCATACCGTGAAATTGCTCCTTGAACAAGCAATACATGCGTTCGTTTGTGAACAATTTTCAAAGTTTTAGGGGCAAACAAGTGGGAGGGGCCGCCGCCCACCTCCAACCACCTAGCAGGGGCAACCTGAAACTCTCCAAAAGAGGGGAAAGAAGAAACTTTGACGGTTGTGTAGTAGTAATTCAAGAGAAAAGGAATTCCATGCCGCCATCCTCCCCCCTCTTCATCTCTGAACAGACATCCTCCCCTCCGCCCCGCCCGGGGGCAACACCCACCTGGAAAAAGGAGAAAAGAAAAGAAGAAAAATGGGACGACGACTTCTTTATGTGGATGTTGTTGTTGCGTTCTGTAACGGACGCGAAATATTTTGGACAACGACAACGACGAAAAAGGATCTTTTTTGAGCGAAATACAACGCAAAAACCAGAGTCCGAACAAAGCTCAATGCTCGACATTACTTTGCTGGATGCCTGGTTTTCTGTTCGCCCGGGACAGACAGGCATTTCCATGGAATTTCATCTCTCTGTCTTTCCTTTTTTCACGGTGCAACAAAGCCCGGACAGGGGAAAAGGTAAAAAATAGGTCGGGTATTCCTTCTCCACGTTGTGGGATTCTTTTCGAGCGGAAAATATACATTTTGGTCCATTATTTGGTCCTCCCCAAAGCTTCGTGCCGTGCTCCTAGCCTTCGGCAAATCTCTCACTAGCCCACAAAAAAATTGGGCCGGGCCCAAAAGACTGACGTAACGAATCAATCCCCGATTTCTGCTTCCTGCCGCTTCAGCCGCGGCTAGCTGGGAAAGAGGAGGAAGAAGAAGGAAGAGATCGATAATTGTCGACTTTTAGGTCAAGGATCTCTCTTCCCTCTGGCCACGGAAGTGGGTTGGTTGGATGGAAAAGTGCCTTTTCTGGGCCAGGGCAGACGAAACAAAGGCGGCAAAAATCCGATGGGATTGAAAGAGACGTCCAGTCTTCCGCGTTTCTCCTCCATCAATCGCGTGATTCGCGTCGCGCATCCAAAGAGGAAAATGAAAAGATTCTGTTTTCCTCGGTCGTCCATTATAATTTCTTTCTCCCCTTACATACTTTTCGGACTTTTTATAGCCATTAGCTTTAGCTTTTAAAAAATAAGACACAATTAATTGGCCAAATAAATAATATATAAATTTGTTCCTATTCACCGAAAAAATAATTAGGGCACACTACGTAGTTACATTTCTTCCTTTTTCGTCTAGCAGTCTCCACAGTCCTCCGGGCTATAAACATTGAAGTGCTCCAGCCCGGCCCCATCACCGTAGTATGAACGGGCGACAAACCTGATGTACTTCATGGGTTGTGCCTTAAACTTGTACGTAACAGAGAGTGGATGGGAGCATGGGGTCTGAGGTGGAAGGGTGCCATCAAAGAGAATCTCCCATTGATACATGTCCTTGGAGATCTCCACTCTGAAGTCCCTTGTACCCCTGTTAATTTGGATACATGTGAAAAATGTCAAATTTTTTATGTCAAATAAATGTACCTGCCAGATGAGCCACCATTCCTTAGGACCATCCTGTCCACTGTCTTCACAACCAATCTCCACAATAAAGTGGGCACTCAGCCAGGTGGACTTGTCAGGTGCTACCCAGAAAGAAGTCTTCCCATTCAGAGTTGTGTCAGTGCAAACATCAAAAACAACATTGGTTGCATGGTATTCTCCATTCTTGTCAGTACTCTCCACCACCTTGATCCAGTCACAGCCTTCAGGTTGTCAAAAATAAAGCAATATGTGAATTGCTGATGGTACAATTACTGTTTAAAACATGTTCTCACCAAAGGGTTCAACATAGGAGGCATCAATTCTGTTGGCAGGCCCTCCACACTTCTCAGAGGGATCTCTAGGGCAGTCAACATTGCATTGCGTAGGAGGCTGCCTATGGGGGCTGTGAGGCTGCAGGTTGCCACAAGAGCATCCGGTGCCATTGAGCAGGGCTGCATATTGGAAGTCCTCATCCCGGCACCTTCCAGTGCAATCCAAGATGGTGTTGTTATCACTGCTTGGGAGAGCCTTGGTGAACAGGCCGATGGACCTCTCATCGTAGCAGCCCAGACCATTGATCTTGGTTGAGGGACAGTCATCATCCCCTAAAAAGTATTTTCAGAGTGAATGTTTGGGAAAACCCTGAATAAAAATGATTTGTGATACCTTCTGCAAGAACTGCAGGCAAGTTGAAAGCAGCAGCAGAGAGGAAGAAAATGATGAGTTTTGCCATGCTTCCTAGCCTGGTGCCGGTTGCTTTCGGGAGAAGATTTCCAAAAATACAGTAGAACTGTGGATGATGCTGAATTCTTTTGCTTCCCTCTCTTAATGGCTCTTATATACTGCAGGCCAGATTTTGGTACCTCGTGTCACTTTGAAATGAGGAGAGACACCTACAAACTGCATGTGACAGGAAAGTACGGCTAATTCCGAAAGCAAAGCTCGGCT
>JAAUYB010057879.1_pt1 | contig 11642 bp, 9 predicted proteins | sample 7278071 | NCBI WGS metagenome assembly JAAUYB01 (sample SAMN14350121, study PRJNA611818) | marine sediment metagenome | isolation source: surface marine sediment (1.8m) | place: French Polynesia: Moorea | collected 2018-08 | reverse complement strand
TTTCTGTCTTTTGTTGCTGAGTTTTCCTGTACTGGTGCAATAAAATTATGTCTTAACTAGAGAAAATTATTTTAGATATAAAATATAGTGAAAAACTCTAATGGTAAAGCCGTCCTACAAGCGGTCGGATGAGGCGGAAGTCAATTCCGCATCTCAGACCGACCAAGAGAGGACGGGGTTTCTCCCCAAAATTTTCGATGAATATTTCTAGCAGTAAGAGCGATCAAGTTAAATCTCAAATTTCTCCTTGGTTAATTAATCTCGCTTACCCATTGGGATCAGCGATCGTATTACCACTTTATTTTGGTCAGATTACCATCAACGGACAAGAAAATGTTCCTAAAATTGAGCCAGTTATTATTGCCCCCACCCATCGTTCTCGTTGGGATGCTTTGATGATACCCTATGCCGTAGGTCGAATGGTCAGTGGTCGAGATGTCAGGTTTATGGTGACTTCGAGTGAAATGACAGGTATTCAAGGTTGGTTTATTCGGCGTTTAGGAGGGTTTCCAGTGGATGTTAAACGACCGGGGGCCAGTAGTTTAGAACATAGTGTGGAAGTTCTCAAACAAGGGGAAATGTTGGTGATTTTTCCAGAAGGAGGCATTTTCCGAGATAAGGAAGTTCATCCCCTCAAACGAGGTGTGGCCCGTATTGCTTTAGAGGTAGAATCTCAACAACCCGGTTGTGGCATGAAAATATTACCAGTAGGCATTGAATATAGTCAGCCCTTTCCCAGTTGGGGAACCGATGTCACTGTTAACATTGGTTCTCCTCTTGATGTCGCCAGTTATGATACCACCAGCCTTAAACGCAGTTCTCAAAAGTTAACCGATGATCTAGAATCTGATCTTAAACGGATGTTTCACACTCCCCACCCCTCCCACACTCCTCACACTCAACTTAACTAGAATATCGATACACCTAATTGAAAACTGCTAAAAGTTGGCGGGTGACGGAAATTAAACGATAGATTATACTGAGTGATACCAGATAAGAATCACTTTGTGTAAAATAATTTAGGGCCATGGAAATTCTCGAAAAACTAGGAAAACCTAGCTATTTACTTTTAGGGATAGCAGCAGCTATCACTGCCGTCCATTTTACTCTTTTAGAACAAGAAGGGAATCAAAACCTAATCAGTGTTAGTCTTTTGATTTGGTTAACTGCCGCCTCTTTGTTATGGGATAAACAACAAGAAAATAACCTCAAACTAGAAAGTAATTTACCTTCAACTGTATTTGGTATTTTTTTGATTTTTATTGCTTTATTAAGAAGCATCTCCACATCGGGGTATCATTTCTTTCTTTGTCCTGTTATTTTTGCTGTTGGATTAGTTTTAGTAGCTGCAGGTTTTAAGGGATTTAATTTTTATAAAAAAGAGCTTTTTGTCTTTAGTCTTTTTCTCTTTTATCCAGTGATCATTCGTTTTCTGGGTATGATCAACATGGAAAAATGGACAGCCATGTGTTCCACATTCATGTTGTATATGCTGGGATTTCAACCCTATCGAGAAGGGGTGTCTATCATTTTGCCCACAGGGAGAGTTGAAGTATTATCTAGTTGTGCTGGGATTGATATTGTTACCCTGATGATTATTTGTTCTATTCTCTTATTTTTTATTGTTCCTTTGAAAACAAATCAAAAAATACTCTCTCTTATTCTAGCCCCAATCACGGGTTTTTTAGTCAACTGTGTTCGTATTGGTTTATTAGCCTTTTTTGTATCTCAGTCTGCCGACGAAGCCTTTGAATATTGGCATGGAGAAGATGGAAGCCTGGCTTTTGCCATGGTATCAGTGATTGTATTTGGCATATTTTGTTGGTTTTCCTACATTCGTCCACTCACTTTAGAAACTCAAGATCAAGTCAAAAATTAATTACTAAAAATCAAAAAATATGAATGTCTTACAACCTCATTGGCAAAAAACAAGAGTGAGTCTTTTAGGGGTTTTACTCTTGGGAATTTTAGGATTTCTCACCTATCAAATCCTTGTTCCACAGGACAGTACAAAAAACAAGAATACGCAAACGGTAACTATTCCAGATACAGTCCCTCTTCCTAATTGGAAATTAATTAAAAGTCAACCCCTACAGTCGGCTGAAGGCCAAGATGAAGTGGAATCGTTTCCTGGTAAAGTTTATGAGTACAGTAACGATCAAGAACGTTTACAAGCAGAGATTCGATATGCAAAATATAGCGGCAGTTTTAATCACTTTTTGATCAGAGATATGGGAATGCCAGCAGCGACTATTTATCCTAATATCTATTACAAAAAAGGGGTGGGACATTATGCTGTATTTGAATACGAAAATACCAGTTATTTAGGGTCTTGTATTAATCCCAAAGGAGAGTCAACTGTCACATTGTCTCAGTATAATAAAAATCGTTATCTACGGGGTTGGGGATTGACAAGAACTTTTTTCTGGTTAATGGGAGAACAAGATTTAGTTGAGTATCGTTGTTTATGGACGATTATTTCTATGCCCAATCCCTCAGAATTAGATTTTAGTATTAATATCGATCCCGACAAAAAAGAGTTAAATGAGGTGGAAAAACAACTAGAAGAAACTTGGTTTAACTGGTATTCTTGGTGGAAAAATAATTTCCCTGATTATTAGGTTGTTAACTGTAACCTCTCACTTATTTTTGAGAAGACTTCCTCAACTAAATTTGATGATGTGGTATTAAACCACTCAATTTCAGGATAAGCACGAAACCAAGTTCGTTGTCGTTTAGCAAACTGACGGGTATGTATAATAATCTCTTTTTCTGCTTCAGATAAAGATAGGTTTCCTTGCAGATAATTGATGATTTCTGCATACCCTAATGTTTTCAATAAAGGTAAATGCCAACCATACTTTTTAACCAAGTTTTCCACTTCTTCAACGAACCCCATAGCCATCATTTTTTTGGTTCTTTGAGTTATTCTTTTTGTTAACTCTTCGGACGAACAGTCTAAACCAATTTGTATGATAGGATAAGAGGGTGGATTTTCCCCTTGTTGTTGAGAAATAGGCATTCCCGTTACATAAAACACCTCTAAAGCACGAAGGGTTCTTACTTGATCATTAGGATGAATTTTTTGACTTCCCATAGGGTCAACTTGTTGTAAAATTTGATAACATTGTTGTTGTCCTAATGTTTCTAATTGTAATCTTAACTGTGGTTGGGGTGCAACCCTGGGAATTTTTAAGCCTTTGACAATGGATTTAATATAGAGTCCGGTTCCTCCTACTAAAAGCGGAAAATTGGCTATATTTTTATCAATTAAACTTTGTGCTTGTTCTTGATATTCTGCTAAGGTTAAGATTTCTATTGGTTCACAAATATCAATTAAATAATGAGGAATTAAATCCTGTTCTGTTCGAGTTGGTTTGGCTGTCCCAATATCAAACTCTCGGTAGACCTGACGAGAATCAGCACTAATAATAATAGAATGGATAGATTGAGCAATTTCTAAAGCTAAGGCTGTTTTACCTGTTGCGGTTGCTCCACAAACGACGATTAAGCCTCTTGACATAATGACACATATGACTACTTTCCTTTAATCATATCAAAATCCCCACTAAATATTAAAATATATAACAAATTCTGACAGGTAACTTGAATTCAATGGACTTGATGATTTATAGTCGGGATATTATCTTGAATTTTTGTGAGTTTTTCCTTTAAAAATATCCAAAATTAACGATTCAAGAAAACCCTATTTTGTTTAGAAACTAGACAAAAGTCAAAACAGCGAAAAAATAGAAGTTATCAAAAGGATAAGGTTGACTTGAATTTTATTTTTCCCTGTTAAAACGTTCCCTATTTCCTAAGATCAAGAAACAGTAGAGTTTATTTATCATTCAGGTGTCCATAATGGATGAGAGTTAAGGTTATTATGAGACTTTCCCCTTAATGTATGACTTTTGTAGCCTGTTTATTGACTAATAATCTCTGGTGTCTCAATATATTTAGAACCACTATTAATTAAATAATTGGTGGTCAGAAAAACAAAAATCTTATCCTATTTGATTTCTTCTGAGAGTTGTTAATACTCTGTCAATTGACTTATGAAATCTTATGGCGGTTTTTATGACCCTACTGAACAGTCAAGTCGGAAAAATCATCACCACCCTTCTGTTACTCATTCTCTTAATAGCAGGAGGGGCCGGTTATTTTGCTTGGTACAATTTTAAACGGGAAGTTCCCATCGTTTATAAATCGGCAGAAGATCACTTCAAATACGGTTCCATCAACTCTGGAGGACTTCCCTTCTATATTTGGGAAGTGTTACCAGACCTTTTTGCTGAACATTTGCCCGGTCCAGGAGGCTATAAATCCCTAGGCTTTATTTGGGAAGAAGGAAAAGAAATGCCCATCGGGGTTTCCAAAAGTATTGTCGGTTTTCCCCGTCAGGGATCGACTTGCGCCCTCTGTCACAGTACCACCTATCGCAAAAGTCCCCAAGATTCTCCCACCGTCGTTTTAGGAGCCCCTACCCAAAGCTTTGACTCCATCGCCAATATTCGGTTTTTAGCTGCTTGTGGTAATGATCCCAAGTTTACCCCAGACAAGATTATTCCGGCCATTGAAGCCAAACATTCCTTATCCTGGTCCGACAAACTCCTATATCGTCACGTTATTATTCCCGAAACCCAGAAAAAGTTAATGGGTTTGGGAATGGGTTTTGCCTGGACCAACAGCCGCCCCGATCCAGGTCCCGGACGCATTCCCTCCTTTAACCCTGTCAAATTTCTCAACTTTCGCCTACCCCTCGATGACACCATCGATAATGTGGATGATCCCGCAGTGTGGAACGAAAGAAAACGTAAAGGATTTGATTATCATTGGGATGGGTTAGAAAGTAGCCTCACCGAAACTATTATTATGGGGGCTTTAGCAGCAGGAACGCCAACCGATAACGTCCCCCTGAAAGACTTACAACGGGTAGAAGATTTCATTCGTCTGATCCCTCCCCCTGATTATCCGTTTGAGATCGATACAGTTGCGGCAGCCCAAGGAAAACCCATTTTCGACAACAACTGTGCCGCTTGTCACGCTTTTGGCGGCGATCGCACAGGAACCGTCATTCCGGTCGAAGAAGTGGGAACCGATGATCATCGGATTAAAATGTGGACTCAAGCAGCCGTCGATAAATATCTCGCCCTAGGAGATGGCAAAGAATGGGATTTTACCCAAGTACAAAAACAAAATGGTTACATCTCGGTTGCCTTAGATGGGATTTGGTTGCGGGCGCCCTATTTACATAATGGTTCCGTTCCCTCTCTCAAGGATCTCCTAGAAGTCCCAGAAAACAGAACCAAGGTCTTTTATCGAGGGTATGATGTTTATAATCCTGAGACAGTTGGGTTTGTTTCGCAAGGGACCCAAGCAGAAAGCGAAGGGTTTAAATACGATACCAGTGTCGATGGCAATAGTAACCAGGGACATCTTTATGGAACGGAGTTATCTTCTGAGGAGAAACAAGCCTTAGTGGAGTATCTCAAAACGCTGTAAAGACAAGGACATCGATTCATAATTTTCGTTAAGTCAAGTGAAAACTTGGCTTAATTTTGTTTTGGGTTGTTTGCCAAAGAATGAAACCTTATAATCACAGTAATTTTTTAAGAAAAAAAGTCCCAATAACCGTAGAATTCTGTAATCTTAATGGATTGATCTTGAACAAATATTAAGACCTTATGTTTTTTTCATTGATTTGGGGAATTCTAAGGACAGTCAGAGGAAGTTATAATTCCTCGTTGATCTCGTCATCATTACTGAGAAATTCCTATGCTAGCCACATCTTCCTATCACCCCATTGATAACCATGATTCTCCTCCAGTTCAGCCTGTTACAGAGTCAGAAAAAGAAGGTAATGAGATCGCTTCTGAGTTAGGAGATGGTTTATTTGAATTAGAATTACAAAGCATAGAATTCACCGAAACCGATACTTCCACCCATCGAGTCACCACTGATTTAGTCCGTTTATATCTTCAAGATATTGGTCGCGTTCCCTTACTCAAAAAAGAAGAAGAGGTCAGTAAATCTAGACAGGTTCAACGTTATGTTGAATTGCTGGAGATCAGAAACCAAGCAGCAGAAACAGACGATACGATCATGAGTCAATTTGTCCATGTTCATCGCATTCACGATCAGTTAATGGCCTATTTAGGTCATCGTCCCTCTTGGGAAAAATGGGCCAAGGCCAGTGACGTTTCTGTGTTTGAATTAAAAGAAATTTTGAGCAAAGGTAAGATAGAATGGGCTGCTTTAGCCAATATTGATGTTAAGGAATTAGACGAGATTCAAAAAATAGGAATCCGTTCCAAAGACGAAATGATTAAAGCCAACTTACGTCTGGTGGTGTCTGTGGCTAAAAAATATCAACATCGAGGTTTAGAATTATTGGATTTAATTCAAGAAGGAACCCTGGGGTTAGAAAAAGCAGTTGAAAAATTTGATCCCATTAAAGGCTATCGTTTTTCTACTTATGCTTACTGGTGGATTCGTCAAGGCATTACTCGGGCGATCGCCACCCAAAGTCGCATTATTCGTCTTCCCGTTCATGTGACGGAAAAACTCAATAAAATTAAACAAGTTCAACGAAAAATTTCTCAAGGCAAAGGACGCAATGCTACCCTAGAAGAGATTGGCCAAGAACTGGATATGAGTGCAATACAAGTCCGGGAAGTATTGATGAAAATTCCCCGTTCTGTGTCTTTAGAAATTAAAGTGGGTAAAGAAAAGGATACAGAATTAGTGGATTTATTGGAATCGGAAGATATTTCCCCCGAAGAAAATTTAGTGATTGAATCGTTACGTCGGGATATTGGGGTGTTATTAGAGGACTTGACTGAACGAGAACAGGAAGTGATCAAACTACGGTACGGGTTTGAAGATGGCATTTCTTATTCCTTAGCCGATATTGGCCGAACCCTAGACTTGTCACGGGAACGGGTTCGTCAAATCGAAGCCAAGGCCCTGCAAAAGTTACGTCAACCTCGACGACGCAATCAAATCCGAGACTATTTTGAAAGTCTGAGTTAATCTTAACTTAATGAGGTTGATGCCTAATTTCAGTGAAGGATGGTGATGGGAATTTTGTTAATATTAAGGGATATTATTACAAGATTTCAAATGTCATCTCCTCAAGAATTTCACCCGCAAACAAAACTTAATTTTTCGACAAAGTTAGCTTATGGTATTGGGGAGTTAAGTGGATCGTTACCGAGTAATATTTTAGTTTTCTTTTTTCTCTTTTTCTTGACGGATATTGCTGGTTTAAAGCCTGGTTTAGCCGGTATCATTGTCATGATTGGGAAAATTTGGGATGCCATTAATGATCCGTTGATTGGCTGGTTAAGCGATCGCACTCGTTCTCCCTTTGGCCGTCGCTACCCTTGGATGATTTTGGGGTCAATTCCTTTAGGATTAAGTTGTGTTTTATTGTGGACAATTTCTCCTTCTAATCATCAACCTTTTCAGATTATTTATTATACGATTATCGCTTTAGTTTTTTATACCGCTTTTACAGCAGTTTTACTGCCTTATAGTGCCTTATCGGCTGAATTAACCCAAGATTATCATGATCGAACTAATTTAATTAGTTTTCGGTCTGCTTTTAGTATTGGTGGTAGTATTTTATCCTTAATTTTAGCTGAACTCATTTTCAACTGGGTTAATAATGAAGAAAAACAGTATTTAATTTTAGGATTTGTGGCAGGATTAATTACTATTATTTCTATTTATATCAGTGTTTTTGGAACTTATAAAAGATACAATCATGTTCAACAAGATTATTCTAACTATTCTAAAACTTCTTCTTTATCTTTTAGGGAAAAATTGAGTCTAGTTTTTACCAACTTCCCTTTTATTTGTGTGATGATAATCTACCTATGTTCCTGGTTAAGTGTACAAACAATTGCTGCAATTTTACCCTATTTTGTGATTAATTGTATGGGGTTAACCGAAGAACATTTTACTAGAATGGCTATTATGGTTCAAGGAACCGCTTTAATGATGATGGTGGTGTGGAGTTATCTTAGCCGTCGTTTAGGAAAAAAGGTTATTTATTTAATGGGAATTCCCTTCACCATTGTAGCAGAATTAGGGTTATTTCTCCTTCAACCTGGGCAAGTTATTTTGATGTATCTGATAGCAATTGTAGCAGGAATTGGTATTGCAACCGCTTATATTGTTCCTTGGTCAATGTTACCTGATGTTGTGGACTTAGATCAACTCAAAACAGGAGAAAGACGGGAAGGAATTTTTTTTGCCTTGGTGGTTCAATTGCAAAAAATTGGGATTGCTGTCGCCTTATTCGTGGTGGGTAAAATCTTAGATATTGCCGGTTATATTCCTGGTAGTACAGGACAACAACCAGAGACAGCTTTATGGGCAATTCGGATGATAATTGGACCAGTCCCTATTACCTTATTAATGATTGGTTTCGTTTTTGCTTATTTATATCCCATTACCCAGGCAATTCATCAAGACATCTTGTCTAAAATTTATCAAAATAATAACCCCCATTATTAATTGATAATCATTCTTAATTTCCATTATTTTTTATCAATTTTTAATAACGCAGCAGCTAAAGCAGCGTTATTTCCCATCAACAAAGCGGTGGTTGTTCCTGTAAAAATAGCTAAGGATACAGTGATTTTGTTCATCAGTTTTTTATCTCAAAGAATAATCACGGGTCATTGTAGAAAAAAAATCTAAATTATGCAACAATTTGTATGATTTCTTCTTGGAAAGATTGATTTTCTTCTAGTTTCCAGCTTCTTATTTCAGTAAATTTACCTTCTTTTAAAGAAACAATAATATAAGAATAGTCTGGCCAAGCAATTTCACGATCAAACGGAGAGGGAACAGCCGGATGATCGGGGTGAGAATGATAAATGCCAATCATATTTAAACGGCGATCGCGGACTTCTTTTTGGACTTGTAATAAAGTGTAAGGATCAATACTAAACCGATTTTTTTTACTTAAGGGTTGTTGGTTAGAACTAGGAAAATGAGGTAAGTTTTCATTAATGTCACCCGTCCAACTATTTTCTGTTTCTCTGACTTCTATCACCCGTTTATTATCCCTTTCTAGGGTTCCTAGCAATAACCCACAACATTCTTCAGGATAGACCATTTCAGCATGGCGTTGAATCTGTTGTAATTGTTGATGAGAAAGATAAATCATGGTTATTAATATTTCTTTACAAATAACGGTTTTATGGGGTCTGGCTATTTAGAATAAAGAGGAAAATTTGAGCAACCCTCTGATTAATGACCACCTGTCCTCAATGTCAACAACTTATCAATAGTCAAGCCATCGATTGTCCCTATTGTAAAACGACCTTAAAAGCGTTTGGACATCCTGGAATGCCTTTATCGCAAGCAACCCAAACAGAATTTTTATGCGATCGCTGTTTATACCATGAAGACGATAGCTGTACTTATGATAAACGTCCTTTTGCCAAAACCTGTATGTTATATCAGGACAAAACCCAACCCATCCTCAACGAAGATATTATCAAACTAACCCCTTCTAACCCCCTAACCAAGCTTAAACGCTGGAGTTATCGGCATCGAAGAATGTTACTAATAGTGGGATTAATTGGCCTTAGTTTAGCGATCGCTTTAAGCAACTAAAAGAGTAAACGATGAGGATGAACATCAACGGTTCTTGGGAGTATATTGTCATTGTTGCAACCTTCTGAGGGGGAACAATTATCTTCATAGAGGGCTAAATCAAACCAAAATGTTGTCCCAATTCCCACTTCACTAATTAGGTGAATTTGACTGTGATGTTTATCAATAATATTTTTGACAATCGATAGTCCCAACCCGGTTCCTTCGAGGGTATGGACTCGATTTTCTACACGGAAAAAGCGATCAAAAATGGCAGCTTGATCTTCGGTGGCAATGCCAATTCCGGTATCCGATATTTCAACTCTCACACAAAATTTATCATTAAATTGTTTAGATTTCGTTTTAAAATGGTAAGCCCGAATCATAATAATACCCCCAGGAGTTGTAAATTTGAGGCCATTTCCCACTAAATTCGTCATCACCTGTAACAATAAATCGTAATGCCCTAAGACTAAAGGTAAATTCGGTTCAACTTCCTTTTTTAAGACTAATTCTTTATCCTTAGCATTCAACTGGTAGGTTCTCAGGGTTTGTTCAATTAACTGAGATAAATCCACCCCACTTAAATGATAGGTTTTAGAAGATTCTAAACGGGATAAATCGAGAACATCATTGACCAAACGAGTTAAGCGGTCGGTTTCGTGATTGGCTGTTTCTAGGAATTCCTTGCGTTCGGTTTCTGTGAGGTCTTCTCCAAATTCGGATAAGGTTTCTATAAAAGATTTAATATTAAAAAGAGGCGTTCTTAGTTCGTGGGAGACATTACTAATAAACTGACTTTTGGCTTCATTTAATTCCACTTCACGGGTAATATCTTGTACCGTCATAGCGATGCCTTTTAGGGTTTCTCTATGTTGATCGAATACTTGAGTCAAAAGAACCCGAACAATTCTCGATGTAGGTTGACTGATACTGATGCGATACTCTCCTGGATTAATTCTGGGTTGTAGGGGTTTATCGTCTGAAATTTTATCTTGTTCTGATGCAGAGGAATCTATCGAATTTTCATCTATCATTTGTTCTAGGGGAGTTTGTAACTGAGTGGTTAATTCCGATGGTAAAAGTTGCAGAATATTTTCCCCAATTACATCTTTTCCTTCCCAAACAAACATCCGTCTGGCCGTGGGATTAACTAATAATAGATTAAGCTGAGTATCCAATAAAATTGCCCCATCCACAATGGTCGATACCAACGTATCCAATTTAGCTTTTTCTGAGGTTAATTCTTCGATATTTTGTGCTTCATAACGTTCCAGACGTTCGGCCATTTCATTGAAACTAAAAATTAATTCTCCTAACTCTCCGCCAAAGGGAAGGGTAATTCTTTGTTTAAAGTTTCCTGTGGCAATATTTTTCACCCCTACTAATAGTTCTTTTATGGGACGGGTAATGGTTAAGGCATTAAAAACAGCCCCGAGGATAACCATAGCCCAAATAGCCACAAATACCGCAATGGTAACATCACGGGTTAAATTAGACGAATTAACCACCGTGGGATTGGGATTAATACCAATGGCTAAAAATCCTAACTGTTTTCCTTCATGTTTGAGAGGAACAAAAACATCCGTTACCTCTCCATTCGGACTTTGATGTTGTCTAACGAGGGGGAGACTATCATGATCAGCCGGAAAACTAGGCAGTTGTAAACGACGTTCAATGGTCAGGGAATTTTGAACTTCCGCCGATGAATAAGGGATACCAAAGAAAATCTGCCCCGTTGCGTCGGTATAAATCATATAACGAACGCTAGAGGTACTCTGATAAAAACGACTGGAAAAACGGGCAACTTCCGTCAAGTTATCTTCTGCGATCAGGGGGGCAACATTAGAGGCCAGCAATAAACCCAAATCCCGCCCAAAGCGCGTATCATTTAATTGCGCGTCCCTCTGAATGGTGTTAACAGCCCAAAACGTTAAACCACTCATGAATAAGGAGACGGCTAGGGTTGCTGCTGCTAATAGCTTAGTTTGCAGGGTGAATTCTGACCACCAGCGTCTGAGAATCTC
>JAAUYB010152844.1_pt1 | contig 11646 bp, 10 predicted proteins | sample 7278071 | NCBI WGS metagenome assembly JAAUYB01 (sample SAMN14350121, study PRJNA611818) | marine sediment metagenome | isolation source: surface marine sediment (1.8m) | place: French Polynesia: Moorea | collected 2018-08 | reverse complement strand
GATTTAAAAGCATCATTATCTTCTTCAAAGGATAAATCATCAACAAAAATGATAAATTTTTGAGGTATATTTCTTAATTTATCCACAATCATTGGCAAATTAGATAACTGAGACTTATTAACTTCAACTAATCTTAATCCCTGGGAATAATATTCATTTAATAACCCTTTAACTAGAGAAGATTTACCCGATCCCCGACTGCCATATAATAAAACATTAAGGGCAGTATAACCAGCAAGTAAAATTTCTGTATTCTTAATTAAAGTTTCTTTTTGCTTCTCATAACCGACAATTTCAGTTAAGCTTATAGGATCAGGTTGACTAATCCCTAGGAGTTGATTATCTTGCCATTTTAAAGCTTTATATTGAGCAAAAAGTCCTGTACCATAGTGACGATAATGATCTGCCAATTCTTCTAAAGAGTTTTGCCAATTATCTTGTTGATGAAGAAAAGTATTATCCTTATTTTCAAATTGTCCAATAAAAGGAGAAAAGGGAACATTTGCGGCTTCTTTTACCCATTGACTAATAGCTTCCAGGGGAAGATTATATAAAGTCTTTAAAACTCTTAAATCATTTTCCGTTGCTGCAATCAGAGGTTTAGGTAATTCTTGTAAAGAAATAGACTGAACCTGTTGACTAAAAGGATTATCATCAACTAAAATTCTTTTAACTAAATAATCTTGCCAACTTATGCCTTGAGATGCTAAACTCTTGAACCAATGACTATAAGCCTTTAAACAATTAACATCAATGGTTTCTCGATTCCGCAAATAAATTGCATTTAAAAGCCTCAGAAATGCTTGTCCCACCTCATCATCAAAAACAGATTGATACAAAAGTAAAGAAGCAATTTCTTGATGAATGAGATAATAATAGTTTAAGTCTTGATTCATATTAAAAATAAGTCGATAACAGTGAACATCTCAACCCTTGATTAATAAATCTTTTTACAGAATCCCCATAATCAGGCATAATTGTAAAGAAATAATAACATTGAACAAAAATTACCATAGTAGTAGAATGGGCAAACAACGGGTCTTATCAGGGGTACAACCCACGGGAAACCTCCACTTAGGAAACTATTTAGGGGCGATCCGAACCTGGGTGGATATGCAAGAAAACTATGATAACTTCTTCTGTGTGGTTGATCTTCACGCCATTACTGTGCCTCACAACCCCAAAACCTTAGCCCAGGATACTTATGCTATAGCAGCCCTTTATCTAGCCTGTGGCATCGATTTAGACCATGCTACCATCTTTGTACAGTCCCATGTTAAGGCACATAGTGAACTCGCTTGGCTCTTAAATTGTATTACCCCCTTAAACTGGTTAGAAAGGATGATTCAGTTTAAAGAAAAAGCAGTAAAACAAGGGGAAAATGTGAGCGTTGGATTATTAGATTATCCCGTATTAATGGCAGCAGATATTCTATTATATGATGCTGATCTTGTACCCGTAGGAGAAGATCAAAAACAACATTTAGAATTAACTAGAGACATTGCGGCGCGGTTTAACGATCAATTTGCGACTCCCGAAAACCCCGTTTTAAAAATACCTGAACCCTTAATTCGTGCAGAAGGGGCCAGAGTCATGAGTTTAAGTGATGGAACCCGAAAAATGTCAAAATCAGACCCTTCTGATCTCAGTAGAATTAACTTATTAGATCCTCCTGAAGTAATCACCAAAAAAATTAAACGCTGTAAAACTGATCCCGTGCGAGGATTAGAATTTGATAATAAAGAACGTCCTGAATGTAACAATTTATTGGGCTTATATACCCTATTATCAGGAAAGACCAAACAAGAAGTATCTTTACACTGTCAAGAAATGGGGTGGGGACAATTTAAACCTTTACTGACTGAAACAACCATTGAAGCATTGAAACCTATCCAAGAAAAATATCAAGACATCATGGATAATAAAGATTATTTAGACTCCGTTTTACTCAAAGGTAAAGAAAAAGCCCAAACCGTTGCCAATGAAACCCTAAATAGGGTAAAAGATGCTTTAGGTTATTTACCTTCTTTCTAAAAAACGAGATCAATTTCTCTTAAATTTATGATTCCTCCCATGATTAACCATTTTCGTCAAGCTGCCCAAAACAAAGAATTTTTGATCACCGCAGAAGTCACTCCCCCCAAAGGAGGAAACCCGGCCAGAATGCTAGAGATGGCCAAACAACTTAAGGGTAGAGTTCATGGGGTAAATGTAACAGATGGAAGTCGCGCCGTGTTGCGAATGTCCTCTATGGCGGCATCTGCTCTATTATTACAGTATGGCATCGAACCCATCTGTCAGATGGCTTGCCGCGATCGCAATGTCATCGGCCTGCAAGCAGACTTAATGGGTGCCTATGGGTTAGGATTACGCAATGTTCTCGCTTTAACCGGAGATCCTGTCAAAGCAGGGGATCACAAGCAAGCAAAAGCCGTATTTGAGTTAGAATCAGTAAGGTTGCTGCAAGTCATTGATAAATTAAATCGAGGGGTAGATTTTAACGAAAAGCCCCTTCCTGATGAGCATTTAGACTTGTTTGCTGGGGCAGCAGTTGATCCCCAATGCGGCAGTTGGTCAGGTTTGCAACGAAGATTTGAGCGCAAATTAGCGGCCGGGGCGCAATTTTTCCAAAGTCAATTAATTACGGATTTTGATAAATTGGATAAATTTATGCACCAAATTGCTGCTAATACAGATAAACCGATTTTAGCGGGAATTTTTCTGTTAAAGTCTGCCAAAAATGCCCAGTTTATCAATAAGAATGTGCCAGGAGTAGAGATTCCTGAGAGTATTATTCAGCGTTTAGCAGAAGCAGAAGAACCTTTAAAAGAAGGTGTGAAAATTGCCGCAGAACAAGTTAAACTGGCGCAACAACTCTGTCAAGGGGTTCATTTGATGGCAGTTAAACGGGAAGACTTAATCCCTGAAATTCTAGAGCAAGCTGACATTGCCCCCCTGGTTTCTACATAAAGAATCCATTATTCATGGTAAAAAGGACTGATACCATAGAAAAATAGTAATCCCCCTGACTTTTGCTAGAATGCCTTTCAATGCGTCTTCTGATTCATCTCCTGTTCCCGTGATTTTCCAGGACAAAAAAACCCGTCACCTGATTAAACCTCAACGTCGTCATTTTCGATGGACAAGATCATGGCGTTACTTTTGTTTGCGGTTTTTGCGCCTCAGAGGAACTCCCCGTTATATCTCACGGGGTTTGGCTTTTGGGGTGTTTGCGGGCTGTTTCCCCTTATTTGGACTACAAACCCTCATGGGGGTCTTATTGGCGGTGATTTTGCGGGGCCATAAACTAGCTGCTGCTGCTGGAACTTGGATCAGTAACCCCTTAACTTATGTGCCAATTTTCGCCTTTAACTATAAGGTTGGGGAATTTTTATTAGGTTTTGGTATTGGGAAAACTCAGGTGACTTTTCCTGATAATTGGCAATCTTGGTCGGAGTTAAAAGAGTCTGGTTTCGTTTTTTTAGTAACGCTGTTTTGTGGCTGTTTTGTGGTGGGTTTAGTTGCCTCTATTCTGTCTTATATAATAGCTGTGCGTTTTTTATCTCGTTGGCAGAGAAGACGTTATAAATAGGGAAAAAATTAATTTATTGTTTCTTTACTTATAAGCTCACATGGTACAAACACCCTCTAAAAATTTTACATTGCAAGAGTTTCTCGCATTACCAGAAACCAAACCGGCTAGGGAATATATTGACGGAAAAATTTTAGCCAAACCAATGCCACAAGGAAAACATAGTGCTATTCAAGGAGAATTGATTACTGCTATTAATAGCATTGCGAAACAGAAAAGAATAGGCCGCGCTTTTCCTGAACTTCGTTGTACCTTTGGAGGCCGTTCACTCGTTCCTGATATTGTCGTTTTTGTTGGGAATCGTATTCCCCGTGACGAAAATGGGGAAGTTGCTAACACATTTCCCTTCGCACCAGATTGGACAATTGAAATCTTATCCCCTGGTCAAAGTCAAACCATAGTCACTAAAAACATCATTCACTGCCTCAAAAATGGAACCCAGATGGGTTGGTTAATCGATCCCAGTGAGCAAACTTTGTTTATTTATACATCTAAACAGGAAGTTGCTGTTTATGATCAACCCGATGCCAAACTTCCTGTCCCATCATTTGTTAGTGAGTTACATCTTACTGTCAAAGATTTGTTTGCTTGGCTTTTAGAATGATTATTTCATATTAGCCCTTGTATCCTTGACTGCCACCACAAAAAACAATACAGTTAAGGGAATACTTAAGGCTAAAATGACCCCAGTAGTCATAGTTCCTAATTCTGGGTTCCCTGATGATAATTCAAATACGGAACCCACACCAGCGATCGCCGTGATACATGATCCTAATAATAATACACCACTTTTTGGGGTCACAGTTTTTACTCCTGATATTTATCAATTCCTTATTTTACGGGTTTAACGGCTCCTCTGGAAAACCCTTCTTTTTGCAGTTTTTCTGTTAAAGCTAAGTCATTATCTACTCGATCCACAAACATAACACCATTAAGGTGATCCATTTCATGTTGAATGACTCGCGCTAATAAATCACCGGTTTGAATTTTACAGGGTTTTCCCTGTTCATCTTTAAAAGAGACCTCTATAGTTTTCGGCCTTGTCACATCTAAATATACCCCAGGAATGCTCAAACAGCCCTCTTCTACCACACATAATTCCTGAGAAACACGGGTAATTTTCGGATTAATTAAAATTAGAGGGGGGTTAGCCGGGTTATCGGGTTCACAGTCAATGACAATTAATTGTTTATTGATCGCCACTTGAGGAGCAGCCAAACCAATACCATTAGAACTATACATGGTTTGTAGCATTTCTTTGGCTAACTGGCGGATAGAGTCATCTACTTTGGCAACGCGCTTTGCTGGTTGACGTAAGACGCGATCGCCGAGATAATGAATGTCTAAAGGGGGATTTTCTAACTTTTCTTTTTCTACTGTGATTAAACCCGTCATAAGAATTTTGAGACGATAAACAACTATAATTTTATTTGCTAGTTACATTTTAGCGAATTCAGCTATTCATTTAGAGGCAATTCATTAATGATCAGTTTCTAATTCATTTTTCTGGGATAATGGCTACGACAGGGGGTTCCCCAAGCTACCACAGCAGCAGGGATATCACTAAAGACACTACTACGGGCCCCAATAACAGTATTAGCACCAATTTGTACCCCAGGGGCGATAAAAGAGTCGCTAGCAACCCATACCCCATTACCAATATTAATAGGATTAACTATCAAATTAAAGATTTTATCTTGAAAATCATGGCTTCCTGTGCAGAGATAACATTTCTGAGAAATCACAGATTGTGAGCCGATTTTTATTGATTCTAAACTATAGAAAACAACATCATCTCCAATCCAACTGTGGTCACCAATAACGACTTTCCAGGGATAGGTAAAACGGGCAGTGGGACGAATCATTACCCCTTTACCAATAATAGCCCCAAAACGACGTAATAACCAACAGCGAAACCCATGAGCATTATGTAAACTCAAAGGGAAGGCAATTGATTGTATCAACCACCAAAGAAGAATGTACCATCCAGGACGACCACGATCAAACCAAGATTGATTATACTGACACAAATCAACCCAAGGCTCATCATCTAAAATGGGACGAGAATTACAGCTTGATTCCATCATTATATCATTAACAATAACTAATTTACGATTTTATTTTTACAGGTTCCGGTGATGATTTAGAGACAGTATGGTCAGCATTTGTAGAAACGTTTAATTGTCCTCCAAATTGACGTAATTCATATAGTTTTACCCCAATTTGGTATTCATATTGACTCAGCAAACGACCATAGATATATCCGGCTTTACCATCTAAGAAACCCAAACGAATGAAGTAAAATAGAACAAATCTTAATAGAGGTTTAAAGGGAAGTTTTACCCAAATTTTCTTGAGAAAACGTTTTCGTTGAACTGCAGTTCCAAAGAGATTTGCTCCAATGGTACCACTATCATCTTTTCCCGTAAGAAGATTGTAATAAACCCGTGCTTCCCAATTGGAATAACGATTATGTCTTTGTAACCAATGATAAATATCACGAAAGTCTATATGGAGCATATCTTCTTTAATATAGCCCACATTTCCGTCTAAAATAACGTGTTCGTGAACCTCGTTATCTCCTGTGTTGGGAATATCTTCTGTACATAAGTTCTCATAGCGTCCACATTGATGCCGAAATAAACGAAGATTCCAGTCAGGATATTTTCCCCCGTAACGAATCCATTTGCCGAGAAAAAAGACTTTACGATTAAGATAATATCCATTGTAATTATTATCTTTAATTGCTTCTTCAATTTCGTCCCATAATTCAGGGGTAATACGCTCATCACAGTCAACAATTAACACCCATTGATTACGAAAGGGGAGGTTTTCTAGTGACCAGTTTTTCTTTTTTGGCCAGCGTCCATTAAAATGAAACTGTACCAGGTTGGCCCCGTATTCTTGACTAATTTCTACTGAGCGATCGCTGCTTTGAGAGTCAACAACAAAAACTTCATCTGCTCTAGCAACACTTTCTAAACAAGCAGGTAAATTTAGTTGTTCATTCAAAGCGGGAATAAGAACGGAAACTGGGACTTTAGCAGTCATTTTAGATATTCAAGTAGGGTTTAATATTGATATCCTTATTTATGGACATCATTGGTGATAGCAGAAAACAAAATAGAGACTTTTCTCGACTATATTATAAGGAATATACAATAGGCAATGGACAAGAGTGATTACGGAAAATCATATTAATTTTTTTATACTGGCTATGAGTAGGGGCTAACGGATTTTGTTACCTAGGGAGGAGAATCTGTCAAGAGTCCTTAGTAATTGTTATATTAAGAAATATGAAGACAGGATAGCAAAAAAAAAGAGACAATTAAGGGGAGAAGCAATGCTTGAACCCGAAAAACAACCTTCTATTACCTCTGTATCTGAGAGAGAATTTACATAAATGTCTGAAAAACAACCGAAACCTTCCCAGAGGAGGCATTGGACTCTCATATTGGGCTTATTGCTGTTGCTTACAGCAACTGGCGGGGGAATAACTTGGTGGTTAAATCAACAAAACAATAGCACACCATCGGGAGCTTTTGCCAAAGAAGCTCCTCCCACCTCCGTGAAATTAACTACCCTAAAACCTGGGATAATCAAAAAAGTCTCAGAAGTAGTGGGAACCATTGAAGCAAGAGATGCCGTGATCCTGAAGCCAGAAGTTGAAGGAAGAATTAATCAGATTTTAGTGAAAGAAGGCGATCGCATCGCCAAAGGGCAGGTGATCGTTAAATTAGATAATGGTGACTGGCAAGCCCAATTATTAGAAGCCCAGGCTAGATTAGCCAGTAGTCAAGGAAGACTAGCGGAATTAGAGGCTGGAAACCGTGTGGAGGATATCCAAGAGGCCAAAGCCCTTTTAAGGGAAGCTAAGGCGCGTTTAAGCAATGCTGAGGCTGGAGGTAGCATAGAAGAAATCGCTCAGGCTGAGGCTCAAGTCAATGCTGCCCAAGCTACTGCTGAGTTAGCACAACAAAGGGTAGCCCGTTATGAAAGTCTTGAGGCACAGGGGGCTATTTCTACGGATGAATATCAAGAATATGCCACAGAAGCCCGTAGTGCTATGGCTGCTCTCGAACAAGCTAAACGGCGTTTATCTCAACTAGAAAAGCGTCGTCTGATAGACATAGATGAGTTAGAAGCTGCTGTTGAAAGAGCAGCGCAAAACCTCCAAAGACTACAAAGTGGCCCCCGCAAAGAAGTTATTGCCCAAGCTAAGGCAGATGTGGCAGAAGCGATCGCTCAGGTTCGTATGGCTGAAGTTAATGTTAGTAAAACTCAGGTAGTAGCTCCTATTTCTGGGGTTGTGGGAGATATTCCGGTGGAAGTGGGTGACTATGTGAGTGAAGGGGATATTTTGACCAGTTTAACCGCTAATAATGTCTTAGAACTTAATTTATCTATTCCCTTAGAAGATGCTCCTCGCTTACGTCTGGGTTTATCTGTGGAAATTATTAATAGTCAAGGAAAGGCGATGGCCACAGGAGACATTAGTTTTATTTCCCCTAATGTTACGGCTGACTCTCAATTAGTATTAGCAAAGGCGACGTTTAGTAGTAGGAATCAAGAATTATTGAACCGTCAATTTATCCAAGCTAGAATCATTTGGCAACAAGAGCAAGGATTATTAATTCCTGCTACTGCTGTGTCTCGTTTAGGGGGACAAACTTTTGTTTTTGTGGCTCAACAGAATCAGTCTGCTAAGGAAAATGAACCCTCATTAATGGCTGAGCAAAGACAGGTAGAGTTAGGGGATTTACAGGGGAATAATTATCAGGTTATTACTGGGGTAAATGCTGGAGAAAAAATTGTGAAGGCGGGTATTCTTCAGTTAAAGGATGGTGCGCCGATTCAAGAAGTCAGAATTCAGAAGTAAAAATTAGTTGTAGACTTGAGTTAAAATATGAATTTTGTTGATTTTTTTATTAAACGTCCTGTTCTTTCTTCAGTTTGCGCCCTACTAATTTTATTGGTTGGAACTATTAGTTTGTTTACTTTGCCCTTGGATAGATTCCCTGAAATTAGTCCTACTAGAGTTCAAGTTAGAACCACCTATAATGGAGCAAGTGCGGAAGTTGTCGAAAATGCTGTAACCAATATTTTAGAACGACAAATTAATGGTGTTGAAGGGCTAAGATATATTAGTTCAACCAGTAGTAATAGTGGGACAAGTAATATTACTGTTACCTTTGATTCTGCGAGAAACCCGGATTTAGCTGCCGTTGACGTACAAAATCAAGTAGCTGTCGTGCAATCTCAATTACCTGATGATGTACAAAGAACGGGGATACAGGTAACAAGAGAATCGAATAGTTTATTGTTAGGAATTGGTTTATATAGTGATAACAATCGCTATGATAATGTATTTTATAGTAACTATGCTGACCAATATTTAATTGATGCTTTAAAACGTATTGATGGTGTGGGAAACGTTCGCATTTTTGGGGAACGTCGTTATGCTATGCGTCTTTGGTTAGATCCTAATCGTTTAGCAAGTCGAGGGTTAACAACTCAAGATGTAGTGACAGCTTTATCGGAACAAAACCTACAAGTTGGGGCTGGAAAAATAGGGGCTGAACCCGCAGTTGAAGGACAAGAATTTCAGTTTGATTTACGGGCAATTAGTCAATTAAAAGATCCTAAAGAGTTTGAAAATCTTTTATTAAAAACGGATGAAAATGGGGGACTAGTTTATTTTAAAGATGTGGGAAGGGCTGAGTTAGGGGCAGAAGATTATAGTTCTTTTCTACGGTTTCGAGGACAGGAAGCGGTAGGAATGGGGGTTTATCAAAGAACGGGCTCTAATGCGTTAGAAGTTGCTAAAAAAGTTAAGGATGAAATGGACAGACTAGCTGCATTTTTTCCTCCTGATTTAAAATATGTTGTAGCCTTTGATACCACTCAGTTTGTAGAAGAATCTTTATCGGAAGTCGTTAAAACTTTAATCATGGCCGTCGGCTTAGTTATTATCGTTATTTTAATCTTTTTACAAAATTGGCGTACTACTTTAATTCCCTCTTTAACTATTCCCTTGGCTTTAATTGGAACTTTTGCTTTTATTAAACTTTTTGATTTTTCTATTAATAGTTTAACTCTCTTTGGATTAACCTTAGCAACAGGAATGGTAGTGGATGATGCCATCATTGTTGTTGAACAAATTAACCGCTATATTGAAGACAAGAATATGTCTCCTCAAGCTGCTGCTAGTAAAGCTATGGGAGAATTAACAGGGGCAGTTATTGCCACTTCTTTAGTGTTAATGGCCGTGTTTGTTCCCGTGGCATTCTTCCCAGGGACTACAGGGGCATTATATCGACAGTTTGCCTTAACTATTGCTTTTTCTATCGCTATTTCTACCTTTTTAGCCCTCACTTTAACACCTTCTCTCTGTGCCTTGCTTTTAGAAAAAGGACAACGCTTGCCAGGATTTTTAGGAGCAATTTTTGAGCAATTTAATCACTTTTTAGACTGGGGAAAACAACAATATCGGCGATCGCTCTATACCCTATCTCATATTCGCACGGTTGTGGTCGGTGTCTTCATCTTACTCTTATTGGTCACAGGTTGGCTCTATGTCAATGTTCCCACTGCCTTTACCCCAGAGGAAGATCAAGGCTATTTCATCACCCTTATTCAAGCCCCTCAAGGGGTTTCCTTGCAATATACCAGCAAGGTGATGAGACAGGTAGAAAATGCTATTTTAGAAGAACCTGATGTAAGAGCAACTTTTGCCGTAGGAGGGTTTTCTTTTGGGGGAAATAGTGCTAACCAAGGGATAATTTTTAGCCCCCTGAAACCCTTTAAAGAGCGTCGAGGGGTTGAACATTCAGCCCAAACTATCATTGGTAAATTATGGGGTAAATTTAGTCAAATACCAGAGGCCCAAATTATTCCTATTAACCCCCCCTCTATTCGCGGTTTAGGTAATTTTGGTGGTTTTGTTTATCAACTGCAAGATCAACAAGGGAATGAAGATATTAATCAGTTAGTGGGAGTCATGGGACAACTTTTAGGAGCAGCGAATCAAAATCCAGCTATTGGCAGGGCATTTAGTCGCTTTTCTGCTAATACACCCCAATTTGTTCTAGAAGTTAATCGTAACAAGGCACAAGCTCTGCAAGTCTCCATAGACGATATTTTTAGTACCCTACAGACGGCTTTAGGATCTCGTTATGTTAACGATTTTACTCTGCAACAACGTACCTATCGAGTTTATGTACAAGCCGATCGCCAGTTTCGTTCTCATCCTAATGATATCAATAAATTATATGTGCGTTCGGCAACAGGTAATATGGTTCCTTTGTCCAATTTAGTGACTATGACCCCAACAACAGGAGCGCAAACTATCACCCACTATAATCTATTTCGTTCCGTTGAGATTAATGGTAGTCCGGCCCCTGGAGTGGGTTCAGGAAATGCCATTAAAGCCATGGAAACTCTCTCAAAACAGGCACTTCCCCCAGGGTTTGGTTATGAATGGTCCGGGACTTCTTTAGAAGAAATAGAGTCGGGGGGACTCGCACCCATTATCTTTGGGTTGGGGTTATTATTTGTCTTCTTGGTGTTAGCAGCACAGTACGAAAATTATATCGATCCCTTGATTATTATTATTGCGGTTCCCTTAGCTATATTGGGAGCATTGACGGCGCAATTATTACGGGGGTTTCCTAATGATGTTTATTGTCAAATTGGCTTAGTGATGTTGATTGGTTTAGCCAGTAAAAATGCCATTTTAATTGTAGAGTTTGCTAACCAATTACGGGACGAAGGCCTGCCCTTAGTTAAAGCAGCCATAGAGGCAGCACAAGAACGGTTAAGACCGATTTTAATGACGGCAGTTTCTACTTTATTAGGGATTTTTCCTCTGGTGGTAGCAACCGGTGCAGGTTCAGGAAGTCGTCAGTCTTTAGGAACAGCAGTTTTTGGGGGAATGTTGGTAGCTTCTTTCTTGAGTTTGTTTGTGGTTCCTATTCTCTATATAGTGATTAAAATGACTACAGAAAAATTGTTACCCAAGAAATCATCATAGTTCTTGAGACCTAGTTATGCTT
>JAAUYB010056319.1_pt1 | contig 11646 bp, 19 predicted proteins | sample 7278071 | NCBI WGS metagenome assembly JAAUYB01 (sample SAMN14350121, study PRJNA611818) | marine sediment metagenome | isolation source: surface marine sediment (1.8m) | place: French Polynesia: Moorea | collected 2018-08 | reverse complement strand
GCCGCCCTGGAGAGCAAGCACGAGTTCGCTGTGCAAGGGGCCGTCAGGGTGCTAAAGGAGTTCTCCAGGGACCTCACGGACTCGCAGATACTGGACGTAAGGAGAAGTGAAAAAGAAAGGGTGCTGTTGCTATAGACTCAAGCTTGTCTCTTTTTTCTTCAAGGTATCTCCGCACATCCTGCCCAACCTGTACCTCATCTTCACGGACGAGCACGACATGTACACCATCCGCACGCGTACCAGGGCCATCGAGATATTCACCACAATCGCCAATATGATCTGTACCATGGCGGAGACTAACAGGTCGATAGCATTTCTGCAACGAAAAAAATGGCTGTCTAGAAATTTCGGTTTTGGCAGGTCTCTTTCCCGTGAGCTCCTGGGCCCGATCCTGCCGACGTTCACCCAGGCCCTGGTGGCGGCCCTAAACGTGCCAGACGATTCGCACCTGACAGACGCTGGGCTGAAGACAGAGGTACTGAAAGGTGAGTGAACAACGAGCATGTACCGCTAATGTTTTAAGAGCTTTTGACGGTCATTTTTTGGGAAGGAAGGAAGTCGGGACTCGTATTGTTTTGACCCCCGAAAAATCAATAAAATAAGTTTGCGGGAAGTCTTCCGGGGAGAAGGTGTGCATTGCGAATTTTGCATTTCATTTCACGCCGCCGAAACGTCCGTTGCCTTCTGTGCATTTTAGGCTCTTTGCGGGCGCTCGCGCGAATACCCCTTTCCCAGCTCTACTCTGTATTTGCCGTTCTCCCTTTCTGTTCAGAGGTGCAACGGCGAAAGAGAAGAAAGGTTTCGCCTCGCCGTCCTTCTCCTTTCCCTCTTCGCTGCAACTGCCTGGGCCAAATTTTCTCGCGAAATTCTGCGCAATGGCCCCTCCCACCATGGCCGTGTCGGGCCGAGTTCTCGTCTGCTCTCCCCCTGTACCCAAAGTAACGATGCCTTTCTCTTCTCCTGCGAAAGTAGCTTGGCTAAGGGTATCTTGAATCTCAGTTTTCCTGTTCCGGATTCGTCGGCTCACAGGCCTCGCCATTGAGGCCTAAAGAACACATGTGTTCTGAACCTGTGTCTCTTTAACATTTTAGCAAGCAATGGTTTATATGAGCTTTACTTGCCAAGTTTCTTGCCCGTTTTCCATTGAGGTCAGGTCAGGGTCAATTCAATGAAGGAAGACTGAAGAATTGAATAATTGAATTTCAATGGGATCATGCAATGTGATGTGAGTCATGTGACCACACATAGGCACCACTTTTTCCGTAGAGGGGGTGAATAATTTTTTTTCAAGTGTACATGGGTCAAAAATGTCTATAGTGTAGGTGATGTTTTTGGCTGCCATAGCCTGGGTGAAGAGGGGGGGGAAGGGGGGGGAAGAAAAATTTTAATATAAAAGAAAATAATTGCTTGTTGCTTAATAAAAAAAGGTCTTTTTAGTCATTTGCTAACTGTTTCAACTACTCAGTGTGATTGAAAGAACAGACATGCACAATAAAAAAGACCAAGAAAAGGGGATATAGAGTAGAAAAGACCATGGATTTTTTATGGGTACCCATTTTTCTGTCACAGGGGATGGGACTTATTTTTTTTGACCCTCGGGGGGGGGGGCATCCCCCCTTGCCTATGTGTGCATGTGACCGTCAAATTTGGACAAGACAGCAATGTTGTGTTTGAAGTTTCTTTTCTCATAAAATAGTGAAACGTATTGGGGAAAGTGTAGTTTCAAAAAGCAAAATTTTCAGTATGGTCGATCAATTTTTCTTTGGTAGCCTTGATGACAGATTTGCATGCGACGAAAAACGAAAGGCGGATAGCAAGGCAAAGAAAAAGCCTGGTCAATCCCTGGTGAACTCCAAGAAGGAACAACCCAAGCCCCTGGAGTTCCTTGGGTCGTCAAATCGCAATGATGACGGAGGCGGGGCAGGAGGCCAAAGCCGAGGGATCATGAGGGTCAAGAAAGGCATGAAATATGAAGAGTATGAAGAAAAACAACCCAGTCCAGAAGGCGGTATGGACGACGGTGAACCTGGTGATGGCATGGATGACGACGGCATGGACGGCGAAGACGACGACTTCGGTGACATGGACTCGAAAGGAAGTACAGGAAAAGGGAAGGGCAAGAAAGGCAAAGGCAAAAAGGGGAAGAAAAGTAAAACGAGCGAAGGGAATTCAGGAGAAGACGGTAGTAAAGGTTCCGACGCCGACGACGACATGAACCAGCAGGACGAGGTGGGTCCTGATGGTACTGACGACGACGACATGCAGTCTCCTGACGGTGACGACGACATGGGCCAGGATGCGGGCCAAGATGGCGACATGGGCCAGGACCAAGATGATGGCATGAATGATGCTGCAAATCAGCAAAACGATGAGCCGAACGACATGGATGGTCCAGGAGGGGGAGGGGCCATGCAGGACACCGGTGCGGACCAGGGGAATGAGGTGCGATTCCACTTCGGCAGCGGCAAGTCAACTTAACACTTAGTAATTTTTTAAGACAAAATGACCTTCTCTTTGTACTAAGTTGCCGCTTGCCGCTGCAGCAGGGTACACATTTGACTTGCTGCTGCAGGGTTTACTTCTTAACGTAAAGCCGGCAAACTTCCAAGCCCCAGCAGAGCAAGGTTTTGGAGGGGACACGCAAGGGGGAGAAGCTCAAGGTAGCGATCCTCTCGATCTCCAGCACAAGGGTTGGCTTTATCTCCTGCTCATACCAGTTGTCCTGCTCATCTTTGGAATACTGTACCTCTTTCTCGGCCCAGGCAGCGACGCTCACCATCACGCGGGCTTCTTGTTTTGGGGTGTAACCACGGAAAACGAGATGATGATTGCTGCCATTGTGTTGGGTGTTGCCACAATTGGTCTAATATTCCTGGAATCGCAACGAAAGGAGGAGCAGAAGAGCCTGGTGTTGCAGCGCAACCTTGCCTTGTCAGTCATAGTTTTCTGCATCGCCTCGTGCGTATTTCTATACACCAGCTACACCGGTCTGTCTGGGAGCGAAGAAGCCTTTTACTACACTACGGATAAGATGTATTTCCTTAAATTGACGGGCCTGGGCTTTATTGTGCTACTGACTACATTGGCAGTGCTATTGTTCGTTCATTGGCACCGGTTTGCACGGGATGGTGTTGGTCTGGGACTACCAATAGGCCCTCCCGTTGGAATGCAACCGCCTCCTCAACAGCCAATGCAGCCGAGGAAACCAGACCGTGGGACAGGGGGGAGCTGCCCTATCACACTTGGTCGATAGTACATGTGTACCCTTGCCCGCATTAGACATCTCGCACACATTACTACAAATCTTTTTACGGCTTTGCTGTACTTAGGACATGTCTCTAATTCTTTTGATTTTGGTACCATGCTAGAAACTAGACATATTTTTCTCATGACGGAAATGAAACTGCTTTGCTTTAGATGGAGCTCTTGGATGTTACAAGGAAGATTGGTCTGTTTTGGAGTTCCACTCAAAGGCATCCTCTTGTTTTCCCAGGATTTCTTTGTTCAGCGGTAGGTCCTTTTTCTCGTATTAAACGTAGACAAAGAAGGCGTAACTCATAACGTTTGAAATACGGCACGTCTGGTATTAATGATTATTTCATGGTAATTCGGTTTCGAGTTTTACTACCACGGTATTTGTAGCGTATGTTCTGCTGTTCATAAGAAAAAGTTTATTCATTGTTCATTGGCAGGTCGAGGCTCTAGGATTTCTTTGTTAGAAATTCGTATACCATTTCCCATACCCTTCAGTCGCCAGAGCGCAGACAGGCGGTCGCACCCCCTTCTTTCAAACCTCCGTCGCCCCTTCCCCTTTTCGCCCAAGGGAGTCGTTCGAGACGAGCGTGCGAAAGAAGAACAAAGAGCGAAGGGATATTCGCTCTGCTTTCCGCCGTGGCGCCGACGCCGACGCCCCCGGTCTCAGTCCTTGTCCTTTCTCCCGCCCTGTGCTGTCCGCCACTGCGCCCAAAATTTCGCCTCTCTTCGCGAAAAGATGGGGCGGCGACGGCGGACGAGGATGGCCTGCCCACCCTCTTTTCTCCCGCTTGCCTTAGGTGGGACTTTTCGCTCGACGCAGCCTCCTGCGCCGTAAGAGAAGCCCAGCCAGTACTGCTTGAACCATATGGACATACATTTGCTCTCCTCAAGGCGTCTAGAAGAACCCTAATTTGGCGTGTCTCTGGTGTCTCTCCAGACATGGGTTCTCTTGTCTTTTTAAGAGTGAATAAGAAGACCCAGTGTGGGGAATACCAAGCACTGCCCCATCCTGCATTTTTTGCGTTCATTTCAAGATACTTTTTGTCGTACAGTTTGGTAGAATTTCGATGTGGTTTTGAATGTTTGGATGACTGCGGAGCTTGCGAGTGTAATTTGTGGTACTCTTGTCACGTTGCTGTTAGTTGTAGAAAATCCATATTTTCTTCTACAGCCTTGAGCGTCCTCCTGAAAGGATCTCCTAAGATGATGGCCCCTTACCTCGAGCACGTGATCCTCCCCGTCTGGGGGACGCTCACCGCCGCTGCCAAGAAGTACGTAACGGAGGTGGTCAACCAGGCAAGTGTACAACATACATATGCGGCATGCCCATGTATGATACCGATAGTATTAATTCATATCGATATTTCCCCCTCTTCTTTCAGAGCGGGGAGGACGACGATGAGCTCGTGGATTCGGACGGGGAGGTCCTCGGCTTCGAGAACCTCGTCCACGCCATCTTCGAGATCGTACACATCCTCATGGAATCGCCCAAGTAAGTTTTCTTGCCACAAGCTTGAAAATTCCAATTTTAATTTTTTTCTTTGTTGTCTGCTTGCCCAGGTACCGTCCAGCAGTACGAAAGGGCCTGTCAGACATCATGTACTACGTCGTACTCTACATGCAAATCACGGAAGAACAGGTACTCTTGGTAGAATCCCTCTTTCCTTCAAACAAATTTTGATTTTTACACCTTTCTCAGATTGAAAAGTGGACGGATAATCCCAACCAATACGTGGAGGACGAGGACGAAGACACCTTCACGTTCAACGTACGCATCGCATCCCAAGACTTACTGGAGGTCAGTGAAAAAAGTAGCAAGTCATCAGCGTCTCATGTATAAAATGTGGCTTCTAATCACTCCTCGTCCAGGCCCTGTGCGAGGAGTTCGAAGAAGAGTGCTGTGTCGCACTGGCGCAGACTCTCGAGAGGCATCTGGCAGAGGCAGAGCAGGTAAGACAGCCAAAACAAGCCGTAAGGTGCCAGTGTGAGTCTGTCTTTTTGTACTACAGATGAAGCAGTCTGGCAACCCGCACTGGTGGAAGCTGCACGAGGCCACCATGCTGGCCCTGGGCTCCACGCAGGAGGTGATCGAGCGGCAGCTGGCGGCGGGGAGGGTCAAGTTCGACCTCGCCGTATTCCTGCAGAACGTCGTCCTCTCCAACATCGCCAGTCCCGGTGAGTCGCGCCGCCTTTCCCCGCTTGAAACAAGGGGAGGGAAAGGAGTTCGAACAGCGCGGTGTGCAATGTGCACGCGTTGAAATTTCCAAACTTATTTTCCCGTTTCTCGAGCTTTTACTGGTATTAGTTTACCATGCCAATGCGTACTTTATTTTTGTTTTACTATCTTTGTTTTGCAGCTTCTCCGTTTCTGTTCGGTCGTTGCCTCTGGATCGGCAGCAAGTTTCCAGCTCACCTACCGGACGAAGCGCTGCCGCAGTTCCTCGAAGCCACCGTAAGGGGCCTCCAGCAAGGTGAGCAAGAAAATTTTATTTTCAAAAGCCATCAAACTGTACTGTAGGCATATTAGTACTTATATCATTTTTATGGATTGGAGTCGATAGTTAAACCCTTGTAAGCATCCTACATTTTTCATTTGCAAGTTGGCGGCAAAAGCGGTATTGAAGCCACTGCTTTCTCTCCTGAAAAACGCGAATAAAGAACTGTATTGCAAAAACGACATTTAAAAAAAAATCGTCAGCATGTCTTCTACTAATTCTGATTTTTATTCGAAATCTCATTTTGTACCATATTCAGATCAAATCATCACTGTGCGAATAAGCGCCGTCCGCGCCATACGCGGCTTCTGCGAGCACCTCCGCTCCCCGGCCCCGCCGCCTTTGCCGCCAGCCGCGGCGTCGCCTGGAGCGGCAGCGGAGGGATCGCCAGAGCACCAACAGCAACAGCAACAGATGCGCCGCAGCAGTAGCGCCGAGTACCGCGCCGGGCTGTTGACTCCGGTGCTTCCGGCTGCACTGGACGCCCTAATCGGCATGAGCGCCACCTTCAGCCACAGCAGCGACATGCTAGGGCTGGTACTGGAAAACCTTGCCGTCGTGGTGGACGTGAGTTATTTGAACACGCAGTATTGTCATCCCATTTTTCTTTATGTTGGTAAATTCAGTGTGACCCTACATTCACCGCCGAACACGAGTCGAAGATCACTCCCCTCTCGATAGCCATCCTCCTGAAGTATAACAGCGGTAAGAATAAAATCAAAGCTATGCAACAATTTGAAGAAAACTTAAAAAATCTTCATCTCTGCCAGATCCCGTGTTGGTCAGCCTTGTTCAGGACGTGATCCGCGTGCTGAGCCAGATCGAGGGCTGCCGCCAGCCACTGCAGCAGCGAGCCGTCCCAACAATCGTCTCCATCCTCGACGCGCACGAGGAAAAGGTCGCACTGGGGCTCAAGGCAGTCGCGCTAGACGTGCTCGAGATTCTGGTCCGGGGAAGTGCCCAGGTTTGTTCGTTTGTACTCATACGCAAGTCAAACTTGATTATTTACGTATCTTTTCAATCTTCTTCAGACCAAAGTGTCGAACACGCCGGCGTCCCCGCTCCAGAACGGCCACCGCCAGCAGCAGCAGGAGAGCCCTTCCCCGACTCGCCTCTCTGACCTCCTCATGACATCGGCCTTCCCGGCCGCGGTCAGGTGCACCCTATCCTCGGACGACAACGCCATCATGCAGGTAGGCCACGATTAGTTTGTTTGTTTTACGAACTCCCAGCAGAATCAATGTATGATAATACGATACAGATAAACTGTGTGACTGGAGGCCACGATTATACATGGTATTTTGATTTCATGTAGGGACTTTTCTGAACTGAGACCAAGATAAAAAAGAAAACCACCTCTAGCCTCGCTTTCACTTTGTCCCCCCTGCATATTATAACCTCCGCCTGTCTTTGTCACGGCTGGGACAGAAAGCGCATGCATTTCTGCAAAACTCGAGTTTTCGGCCAACAAAGGTCCAACTTTCCTGCGGCCGACTGAAAAAAACTTTCCCCCTCCCGCTTGACCTTTGCTGTGAGGTAAACTTTATTCAAACTCATATCGATTAGTAAGACCTCAAGCACTAGAGCTACAACTTCGCTGCCGGCGTTACGTCTGTGTCTAACAAACATTTTGCAAAAAAGTGTAGCCGTTCGATTTTTGGCGGGGTCTCTTTCTAGGTTGTTGTGAGCTACGCACATAGGAAAGAGTCCTTTGTGTCCCCCTCCTTACCCCTTCCCGCCTGTCCTACCCCTTAAACTCGGCGGGCGGCATGTCTGGTTCCGAGCTGGCGGCGGTTTTTGAGGGGGTGTTCCTTTCTCTTTCGCGCTGTGAACGGGAACGCAGAGGTGGAGGGGATGGATGGAGATGAGTAACAGGAGGGGGATGTGATGCACTTTGTCCCCCATGGGCTTTTGCAAACCATCCCTCCTTCCTCTCCTCCCCGCCCATTCTTCCTCTTCCCTCCTCTCTTCCCCACCCAGCCTCATCTTGAAGGGGTTGGAAGCAAGCGAGCGGGGTGGCGTCGGCGTCGGCGGTGCACTTCTTTCATCTTCGCCTCCGTCGCCGACGGTCCTCCATCTCCTCCCCCTCCCCCTCCTATGCCTGCACTCGAACAGAGAGAAAGAGGTCTAGAAAGCGCGATACGAAATGAATGCCCGGCGAAAAAGTAGGACGACGGTGACACGCGATCGGCGGCGCTTTTTTTCACTGGCTTTGGGTGTCGTACTTTTTAGCATGATTGCGATACAACTACGATGGATTATCTATGGTCTATCTACGCAGCAGAGCTATTTGTACTAAAAATGGTGGTCGATGGGGAAGTAGACAACTTTTCCTTCTTCCCCACATTATATTCCCCGCGCCAGACTGACGATCTCTCCCCTCCTCTCCATCCCATTTTAGGGGTTGCAAATGACTGTCTGAACGCCCAAGAAGGGAAGAGAGGGATTCTGTTGTGTGATGATGAGCTTGTCTTTTACACGTGCCATTCCTTTTTGCGGAAAAATAGATGTGTTTTATCATGTGTATATAAAAATCACGCCGTTTGTTCTTTCTAGAGCGGAGGCGAGTGCTTGCGCTCCTACGTGTCTGTCGCCCCGGACCAAATTTGTCACTTCGTTGACGCCGAGGGAAAGTCCGGCCTGTGGTACCTCGTCCAAGTGGCGGGCCACCTCCTGAATCCCGTAAGTTCGTGGGGAGAAAGCATAGAGGAATTGATTCGACTTTTCCCCCTTTTTGCTTTAGGTTGGCAACGAGTACAGCGCGACGTTCGTGGGCCGTCTCGTCACCACGCTGATCCGCAAGACTGGCGACCGGCTGGGGGAGAACCTGGAGAACCTCCTGAAGGCCGTCCTGTCAAAGCTGTCCGGCACCAAGACGCTCAGCGTGGCGCAGTCGCTCCTCATGGTCTTCGCCCAGCTCGTGCACAACCAGATGGAGGCGCTGCTCAACTTCCTGACGGCGGTGCCGGGGCCGAATGGCGAGGCCGCCCTCGAATTCGTGCTGAGCAAGTAAGAAAAAACGGGTTCCCGATTTTTTTTCTCGATATTAATTTTCATTTTTCCCAAGGTGGGTTCAGCGACACCACGTCTTCTACGGCGCGTACGAGAACAAGGTCTCTATCGTGGCCCTGGCGAAGTTGCTGCAACACGGAGTCAACACCAACGACTCGCGGCTGCAGGGGATTAACGTCGCAGGAGACATGGTGCGAAAATTGCATTTGAACATAATTTGTTGGATTTTTTTTCAGCGGTTTTTTCTTTGCAGATAGTAAAGCCAGGAGCGAACAAGATCCGTACGCGGTCGCAGAAGAAGGACCAGACCGTCGAGTACACCAGCATCCCGGTCCTGGTGAGAATAAAATTCAATAGCAATTGTGCATCTTGGTGTACTCAATCTTTTTTTCCCAGGTCAAGATATTCAAGCTGATAGTCCAGGAGATGAACGACATGTTGAAGGAGGCTCTCGCATCCGCGCGCGTGGACGGCGAGGACGACGACGAAGAGGAGGAGGAAGACACCGACGAGGAAGGCGACGAGTGGGAGGACGAGGGCATCGCCGACGAGTCTACGCAGCAGGAGAAGAGCAAGAAGCAGCAGGAGAAGAACTCCAGGCTGGGGGTAGAGCTGTCCAAGATCCTGAGCGAGCCGGGCTACGCCGTCGAGGAGGAAGAGGAGGAGGAGGACCCGGACGTGCTGTCCGACCCGGTATACTCCCTCAACCTGCGCCAGTACCTGTCCCGCTTCCTCCTGGAGTTCTGTAAGCAGCCTTACTTCCCCCACTTTGCCGAACACCTCAACCAGGCCGAGCGGAGGCACCTGGCAGCCCTGGGAGCGCCCGTGTAGAAGACAGAACAGAACAGCGATACCTTATTACACATATTTTTTGTACCCCACGTGATTTGGATTTACAGGACGACCGATATCATGATAATGACCTACGAACTACGGTATGCTAGACTGCGTTATGGAGTTGCTTGTTCACCTGAACAGAGATATTGAGCAGTTGCAGAGAGCTTGCGTTGAAGTTGTAATTATTTATGCGACTTTATTAGTGGGCACATGAAAATACATCGAGGTACAGGCAGTTTTTTATGCTCGACATATTAAGCATAATGAACACAGGCGGCCCCCGCTTGTTGAAGAAAAAATATTTTCTCATGGCATCCAATGATACAGAAAATATTTTCGTATGTGACAATTAGACTTCTCGTAATAGAGGTGGGCACTCGAGATTCTTAAGGAAAAATTGATAATGTTTCGTTGACCTTTTTACATATCAATCAGTACCGAATACTGAACATCAGGCTGCATTTCTGGCTTCTCTACACGTCTGCCGTCTTGCCGCTCTCCGTTGGCATCCCGTCCCCGTCACTTTCTCCGGCCTCCCTCGCCTTAAGATAGTTGCCGTCGTGCAGCTTCAAGAAATCGTCCTCGTCCTTGGGCGGCTTTTCACCGTCGCCTCTGTCCCCCGGCCGCGAGTCCCCGCGCAGTAGCGAGTTTAAGGAGATTGTGTCTCCGTCTCTGCCCTCCTCCTCCACCGCCTTCTTCATTTCCGTCGACAGCTCTTCGAAGAACTCGCCGAACACAAGGGCGTCCATGTTTCTGAACATTTATATAAAGAACCTATTTTCTTGCTCTTTGTTTTTTATGGGGGGTTGACTTGAGCAACTTTACCTCAGGAGGTGGTAGAGGACCTTCCAGTCTCCGAAGTCGAGGTGGCGCAGCACGAATCCGACGTCCACCTTGAGTTCGTTGCGCCTAGGACTGGACAGAAAAGGAAGGGGGGGGAAATGTGTGGAGTTCCAATATATGCAAGACTACTACACAAGAAGCAATATACGTATGTTTACTTCTACAACTGCCGTTTTGTAAAGCTACTGTTCGCAGAGTCGGAACAGTGAAAACTCACGATGTCTTGAGCTTTCTCTTGATGATGGTGGACCTGGCGCGGTCGGCGAAGACGATACCCAGGCTCCAGAGCATGTTGAGGATGGTGAGGGCGGAGAGGAGGCAGAACCAGAACCAAAGGAAGACGTAGATCTTCTCGTTGATGATGTTGATGGGGAGGACGCACTGCGCGTCGTGGCGCTGAATGGTGCCGGAGGGGCCGAACTTGCGGAAGGTGCACTTGGTCACGCGTGGAAACACTCTCGACATGGGGTCGATGCGCTCGAACGGCTGAAGGAATAAGTTTAAATTACGTGTGGAATTTGAGAGCTGTGTGGGAATGCAAATTTGCTTGCTTACCTGTGACTCTAAGAAACTGGCCGCCTGCACCCCGTACTTGCTGAACTCTCCGCCCAAGAAGGAGTCAGTCAGGAAGCAGTTGCCGATCACGTTGATGAGATAGAGCGATTGGGCGGCAAGAATGCTGTTGTTAAAGAAATAGCAAGAAAAAATACTTTGTCAGGAAAAGGCGGGTTGTTGTTGTTTCCTCACCTAAGGCACCACTCTCTGTGCGTACCCCTCGTCTCCACGATGTACTTGGCCAGCTCGTTTTCCTTGGACTGCCGCTCCTCATTGTCGCACACCCACTGGTTCAGCCCAGCGATGATCAACTGAGTTTAAAGGAAAATTGTTGTAAATCCAAGTCAATTATCTACAGTTTTTCTTTGTCTCTCGACGATGTTGAATATAATACCTTGATCTTCCCCTTCTCTACGGCCTTGTAGATGATGTGCGGGACGTAGAATAGCATTGCCTGGAATGCGAGGACGAAGGGCACCCACTGGTAGTATGCCTTGATCTCCACCTCAGACTCGTGTGGCACGTAGGGGCCAACACCAGTTTGTGATACAGTGTTGCCCAAGTCTTTGGCGTGGTCGACGTAGTGCTTCGGGACTGAGAACGTCCCCATGATGTAGCAGTAGCTCTCGATGACGTTCTCGGGGATAGG
>JAAUYB010077965.1_pt1 | contig 11660 bp, 10 predicted proteins | sample 7278071 | NCBI WGS metagenome assembly JAAUYB01 (sample SAMN14350121, study PRJNA611818) | marine sediment metagenome | isolation source: surface marine sediment (1.8m) | place: French Polynesia: Moorea | collected 2018-08 | reverse complement strand
GGTGACCGACGAATCCGCGGCGGTGACGCATCTGGAGCCGGAGCATCCGCTGCTGACGGCCCCGAACCGGATCGGCGACGCCGATTGGAGCGGCTGGCACAAGGAGCGCGGCCTTTACTTCGCAAAATCGTGGGACCCGGCCTACGTACCGCTTCTGGAGATGGCCGACCCCAACGAGGACCCACATCGCGGATCCCTGCTGGCCGCCGATATCGGCGACGGGCGGCACGTTCACTGCGCATTGATCCTGCACCACCAGCTGGAACATCTCGTGCCCGGGGCGTTCCGCGTCCTCGCGAACCTGGTGGCGGCGCGTGGCGCTTAGCGCGAGGCTTGACACCGGGACGATGCAAGGCGGTATGACAACGAGCCCGCCTGTTACAGATCGCACCGGACTTCATGGAAGACCCAACGACCATCCCACTTTCCCCGATGTCACTGCCCGACGCTCCGGCGGACGTTTTGCTGTTCTTGCAGACCGAAGCCGCGACCCGGCCGCCGGACAACCCGGCGGAATGGCTCGACGCGGAGGAGATGGCGCGAGCGAACCGGTTCCGCTTTGCCGCAGACCGCGGCCGTTTCCTCAAGGCGCATATTCTCAAGCGGCGGGCGCTGAACCGGATAGCGCCGGATGTGCCAGCACCCGCGTGGACCTTCGACCGGCCGGAGCCGAACGGCAAGCCCTTCGCCATCGGTCCGGATGGTCAGCGCGGACCAGAATTCAGCCTGTTTCATTGCGACGGCCTGGTCGGCGTCGCGATCGCGCGCGCCCGCGCGGTGGGGCTTGACGGAGAGCCGACACATCGTCCCGATCTGACGGTGGAGCTCGCGCAAGCCAGTTTCGCCCCGACAGAGATTGCGCGGGCGGGCACCGCGCCAACAGCAACCACCCTCGCACGGCTCTGGTGCGGAAAAGAAGCGCTGGCGAAGGCCATCGGCCAGGGCCTTGCAATCGACTTCACCAAGCTGGTCATCGACCCGGAACACATGCGAGTGGTGTCCGCACCACCCCCTGTTGCCGTGGACGACTGGGCGTTGATCTACCCGGGCGGCCCCAACGGCTTCACGGTGGCCCTGGCCTGGAAAAAGAACTGACGGATCAGCCCGGCGGGTTGTACCGTTTCAGCCCCCAGGGATCGCGCGGCCAATCGGGATATGTCCGGTTGCGCCAGAACATCCGGTCATGCTTCTTCTTGAGCACCCGCAATTCACCCTTTTCGATCAGTGACTTGTTGCGGGTCATGTTGGCGTCATGCCGCCGCACCAGCAAGCTCCGCACACCGAGATGGCGAACATGCGTTCCGGTTTCGCGCGCCCTGTAGAACCAGTCCGTGTCCTCTGCGAACCGCATCACCTCGTCGAAAAGGCCGTTGAGTGCAAAGGCCCTACGCCGGTACACTGCGGAGCCGACGTAGAAGGGAAAGACTTTTCTGGGGTCCGCGGTCATCTGCAGACCGGTTGACGTGGGCTCGGTCTCGAACGTTTCGCCGAAACCCATGACGACATCCACCTCCGGCGCGGCCTCGAGTGCTGCGAGCATCGCCTTCATTCGTCCCTCGGTCCAAAGATCGTCACCGTCAAGAAAAGCCAGAATGCCGGCCCGCGCAGCACGAATGCCGGCGTTGCGCGCCGCCGACGGACCCGCGTTGGCTTGCCGAAGGACGCGCGTTTCAAAAGGATAGTCGTCGAAATCCAACTGAAGCGGCGTGTCCGAGCCATCATCGACGATGAGAACCTCGCAAGGGCCACAGTCTTGATCGGCCACGCTCTGCAATGCGGCTCGCAAATACCGGACTTCGTTATAGACCGGAAGGACAACCGACACGGCCAGAGGCTCGGCATGCCTCCCGGCGTCGGCGGCGTCGCACGGGGTTTCTTCTGTCAAAGAGGCACGCAACCGTGCCACAAGGCACGATGCAAAGGTCTGCGCCGCCTCGCCCGATCGTGGCAGGGTCCACAAGGCCCGGCGCAACCCGACCTCGGCCTGCGCGGCCGGGTCCAGCCCGCCGATCTCGGTCTGGATGGGTGGTGCGAGAATACCGATGATCCGTTCTCGGCCTATGGTCTGCCCCGCGTCGAACATCGCGTGGGTTTGATCCTTCGCATCGACGATGACTGGCGCCTTCGCGAGGGTCTCCGTCGTGCCGGGCACCTTGGCGTGCCCATCGCCGCTTGGCGCGACATCAAGAAGGAATTTGCCGTCCTTGCGGATCAGGGCCGCCGGCAGGACCTGTCGCCCATGCCATTGCAGCACCCAGGACAAAAGCACTTGGAGCGGAAACCTGCGCGCCTCGGCACCGAGACCTTCGGGGTCCGCAACCCAGTAGATCCCCGTGGACTTCTCCGCATCGGCGAGGGAAACGGCGTAATCCTCCGCTTGAAAGGCGATGCGCAACCGGTCGCTGTTCAAACCAAGAATGGTTCCGTCGCGCGCGAAATACTGCGCGGACACCGGCGCCTCGAGGCTCTGGCCGGAGGAGGCGCTGTCCCAGACATGAAGTGTGACCTGGGCCTGATCCGGTGCAGGCTCGATCAGCAGGTGTGCGAGATGCGGCGTAAACGCCTCTTCCAGGGCCGGGCTTGCGAATACCACCCGGATCACGACACCGGCGATATCGTAGCAATAGGTGGAAGACCCGACGGAGGCCGCCACGTCGACGGTCTGGTCCAGGGCCTTCTGGAAATACGCGGCCTGCGCCTCTTCACTGACGCCAACCCAGTGAACCAGCGTTGGGGGATCCTGTCCGGGCTCTTGCGCTGGGATGGTGCAACCACTGCCGGGGCCTTCGGCAATCAGCCCCGCGCTACGGAGGTCGTCGAAAAACCGATCTACAGCGCCATGCACGTGCGTGCTGAAGGCGGGCTTGATTGCTGCGGGCGAACAGCCCTCGGCAAGGGCCTGCCAGATGCGCGCGCCCGCCGCATCCAGCACGAAAACCGAGGTCGAAGGGTTGGGCAACAATACGACTTCGGAGCCGATCAGCTCTTCGGACCGGATCGCCTGTGCCTGCTTGCGGTAGATCATCTGCGCGCCCGCGCGCTGTTTCGGAACCGTCACGGATCAGGAGACAGGCGCGCGCGTGAAGGCCGGCATCACCTTGTCGGCGAAAAGCTGCATCGACGAGAGCACCTTGGCTTGCGGCATGTCGCCGAACCAGAAGCTGCAATTGAACGTGTCGGCGCCAAGACCGTCCCGAATGCGCCGCAGTTGATGGATGCAACGATCCGGCGTGCCGGCGATCATGTGATCTTCCAGCACGGCCTCGGTCGTCGGCTCTTCCGGCAGCGGGGTGACGACCGCGACGCCCTGCTCGATCCGGCCGAATTCATAGCGCATGCCGACGCTCACGCGGCCGTTCCAGCGCGCCTCTTCGACGATATCCTCGGCCTCGGCCTCGCTCTCGGTCACGAAGACGGGCCGCTGGGTTCCGATCCGTATCGGATGGCTCATGCCGAGAGCGTCCACCTGATCGCGCACGTTGGTCAGCGAGGAAATCGGTTCGAGCACGCCGGAAAAGACGTTGTAGCCGCGCAAGGCGGCGGCCTGAACGGCCTCGGCATTGGTCGAGTTCACCACGCACCAGATCGGCGGCGGCTGCTGGATCGGCTGGGGATAAAGCAGTGTCTCGGGCACCTCGCGGCTGTTGCCCTCGAAGGTAAAGGGCTGACCGCAGAGCGCTTTGACGGTGAGATCGACCTTTTCCTGGAACACGACCGGATCAGTGTCCTTTTCCATCGCGAGGCGATCGAACTGGTATTGCTGATAGCCCTTGCCCAGCCCCAGTTCGAGCCGCCCGCCGCTCAGCACATCCACGGTCGCGGCCTGTTCGGCCACGTAAAGCGGGTCGTGCAGCGGGAGCGGAATGATCGCGGTGCCCAACCTGATCCGGCGGGTCTTTGCGGCGAGGTGCGACAGGAACACGAAGGGCTGCGAGCTATGGCTGTAGTTGGTGAAGTGATGCTCGGCGAGCCAGACCGTCTCGAACCCCAGCCTTTCGGCGGTCTGCGCGATTTCGATAGCCCTGGGGTAGATCTCTGCCGATGGCCGCGCAGAGGGCGATTGCATGAGAAGAAAGATGCCGAAATCGAGTTTCATAACATGTCCTTGAAGAAGATTTTGCCCGAAGCGTAGTCAACCATTGGGCGTGGAGCAACAGAAAGCTGTCTGCGAAATACTCGCGCGCGCCTCAGGCGGTGAACCTCAAAACCCATGACGCGGAAACGGGGCGTTGCGCCTTGTGATAGTCGCTTGAGGCGCCGGCGCCTAGCAGCCTGGCGACTTTGCCAGGCCCCAGCCGAATTGCGGATCGCGGCCGGGGTCGCCGAGATCGCGGGTCTGGCCGCGGAGCTGTGTCCGGACCTCGGCGGCGGACGTGGCGCCCCGGGCCAGCAGCTGCGCGGCCAACGCGGTGACGATGGGCGCAGAATAGGACGTGCCCGACGCGTAAGCGCCCCCCTTGCGGTCCGCGACGTAGAGGTCGACGCCCGGGGCGGCGAATTCGATATGCGCGCCGGTATTGGCCGACGCGTATCGGCGCAGCGCGGCGTCCACCGCCGTCACGCTGATCACCGCGTCCGAGGCGGCCGGGTGCACGTCATGGTCGCGCGCGGCGTTCCCGGCCGCGGCGACGAGGATCAACCCCTGGTCCGCCGTGGCGGTCAGCAGGTCGTCGAGGGCCGCATTCACAGGGCCCGCGAAGGACATGTTGACGAGCTGTGCACCCTCGCCCACCAGCCAGTCGAGCGCCATGCCGATGCGTTCCACCTGCGTCGCCTCGGTGAGACCCTCGCGCGCAAAGGCGGAGGCCGCGAAGAGTTGTGCGCCAGAGGCGAAGCCCGCCAGCGCGCCGCCGTCGTCCTCTCCGACCATGAGTGCTGCGACGGCGGTGCCGTGATCGACGGTGACGGGGGCGTCGGCGTCTTCCAGCACCGAGTGCGCCGTCAGCGCCACGCCCTCAAGCGCGGGATGGTCTGTCGCCACCGGCCCGTCAATCTGACCGATCCGCAGGGTGCCCGGCAAGGCGCAACCCGGGGCCGCGGGTTGATCGATCAGGGCAGCGGCATAAACCCGCGGGGCGGCCTGGGCGTAGCGGTAGTTGTTGTGGAAATCGAGAACGGCATCGGGGGCGACGGCAGCGAGGCTCGCAAGCCCGTCCTCCAGCGGAACTGTCTGAAGATCAACGATAAACACGCGGCGGTCGAGGTTCGGAAAATCACGTTCGCGCAGGATCACCGCGCCGGCATCGCCGAGCGCGGCGGCGGCGGCCTCGGCCTGGTCCAGTGGGGCAAGCGCGACGAATTCGGGCCTGCCATCGGGCAGAACAACGATTGGTCCCGGGGCGTAAGGGGTGTGGATACTGCTGTCGCGGATCTCGTCGGTCATCCGGCCGACGGGGTCGCCTGGGATCACCCGGACACGTGGGGTTCGGGTTTGACGCGGCACCCGCCGTGTTTGCGGGACCACCACGACAGTGCCCGTCCCCCCCGTCGTGCCCGTTGATGACCCGCGCCGAGGCGGTGGCGTAATCCCTCCGTCGCGGCCCTGATCCTCGCCCCGGCCCGTGTCCCGGTCCGGGTCGTTGGTGTTGCGGCCCTGCGCATCCACCGAGGACGCGCAGATCACTGCGGCAAAGACGAAGGTCAGAATCCGGAGGATCGACCGGCCGTTATTCATCCGTCACCTCCAGGCTTTCAACGATCCCAGAGCCGCGAAGCACAGCCTCGGCGTCCGAGATCTCGGTGCCCTCAAGCGGACTCAGACGGTAGAGGCCGAGTGCGGAGGGACCGGCGACAATTTCGACGCCGGCGCTCAGAAGCAGCGCACGGAGGTCCGACTCAGGCGTATCGGCGGCGAAGGCGGCGGTGATCGGCGCATCCTCGGCGCCCGCCAGTTCGAACCCGCCCGGCCCGTCGCGGTCGAGCAACACGGTCTGGCCGACAACGACGGCCAAGAGCACCGCGGCGGCGGCCTGCCAAACCCAAGGCCGGTTGACGCGTTTCTGTGGCTCTTCCTTGGGCAGGTCGCGCATCAGCCGGGCGAGCCCCATCTCGCCGGGGCTGTAGTCTTCCTCGGCCTGCATTGTGCCGCGGATCGCCTGCAACGCGGTCAGTTCGGCCTGCAACGCGGGATCGGCGTCAACGGCGGCCTCGACCTCGGCGCGTTCGACGCCTTCGAGGGTGCCATTGGCCAGGAAAGGCAGGAGGGCGGAAATCTCGTCGCGGGTCATGCCACGGCCCCCCGTTGCACGAGGCCCTGCAGGCAATGCAGAAGCAGCTTCTTGGCATGAAAGACGCGGGTCTTGATCGTGCCCTCTGGCACGCCCGCGACCTCGGCGATCTCGCCGTAGGACATGTCTTCGTAGAACGCCAGGCTGATCGCCGTCTTGTGGTCGTCTTTCAGTTGCCCGACGCAATGGCGCACATGCTCGGCCTCCTGGCCGGCGGCCAGGCAGGCCTCGGCATTGGCATCCTCGTCGATGCTTTCGGGTATGTCGTCGGTCACGTCGACCCTGCCGCGCTTGCGGTGCTGGTCGATGACCTTGCGGTAGGCGATGCCGAATATCCAGGTCTGCACTTTGGATCTCCCCTCGAAGCGTCCGGCGCTGCGCCAGACTTCCATGAAGACGTCATGGAGTATGTCGGCGCACTCGAAGGGATCGTTCAATTTGGACCGGATAAATCTGAAGACAGGCTTCTCCAGCGCACGGTACAGTGTGGCGAGCGCCTGCCGGTCGCCATGGGCGATCTGCGTCATCAGCTGTGCATGCGGGTCCATGGGGGGGTAGAATGCGGAATTGACGGCGTCATAGCAATCCCATCAGGGGGTGGAAAACCTGACTTGCGGGTGGATTTTCATGGGGTTGGGGCGTCGTAAAGGCGCACCGCGCCGCTTCGCCGCTTGAGCCGCCGCCGCGGATTTGGCACCGTGCGGACAGGAGTTGAACCTGCATTGCTGACCGATTTTCAGACCCTGCGGCGCTACCGAGAGCTTGACGGCAAGACCTTTCTGATCTGCGTCGGCGCGATGAAATGCGCCACAAGCTGGATCCATGACTACCTGGGCGATCTGCCCGGCGTGACCGTCTCGCCGCTGAAGGAGCTGCATTTCTTCAGCACCAAGTTCCAGGCCAATGCGCTGGGCGACATGGAGGCGCTTGCCGTTCAGCGGCTGGCATTTCACCTCAAGCAAAAGGGCGACGCGGTCGAGAATCTGCGCCGGCGCGACACGTTCCAGGCCAGTGTCGACCGGGTGCAGATGCTCTATGACGACGACGCCTATTTCGGTCATTTCGCGCGGATTTGCGGGCCCGACTCGCGGACCTTCTGCGATGTCACCCCGGCCTACTCGACCATCGGGCCGGCGGGGTTCGAGTATCTCAAGGCGTTTTGCGCATCTCAGGATATCACCCTCAGGCTCCTCTTCGTGATGCGCGATCCCGTCGACCGGCTCTGGTCGCAACTGCGTCACATGACGCAGAGCAATCCCGATCAGAACGTCATCGAGAACTGGGCGGAAGCCCTGCAATCGCCCCGAGTCTGCGCGCGCGCCGATTATCGTGGCGTGGTGGGCGATCTCGATGCGACCTTCCCGGCCGAGGATGTCCTCTACCTCTTCTACGAGGATCTTTTCTCGGAAGCGTCCCTTGAGAAACTCGCGGCCCACGCAAATGCGAGGCCCGGCGACGCGGACGCCGGAAATGTACTCAACGAAACCCGCATCAAGGCCGAAATGCCGGACGATGCGCGGGCCGCGGCGATGGAGCTTCTCGCCCCGCAATACGCGTTCTCCCGTGCGCGTTTTGGCGAGGCTGTGCCGAAAACCTGGCAGGCCTGACCAACCCATCCCTCTGAAAAGAAGCGAAATTCATCGCCGCGAAAAAAGTAGCGGAATTTCTTTGAACCGTTTCGCACGGCCACACGACACATGGATGCACGGTCGGACAATCCGGCCACGCCCGACAACGTCAAATTGGAGAATGAAAAATGGCTGAAGACTGCAATATCGGCTTCAAATTCAAGGACCTCGACAACGACATCGCCATGGACGCCGACGTCCGGCTCGCCACCCAGAAGATGTTCAGCGAAGTTTCCTTCGATCACCTCGGCGGCGCCGAGAAGGTCAAAGGTGCGATGCGCGAAGCCGAAGCCCCGGCCGAATTCGAGAGCTTCGACTTTACCGAAGGCTTCGATTTCACCTTCTGAACAGCCCATTGCGGGCGGCGCAAAGCCGCCCGTTTTGACGTAGCGAGGCGGGCCGAGGGGCCCGCCTTTGCCGTTCCGGCGATCTTCATCCTTCTTAATCTGTGGCTAACCGTTCTGCGTTACCGTCGCACTGATCAAGGTGGTCCGCGGCCTGTCCGTGGCGCCTTTCACAGCAATGATCCGGGTTCCGGGCGGGGCGCGGGACGAAGACACCACGGGACGAAGGATGTGGGCAATGGGCTTTGACGGAAGCGGGAATGAGACGGTCCAGGGCCTTGTCTCGGCCCTGGACCGAAAAGAGTTCAGCTTCCCCACGCAACGAATTGGCGGCGCGCGGCTACCGATCCGGCCGCTTCCGAAGACGCTTCAACGCGACTACGTTGTGTTCCTGGGCAGCGACGACACCTACGGCTGCCACCTGAGCTACCCGTTCACCGATCTTATCGAGGACGCGACCGGCATCCAGACCGTCAACCTCGGCTGCGTCGGGGCACGGATCGACGCATTCCAGCAGAATGAGGGCATCCTCGAGATGTGCCGCGGCGCGCGGCTGGTGTTCATCGAGGCACTGGGCGCCGAGGCGATGTCAAACCGGCTCTACCGGGTCGACGTGCGCAACAATCAACGGCTGATCCGGGTCACCAAGTACCTCAAGGCGCTTTACGAGGGCGTGGATTTCTCCGGCATCGAAACCGTGGGAGAGCTGCTGACCATGCTTGCGCAGCTGTCCGAGGAAAAGCTCTATTTCGTCCGGCTCGAGCTGCACATGGCGTGGGTCGCGCGGATGAAGAGGCTGATCAAGCAGATCGGCGTGCCGGTGATCCTGCTCTGGCTCGCCGACCACGACCCCTTCTACGCCGCCACCGGGGGTACGATCTTCCGTGATCCCCTGTTTGTCGACCGCACCATGATCGAGGCGCTCCGGCAAGAGGTCGTCGATATCATCGAGATCACCGCGAGCAAGGATGAAGTGTTCTCGGCCTGCGCGGACACCGAAGAGCCGACGAGCATGCCGATCGGCAGCCTCGGCCCAGGTTATCACGAACGTGTCGCCGCTGAACTCTCGCCGGTCATCAGCGCCGCCATGCGCGCGCTGGCGTCCGTCGAACCGCAACCCGTGGCCGATGCGCCGGGCGCAACCGCCGTGTCGCTCTGAAGCGGTCGACGGCCTTTCCGCTCGATCTCCGCTCGCGCTCCTCGACTAGGCCGCCGAGGCGGTCCGGACCTGGACCTGTCGAGGCGAGCCCCGGCATCTTGATACGCCTTACCCGCCTGGCTCTTCGCCCGGACATGGCGGCCGGTCCGGAAGTCCATACCGACCCGGCCGGCCTCCGAATGGCGATCAACAGACGCTCGGGCGAATTCTCCGACCAGGTCACGTTTTTTCGCATCTCAACCGTAGACCATGGCGTGACCTTGGCCACGCGCGCCGGCGGGGACGTGCATCGATGTTCCCGTCCGAGCGGCTTCCCAGCGACGTCATGACCGTGTCGCGGGTGCCGGGCGCGTCAAGCCCCGGAGGGACCGGCCGCGGATCGCGTCTTGGCCGCTTCCCCGGCACCAGCAAACTGCGGTTCAGGGTCGCGGAGCCAGACTCTGACCGGAAGGCGCCGCAAAGAGCGCGAGATGAGACTTGTGCGCGCGGACATTGGACGCGCCGGGGCGTTCCCGCCGAGCGTTCGGCTGTCAATGGCGGTCATCATTGGCGCCAGCCCGTTCGCGCCCGACGTCGCGGGACGCGCAAGACTGTCTCGGGCGCTTCCAGGCAGTCCCTTCTCGCTCTGGTATTTTTTTCGCTAGGCACTCGAATAATACGTGTGCTACGCATGTCGTTGAATTTTGGGGGTAAACAGCAATGGCTTTAACGACAAACGTATTGGACGCAGGTGTGGTGATCAACGAGATCAACCCGGTTCCTTCCGTTGATCATGACAATAGCGGCATCGCAAACAACAACGACATGTACATCGAGGTCATAAATACCTCGACCACCACGGCTGTCGATATCGGCGGCTGGGAGATCTGGGGCGGATTCGACCCTGTTTCAAATGCCGCTGTTCTAATGCACACATTCGCCGGCGGAACGACGCTTGCGCCCGGTGGACGGATCACGGTTATCGACAGTGAAGGCGGTTCGGGGGGGCCAAACGGGATCGCAGGCGACACGGTTTTTTCAACCGGCTTCCTACAGGGCGGTGACGGGTTCAACTATATTCTTTACGACGATGGCGCTAACGAATTCATCTCGCTGGAAGGTGCCGCCGCAGGCGGTTTTCTTGCACTCGACGAAGCAGAGGTAGTTTCTGCGCATCCTGGCGCAACCAAGGTTGGCACCGAAGAACCGCTTCCAGCTTTTGCCTTTGGGCAATCGCAGTATCGTACCCTTGATGGAGACACAGCGTGGATCAACGGCGCACCGACGCCGGGTTCTGCCAATTGTTTCCTGACCGGTACCTTGATCGCGACACCGTCCGGCGAACGCCGGGTCGAGGATCTTGCGGTCGGCGACAAGGTGCTGACCGCCACGGGCGCGGTTGCCGTGGTAAAATGGAATGCCCACCAGACCATCCGGCTATTCGAGCGTGGCCCACAGAATGATCCGGTACGCTTCAAGGCCGGCGCGCTGGGGGGCGGCCTGCCGCATACGGATCTGATTGTCACGGCGGATCACGGAATGGCGCTTGACGGATACCTGATCAACGCGTCCGCGCTGGTCAACCACGGCTCGATCGATTTCGTGCCCACGGCAGAGATGCCGACCCGGGTGACGTTCCATCATATCGAGACCGAGAAACATGATCTGATCCTGGCCAATGGCGTGCCGTCCGAAACCTACCTGGACATCCCCGGGCGGCAGGCCTTCGACAACTACCAGGAATATCTCGACCTCTACGGCGCTGAGACGCTGATCCACGAGATGCAGACGCCCCGCATCTCCTCGCGGCGGCTGCTGCCAGAGGCCATCAAGGCCCGCCTGGGGATTGGCGAGGCGGCAATTGCGCTCGATGAGACGCTGAGCGCTTAAGAACGGGCACCAGGCTACCAATTGGCCGCGCTCTTGTGGGCGCCGCCTTTCCTTTGCGTCTCCGAGTTACTGGCCCGCCGCCTCCATCGCGGGACGCAAGGAGTTTTCCAGCACACGCTGCGTAACCGGGCCGGCGAAGCGCAGGATCACCGTGCCCTCGCCGTCGATCACGTAGGTCTCGGGCACGCCATAGACGCCCCAGTCGAGCGCTGTGCGGCCCTGGGCGTCGGCGCCGAGGCCGACGTAAGGGTCGCCGAGTTCCTCGAGGAAGGCCAGCGCCTTGGCCGGATCGTCCTTGTAGTTGATGCCGTAAATGGGGATGCCCTCGTCGGCCAGCGCCTCGAGCGTGGGGTGCTCGACCCGGCAGGGGGCGCACCAGCTGGCCCAGTAGTTCACCAGCTTGACGCCGGGGGTGCGGAGGGCCTCGTTGTCG
>JAAUYB010031597.1_pt1 | contig 11662 bp, 19 predicted proteins | sample 7278071 | NCBI WGS metagenome assembly JAAUYB01 (sample SAMN14350121, study PRJNA611818) | marine sediment metagenome | isolation source: surface marine sediment (1.8m) | place: French Polynesia: Moorea | collected 2018-08 | reverse complement strand
GTTGACTCCTCTCACATTTTCCCCTTGAGCAGCTGAGGGGCAATGCTGAACTCCTGAAAAAGCTAAAAAGAAAACAATCCAATGAAAGAAGCCCCTTGCTTGGTCTCTCAATTCTCACAACCTTTCAGACTTAGTTCTAAAAACTACCAACAGGGGTTCTCAGGTCGCTGTTGTTGCCCTGAGAGAAAAGAGGAGAAACCTGAGAAAGGCGCCTTCTTTACCTACCTTTTCTATGTCTAGAGTCTATTCAGTATTCACTGAATCACTGCCTGGTTGACAGTGTGACCAGGTCTTTGAAACCGAAAATCGTCGATTCAAAGTCAAAAAAACGCCAAAAAACGCCAGCCTAAATTTATTTCGTTCTTGTGCGTTTTACTTTGGGTATACTTTTCAAAAATTTGCGACAGCATTTTTTTCGAAAAATGCGAATTTTTGTTTAAAAATGATATTTTACTACCTAAAAACCTTTTTTTGAAGTACCACTTTTTCCGTCTTGAGGCGCAACCGCCACTTCCAAAATTTTGCGCACCAGAGGAACCCAAAAAAGTGGCAGAAAAAAGTGCCACATTGGCCGAAAGCGCCACATCTGGTCACACTGTTCACCGTCCTCGACTTTTGAGATTGGATCACTTGTCTTCTTATTTTTTATTTGATGCATTTAGATTTTTTTATTTCGGTATTTCTCTGGAGTTTTGAATAGGTTTGAAAAATGGCGGGAAATATGAAAGAGACCAAATTCTATTTGAACGCACCGTGTACTTTGTCTCTTTTCTGCATAGTGCATACTCCACGAAGAACTGATGGAAAAAGAGAAATGAGTGGCCTGTCGCAATAGAACAATTCAAAATAGTTGCAAATTTATTCTTAGCAGAATGACAACGCCAGCGCACAGAAGGGACATGATCATATTATTTGGTCATTCTTACAAAATGCATTTTAAATACAAATGTGCGCGAGAGATATTAAAAAAATATCATCAAATTCATCATCAAAGATCCTTCAAGTTTTTCCCTTAGTAATCGCTGCTGCTGTCGGTGTCGTAGTAGCCGTACCCGTAGTAGCCCCCATCCTCGGACTCGGACTCGGACTCGGACTCGGACTCGATCCTGTCTATGAAGTCGACCCTCTCGAACGGGTCGAACTCGCGCCCGCGCCAGAAGAGCTGGAAACAGAAGAGAGACAACAGCAAATTATAATTTACTGTTTACTGAAGGTGGAAAATGTTTTGCGTTTTTCCCCTCTCACCTTGTTGTCTTGGTCAGAGTTTGTGAGGCTTATGATATCCCCTGACTGCTTGTGCTTGAGTGCCCCGTTGGCGAGGAGCCTCCACTTCTGGTAGGACTCGTTGGGCCCGCCCTCCTGGTATCTGCTCATCACCATGCGGCCGTCAGACTTCATCATCAGCACTCGGCCCGTCCTCAGGTTCTCCAGGCAGTTGTCCCATGATCTGGAGTGCCAAAAGGCCTCACAATTAGCCTATTGAGGTGTGTAGCAAAGTATATGCTATTCCTCACCTTGTCCAGTAGAGATCGCTGTCGGAGCTCCTGCAGGCCCAATAGGAACGGGCGAATGTGACGCTGCCGCCTTCGCACCAGTCGTCCTGTGGAGAAATGGGAAGATCGTTTGGCGAAAGATTTTCAACGTTAAAAAACATGTCCATGTTGTCACCTGCATGTACCCAAAAGGGGTCTTGAGCTTGAAGTACTTGAGGCCTAGGTCCTCCACGAATTCCTCCAGGATGTCTTCCTCGTCGTAGGAGAGCGTGTGGGGGCTACAGAGGTTATAGAAAAAAAGGAGAAATCAATCATGCTTCCAAGTTAAAAAATCAAATTCAATTATTGACTTGCCTGCTCTGGTTGCAGCAGTTCTTTGTCATGGCCCTCTCGTCATAGTCTAGGTAGCTGAAGCCTCTCGAGACGCCCAGCACCTTGACCTGGCCAGGGCTCTTGATGCAGTTCTCCTCCAGTCCGGAGGGGACCATGCCGCAGTTGGGCGGAACCCAGGCGGTGCCGTAGAAGGCGTGCCAGCTCTTCTGCAGCGGGTGGCCCTGGCAGGTGATTTTGGCCACCCTGCCCAGGTAGACCAGGAGGCGGAGCACCACGGGGCCGTACGCCTTGGCTTTCTCCATGGTCCTGAGTTAAATAAATTTTATAATGATAAATAACAGCAGCAACATCGCTAGCAACAGCAGTAGCAGTAGCAACAACAACAACAGAAACAAAAACAACAGAAACAGAAACAGCAACAGTTTCAACAGTAGCTGAATCATCGCCAGAGCAGTAGCAACGGGAGAAGTGGCAGCAATAACATGACAGCAACATGGAAAGAATCAAGAAAGCTTGAATGGACAATATCTGTACCTTGAGACGTAGATTCCCCTCCCTAGCATGTTCTCTGTGTGATCGGACAGGTTGAACCCGCCCCTGATGATGGCCTCGGCGGACGCCGCGTCCGTCCCGTGGTACATGACCATCACCTGCTGCCGGAAGCCGGACTTGGTCGTCTGGCTCCAGACGGTGTCGTTGGAGTGCGCGCGAGACATGGTGGAAAAGGAATGGGGAATCGTATTCCTACTCCTTCCCTCCTCTTTTGTGTTGCGTCCGAACGAGACTGTTATGGCGCTGCGCCCAGCGGCACACTGTGATCACCCTCTCAGTACCCTAGCTTTGCGCACCCCCAAAACGTGCAGGGAGGAGGCAGAACGGAAAGGGGATTGAAGTAGAAGGAGAGGATTTCTGATCTGCCAAACGGAGCGAAATCTGACCCTTAGCAGCCGGAGTGCTTCTTTTCCTTGCCCCCCCTGCCTCCTCCTACGGAAAAGCAATAAAATGTGCGCAGCTAAGAACGATCCCAAATCATGGAAGAAAGACGCTGCAGCAGCAAGTCAGCAACTTCTCAATTTCTCATTCCCTCCCTCCAACCCTCCAATCCTCCACCACCACCATTTGCAAGACATCTGCGGCGCCCGTCAGCCCGCCCGCTTTTCCCCCGAGGATGGGAGAATCGTCCGTCTGAAAGCGGCCAAGTGTAGCATGGCAAGGAGACGGCGGGAGAAATAAGACGCATCGGGACGTGTCGCAGGACGTCGCACCTATGAACGAGCAAGGATATCATTTCCAATTTCCAATACAAAATTTTGTACTACACACGTAGGTTCCAAACTATAAGCAACAGATAGATACCTTTTCTACTCTCTACTCGCTTTAGGGTAATAGCTAATCCCATTTGAACTTTTGTTTTCTTTCAGGCACGGTGAACCACCTGCTGCTGGCGGTGAATTCCTCCCTAAACTTTCTGGTGCGGAATTCGACGATTTCCCAAACGTGAAATGTAATGTAATACTTATTCATGCTATTTTATTCCAGATCTACTGCTGCATGGCCAAGCGCTTCCGCCGCGCCCTCGTCCGACTTGCAAGGAGCTGCGCAGGGAAAATCTCCAGACCGTGCAAGGGATGCTGCTGAATTTGTGCTGATGTGACAAGAAAGACTGTATTTAATTGGGGAAAAAAACCTCGAGGTATTATCTGTGTTCTATTCGGTGACAGAGCTACATAAATGTCTGTACAAAAAAGGAATTAATACGTCGACCATTTTTCTTGGAAGGTCTATTTCTCCATCCTGACACCGCACCATACAGTAATAATAAGAAGCATTTCTTTTTATTCGAATATTGGGGAAATCTAGAGAAGAAAGATATATTTGACATTTCATATCCATCCTGAGATGTTCCTCCCGGTGGTGACCGATTTCCCCTTGGGGTCGAAGTAGGCGGGGTCCGGCGGAGGAGCCTCCGTCTTCTCGGGGGTCTTTTTAGCGGCGGGAGAAGGAGGAGCCTTCGTCTTTGTCGGAGTGGCAGCCTCAGACCTCTCCGAAGACCTGGCGGAGGCGGGCGTCACGCTGATCTCAATGCCTGCTGCACCTGCTCCAGGTGCTAGTTTAGCAGGAGTGGAGGCGGCAGCAGGAGAGGCCGGAGGGGGCGTCCTGGCGGGGGAGTCGACCTCGGAGATGTCAAGTTTCGCGGGAGACTCGGGGGCGTCGTCTGCCGCCTTGCATGGGGAAGGAGCGGGTGTAGGGGTGGCAGCAGGTGTTGGAGGTTTTCCTGGGGAAGGAGCAGGTGTAGGTGTGGCAGGTTTGCCAGGAGACACGGGCTCGGCAGATTTCTCTGGCGTTGCCGTCCTGGCCGCCGATCTTCCGGGAGAAGGAGCAGGAGTTCCTGGGGAGGGAGTTGAGGCAGACTTAGCAGGTGAAGGAGCAGGTGTTGCGGCAGACTTAGCAGGTGAAGGAGCAGGAGTTGCGGCAGCAGGCGCGGCGGCAGGTGTGGGCAGGAGGGTTACGTCAGGGAGGGGAGAGGCAGGCGGAGGGGTGGGGACGACCTGCGCGGGGGAAGGAGGGGGCGCAGGGCTAGGGGGAGGGGGAGGGTTCACCTGCACGATCTCCGTCTTCTCTTCCTGCAAAATAACGGAAAGTACTTTTTTCGACTTGAATTAAAAATGTTAAACCAACTGATGTCTTTGCCTCTTTGTCCTGCTTCTGCTGGTGCGGCATGGGGGAGGTGGCGGCGCTCTTGGTGGCCACCTCGTTCTCGATCTTGAGGGTGGCCGTGGGGACGGAGTCGTCGTCGGCGCTGGAAAAGAAAAAAAAGAAAAGGTTGCACCCCAACGAATTTCTTTGAACATTTTGGACAGTCACATTTCCCCGCCCTCTGCCTGCGTCGGCTCCCTGATCTCCATGAGACGTCCTTTGAAGCGGGCGTAAGCGATCCTGGTGGCTGGCGTGTAGTCCTTCAGCTTGGGGTTGTAGTTGATAAGCTCGTCAGAGTCCAGCTTGCGCAGGTTCACCTCGATCTGCTCCTGAGAGTTTCCTGAAAGTGAACAATGAGGGGAATACTTATGGATCAGAAAAAAATGGAAGGGATCGGAAAACTGCAGCAGCAATCCGAGAGTACCTCTGGCCAACATTGATTTCCTGAAGGACTTGTTCCTCCTCTGTATGGAGGTCCTGGTTAGGAAAATTGTCATCGTTAAAAAATGTAAGTGAAAGATTCCTGCTTCACAGTCGTCATTTTCTTGAAATTTTCTCACCTGGTGCTGCCGATCGGATCGTACTTCACCGACGACTGCCTCGCCTGTAAATTGTTAGACGTGCTTTACAAGAATCCCAAAACGTAGTTCCTCGATGATACCTTTTCGTTCCACTCGGCAGACTTGTCCGTCTTTTTGGTGATGACAGACTTGACCAGCTTCTTGAACATGACCTGAGAACAAAAAAAACCGCCCGATGCTTCTAAACTTATCGGAACTGTTGTTCAACTCCATACCTTGGTCTTGTTCGCCCCTACGGCGGTCGAGAAGAGGTTTTCCACGACTGCGTCCGTCTTGTTCAGGTTGAATCCCTTTGCTATCATGCGCTCCTGTATAAAATAGCACAACTGCCGTTTCAGTCTGGTCATGCATCGCTCTTGCTCCCACCCACCAGGTCCTTTGACTTCTTCCCAAAGACTCCGCTGTCTCCGTCCTTGACCGCCGGCGTCTTCATGTCGTTCATCTTGAGGATGTTGATGAGCTCGTAGCGGAAGGAGGAGATGTCCTGGCGCACCTCGTTGATGTCGTCCTCCGTGATGCTCTCGTCCTGCGACTTGCGCTGGATCTCCGTGATGTAGCGACGCACCAGGCACCGGACCACGCTGAGCATCAGAAAACAAATAATTTGTCGTCTTCCTGTCCACATTCCTTTCTAAACGCATTTCACAATCTAAACTTTTTGCCATTCTTCCTATTTGTTTGCCTCCTCAATTACAGCTTGAATATGACTCACTCAGACCCAACTATGCATGTTCATTGTATAGAAATACAATTACCAACCAGGAAAGAGGCTACAAAATCGCACGATGCATTCTCACCCAAAGTATCTGCTGTCTGCCTTCTTCTGCTCGTTCCTCTCCTCCTCCTCGTCTCCCTCGCTCTTCTTCTTCCTGCAGCAGCACTTCTTGAAGATCCTCGCGAATCCCCTCGGAGTGGGGATCAGGTTCATGGGAGGGGCAACGGTGTTGCCGCGGCAGAAGTACGAGATCCACAACTTGCCTACAGTGTTTGTTGGGGTAATTTTGTTCCAAATAAATTTGGGGAATGAAATCGAACGCTCACTCCTGGCAAACTTCCACTCCTTGTCGGACCTCTCGGAGATGATGGTGTAGGAGTTTGACATCATGGCGATGAGCATGTTGAGGAGGACGATGATGTTGCAGACGGAGTAGGAGCCGAACATGAGGAGTCCCCAGAAGCGGGTGAAGGCCTTGATGCCCTTTAGCTCAAAGTCGCCCAGCTCGACCAGGCCGAAGGAGGCCCAGAAGAGGGACTGGGACGTCTCCCACAGGTTGGCGAAGCGGCGCCACATCACGCATGAGTCACCGTAATTCTATTTTCGGGGGGGAATGTAAATTGTGGGGAAAGAGTTGCAGCAAAATAAAAGAAATCATTTACGTCAAAGTCTGCCTCTCCTCCGGGCAGGCTGTAGCACTGCTGCTTCTCCAGGTCCGCGTAGTACCAAAGCAGCTGGTTCAGGCCGCAACCAAAGGAGAACAGCACCAGTATGTAGAGGATGAGCCACTTTGCTATGTCAATGATCATCTTGCCGAGGGAGACTTGAAGCGGACCCAGGTAGGGGTTGATGGAGAAGATGTGGATGAGCTTCAGGAAGGAGGATATCATGCCGGCGCCGAACATGCCTTGGAGGGAAAAACAAATTAAATGAGCCACTTCCCAAATAAAAAAAGCTGTTTCTCCAACCTTCTGCCAGCAGGTGTGGATCGAACGTCTTCCACTGATCCCTGGGCGTCCAGACCTCCTCCGGCTTGAGACCGTCCACCCAAAGCTCCTTCTGAACCATCATCCAGGAGAGCCCGCGCAGGCCGATCCAGTTCAGGAAGGAGCCGTAGCTGTAATCGAATAAGAAAATGTGCACTTTCGGGTATTGAAATCCAAAAGATTTTTTATTCCCACCTGAAAAGGTCGGCCAAGTTCCACATGTTTGACAGGTAGTCAATAAGTCCGTCTTTAAAGACAATCTTCACTTCCTTAATCACCAGCGCCTGAAATATTGATTGAACAATGTGCTAAAGTGACAAAGCATGACTATTCCAAAGGGATGTCAATCCAAACCTGCACCCAGGTGGCGATGCACAGCTCTATGACGGTGGGCAGCGACCCTCTCTCGTGCTTTTCCCAGTCTTCCCTGCGATTGTGAAAAGGATGAAAAAGTTTAGAAGATTCTCTAAAATGTGTTTTGTCGACCTCACCTTATGTGCATGAGCCACCTGGTCCACGAATTGTCTGGAAGGACCAACACGATGGCGTCCACAATGACGTACTCCACCCTCTGCGATGCCAGCGCCAGCAGGAAGAGGAAGAACATGTACGAGGCCGAGTTGGAGATGAATTTGACGAACGGCTTCTTGGCGAACTGTCGCAGGGAGAGGAGTGTCGAGAAAAGTGTTTATCATACTTGTGCAACTTGAGGAGGCCAATCGGTTCGACACCTATTTTTATATAAATGTGCAGTTGGCCATTGGCTGTTGCTTTGTAATTTTGTACCCCACCACCTATTTTTTCTTCTCCCTCCTACAGTATATGCATTTTTTTCCGGCTGAGGAAGCTGCCGTTGAATTTGAGAGCAATTTTCAGTTTCCCCTCACCTGCCCCCACGACGTCCCCCTGGCCATGAGGTACGCCATTGAGTAGACTGGGAACAGGCAGGCGTGCTTGAACACGGTCAGGCACTGCTTCACCACGTGCAGGCGGCGAAAGCCGGGCAGGCCCTCGTACCTTTTTCGAATTATTTCTTAGACTTATGTGGAAAACTCGTTTAGTGTGACACTCACCAGATGGCGGCTAGCAGCTGCTGCACGCTCGGGTGGGTGACGAACATCTTCTGGTTGTACTCTATGGCCAGCTTGAGCCGCTCCAGGGTCTGGAACTCGCCCGGCTTCCAAGGCTTCCCCTCCGGATTGTGATTCAAGAGCACCTCCTGGAAAAAGACGATCGAGCGAAGCGTGGTACACGTCTGAATAAAGAAACCCATCTACTTCTTTTTAAAACTGTCTCGTATCGTAACTTGTTAGAAGCTGAGTCCAGAATGGTACTGAATGAAAACCAACTGTTCTCCTACGACTACGTATTGTTGCATGGTGCCTTTGAGTGAGTCTCTCACCAGCTCGTAGGATGTCCTTGCGTGGTCGATGAGTCCGGTGGCGAGCTCCTGGACCTGCTTCCTGAGGTTGGTGTAGACCTCCCTGAACTGCGCCTCCATCATGCTGAGTCGCTTGAGCTCGTTGGAGAGCTCGAAGGCGGTCAGGATGGGGTCCTTGGAGGAGAGCGCGATCAGCGAGGGGGAGGCCAGGGCGCGGTAGGCGTTGATGCGGGCAAGGCTGGGAAAAACAATAAAATTATAATTATAAACTTAGATTTTTTTAAAAAAAGGGGGGGGGATGATAGGAAGCAGGAGAAAATGCAGTTTATATTACTTTTCCGAGGGTGGTACGAAGAGTTAGGAAGTTTCGCAAAGAAAAAAAGAAAAATAATCAGTCATTGGATATTATCTTTACAGCTAAGAAAAATACATAGGAGGATCCGTAAAACATGAAAGGCACGCTTTAAAAACCAATCAGCAAAAGCTATTCTAGAACATGTTTTCAACCCTTCTCACCTGAACCTAAGGGAGTCGTCTGTGCTCTCCTCGACGCACTCGTCGCAGCTGCACTTGACATCGTGAGGCATCGGGATGGAGGCACCGCGGTCCAAGAGCATCTTCAGTATCTCGTAGTTGTTGCGCTGGGCCGCCAGGATCAGAGGGGTCATGTCAGTGGTGAAGTTGGCTGTCACCTGAGAGAGCGGGAAACGTCGATTTCTGATAGTATCCAGCACAACTGTCTTAATCGCCATTAATATGAACTCGTATTGATGACAGCATGTACTGTAAGGACTAGAAGTGAATTCGAGAGGAGATGTGTATTCCATGCTATCAAGACAAAAAAATAGTCGAAACAAGACTATTGGTCCTAGTGTCCCCTCGTCTGGCTGTCATGGATTTGGACAATGGGATTTTTTGCGGGGGATATTGATATAAAAAGTTAATGTATCAAGTAGACATTTTGCTGTAGGCCTGTAGCTTTTACCTTTTTCTCTTTCAAAAGTTTGCTACCAATCCACAGATTGGCGTGGGTTGCTTTTACATTATTGCTCATGCTACTCATGACGACACATATTTGTCCTTACAAAAAACCGCCTTCATCTCATTTTTCACCTGGTCCACGGCCTCCCACGAGTATGCGGTTCCTGCCTTGTGGTTCGTCTCCTCGAACCTCAACAGACAGTCCACCCCGTCGACGTAGTCCTCCCTGATGGCCACCAGGAGGGAGTCCTTCATCTCGATGCCGGCCTCCAGCAGGAACTGGATCAGCTCCAGGTTCTCGTTCTCTATGGCGATCACCAGTCCGGACCGACCCAGGGGGTCGACGCAGTTCAGGTCGAAGATCTGATTGTTCGAATTACTGTTGTTCGGCTGGAAATTGTGCTTTGTTAATGATCGTAGTTTTTATCATTATTTTTATCATTGCTGCACTTTCGCAAATCTGAAGCCAGATGTTTCATGTTTTTATTTCGTCCTCAAACCTGCTTCTTGCTTCCCAGCGCCGTGACGATCCTGCGCACCTGCGCCAGGTTGCCCCGCTCCACGTTCAAAAGGTACAACTATTCATAAAAAATATTTGGGATGACGGTGTGTGTGTCCGCCGCAGAAAATGAATTGACAGTGTCACCTTTTCGTCGGCGGTGAGGACCCTCTGCTCCGGTCGGACCGTCTCGAACTCGTGGCTGTTCATTCTGGAAATATGTGTACAGTACGTACATCGCAATCACCCGTAAATTTAGCCGGACATACCGCAGTTTGGCACAGAAAAGTGGCTGGTTAAAAACTGATCAAAATGTAGCATATTTCTCTCACCGTGAGGATCTCTTGAATGAGGGCGCCCTCTTGGGCTTTTTGTCCTCCCCCTTGGAGTCCACGTTGTTATCCATCTTGGCGGAGAAAAAGACACTCTAAACTACTATACTTCTTATTTAAGGGAAATGCACATCAGAGCCTATCTGTCGTAATTCACGGGGCCTCCCAGCACACGTGTCCGCTCGCGGCATCGGGGGGAGGACATAACTGTCGAGGTGAGCCTCCCTCCTCCCCCTCCCCCTCGAGGTCGTCCAGGGCACATAGCCAAGGGGCTTCACATCCGATTTACAGACATACGTGGGACTGACCGAGCAATAAGGAGAATTTGGCTTGTTCGAGCATTAGTGTAGGGGCCCATGTATGGAACGGGGGGGAAAGGGCGGAGAAGCCTTACAAGCGGTGGTTGTCCCTACACATATACTGTACATGCGGCGGACTGAACGGACTTTCAAGGTGGCCGAAGGATTCCTTGGTTTCTTTAAAGGAAAGAATAGTTTGTGTTGTGTAGTTGGTGCACAGTGGATATCTTCCAAATCGAATAAAAAATATTTACAAGAATGTTCGTTGCATCAAGTTTTCCCCCGCCAACAACCGAGAGAGCAAAATTCGCAAGGTACTCTCCGAAAGAGGGCGAAACAAGGCGCGAAATTTTTTGTGCCCCGTTTGTAAGGCTTCTTCTGCTATTTCATGGCTTTGAACTTCAAACCCAAGAGGCAAAAAAACTAAAATTAAGAATGTTGCGGGACTAAACCATGTTTTATCAAAGTGCTCAATCACTGATAAGCTTACAATCCAAGCACCGCGCAAGAAAAAAGAAATATCGTGCTGTGAGAACAATACTTGTGTTCAAGTGGAAAACAGCACTCTCATAGCCAGATGGCGCTACTGTCCCAAAAAGGCAATCGAGCGGTCAAAAAAAAATATAGAGACTTTTCATTTTACTCTTTTTTGAATCCTAAAAAATACAATAGTGCAAGGGAGGGCACAGGGAAAAAATTATAAAAAAAGCTATGCCACTTAAGATGCATTGCACTAGCATCAATTTTCGGGTTTGTAAGGCCCCCAGCGCTAAATAATAAATGTTATTGTTTTTGAACTAAGCACCGTATCCCTTTAGAATTATCGCATGGCGACTTTATAAATACGTATATTTCTCGACATGAAAAATGTCAGACCGCCGGTCGAGTCAAGTCGAGTTTTCACAATCTTCGTATTTAAAAAAATTGAAGAGGCGCAAAAAATCAAAGGAAAAAACATTTTTATGCTTATCGCGCTATAAGCTGAATTTTTTTTGCGTGGATCCTGGACCGACGTAGGACCGGGCACGGGCTGAAATTTTCGGCCCGGGCCGGGCCGGGCTTTTTGCTCTTCAGCCGGGCCGGGCCGGGCCGGGCCCGCGGGCCGGGCCCGCGGGCTCAGCCCGCGGGCTTAAAACGGGCTCTTCCTAGGCGGGCCAAAAAACTTTTGTTTTTTTAAAAGTTTTTTAGAAAATAATGGGGACAAATCAACAACGTACACCATAAGTACTATACGCTGGTATAGCCTTGAAAAAAATAGAAACAGATTACAAAAATCATGATTTTTTTTCCAAAATATTATTTTCGCTTTTAAATTTTAATTACTGGCGGGCTTGAAGCTCAGCCCGGGCCGGGCCGGGCTTTTGG
>JAAUYB010191419.1_pt1 | contig 11675 bp, 10 predicted proteins | sample 7278071 | NCBI WGS metagenome assembly JAAUYB01 (sample SAMN14350121, study PRJNA611818) | marine sediment metagenome | isolation source: surface marine sediment (1.8m) | place: French Polynesia: Moorea | collected 2018-08 | reverse complement strand
GCGCTTGCTCCTTGCAGCAGCGGTGGGGGGGGTGAGTTAAGAGGGGAAAACTAACGGGGGGGAAACTCCGCTTTCTCCTCTTGTTTTCACGCCAGAGTTTTAAAGTGGGCAGGTCTAGGAATGGGTTACCTTGTTGTTCTTGTCGGTTTTTTTTGAAATCTAACCCTTTGGAATGTGCTCTTTTGTGCATTGCACGTGTTCGAAATTACAAGGTTCACATTTCCAATATGTATCCAGGCATTCTTAAAGGTTTTCGGCTCTTGTTTTTCTCTTTGACCTGCATAAAAAGGTTCTGGGTCTCTTTTTTTGAGTGCATGCAGGGTAAAAAGGGAGGAAAGGGACCCACTGCAGCGATGTCGTATAGATAGATTTCCTCACACAAAAAGGGGAGGGGAGGGGAAGGGAAGGGCGCAGCAGGGTGGGGTTTGGGAGCGGAGGGGGAGGGGGAGGGGTTCTTTAAGAGAATGGCCCGACGCCGTCGGGAAATGGGAAACTCGAGGGGATGCAGCCTGTGTCTCCAGAGCTATCTACACATTTTCTATTAAAAATAAACACAATAGCATCGTCACTTATGCAGAGAAAACCTGCTCCTCTGTTTTTTTTACGCTTTGAATCTCAAAACATACTGCATTTGGTTTCCATTTCTTTTGTGCTTTATTCATATGAGGACTCAAACGCAGCGCCGCCGCCGTCTTTGTTTCTAGAAACAACCCAAGAAAAATTCTTACCTGCACCTTCCCCTCCGCAAGACGGCGTAGAAGGATTGAAACCGATCCAGGGACGATTAATCTTTCTTCCTTTTTCTCTTCCCGGGAGAGATTTTATATAAAAAAAAGGAGGGAGGGGGAAGGGGAAAGAGATGTGTCCGTGTGTTATTACGGGGGTCGGACGGGGAAAAATCGGCCAGGAAAACGGAGAAAATCACCGAAGAAATTTATTTATTTATTTTTGAGAAATTACTGGAATACCTAGCGATTCTAGTCAATGTAGAAACATTGCCGAAAGTATACTTTTTTTCGTAAATTATCGGTGAATCCCTCTCTTCTTCTCCTCCCCCGCGGGCTAGACCGTTCTTGCTGCACTTGCACCCAAGACAAATGCGAGGAAATTTTAAAGGAATTTTCCCTTTTTTTCGGCTTTCTCCCTCCCCCGCGGCGGGCGACGATTACCAGGGGTTAAAGGTAATAATGCGGGAGGAGAGGGATCCCTTTTTTGGGGGAAGGGGAAAGCATTTTTGGGCCAGCTTTGGGGGATTTTAAAACAAAAACTTTAAAACCTTGCAATGGGTACTTCACTCCTTATTTATTTATTTTTTCTTGTGGGTAGCTTATTGATATTCTTTGTCATTCAATGGAAAGTACAGTACAGAATTGCATCAAAACTGCAAGTATTTCTTTAAATCCAAACTTTTCTTCTTCCTTGAATAGCAATTCAAACACAAAAAAAAGCTTTCGGTGAAAATTACAACATTCCTCAACAGAACAGAACAGAACAGAAAACTTCTTGGAAGGTATAGTGCATGCGGGGGAGAGTTGAGAAACTTCAACTTTCAAAATTGCATCGTTGAAATCACTCCTAGCAGAAACACAGACGCCACTAAGAGGCCAATGTATTTCCCATGTGTTCCTGGGCATCCAGCCTCCTGGAAGAAAGACAATAAAATAAACCAAATATATATGAAACGATGTATCAAAGGCGTTTCATTAAACTATTCAGACTTGTTCTTACAATCTCGCCTAGCCCGCCGCGCGAGGAAGTCGTGGTCGTGGTCATGGTCGTTCCATTCGGGGTCGAATTTCTCTTGGCCATAGTCTTGGTTGACAAGGTTGGGTGTGGCGGCCTCCTACTCGAGTTGAATCTGTACTTGTTTGCCAATTCCTTAGTATTACATCCATCCTTGCCGCACAAAATAATTAATGTTCCATCAGGTCTTTCTGGCCAGGGCCTGCAAAAGCCGTACAAGGAAATACAATAGTTTTTAACTTCGGCTGCAAGTCAGCAGCTCAATTCAGATACAGGTTGCATTTGTATCTTTGAACCAGCTAGTTTCCATTGTAAAAATATTTTCTTGTGCACTTCTTTGTAGGGTATGCATACTTAAGCCCGCGGTGGTTGGCTGCTGGAGGGGGGTTGAAATCGTGCTGAGAGGGGGGTGACATAGTATTTCGCTCCGGGGAAGGAGGGAATTGGGCTTTTGGAGGGGGAGGTAGAGAGTTCAAAAACTCATCAAAAAGGGCAAAAGAGAGCTTATTTGTGAAAAGAAAAAAATCACAATTTTAAAGCCTCTTTAAAGCCCTTTTTAGAAAGATCACGAAAAAAAGTGCCTCAAAACAAAAAAAACAACAACAGGAAAGAACAAGCACAGGAAGACGGCGACCCCGCAGATGCACCTCAAAACTCTTCAGGCAATAAAGGAGGCGAGGGACAGTAAGGTACAATGGAGAACACCGAAGAAAGAAGAAAACGACAATGACGAGATAAGATAATGACGCCGTTTTAGTGGTCTGTGTGAATACCATGCAAATGCTTTGCTGTAACATGAGGACAAACTGGCCACAATGGTGGTTGTGGTCAATTTGAGTAGTTATGTATCAGACACTGCCATCGAGAAACTCTGGAAACTGTGCACCTCCCGTACAGGTATAATACTTGTAAAAGCTGGGCGCCTCCCAAGACACACTGCAAAGGCATCAAAGTCATTAAAGGGCTGCCACGCGCCAGCTGCATTGTGAACAAGGTTGGAACCTTGAGGAAGAAGTCCAGGTTTAGAGAGGAACTACTTAAGGTCCTCCTACAACTTCCGGCGAACAGCCCAAGAACAGTTTGTTATACGGAAGCCACAGTGTTGCTGTCTGACATCAAGAAGTACCACACGTGGGTCCACAAGAAACTCACTTTGACGACAAAGCAATCACACAGCAACTGCACAAATGTTACGTTAGCATTGACAAAGTTCAAGGCACCCAATGAGAAAAGCGGACGTTCATTGCAGTTTCTGAGCAGATCTAACACTGCCTGGGCCTGAGGCACATGTACTATTGTTTGAAGGGTGTTTAGAAAAGCAAGCCTAACTTTATTCAGTTACTAAGTTAGTGTAATCTTGAAAGGGAATTATTCCAAACGGTGCAATAACCACGCAATATTCATGCAGGCCTTTTGTCTGAGCCTTCAACAAGGATGAGCCAATGACCCTCAGACGCATCATCACGGACATGGTCAAAAAATACTTGTTGAAAAGCACCTTCACAATTGCCGGGCACTTCGTGTATGAGTATTGCAAGGCAAAGCAAGTGTACAATACATGGAGAGGCAAGGTGTCCATTGGCCTTGGCCTGACTGAATGAGTGCTCCATTGAGGCAAAATGAGGAGTTTAAAGCAATTGTGAGGTAAAGCTGTAATTGCCATGCAAATTCAGTGCAACAAAAAACTTTTTTAGACTTGATCAAAGTGGGGAGTCAATGGAAGAGCTGGCACACGGCATTTGTGCAAGGGCACCTCTCTTTGACCTCCAAGGGTTCAACTTCATGGCGGACTTGACAGCCAAACCGTTCCACATGTTCTTGGAAGGGATCGCCAAGCTTGCTTGCCTCTTTGTAAAGGGCACAAAACAGGAGAACAAGGCATTGCAGCGCAAATGCAACTCCATTTTCTCACAGATATGCATGTTCTCGGGCACCCTGGCCAAGGCCTGGCCCCGTCGTCATCAGTAGTTGAAGATTTTATTATACAGAAAAACCAAGTGTGTACTCACAGTTCCATATAACTTGCACTTGACTCATATTGGGTGTGTTTGGCCCCTTGGCGTGAAAGCGATTGGTCTCTTGACAGATTGATCCGATTGAACAGAGAAATATATATTTGGTATACTCTTTCCTAATTTACTGCATACCATACCAGTGGGTTTGATATGGAGTGAAAGAAGAGCACCGTTATTCATTACCTGTTGTCTGCACAGAATGTGATCAAACCGAATCGGGTCAAAAATGTTCATTGTCGCGTGCGCCAACGTCATTGGCGTCAAGATCTTGTTTGGGACTCTTGTCGTAAATTCTACCTTCTGCTTCAAAAACCTTTAAGGTATTTTGAGCTGAGATTAAAAATGAAATATTTATTTATTACCTTACATACTGGAGGATGGCTCAATCTGGCTGAGAAGTAGCATCAGAAGGAAAATGATGTGATGAAGAAGAGGAAAGAAAAGAAGGAGTTTTTGTTGTCTTTTCTCTTTAGTTTGGATTCTGGAGGCAAGGGACGAGGAAGGGCTGTGTTAAAGTCTTGTCTGTTGTTGGGTGTAAAACCTATGTTAAAATAAATGTTGGACAAGCCACTGAACCACTCAAGCCGTGACTCGTCCACATACTTTTTATAAAATGTGTCTCTCCATTATCTTTGAAGGACATTGTTTTGTTTGGAAAAAACTGCTGATATAAATATCCCAGGATAGTACCATTCAGATGACACACAAAAAAAACCCGGCCACCTTCATCACCATATCAAAGGTTATTCTGACAACTCAATTTGGTTGTGCATTTGTTAAAAGTTGCAACAAGTAGTCATATTTCTGAGAGGTGATAGTAACTCACCCTGATAAATACAACATACCTGACTAGTCTGTTTTGATCTTGCTCTCTCACTTCAAAAATAAGGTCTTCCAAAACTTTGCATGGTGGTGGTGTCTTTGTAGGGTGTTTGCATATTGGGTGAGAGCTAACTTTTTCATGCCAATAATTGAAACAATCATGACCAGAATGCTGTTTCCAAAACAGTCTTCGCACAGTTGAGGTTTTGCCTTTGGAGAAAAAAATTGTTTCCTCTTAGCACAAGAAAAGGTATATATGAAATATGGAAAAAAAATAAAGAACAATTTAAAGGTGTCTACGTCTTTACAGATTCCCAAGTTCTTTCTTTTTAGTAACCCAAAAACCTCAGGTTTCCTAATGGTCAAAACTGTGATTGCACAACAACTACAGGTACGAATGCATAAAAAAATACTAAATTTAAAGAAAGGAAGAAAAGATTCCAGAAAAGTCTGTTTTTTGACAGAAACCTGTTAAAAGGGACAAACATTGTTTTTCACATATTTTGTGCAAAATGGCACAAATGTTTTCAGGAAAGTTTTTGCTAAATTTATGAAATTTTTGTTTTGTGTAGCAATTATCCTCCTGGCGAAAAAATGAAATACTTTAATTTGATATTTGGAAAGAAATTTGCTAGGTTATCCAGTTCATTTGAATAATTGCTTAACTCCCTGAAAACCTCTTACTTGGAATAATAATAAGACATAGTCCCATTAAACAGGATGTGTTTTGAAGTGTTATGAATTCAAAGCTTCCGGGTACTTCTGACACATAGCAATAAAATTCTCTGATCGCAACACGGTTTTCTATTGCAGAAATCCAGGTATAGGAAAACAAATGATCAATGATAAAAAACTACCCTACCTAAACTTGCTTGTGAATATTTGATCATGGAACAGGCAAAAAAGCCAATATTTATGGATGTCAAAGTTGTCATAATTTAAAACAAAATCTGGAAAACAGACAATTATTTGATATTAAATGTGAGCTAAGCCAAGCACTAAGCTTGCTAGCTATTAAGACATGGTCATATACTGTAAGACATGGCAATCAATTGAACATAAACCATAGGGCATTGACTTGAATTTTCAAGCTTCAATTTCCACACTGGGGTTTAGGGGCCCAATCAGGTACTACAGGGAGACTCAAATGTTAGTCTTTAAAGTGTTACAGAAGGTTCCCACTCTTGCAAAGTAATGGGTGGCCCAGCCAAGCCTGACTCCCAAAGTTTCTGTTGCTGCTGCTGCTGTTGCTGCTGCTGTTGCTGCTGCTGTTGCTGCTGTTTCTCGTCTTGCTGATTTTGCTGCCACAATACAAATGAGCCATTTGTGTGGGGTTAAGCAGCTTTTTCTGCCTTTTTTCTGGTTTTCTTTGTATCTATCTTATTTAAAGTCTAATTTTCCCCATACGCGCCCCCTCCTGAACAAGTTCAGCGGCAACAGGAAAAAAAATCAGTTTTTTTCTATGATTTTTTTGAAGGGCATTTTATTGCTTACACAATGGGGCATCTACTCTTTTTGTTTCCCCCCCCAAATTTGCATATATTTCAAGTTTTCTGGTCCAACTTCATCAAGAACACCTTCTGTTACTTCAGCATCTCTATCCTAAACTTAGTGTCCAATCAGTCCAATAATTTGTGTGAACATGCATGAAAGTGTGCAGAATTTTTTCTTTTTTATAAGAAATATTCAAAAAATCCCAATTGTTTTGTGCATATTTTTTTATTTTCGCCATCTTGGGGGTTAGGCTACGCTGGGCGACTCGTTACAACTTTGTCAGTAAGTACCCAATATCTAGGAAGTCCCAACTGTGTATGCAATCCCCAGCATCTCACTCCCTTTCAAACTTCCCAGCTCCAGAGTACATCATTGGTTGTTAGGCATGTATTTCAAAAGTGCCATTTTAATTGCTTCAGTGCTTGTGTTTAGGAGATTGACATATTGTATACCGAGGTGTCAAAATGATATAGTGGTCAAGATATAAACCTTTTTTTCATGAGGAATTTACACCTTTACCCAAGGCTGCAAGTCCTGATTCAGGAATCATTCCAGCTCAAAGGAAGGCAAAGCATGCTGCTCGATATGGCAAACCAATCAATGAGGTACAGGCATGAGTTGTTGGCAAGGCCAGTAAAGGAACGGACAGTGGTGACATCATTATTCAAAAGGAATTCAAGATAGTGTTCATGCACTTGGGATAAGGCAGAATGCAGTCTGCACATACAAAGTCACCAATGATGCCAATTTTCCCTTCAAATTTTGACCACCTGTTTGTATGAGATCATGGTGTGCTTACAACAACGCAGCCACAACAGGTAAATACATTGAAATAGCACCTTCCTGATGGTAACATTAATGAAGATGTATTCCACAACGTTCAAGGTGCCTGGAAAGCTGTCAAATGCGTCCTTGCTTAACTTATATCCGATTTAGCACCTTCTTGCAAGACTTGGCATCCCAGAGTTTTCCTTTGTACACATATGCTTTCTGGCTTCTTTAAGTTATGATAAAAATCAAAGGGGAAACTGAACCAATGCCACTTTTGTCCAATTTTCCATGAATGGGAGAGGAAGGACTCTTATAAAGTTAACATCCAGTGGGCAATATAATTTGGAAAGGTCCCAACCAACTATGGATGAAGAGCAAAAATAATGTGCTGCCTGTCAGGCAAATGCTATAATGGACTGTTTCATGTTGTAAAATTCTTCTTTTGAAGGTATGAAACTCGTAAAATTTTAACTGGTATAAAATGGGACATTTTGTCACAAAAACCCTTAAAAATATAAAGGAATATTCCGTTGGCTGCTCTTTTACAAATGCCTGGAAGGGCGGAATGAATTCAGAAAAACAGGTCAAAAAGTGCCAGATACTTTTATATTGAGTCTTTTTAGAACCCAAAATGGATATTCTAACGGGAAAAAAATTGGTTTAAAATTTAAAAAGTAGTTAAAACGGATTTTGTTTAACAGATAGATTTCTTGCTTCTTGAGTTATGAAAGAGTAATTTGTTTAACAATTGTTTCTTTGGTTTGAAAAGCTACTTGTTCAAATGAAATTAACTTAACTTCTTCCAAATATTTTTGGTATCTAATAGAACACTTTCTTGCTAGACTTTTCATGCCACAGTTTTCTTTTGTACTTACATTCTTGGTTTCTCTAGGTTTTTCCTTCTTTACACTAAATTGCCTCAAGTTTGTTGGCGGTCTCATGCATTTCAAGTTTATATGAAGTGGATAAAAAACATATTTTCTCTCAACCAGTCTTCAAGGTATGAAAATATATTTTCCCACCTTTCTTTGGTAACTGGGAATACAGAATTTTTCTGCATTACCAAAAGAATTTTTATGCTGGTAAATATGCAATAATTATTGTGGCCATGTCCCCGTACCTCGGTCGGTAGAGCTGTCGGAAGACACTCAGATTCAATCGCCGATCTGACACAAAAACCTGTCATTGCTTTGATTCCTCCCAATTGCTCTTTTTGTGGCAGAGGTGCATAACCCTGTAGTGGGATGCAGATGGAAAACTGCTATGAAAAGAACAACCGGAGAAGGGAAGCTCTCCTTAAACAGACCAAAGGCAGGTGAGAAAAGGCCAGACAACTTGAAATTACTTTTAAAATATGCATCTATTTCACCCATAGCCCTGCCAATTATAATCCCGCCACAAGGAAATACTTTTCCCACCACGGTTCTTTGAAATATGTATGGTACACTCCAACTTGCAATTTTTTTTCATTTTTTTAAAGAAAATCACAAAGACCCATCAACCCTATTCTCCTGAAACCGTTACGTCTCTCCTCCCATGTAAAAGAACTCTCGCCGATACGTACGCTGCTGCTGATGCCAATGTATCTACTTCTGTTTCTGACACTAATATGTCTTGTAACAAAGAAATCTGATAGTGTATGTCACCAATAAATCCCGTCTCCAAGGTAACTGGTCAGCAAACTGTGGTGGGATTAAGTGGCTGTGCCCCCTTAACAAATTGGTCCACGAAGCTAAAAAATCATCTGAGACGGAATATTTTGAGATTTATGTAGAATAGACCCTTAAAAACAACTTTTGTAGAATAGTTCTTTCAAAGCTAGTTTCTAAATTTGTCTTTTAATGATAAAAAATTTAAAACATGTCAAAAAAGACCCTACTCTCGCCAAATTTGTTGCAGGAGAAACATTGAGTGTCATGTTCTCAAATATATTTTTTAAAATTACATGATTAGGGCTTTCAAATGGGTTGAAACTTGAAATCTACCTTTGTAGTGTAGGTGGTCTAGTAACAAATTGAAAAGGAAAAAACCTTTAATATTTAGATATTTTTTTGGGTTTATTGTTTTTATTTACTTTATTTTATGTAGTGGCGGCGGGGGATCAGCTGATTTCCTGGAGCGAAAAGACCTTGTGTCTAAGCCGTATCCCATAGCTCAGTTGGTAGAGCGGTTGTGACGCTCGAATTCAATCACCTATTTCGAACAAAAATTATGTCGTGGGTTAGATTCCACCCACTTACACAAGATTCGTGAATTTTGTCCCTTCTTTCTTTTCGGAGAAGGGGCAAAGCCAAGAGGCACCCACCCTCTCAGACGGATGAACAAGGAAATTGTTATAAAAAGAAGAACCACAAAAAGAAAAATCTCCTTAATCAGCCGCAAAAATCCTTGATTTCTCCTGGGATGTGGCATCCCCCGTAATCCAAGTTACTGGAAGGAGGGATCAAATACAGGAAGCGCCCTCTGGCGAGACACTTGGCATAACACCCAAGAGACTCCGAGAGGCACAGAACCTCTTGGTTCTGACTTTTTGGGTTAGGTCCCCAAATAGGTTGTGGCCGTGAAGGCTTGAAGTTTCTGAACCTGCCCCCAACATCAAAGGGCAAGGGTGGTGTAACAATATCCACCCCCTGTTGATTCTTGTAAACTCTTAGAAGAGAGGCCGCTTGAATCAGTTGCATTCAAGGGACCGACACCTGGATGTAATTGACAGAGGACAAGGACAAAGACAAGACTTCCACTGCTGCACCTCAATGGGGGTGGCGTCGAGCATCAGGACCCTTGGCTTCAGGGCCTCCACCAGGCGGCCCAGTGCCGCCGCCTGAGCCATGGCCGCTGCGGCTGCCGCCGCGCGGCCGGCCTGCGCGGTCGCCGCCCGCAACTTGGCCTCGGCATCCCCGATGGACCGCAGGCACATCTCCGAAGTCTCCGCAATAGCATTGCTGACAATCTCAGCTTTCTCTTTGAATGTCTCTTCGTCCTTGTCTTTGGTCACCTTGAGGAGGACGGCTGCGAACGCCTCCGCCGCCGCGACCGCAGCTTCCTGGACCTTCTGGAGGGCCTTCCTCACCTCATCGACCCCATCGTGGGACTCATGTGTGTCAAGTGCATCGACGATGAGCTTGACATCGTTGCAAAGACGAATGGCACTACCGTGGTAGTAATTGGCCACGGCAGTGGCCTTCTGTAGGGCGGACGCCATGTCTTTCAGGTGGACAAAGGTGATGCCAACGATGAGAGCCAGGCCGAGCCCGACTAGAAATACCTCCTCGGCCAACTGCTGTGGCACCAGTGTACCGAGTTGTCAGAAAAAACATTGATATGGTGATGAAGGGGGCCATTTTTAGTTTTGGTATCATCTGAAAGGTAATACCCTGGGCTATATAAATCAGCAAATTTTTTCCCCAAAAAACAATGTCCTTTTAAGATAATGGAGAAAAACGATTTTTGAAAAAATAAGGTTGTAAATAAACTTTTTCATTTTTGGCCTGAGGTTAAAATGACAAAAAAGTTTTTGAAGCAGAAGGTAGAACTTAAGAAAAAATCTGGTGTTAGTTTTGAAATTTGGTGCTTAGATCATGGGTGAGCAATTTATCAATTTTATGTACTTCATTTCAGACCCAAGTACTGTTTATCTGAATCTGTTTATCCATCCAATGATATTTCGGGCAACTGACCCCTGTGTATGTTGGGGAAATGCCAGAAAGGTGAAACTTTTGCTTAAGTGACTACTCCCTATTTTCGGGCTAGTGGCCTCTCTGGACTGAATATATTTTTTCGGGAAAATGCCATCGTCCCGTAGTATGTTCATCTCTCACTATGATTTCAGAATAGGGTGTGACCCCTCTTGTTAAAAGGAAAGGGGGGGTCACACCCCATTCCAAAATCATAGTAAGAGATGAGCCACATTGCTTCTGAGTCACCAGGACTTGGTTATTTTTTGTTCTTTTTTATTCTCCGCCGCAGGTCATTGAACAAAGTTTGTTCTTGTTTAAACAGAGCTTGTTCTTGTTCTTGCCAAATTAACCCAATGTCCACTGTTGAAGGATCCATCGTATCACGCACCTAGTCTCCACTCCAATTTCCTCACGTTGAAGACCCTGGTCCGCTTGCGGCCCGTCGGGAACCTCTCCACCACCACCACCTCCGCCCCTTTCCTCGAGTTCCAGGCCACCCCGCAGGCGGTGTCGCCGTTGATGTAGGGGTTGGCCGGGCCGCTGAGGACGGTGTCGTTCTCGTTGCTCGGCTCCACCTTCCTGAACGTTAGATCGGGAAGCTCGAGGACAAAGACCTCCACGTCCGTTTTTGACACGAAGATGACGGCGCTCGAGTTCAGGGCGGCCGCGCAGAGGACGCCGGTGGAGATGTCCTCGGATCTGGCGCCGCCCACCAGCTCTTCGGGAAGGTCTGATAATGAAATGGTTGAAGGGGTATGCATCAGGCATATTACGCAGATACAATATCATAGATAAATTAGATATGTCTCCATAATTTTCAGTTCTTCGATATGTTAAGCCTGCAACACGACGAATTTATGAGGTACTCTAGTGTGCCGTAAATTGTCTAGTAACACACAATTGAACAAAAGTTACTATCAGGAATGAATGCATAAAAGGCATTTTGTCCGAAAACGTGATGTCAAAATCAATTGAAGTGGAAGATACCCTGCTTTCCCTGAGCTAAAAAATAATAAATAATATCCCCACACACTGGTTCGCGAGGCATGGACATAGCGGGGCACGGACCCCTCGAATTTTGAGGGCTGGAGGGGGGGGGGTCTACTACATATAGTTCGTACGTTACTGCAATGGGATCCGGAGGCTGGGGGGG
>JAAUYB010025937.1_pt1 | contig 11679 bp, 8 predicted proteins | sample 7278071 | NCBI WGS metagenome assembly JAAUYB01 (sample SAMN14350121, study PRJNA611818) | marine sediment metagenome | isolation source: surface marine sediment (1.8m) | place: French Polynesia: Moorea | collected 2018-08 | reverse complement strand
ATCAAGGCGTCGCCGACAACGTCGATGAGGAAGCTGGCCAAGGAGCTCAATGTGAGTGAAGGCCTGGTCCGCAAGGCTGTGAAAGACCTCCCCACATGTCCGTGAAGGAAACGAAGGCAGCCGTTGAGCGGCAGTGGACCAACATGCACAACACTATTGCAAATTATCAAATTAGGGGGTCAGCAGTGTGCTGGCTGAAGGAAAAATTGCTCCTAGGTAAGCGCTACTATTCATGTACTACAAGAAAGCCCTTCCCAGTAGTGAGAACTTTTCTTTTTGCTTTTGATGCAAATTCATCTCGCCCAAGGTTGGAGAAAAGGATGAAGGGACATGGTGTGGTGTCCTCTCTGGATAGGAGGACCCACGTTCCAAATATTTTCCCGTCTGCATCAAGGAATCTTATTTTTTGCAAAGATGACTGTATGGTATGGGTGGGGTGGGGAGGTTTATTGTTTACATAGACTCTAGGGATGAGGTATAACATTTTTCTCCATGCAGGGGGGTTAAAGGAGGAAAAAACATTTTCTCAATTGATCCAATAATGTGCTGCTGGCAATCCAATGATGTACTGTTGGCCAAATGGAATCTTTCCTAATGTTTTTACTGAAGGGCGCATTGTCTATAAAAACAGATATCTGCAGAGTAGCAATTGCACATGTAAGAAACACCATTGCGCATTACTGTCACATAAAGAGGGCTTGTAGGGCTTAAGCCCTCCCTAAAATTTCCCAAATACAAAATGCAATTTTCAACAAGGTGCTTTAAGCCCTGTATTTTTATAGTGTTAAGCCCCAAAATATTTTTTTATTGGTACGCCTATGCATATTTACACTTTAAAAGAGACTGAGGACATCAAACTTTCCCTTTCTCATGAAGGAGATATATGTTAAAAAAAGACTTGATGTCTCCTCTGTCCTTTCTTTTTTCATGTGATTGAATAGATGGGATGGAAATGCTTTCCTCCTCCTCCTCGACCTCGCCCAACTTTTCCATGATTATTTGTGCAGGCAAATGCCCAGTAGAAAAAAGGAAACCACGCGCAAAAATGCTGGAGAAAAACAAACCTACAGTCTTGAGCACTTAAAAAGGGCTTTTCCCGCTATCAGCAGCCACCACACTTTCCCTCCTCTAGGTAATATATATATACATGTATTGCACTTGGATGTCTTTTCATGGCATTGCCAGAATGGGAATCACGAAAAAAGGCGAAGAACAAACGTTAATGTCTGGGATAGGGTTGGAAGAGTAGGAGAAAGAGTCTTTTTTGGTTCCAACCAGACACCGCCACAAAGAAGAGAAGGAGGAGGACATAGCAGAGGACCTCTCTCTCTCTCGATCTCTCTCTCTCCTATACGTAAGCAAAGAGGGGGGGGGGGAAGGGGGGGGGATACCCATAGGCTGACTTTCGCTCTAGTAAGTCCCCCTCCCTGAGGCCATTTTCGGACCACCCAATAGGAGGATGTGAGAAAAAATTTAGTTTACCCCCTCCCTGAAGCAAAAAAAAATTGCTTTTTTTCACGATTTCCCAGATTTTTTTTGAAAATTTCAAAAAGCTCTATTTTTTCCCCTTTTTTTGTTAATTTTTCAAAAGTTTCCCCTCCCTATGATTTTTTCGGTGCCCACGTATGCCCTCCCCGCTCTGTCACCCCAACACCCTGTTTCCCCCATACACGCAGTGAGCCGGCAGTGAGCCTCTCTCTCCATCTTTTATGAGCCGGGCCGGTGGGGAAGGCTGGAAGGAGATTCGACAAACGGTCAGTTTGATACAAACCCCTTTTTCCCATCAAAAAAGGGAAACTGACCTAAATACAACTTTTTTCAATTTGCAATAATTGGCAAATTGTATGCCCGTGAGGGGCACTTTTGGGAGCGGAGAAAAAGCGAGGAAACACTTTTTCTTTTCTCTCGCTCTCGCTCTCTCCCCTTTCCCCTTTCCCCCAACACGCTTTTTCTCACAATGAGACAATGCTAGTGTGTCCACGTCGGAGAAGAAGGGGAAAAAGAAAGTTTTTTCTCTTCTCTTTGGGGGAATCGAGGTGAGTGGAGGTGTCAGAGAGTGAGGGCTAATTTATGTCGCTTTCGTTTCGCGCGGCGCCCTTGGTGGGGTAATCCAATTGTGGAGATGGGGGGGGGAGGGCCGCGAAAAACTACAGAGATTTCCTCAAAGGTTTTTTTTGGCCTTTGCCGGCAATTTTGACTCTTCTTTGTTCCATTTATGTGACCCCGGGCCTAAGAAAAGTGTCGTCGGGCTTGTTTCTAGACTATCCCGTGCGCGCTGGCAGAGAGTGTCGCCTTGGGTGTCGTTATACAAGGACAACCGCCGTATCGGGATTTGCCCAATTCTCAAGGATTTTTTATATCAAAAAACTATTTTCTTGTATGTTTTCCGCTAGTATTTGGGAATTATTGAAAAAGCGTTCTTCAAATCCGAAATGTACATTTTCTGGATTTTCCCTATGTTGTGTTTTCATTTTTTCCCGCATTTCGTAAGATTCTGCTTTGTGGGAAGCGGGAGAGTGTGTCCGTGTCCACTTTCTTGACCAAAAAAGGTGGAGGGACTAGGATGGTCTGGAAGAAGGGGGAGATTTTTGCGGATTTACAGTCTGCACCCAAACACCCTTAAGTGCAGGTGTGAAGTTTGCACATTCCTAAAAAAGTATTTTCTTAGAAATGTTAAAATACATTGAGTATAGTGCCTTGATAAATGTTACACCTTTTGTGCCCTCTCTTCAGCTCTGGGTAGAGGATGCCTGCCTGTATGGGGTCGAGAACTTCAACATTTTTGCCGGATTTGTCTTTGAATGGCAGCAGTTTGTTCATGTGTTCACAGAACCTTATGACCGTTTTAATACATTCGAACACAACCAGGCAATATGTCTGAGCTGCTCATAAAGGTTTTATATTTTTTTAACTTTTTGAAAGAAAGGATATCTTGTTCTTGCTTTCCCCAACAGACAGTGCGGAGAAGTGTAGACACATTTGTCACGCTCTGCTTTGCACCTCCGCCCCAAAAAAGGTGAGGAGGCGAAAAAAAGGGGGGAAGCAGGAGTTACGATTTTGCCAAGAAAAAAGCAGAAGCAGATGTCTGCTCTGCGGGTCTTTTTTTTGGGGGGGGGGGGATTCAAAAGTGAAATCTTAGATTTTCGCGAAGGCAACAGGGGTCCATATGTTTGGCCCTCCTCCGTCCAAAGTGCGAAATAAGAACTTTTTGGGCGGTGCCCACACACGTTCTCCTTTGAAATATTCCTCTGCCCAACTTTCTCTCGCCCTTTTTGGCGGGCATCATCATGCATGAAATGTAAGACCCAAAAGGAGAAAGAGGCCTTTTGGGCCGCCGGCCGCCCAGAAAGTTCCCCCAAAAGGAAGGCCGGAGGAAAAGCCCATTGCATTTCAAGAACCCAGATTTTTTTTTACTTTTCAAAAATGAAATAGAGAATGAGGGAGGATCAGGGCACATTCATTAAAGGTAGGTGTTTCACACTACTTTTCTAGGAAATTTATTCAAAATTCAGCAGTATAAGATATATTCAATTACCATAAAACCAGTTCATTTTTTGAAAAAGATAAAAATCAACCTTTTGACTCGACATGCCTTTTTTTTCTCAAAGACATCCTAAACTACCACAACCTATGTCTTTCTTTTCTCGAATTCTTTCTTCCCTCCCCTACAACCAAATTTATTTATCGGGATTCCCCCCAAAATAGGCGGGAAATTAGGGCAGGAATTGGAAAAGGGGGGAAGACAACAAACTTTCTCCCGCTCATACGAGAGAGGGAAGCGGCAGCTGGCATTAGGGGAGGACTTCAAAGACAACTACTGAATCCACGGGTGGCAAACAATATGTCCACGGGGAAACAAGAACAGACTCTGTTCGAAGACCTGAGGCATGGATATGAATGCAGAAAGAAGAAAAAATTGGAAAGAATATGAAAAAATCCAAGAGAAAGGTGATTAAAACCGCAAAAAGATAAGAAAATATGTTAAAAATAAAAATTTCAGGCATAAGGAGTGACCTGACAAAAAATCAAAAAAATGAAATTATCAGGCACCCCAAAATTATGTTGGGCGTATCAGGTCAAATTTGAATTTGGAGGTCATTTTGGAGGTCAAAAAGCCCGAAAACGTAAAATTGTAAAAACCCGATAAATTGTTTTTGGCCTTTTTTGGCAAAACTGTTTCGCACAATGGGCTCAAAATTGGAACATGATTTTTTTCACTAGGATCTACATCATTGTTTTCATAAAGATTTTTGTAGAAGGTCTTCTTGACATAGAAAAATGTCGACTAACATAACAACAGGAAGAAGAACGTCACGAAGCAGTCCTAGACCTGCTCGGCTACGCAGCAGGTAAAGAAGTGTGGGATTTGCAAATCTGACGGGAAAGGCCTAGCAAAGGAGGGGGGGCGGAGAAGGTATTTGCTAAATGCCATATTTCCACTATCCCTTTCTCCCACATAACGGAAACTGGGCGAAAAGGGGGGGGGGAGAAAGAAACTTTCGAAAATGCACCCTCCCTTCCTTTTTGTTGGACAGTGCAAACACTCAGAGAGGGGTGGGATGATCCCTTTTGTGCCCCCCCCCCGTCCGTTTTTACCTGCGGCGATAGCCGTCAGGTCAAGTAATGGTCCCAGTTGTTGTTGTTGTTGGGGGAAGGGAAAAACTTTTCAAGCACCTACATGACATCGTAGCTCAAAGTCATAGTAATAACTTTGGTAGATCTTCAAAAGTTAGGACAACTTTTCCTCAATGATCCCTTTGTGTGACCAACCAATTTCAAGAAAACCACCAAAAAAATTTAAATCTGAAATTTAAGGTCTAAGGAGTGCTCAGACAGAAAATTTTATAAAATTGAAAATCTTGGGCACCCCCAAATTATGTTGGGTGGATCAGGTCAAATTTGAGTTTTGAGGTCATTTAGAGGTCTAAAAAGGTCAAAAACACAAATTGCTTAAAATTGGTGATTCTTTTTGATACTTTTTGATAAAAGTCCTTTGAAACTTTGCCAATCTTTGCCAATCTTTTGTAATTCCTCTCCGCAGGTCGTAGAACTTATTGTACTCTGGAAAGGGGGGAAAAGACAACACAAGATAAAATGCACCTTCACTTTTTTCGGAAGGGGAGGTTCCGGGGAGGGGAAACCATGGTCGTATTTTTAAGCAAAGTCCCCCCCCCCCCACTTCCGAATCCCCCCATACCGCGCCACACAATTTCAGCCTCGAAAGCCAACTTTTGCTCCGCCGCTGCCGCTGCAGCCCTCGGGCCTCTGAGGCGGGGGAATACCATATAAGGAGGAGGAGGACGAGAATTCTTGAGGAGGGGGGGGGAGGCGAATTCCTGGGAAATTGGCGTGTGCATCCACTCCCCGGATACTACCAGAATAGATATTTCAGGCGGCCGATATTGCTTCCAAGCATGCTTGGAGAGTAGAATAAGAAGTGATTATGAAACTGTTCTGTGCATTTTGAATAAATTGGCAATGTTGGAAAAGTACGGTACGGTTAAGGTTGTAACTCTTTGTTTGCCAACATAATAAATGCACGTATTGTATCTACTGTAGTTTCGCCTGTGTCCAAACGAGCAATTTCAAACTGGAAGAGAGCAGGAAATAAACTGTACTGCATAAACACACTCGAGAAGTTTCTTCCCACCGTAATCGTGGATGCAAGGATGGGACTCGTCTCCAATGTTCTCGTACAGGAAGCGCCTCTCATTGAAGTTCCTAAAATATCCCATTTTTTTTTTAAAAAAAAAAACTTTTTTTCGTTTTTTGGGAAACAGAATGCCTGGAGTTGTCATGCTGAGCGTCCCCCAGTCTGTTTCCATCTCCATCCGTACCCAGGTCGTCAGAATAATAGTTCACCTTGGGCTTGTGAATCCCGTCACTCCGCCTACACAACAGAATTTCCCAATAAGGAAATGTAGACTTTGACTATAAAAAATTCAAAATTTACGCCATGACTGTCCTCCTGAATGACGGCTCCATGTAGAACCCGAGCCCGTAGCCATGCTCGTCAGGGTCGCCGCCGTGCTTCTCATCGTGGGCGCCGCCCTTTTTCGAAAATTCAAATTAAAACTTATTTTTTTAAAGTATTTTCTTTTTAAGTCAAAGACCAGGTTGTGCCCGAGCTCGTGGCCGACCGTGTAGTAGAACTCTGCGCAGGCCTTGCGGGAGAAGGCCACCGGGTCGACGGCGTTCCTGTAGCTGCCGGTGCCACACTTGTCTAAGTATTTCAAAAATATAGTAATTGATAGTTTGAAAAAATTATGGGATTTCGGTACCAGAGTCCAATGTTAAGAGCAGGACCAAGTCTGCGCACCCATGCAGCCGCCTCCTGCTGCCCTTGTAGGCCTTGAAGGCCGCGAACATTCTGAAGCATTTTTTTATAAAAGACATATAGTGTGGGAAAGCATTGCATGTTTGTCGTCCCACTTTGCCCCGTCGTCCGAATATTCGAGGCCGACGTATCTCTCAATGCAGTGGAGGTGGACCCTGATCAGGACGCCGCTGTTGGACATGCCCTGGTTCACGCTCGTGATTATGTTCTCAATCTGGGAATTAGGTACATCTGCTTTTCTATTTTTAAGGCTTTTTTCGCGATTTACCGTTTCCTGCACGTCTGAAGTGGCCTTCTCCCATTTTCTGAAAATTTAATTTTCGACTGATTTTTCAGAAATTGTATAAAATTTCTCTTTGTGCACCTGGTTATATACACTTTGAGAGAAAGGTTCACAATGGTGCTGTTGTCGGAAGCTCCCCTGGACAGAGCTTCAAAGACTGCTCTGTCAAAGCCTTCATCCAATAGATTCTATTTAAAATGTGCTCAACTATATGTTTCCCAAACTTCAAATGATATGTGTATACCTCTGCTCTATCCATTGCACCGTTTTCGTTTTCTCTATAGTCCAACTTTTCCAGCTCCTTCTCATCAACGCCAATCCACGCCAGCCTCCGCTCTCCGTCTTGGTCAGTCCATGTCTCTATTCCGAATATGCCGCCTTCTCCGTCCTGAAGCTCCCCGGTCAAAGACAGGGTGTCAAGGTTCAAAGTGATCTCCGCCTCAGAGTCGGAATCGCCCTCAAAGACCACGCTGACATATGGGAAGTCTACTGTCGGTTCGCCAACTCTAAAAAACTTTGGACTCTTAAAATAATTTGTGCGAATTTGTGTCAAATACTTTGAAAGGACTTCTCCGCTTGGGAGGACAAGGCGCCCAGCACGCTCAAAGTTGCCCAAGTCCACTGTCAGTTCATCAACCTGGCAAGTGAAGTTTGCAAAGCATTTAAATTTCCTTAAAAACATATTTCTGTTTGTTACTGAGGTGGCCAGAGTTCCCGGGAAATCCGCGGGGTCCAACTCGGCGCCCAGCCTTATTTCCAAGTCAAATCCCCTTTTTTTATAGAAAAATGCCATCTGTAATCAAAGTTGCGCTGAAACTATGCCTAACATACCTGGAGAGGGCGCAACCCAGAGCAAAAGACAGAAAAACTATGTTTCTCTGGAGCAGCATCTTGGTAAGAACTGACAAAGGACGGGCTGTAGCAACTGACTTTGGGGGGAGGGGGAAGAGCAAACAATTGAGGAAGAAGGCAAAATCGTTTTGCCATATTGACACCAAATCCAGGCCGCTATATTTGCAAAAGCAAAGAAAAAACGAGAAAGCAGGGTATATATTGTGCATACTCTGTAGTAGCTTTTCTTTTTTGCATCTGTTTTCCGTCATCAATCGGTGCATCTCGAAAAAGTACGACATGCAAAGTATTGTTTAAATTATTATAAGGCGAAAAAATCTCGAAGATAGCACACCTTATGATAGTTCGAAAATAATTTACTCTGCAATAGCGCGAAAATACCGTATCAAAAAACATTTTTTCCCCTCTTGATCAGTTTCTTGTCAAGTTTTATCCGGGGTTAGGTGGTCTGGAGTGTTTGAGCAATTCAAACGTGAAAAAGGTGCTTAAATACGCGTAACTGTGCATGTGTAAAAAGACTGCTGATGCCTGTTATCATTTCAAGGGGCCTTAAAGCGGGCCAAGGAGGCGTAAGGCCTTTCGTAGTTTTTAGGTTCGATTGCGACCCCTCCTCTTTTGAAGGGCCCATAGAAAAACAAACCGCGTGTGTGTCTGTTCTCATATGGTCGCGAGACCTTAAGAGCTGCAACAGTAGATCTCTGTCGACACAAATAGCTTGCCAAATGTTTGCGTCATCAGCGATCAGGGTTCCTTTCGGTCCCCCTAACCTCAGCTCCATGGACATCAGGGTCAGGCCGTACTCTTTTTTGGCTGCCGACTCGAGGTCGGAGCCAAGAGTGCCCCTCTTAATTTTGAGGGACCTGGTTCCAGCAACGGTGGTACCAGCGACGTGACGCCTTAGCCTCACGGAGTACTTCTGCGGTTCAGACATGGGGATCCTTTTTAACTACGCCGTAACGGCTTAGTAAGGTCAAAGTCTCGCAGATTCGGCCGAACATTTACTCTAGAGCCAATTTCAAATTCCTTTGAGTTTTTTTTTCGAGTGGTCGAATTTGTGACACGGCTTTGCAAAACCTCCGTCGAATTTTTGAGGACTTGTTGAAATCTTGCATATTATCCTAAAGCGACTAGAAACTTACGCCGGATTGATCGGAAAATGAATAATTCTCGAAGTTGCATTTTTTTTAGCGAATACAGGGCCTGACCTCATTTGTGTTCAACAACATTTGTTTTAGTCGAGCGGCCGCGGCGGAACTTCATAAAAACGAATAATAGCAAGGTCGGGCTTCGCATCAAAAATTTCAACGGAAGTTTCTGGTCATTTTGTCCTTTACAAAAAACTGAAAAACACTGCTTGTTATATTTATAAGTACATGTTTTTATGTGAGTCACTATGCGCTGTATACCATATTATACAAATGCTCGTAAATGGTCAACAAAAGTTTCTTGTCATCTAAAAATACAAACAATATAGCATGGAGAATACTCGATCGGACGATGGCGGTTTGGGTAAAATCAACAGTATTTTTTTCATTGAATGTGTGTTCCAATACTTATCTTCACTGCGTATAGGATCGCGGAATATCGCGGACAAACTGTAAACATTATTTTTATGCCTTTCAAAATGTACGTTTGCAGAAAAAAAATTAACAGTATATTTCTATTTTTCATTGAACGTATAGCTGCAAGCTAAAATCGAAAGTTTTTAAATGCTGCATTAAAAATGTTTTTATATGTGTTAAATAATATTTTTTAACGGAATTTACACTGTAGGCACGGAAAAATCACAACAAGATATCTATTTATCAATACATGTTCCCGGGAAAAAACACTATTTTTTCATTGAATACATATTCGTGGGAAATCAAAAGTAGTTTTATATGCTTATTATGTGTGCGGAAAAAAGTATTTTTATTTAATGTATGTTCGCCGAAAAAATCCACAGGAATTTTATTTTTCTTAGTGAACTCATATTGGTGGTAAAATCAACGGGACTTTTATTTATCTGATTGAATACATAGTCGTGGGATAATCAACATATGCTTCATTACTATATGTGTTCGGAAAAAATCAAAAAGATTTTATTTTTTCATGGATTCTATGTCTGCTGAAAAAAAATGTTTTCTTTTCTCATTGAATACATAATCGTGGGAAAAATCGACAGTACCTTTTATTTCTTTTCATTGATTGAATGTTCGCTGAAAGATAAACAATATTTTTTGCGTCCTTCAAATATATGAATAATTTTATTTTTCCCATTGAACATACTGTATGTTCGAGAGAAAAATCCAACACGAGTTTTTCCTCCATTGTCTACATGTTCGCTAATGTTGTCGGGAAAAACTCAACAGGACGTTTTAAAATATTTGACTAGAAAAACTTCTTTTTTCTGGGGTATTTTAACTACTACTTAGAAACTTGAAAATAATTCAACAGAGATCCGTCGGTATTGATAATACGTTTTATTCGAAAACTTTGATTGAGTTCGTTCGAGATTGTGAAAAAGTGGCCCGGTATCATCTCCTTGAGAGGGCTCGTACAAATATATCAACACTGTCTCTAATGTCTATGGAACTGAGAGTTGAAAGTCATTCAATCTCAGCTATACTAAAATTGAAAAGCGACCCGAAATTTCCATCGGGCTGCTCTGCGACTTTCGAGCCATCGAATTCATAACTCATCGTCTCCAAAAACCTCCGTCGGATACATAGGCCGGGAAATGATGCATGGATTTTTAACATGCAAGTTTTCCCTTTTCAAAACTTCATCGACTCAAGGGAGAGAAGATCGAAAGCAGCAGTCGGCAACATTCGCTTTGGGCGAACGGCAGCGTCACCTGGCGGGGGAGTAGCGAAACGTAGCAAAGTCACGCTGTGCAAATAAACCCAAGACAAAAGTATCACCATATTTTAACTCTACATTATATGAAAAACCAATCTAAAAAAATAGTCTATAAGTATATATTGGGCGGGTGCTGAATGCTCCCATCGCTTAATCTTGATAAGAGTTCGAAACGGCGGGAAATTCGCATACCAGCAGCAGCAATGGCAGCACCAGCAGGACTACCAGGTCGGCGTCGTTAGGCCTACTTCACCAACCCCTGAGGCACCATCGAGATACCTTCGTGTGGTACGCCTACAATATTTACAATAGCTGTGATACCCTCCCTCAGGGAGGCCAGGAACAAGGGCGAAGGCAAAGAAGGACGGCGGGTGAAACGCTACCATACATGTAGGCTATTCAACTTACCATATAAAAATTACCAGGACAGTGGTTGTATTGGAACTGATTTGGAATGGCTTTCTATGTGTTTCTTTCCATCTATGCCAACATTTTGAGGGGCGTTCTGTGAAATTTCCCAAATGTGGAATGGTGGTTCCAAAATGCCATTAAAAGTGTGGTGTCTTTTCAAGCCTTGGAAATTGGACATGAGATATATGTACTACGTTGTGAGTTTTTGGTCCCCAGAAGGGCAAATCCCCCCTTCTACCCCAAGTGCAGTCACAACATAATGGTAATATATTTTGGTGTTTTGATCCTGGCAAGGAGTAAAAAAACATTTCCCCTCAAATTTTCCATTGCAAGCTCTTAGTGGAAAAGGAATCTTTCTTTACTTTCTTTGAGAGGGTCTCATTGTTTTGTAAAAAGCTATTCTGGAGGAATTGAGAGTATGTGATACACCATATGCAAAGGTGTCTGGTTCATCCTCCAAAGCCTTGCTCCCCTAATCATGTGGTGGGTATATACTCTCTTTGAAAAAAATGTGCAAATTGATTTTAGAAGATTGTCTCCACAACAAGGCAGGTAGCACAAAACAGGAATAAGAAGTTGACAGATTTTCCCTGTCAGTTATCTGCCATTGCATCTTGGATTACTTCCCCTAACCGACCATCAATACAATGCAAAAAGAGGATGTCAATAATTTTGACAAGAGTGAAATTTGGAGTGAGACATATATTTCTCTTGTATCACGCCTCTTCAGGAATAGCAGTGACTTGTGGGCAGGCCTACTGCAGTGTGGGACAGCTTTATTTTAAAGTACTGCAGTGTTGATACAAACTCACATTGGACCTTGGCGGTACAAGGGGAAGCTAGACGTTGCTCCTGACTGCTGGCGAGAGTGGTTTTCCCCTTTGCTGCCTGCAGTGCTGCCTCTGGCAAGACACTTTTCCCCTGCAAGCTCAGTACTTGTCCTGGGGGTCTGTCT
>JAAUYB010147427.1_pt1 | contig 11684 bp, 4 predicted proteins | sample 7278071 | NCBI WGS metagenome assembly JAAUYB01 (sample SAMN14350121, study PRJNA611818) | marine sediment metagenome | isolation source: surface marine sediment (1.8m) | place: French Polynesia: Moorea | collected 2018-08 | reverse complement strand
GCTGCAGGCCTATAGAAGAGCGCTGGCTGTCTATCAAACCTTTATGGACCTGAACGATCAGGCCGCTGTTCTCAACAATCTTGGCGGACTCCACGTGTATTTAGGAGAGTATGTGGAGGCACAATTAGCGTTAGAAGAGGCCCTGCAGATCTTAGAAGATATTCCAGACTATGAAGACTATCGGGTTTCTGTGCTCAATAATCTGGGTTGGCTGTATGAGAGACAGCATCGTTATGATGATGCCCTGGTGTTTTATCAACAGGCCAAAACGATCCGTGAAGGTCTGGATTTTGGTATTAGCTTTAGTCGATTGCTGAGTAACATTGCCTATGTCCACGCCCACAAAAATGAGCTGGATGTGGCCCTGACCCACTATCGTCAGGCTTTAATGCTGACGGACGGGTCGCCTCAAATTGCTGAGCGTATTGAGATTTTTAATGGCATTGGCACCGTTTACGCCAGACAGGAGAACGATAACCAGGTCTGGGTGAGTTACCATCAGTCGCTACGGTTGGCAATTCAGGCGCATCAAACCCTGGGACAGTCTAGAACCTGGACGGAGTTTGGTCGCCTCTTTCAAAGGCGGCAACAACCACTGGTTGCGATCGCATTTTACAAACAGGCCATTAACACCATTGAACCCATTCGGGAGAACCTGCGCTCCCTGCCTCTGGAGACCCAGCAACGCTATACCCAAACTGTAGCCGCCAGCTATCGGGAGCTAGCCGCTCTGCTGCTTGAGCAAGAACGGGTCTTCGAAGCTCAACAGGTGTTGGACTTACTCAAAATTCAGGAGCTAGAAGACTACCTGTATGATGTCAAAGCCGATTTCTCCAGTGTGGATGTAAAACTCCCCTATCTGGCCCCTGAACGTATCCTGTTGGACCTGCATGCAGAGCTACTCCTGGGTGATCGATCGGAAACCGAGCCAGTGCTGAGTCTGACAGCATTTCTCCAGCATCCTGATGTGGCTGATGTGTTGGCAACGCTGCAGCAAGTGAGTGTCGAGCAGCAGCCCGAATCGCTGCAACAGCTGCAGCAAAAACTCCAGAGCCTACCCCAGCCGTCCGTGGTGCTCTATCCCCTGGTGCTTAAAGATCGGCTAGAATTGCTGCTGGTTCCCCCAGTGGGACCCCCCATTCACAAAACGGCTCCCGTCGGGCAGCCAGAGCTAAAACAACAAGTCGATGATCTACGGACGCAGCTGTCCACTCCCAGTGGAGAGGTAAAAGCCCTGGCGAGTAATCTCCATAACGCCATCATTAACCCGTTTCAAGAGACTCTGAAAACCTTAGAGGTGAAAAACATTATCTATATTCCCGATAACGTTTTACACTACATTCCCCTATCGGTGCTGTACGACAGTCAACAACAACAGTGGCTGATTGAGAATTATACCTCTCATAATCTCACGGCTAGCTCCATCGGAGATTTGACTCAGCCTCCCCAGACTCAGTTCAATATTCTGGCAGGGGCCTTTGCCGATGCCGAGCAAAAATTTGAACAGCCTATTGGTCGGCGGATGCAAGGATTTTCAGGATTGCCCTATGCCGGTCGAGAGGTCTCGTTTCTCCAGGACACCATGCCCACTACCCAAGTATTGTTAAATAACGAATTTAACCGCAATAACCTGGAAACCCAGCTTCAGGGCCACAATGTTCTCCATCTAGCGACCCATGCTGCTTTTGTCCCTGGGCGACCAGAAAAGTCTTTTATCCTGTTAGGAGATGGCGATACTATCACCCTCAAGGACCTACGCAATTGGTCATTGCCGCATGTGGATTTAGTAGTATTAAGCGCCTGTCAGACCGGTCTTAGCCATATTGGTGACGGAGTAGAAATCCTGGGTATGGGGTTTCAAGTACAGCGTACAGAGGCCCGTTCGGCATTGGCCTCCCTGTGGTGGGTCAACGATCACTCCACATCCCAGCTGATGCAGCAGTTTTACACCGAACTCGCGACCGGTGCCACCAAAGTCGATGCCCTCCGGCAGGCTCAGCTACACCTGATCGCGAATGGTCAGGACGAACCCTTTCACTGGGCTCCGTTTGTGCTCATTGGCAATGGTTTATAGATCCTGTCATCAGCCCAGGCCCGCTCCAGGAGACCACTAGCCCGGTTCAGCCAAATAGGGCTGTAAATGGGGCTGCAGAGCTGTGCGAGCCGCCATAGCATGTTCAAACCGCTTACTCTGATTTTGTTGAATCAGCTGATCAAACCAGTCGCCAATGGGGTCTGGAATAGAGATAAACTGACGCCACGCTAAATCACCGCTCACTGTTGGCAGTGTCAGCTGGTCTATGGACTGTCCGGTCAATGCCTGGAGACCGATCAACCCTAGGGCATAGACATCACTGCTCATGGCCGGACGACCAATACGCTGTTCTAGGGGCTGATAATCCCGCTGCATAAGCAGCTGCTTACGGTATTCAGCGGACTGTTGGCTGACACCGATCATCACCCGTTTGCCCAACCCCCCATCGATCAGCACCATGGACTGACCCAGGGGTTCTCGACCATGGGTCTGCATAAACGAGTCATCCCGTAACCCGGCATGAACCTGTTTGTGTCGATGAAATACGCTCACTTGCTCCAGCATACGATCCATCAGCAACAGGACTGACTCCAGCGGCCAGGGGTCCTGAAATTTTGCTTGGAGTAGCTGATCTTGATTAAACGTGTCTCCGAGTCCGTGGATAATGTAAAACGTATTGTCCACCTGGCCGTAGGTGTATCCAGGAAACATGGATCGTAGAGGCTGAAACGTTTCCGTTTCCTGCTCCATGACGCGCTTTAATAAATCGGCAGTCGCTGAGGAATAGGCCTTGAGCGTTTGCAGCAACACGAGGGAATCCGTTTGCTTATCCAGAGCAATGGAAATGGGGCCCAACGGTTCCTGACGCAGAAAATATTGCACCTGATAGCGGTCTGCCGCAAACCGAGAGAAGGCGGTTTTGGGAACCAGAGCAATATTAGCTGTGCCTGGCTGGGTCACCGGTTGCGCCACTGCAGGGACAGGTTCAGCGGGTTGGGGCGTTTCAGCAGGGGGCTGCTTAGTGGCTTTGACAATTGCTAGCTGAGTCTCCACACGGGCCAGCGTTACGGCAAAGTCGATGGGCTTGGTAATGTAATCATTGGCCCCCAGTTCAAACGCTCTGACCATGTCATCACTCTGGGCCTTAGCGGTGACCATCAGCACCGGCATTTGGTTGCGCGAATAGGTCTGACGAATACGTCTGAGAGTTTCAATGCCGTCGATACCTGGCATCATGATGTCCAGAAGAACCAGGGCCACATTGTCATGGTTTTGAATATAGTCTAAGGCGGCCTCACCGCTATCCATGACGATTGATTGGTAGCCACGACGGTTCAGGCGACGACTGAGCATGTCGCGGTTGTCTTCATTGTCGTCAACCACAAGAATGGGGAGTCCGCTGAAGGGATTTTTGGGTTTCTCTGCAGCGGTCGAGGGCTCTGTCACCTCAGGAACAGTAGGAGCAGTGGGGATAATGGGGGTCACTGAAGCCGCTGGCGTAGCCTCTGGAGTAATAGGTGCTTCTGGAATCAGAGGCGTGACTGGGGCTGGCGCAGCCTCCGGGGTAATGGGGGTTACTGAAGCTGCTGGCGCAGTCTCCGGGGTAATGGCAGTGACTGAGGCTGCTGGAGTGACTGGTGCAATCGGAATAACAGGCGCAACAGTCGGTTCTGAGGGGGAGGGAGTTGCGGGGGTTGTCGCTGGAGCTTTAGGGTTGTTGGAGGCGAGCTGATCGGCTGACAAAAACGTCTGCATTTTGCCAATCAGCCGTTTCAGGTCGACCGGTTTTGTGTCGTAGTCATTACAGCCTGCTGCCAATGCCCGATCCCGATCGCCACGCATGGCATGGGCCGTTAATGCAATGATCGGAATATCCTGTGTGTGGGATTGGGCCTTGAGTCGCCGAGTGGCTTCCCAACCATCAATCACAGGCAAACTCATGTCCATCAAAATGAGATCAAAGGCTTGGGCTGATGCCATTGAGATCGCTTCTGCACCATCGATCGCAATGGCCAACTCATACCCGCGACGCCGAAGGCGTCGACTCAACATATCCCGATTCAGCTCGTTATCTTCAACCAATAAGATTTTTGCCATAATCCCCTTAATTAACCTCAGCCTACATTTACTACCGGGTTAATCAGATGCAGTGGACACCGTGTCGGTGTTTGTCACTGAATCTGTTGTACTAGGCATCGAAACTGCTTTGGCCGATACCATCGTCTGCAGCTCATTGAGTAGCTCTTGACGATTGAGGTCGGCTTTTTGATACACCCGAGCCACACCTTCTAGCTGTTTTTGATCGCTGGCTGTCAGCGCTTTCGCTGTAACCACAACAACAGGAACAGTTTGACAGTTTGGATTTTGTCGCAGCACTTGGATAAACTCAAACCCATCCATTTCCGGCATCATCAGATCCAGCACAATCAGATCAGGAAGCTTATCCTCAAGATATTTCAACGCCTCACGTCCATTGGAAGCCAGTTCCACGGTCCAATCCTGTCGTTGTAAGAAACGTCCCATAATCTCCCGTGCATTAACATCGTCTTCCACCACTAAAATGGTGGGAGAGACCTGTTCTGACAGGTGATTTTCCAAAACACTGAGTAAGCGGTTTCGATCAATGGGTTTAGTCAGGTAGTCAGCGGCTCCCAAGGAATGTCCCATGGGACGATCGTCTACGATCGACAGCAGAATCACTGGGATTTCAGCAACACCCGGAATTTCTTTGAGCTGTCTTAAAACTGACCAGCCATCCATTTGCGGCATCATTACATCCAGGGTAATGGCATCGGGCATCAGCTCCCCGGCCAAGGCCAGACCCTGTTCACCACTGGCGGCGCAGACGACGTTATAGCCAGCCTCATCCAGGGAACGACGCAAGATCTCTCGGGCATCCTCATCGTCATCAATGACTAATACTGTTTGCTTGGCAGTTTTGGACGTCAAACCGTTACTCGCCACCGTTGACTCTCCTTCGGGCGAGAAACTGGGAGCGAAAAAGGGTTGACTCTTTGGATTGACTGCCTGCACTACCTGGGGGATAACGAGGGAGAAAACAGTGCCCTGACCATAGATACTTTCGACAGTAATCTCTCCCCCCATCATATTAATAAATTGTTTGGTGATGGCTAATCCTAGACCGGTCCCTCCATACTTCCGGGTGGTGGATGCATCTGCCTGGGTAAAGGCATCAAAAATCTTTTCGACCTGGTCCTCTTTCATCCCAATACCGGTATCACTGACGATAAAACGGAACCAGTCACCGTTATAGACTGAGCTATCAACTGGGGGAATTTGCTCAACGGTTAGGGTGATGTTCCCCCCCTCCGTAAACTTACAAGCATTGCTCAGCAGATTAAATAGACTTTGTCGCAGTTTTGTTTGATCTGCCTGGAGGCTGCTAAGGTCATTAGGACAGAAAATTGACAGGTGGTTGTTGTTTTTGTGGGCAACGGGGACAATCGTGCCGGAGATGTCCTCGATCATATCTCTGATGGAGAACTCCTCCAGAAATAGCTCCATCCGACCCGCCTCAATTTTAGACAGATCTAACACCGAGTTGATTAACCCAAGCAAATGTTTGCCGGCTCCCTGGATTTTCTGCAAGTCAGGGACAAAATCCTCTTCCCCTAAATCGGTGGCCTCTTCTTCCAGCATTTCGCTGTAGCCAATAATGGCATTGAGCGGTGTCCTCAGCTCATGGCTCATATTGGCCAAAAATTCACTCTTAGAACGGTTAGCATCTTCTGCTTTGACCCGTGCTTCTTCCGCTTCTTCCATAGCCTGCATTAGCTTGGTGGTGCGATCCTGTACCCGGCTATCCAGGTCGCGGTTGAGCTCCATCAGCTGTTCTTCCGCCTGTTTGCGCTCGGTCACATCCTGCAAAAACAGAGACAGTCCGTCACGACCGGGGTAGCCCCTCACCTGCAACCAGCGTTGGGTGGGCGCATAGTAGGTTTCAAAACTCACCACAGTTTGTTCGGCCATGGCACGACGATACTGCTGCCCGTAGCGGGTCCCCAGAGATTCTGGAAAAATATTCCAGAAATCTTGCTCTAACAGTCCCTGAATGCTGCGCTTCAGCACTTCTGCCGCCTGGGCATTAACATAAGTAACTTTCCAGGTGCGATCAACTGCCACAAAGGCGTCAGTAATATTTTCCAATACGCTAGTGGTCCGCTGACTCGACTGCCGTAGACGGGCCACTAATGTATAGGCAATGACACCAATCAGCATGAGGGCAACCAAATAAGCCGCATTGCGATAAATGGCCGTTTGTCTGAAGGCCTCGCGACTGGAGCGATCATAGGTATTTTGTAGCTCGCGAATATTGGTCGTCAGGGGCAGATTGACTACCTGGTCGAGGAGAGCATCGGCAAACGGTTTGTTGTCCAGCACAGTTTGGGATAGCTGGACTACCTGAGCTACATCCTCCGCACTGGAAAACTCACCCGCAGTTAGCTTAGATTGAATCGTCTCCAACTCTTCTTCAATCGAAGTCACCAACTGTTCATCGGTGGCCATGATGTAGATCAAAACATCGTCTATGAGCTTTTCGAGATCGGCATCACTCGTGTCTTTTAAGCGATTGACCAAACTCGGCAGCTGGATCAGGGCATTTTGCAACTCAGAGTTAGTCTCTTGAAACTGATTAACCAGCTCAGTTTTTTCTTCTAGCAGCTGAGCATCGCGGCTGATGAGCGTTTTAAGTTTTGTCCGGTCGTCTTGGACAATAAAGCCAGGAATCTTTTGACCCAGCTCCTGTTGAATAGATCGCTCTTCAGCCAGGGCTTCTTCTAGTGGCTCATCATTTCTGAGTAACGTGTAGCGTTCTTTAAGGAGTGCCAGCTCAACTTCAATATCACTTTCAACCTGGCTTGCAATTAAATCTGCATATTGTTGATACTGGCTAACGTTAACTGATTTTCCTTTAATCCCCAAAAATGTGAGGAGTAGAACGGTGGTGGCTATACCTGCTCCCTTAAGCAAAGAGTCTTGATTCACTAAAATAACCTCCTATCTTCTTTATTTATACAAGGAGCAAGATCACTGGTTAGAAGCACAAGCTTTTGAAAATAAATTGACATGAATAAAAGAATCAAATAGCTCTAAAAACAGCACTCTCAGGGACGATGACAAACTATGAAAAGCTTAAATATAAACTTTCAAGCCCATGTTGATCGATTACTGGAGAGCTTTTTAAGCATAAAAATCAAGGTAATTTTTTATTAATCAACGCTGGCGTATTCTTTCTCCTTTTAGGGCATAAACATAAAACTTGAATATTTCTGGGAATCTACTAAGTAAAGGTTTTAATAATTGAATTCCAAGACTCTATAAAAACTTCATGAAATTGTTCGCGGAAATATTTCCCATTTGCCATTGCTGATATTCCAGCAAGAGCAAAACTTCTTTATAAAGATGCTTGGCAATGACAATAGGTTCCGGAAAGTTGATGTTCATTATTAAGTACATTAATGATTTGGGCTCCCTTTCAGTTACGGTATTCCCTGGGTGGATATAGTGTTCTACGGGATTTAAACATGTTGAGATCGCACCGGCCTAGCTGACAATGGACGCCCTATTGACAGGAGTAGCAACCAGGGTTTGCACCTCAGTAAGTAGATCCTGACGATTAAAATCAGCCTTTTGGTATACCCGCACCACCCCCTCTAACCGCTGCTGATCTTTGGCCGTTAGGGTCTTAGCCGTCACTACGATAATGGGAATCTTCTTCCAGTCAGGGGTTTGATGCAGAACCTGAACAAACTCAAACCCATCCATGCCGGGCATCATCAGGTCCAAGACGATTAAGTCGGGGACTGTCCTGTGGAGATAGTCGAGGGCCTGTTGGCCGTTGGCCGCGAGGATCACGGTCCAATCGTGCCGCTGTAAAAACCGCCCCATAATGTCCCTGGCATTGGTGTCGTCTTCGACAACCAATATTTTGGGACATATCCGTTGAGACATCTGGCTGTCTAAAATATCGAGCAAATGCTTTTGGTCAAAGGGTTTTGCTGGTAAATAATCGGCGACTCCAAGCTGATCAGCCCGGGCAGGGTCTTCTACCATGGACAGTAGAATGACCGGCAGCTGGGCCAGGGTGGGTATGGCCTTAAGCTGTTGCAGAATTGCCCATCCATCGTCCTGTCCCATATCCAGCAGAATGACGTCAGGTAGAAGCTCACCAGCCAGTACAAGACCCTGCTTACCATCGGTGGCGTAGGTAAGGTTGTAGCCTGCATCGGTCAAATAACCATAGGTGCTCTCTAGACCATCCTGATCGCCGTCAATGACTAAGACGGTCTTTGTCGAGGTGTCATCGGAGAGTTCCTGGATTGTTGAGAGGGACTCTCTCTCGATCAAATGCACAGGGGGCGCAAAGAAGGTTTCCTCAGCAGCGCCATCTAGCTGAACGGTTTGGGGCACCGTTAGCGTAAATGTGGTCCCCTCTCCATAGGTACTGTCCACCGAAACCTCGCCACCCATCATAGAAATAAACTGTTTAGTGATGGTTAGTCCCAACCCGGTACCGCCATACTTGCGCGTGGTTGACGTATCTGCCTGGGTAAAGGCCTCAAAAACCTTTTCCACTTGCTCAGCCGTCATCCCGATACCAGTGTCTGTCACCCTAAACTGCAGCCAGGTTTGCTCATCCCCTTGGGGGTTAGCCGTTACTGCTGACGCGGCCGCCAGGGTAATGTTGCCGTTTTTAGTAAACTTGCAGGCATTGCTCAATAGATTGATTAAACTCTGTCGCAGCTTGACCTGGTCAGCATGAAGCGTGCCAATGTCCTCAGGGCATGAAACCACCAGCTGGTTAGCATTCTTTTGGGCCAGGGGCTCAATCGTGCCAATAATCTCATCGATCAGGGTTTTGACACAGATATCTTCCAGGAAAAGCTCCATACGACCGGCCTCGATTTTGGATAGATCGAGTACAGAATTAATCAGTCCTAAGAGATGTTTGCCGGCTCCCTGAATTTTTTGTAGGTCAGGGACAAAGTCATCCCCACCGATACTGGGAATATCTTCTTCCAGCATTTCACTGTAGCCAATGATGGCATTGAGCGGTGTCCGCAGCTCATGGCTCATGTTGGCCAGAAACTCACTTTTAGAACGGTTGGCATCTTCTGCTTTAACCCGGGCGGTTTCTGCCTCTTCCATAGCGTTGGCCAGCTGGGCTGTGCGATCTTTAACGCGGTTGTCAAGATCGTGGTTGAGTTCAATCAGCTGTTCTTCGGCCTGTTTCCGTTCTGTAAAGTCCTGTAAAAAGATCGATAAGCCATCGCTACCCGGATAGCCACGTACCATCAGCCAGCGTCCGGTAGGCTCATAGTAGGTTTCAAAGCTAACGATCTGCAGGTTGGTGGCAACAGCCTGTTGATAGTATTCGGTAAACCGTTTGCCCAAGGATTCCGGTAAAACTTTCCAAAAATCCTGCCCCAGTAGCCCTGGAATATCACATTTGAGCATCTCTGCTGCTTGGGCATTGACGTAGGTAATCACCCATTGTCGATCGAGGGCAATAAAGGCATCGGTGATGCTTTCGAGTACCCTAACGGTCTTTTGGCTGGTCTGGCGTAAACGACTGATGACCCAAACGGCGACCACCCCTGAACTGCTAAACAGCAGAATGTAAATTAGATTGCGGTAAATGGCAATGCGTGTCTGGGTGGTCTGTTGAATATCGTCAAACTGTTGTTCTAGGGCCCGAATATTATTGGTGAGTGGGAGCTCAAATACCTGGCTGCTGAGCTGATCCACAGTAGGCTTATTTTCCAGCACCGTCTGAACGGATGCTGCTATGGGGCCAAATCTAGCAGGGCCAAGCCTTGGCCTCAGGCGACTGAGCTGCGTTTCTATTTCAGGGATGAGTTTTTTATCACTGGTGACAGCATAAAGATACAGATCATCTAATAGGGCTTCGACTTCCAGACGCAAGCTGTTATTGAGTCCATCAAGTGCTTGAGATTCTGTGTCAAGGGCCGTTCTCAATGCGCCATGATGAACTTCAATTTGTTCAATCAGCTGTCGCTTTTCGGCTAATAACTCAGCATTAAAGGTCAGTTGTTTTGTGAGGCGATCTTTATCCCTGGCCGATAAGGAGTTAGGAATTTGCTCCATCAGCTGACCTTGCACTGTTTCTGCTTCCAGCAAAGCCGTGTTTAGGGGTTGCTTATCCTTTGATGAAAGGGTGTGGCGAATATTTTGCAGCGCCAGTTGAATCGCAGCATCGTTAACGAGCTGATCTGAAATCAGGGCGCTATAGCCGCGGTAGCGATCAAAATCAACAGAAAAGCTCTTTAGGCCTAGGATGGCGAGGACTGAGAGGGTGGCGACAGCGGGTATACCTTTGAAGAAGTGCTTTAATAAGTGCTTTCGTCTCACCTCAGACATCTCCAAAAAATCAAATAGAATTTTCTGCTGAATAGTCAAAACCTTGATAACTAGAGTGGTGCGGTTTGAAATCCGCCGCAAGCCTTCAGCGTTAACCCGGATAGCGATGGTAAACCGGATACCGTCGCAGGGATGAAGATTTGATAGCAGTAAATTCCTGGGAGTTTGGCACGCCCAGTATATTAATCAACAACTTTATCGATAGTTAATCCGAACGTTTGGAGATGATGTCTGACAAGTTCTGAAATCAGAACAGTCTGTTGGGGATGGGATCGGGCGATGGTGTTCACCCCTGGCCAGGTTAAAACCTGTAGTGTTCTCTAGGGGAAAACTACAGGTCTGAAATACAGATGCGATCGCGTCAACCCGGGACTAGCTTGCCAGTGCTTGGGCATTGGCAACCACTGACCGACCGACGGCTTTAGCGATGGGCACCAGACTCCTCACTAGCTCAGTCATAGCCTCTAGACTGATGGTCTGTCTGGCGTCACTCACGGATTGGTCGGGCTCGGGGTGACATTCAACGATCAGACCATCGGCACCAGCGGCGATGGCGGCCCGTGCTAAGGGGGCGACCAGTTCTCGTTTACCGGTGGCATGGCTCGGATCCACAATGATCGGCAGGTGGGTAATTTGTTTGAGGGCCACTACGGCTCCGAGGTCGAGCACATTGCGGGTATGGCTATCAAAGCTGCGAATACCGCGCTCGCAAAGAATAATATTGGGGTTGCCATGGCTAGCGATATATTCTGCAGCCATCACAAATTCGCTGACGGTGGCGGCTAACCCCCGCTTTAGCAGCACGGGTTTATTGATACTACCCAGAGCCTTGAGCAGGTCAAAATTTTGCATATTACGGCTGCCCACCTGCAGCACATCGGCGTGGGGCAGCAGTTTTTCGATCTGGTGGATCGCCATCACCTCTGTGATCACAGGCAACCCGTAGCGCTGGCGGATGGCGGAAAGAATATCCAAGCCTACGTCTCCCAGGCCCTGGAATGAATAGGGGGAGGAGCGTGGTTTGTAGATACCACCGCGCAATCCCTGGATCGGCAGCTGGGCTTTGGCAATGGTTTCCATTTGGGTCATGCTTTCGATTGAACAGGGCCCGGCGATAATGAATAGGTTTTTCCCACCGACTGTGATAGGAGGGGCGAGCTGGGGTGCGATCGCAATTTCGCTAGTGTGATCGGTATGGGTTTTAGCAACAAGTTTGGCGTCTTTCATGGGTTTAGAGAAAATCAGT
>JAAUYB010067599.1_pt1 | contig 11684 bp, 8 predicted proteins | sample 7278071 | NCBI WGS metagenome assembly JAAUYB01 (sample SAMN14350121, study PRJNA611818) | marine sediment metagenome | isolation source: surface marine sediment (1.8m) | place: French Polynesia: Moorea | collected 2018-08 | reverse complement strand
GACAAGGATAAGTTGCCGAGTGCCAAGGAGAAGATCAGCAGCTGGCCAAGGAGCGGCACCGACTAAGAAGAGGCGCCACCAAAGAGCAGCAGCCAGCCAGGGAGCGGCAGCCAGCCGGGAGGGGAGCAGCAGCCCAGCTGGCTGGGGAGCGGCAGCCGGCCGGGGAGCAGCAGCGATACTTTGAGCTTGTATTGTATACACTTTTGTCAATACTTGAAGTGCCTTTTTAAGTGAATAAAAATATATAAAATAATGAAACTGTAAATCCACTTTTTCGAACACCACCAGTGTCTTCTCAAGTGTAAATACTGCTATTGACATTACATGTTGTCTGTCTTAAGAAGTGTTTGTAACAAGGTTTCTAATTTATGCCTTGTAGGGTATGTTTGGGTAATTTCAATACCGTACACAAAGTAAGTCTGATGGACACACAAAAAGTGCCTTTGGAAGTGATCGAATTATTCATTTTGGGAAAAAATAAAGAGGCTTAATAGAGTTATCTAATAAGGGCCAAACAACACCCTGGAAGAACACACTAAACAACACACTAAGTCACGCTAGTAGGGATTTTTAGTGTCTCCCTTCCACACCCTTCCACAACACCCTTGGGAGACACTAGACCGCCTGATTGGGGACGAAGGTAACCTTCCACAATACCCTGACGTGCTCGAGGACCAAGGAGAGATGGTAGTATACATTACCAGCAAAAGGGGCAAAATCTGGCTGGGCAACACAGCTATTCAGGAGAGTGCTGGAAGAGAACGCAGTGGAAACCCTACACAGAGGGCGAGTTCGGAGGAGATTGAGTGGACCTGGTGATCATGTTGCAGGAGACGGTCTACCTCCTGATCCACTACATGAAGTTTTTCCATTGGGACCTGAGGCACATACTTGGTTTCTTGGTCCTTCAGCGCCTCGGGCTGTGCGTCGTTCTGCCTTTGACAAACTGTCGTAGGTCAAACTGCCGTGGTCATACTGCCGTAGAGACAGACTGCATTAGCGTCATTCTGCCGTAGGTCATTTTACTTTCTAGCTAAATGGTCTTCGGGCAATTTTGCCGTCATTTTACCCCATATGATTCCATATGACACCCCCCACAACCACACCAGGGCAAAATCCTAACCCGCCAACTCACACCGGGCCAAAATCCTAACCCCCAACCCCCCACCCACAGCAAACATCCGGCCAGGAACACTCCAACACACACAACGGGAAATTTTTTATCTGCAGCCATAGGCCACAGGTCTACTAGCGACCCCGGTTGTTGTTGTTGTTGGGGAAAACTTTACTTAATGGGGTCATTGATCCTTTTTAAAGACATTTTAGGATCAAATTTAAAAATATTGAAGTTATCATGATTTAGCATTCCTCTTGTTGCTTTCCACATTGAACAAAGTATGTTCTTTCAACCGACGGCAAAATGTCGCAAATGTCAAAAAAACAAATGTTGTCTGTCGTTACGGCACTACGAAGCAACGGCAATATGACCTGACAGCAGTATGGTGACGGCAGTATGACTGACGGCAGTTTGTCAAAAGCAGTATGACGCCCTCCCAGCGCCTTGAGGGATATGGAGGAAAGAGAGTAATAGTACTGGGCAAGATGTGAGGAACAATCTGGAGAAGCTCGGGATCTGGGTGGCAAATCCGCTAGAGGTCGGCCCCCTGGTCTGCCGGTGGTACCAGAGAGGGAACATTCACAACTTCTACTCCCCCACTGAGAGGATCGGTCTGAAGACGGTCTCCTACCTGATCAGTGGAGAAACCCACCTGGTGGTACACCCTAGAAGCTGGAAGCAAGAAAGAAATGGACAAGGAGAGAAGGGACATGCTCAACAGATGCCAGGCGTACTTTCCCTTTTCGTCCAGCCTATTACATATAATGTTTCTCATTCCCGGATCAGACCCATCTCATATCCTGGTTGGGTGTCACTGGCAGCCACCACATATTTTTTTACCTCGGTGTCCAGCATCTATAGGTCTCCCATTTTCCTAATGTTCATGGGCTTCCCATCCCTATCCTGGCATGCACATCTCTCCACACCATTTCCATATTTAGAATTCCTCTTGTTTGTAATCTCTCCAGTCCAGCAGTGTAGAGTGTAGGATCCCCACATGCCTGGTACCATTGGGATCCCTTCAATTTGTCTAATTCCAGTACTGGCAATGTGTCGAAACTACAATTTGGCAAATCTTTTGTTTCAGCTGACAATGTCAAAAATCCATAGAAAGGAAGTCCTAAAGGAACATAGTACAATAGTAAATGCAACAATGTAGGAAACCCTTTAAAGAGGAGCCTGATAACACTGTACAGTATTATTAATAACTATGTAATACTGACAACTAGTGGCCCAAACTTGGCAGCAGGCACTAATTCGGGTGTGGGGTGGGGTGGGTGGGGTAGGTGTCATGTACTGTTAGTTTACAGTATCACTTTTGTTATTCTTTAGTTTTCTATAACTGACAAGAAAGGCAAAATCATTTCTTTAGCAACAGGGTTTATTAAAAATAGAACTAATACCTGAGAAAGTGAGTTCTCCTCGAGCCTCCTTATTGCATATTCAGTATGTACAGCATATGAGTTCCCATACAAAATATATGATGATTTTTTGACAAACTGCCAGTACCTCACTTTAGACATATTGCCAGGAGTGAAATATTTTCTGGATTTTTGACAAATTGAATGCGACTCGTACCATTTTCTACGTCCATGAGTTTTTTCATAATCTAGGTGTTGGAGTGGTCAATCCTGTGAACATACTGTATTCAATAAACTGGTACCGCCACTCCACATACTCGGAGGTCACTCCCTTCCACTTTTTCATAATCTGATCCGCCTTGGGCTTCCTCAGATCTATGATCATGTTTTTGTTGGTGGCTGTATCAGGGATCACTCGCAATTTTGAGGGAAGACTGTTGTAAAATTTGTAGTTGATGGAGTCATCTGAGGAGCTTGAACTTTTGGTTCTTCTTCCTTTTGAAACCTTTCTGTGTTTCTTTCTCCCCGTCTGCTTCCTTCTTTAAGTCTTTTCTTCTATCTTCTCCCAAGCAGCTTCCTCATCACGTCTTTCCAGCGCGATGTCATTTCTCCTTGCCACCTCCTCAACCTCATAAGCTCTCCTACGGAAGGGTGCTCTGTAGGGATATGTCGGTTCTTCTCCCTGAGTATGAATTCCTCTTGACTCAGGTCTTTCCGAGGAAGATGGTGCATGAGATTTTCTCTCTCTTCCCCACCACTCTTCCTCCTTTGCGGATTTGATGCGAGGATTTGTTTCCATTGCAATTCAATTTTCTTGTCTCTCCGGAAACATCTCTCATGGGACGGGGAACTTCTTCATGATTTCCTCATCTCTTTCCCATCTTTTCTTTGCAGATATGGCTTCCCGTGCTTTTGGGCAAATATCCTCTTCGACCCATCCATCATGGGTCCCGGCTTTCTGCTGCGGAGCCCTTGCGTCTCCAGCGCCTCAGGAATTGGGTCCTGTTTTTCTTCCACTCGGATCACACACTCTACCCTCTGGGCTTTAATGACCGTTGCTGTCGCTGAGTTCCACAGTTTGTTCATCATATAGCTCGTAATCTCCGGAAGAGTTCTCCCTTGTCAGAGGCCCTACAAATGGGAAACCAGTCCCCGCCTCGATCTCTTCTTCTGGCACTGGAGCGTTTGGATGGTTCTTCTCCCCTAAGTGTTGGTTGGATTCTGCCCAATCCTCCATCGCTATGAGGGTCTCTTGAATCAGGGATCTCTTTGTCAAGGGAGCGTTGTTTTCCCTTTCGGAAGGTGTTTTCTTGCTCCTGTAGAACGTTTTACTCCAAACAGGTGTGAACTCCGCGATTGGTTTTGGTGTGCTGCTCTGCACCCTAGCTGGGTTATTGCCGTCACCTTTGCCATCTTCTTTTCTCTCGTCCCATTTAGCCTGGGACATTTCCTATGCTGCCTTTTCAGGATTTTCTATTTTTTTGAGCAGCTTCTTCCCTGCTTTCTTCCACTTGTAGATCTCACTGGCCTTTTTGTCAAGGGTTTCTAACAGTTCTTTGATCTCTGGAGTATAGAAAATCTTGTCATTACAAGTTTCCCTGGAAACTTTGAAGGATGTCTGCAGAATCTTGCTGACCCGATGGTCCACTCTTTCACTTTTTCACTCCATCCTTTAATAAAAGTTGCTTTCTTCGCTGCAGGTATAAAGTTTCTGGCTTTTATCTTCCTGATTTCATTTCTGCCATTATGTACCCATACTTTCATCTCATCTCATCTGCCGTTTCTAATATCTCCACTCTGGCCTCGTAAAATTTAATGAGATCTCTTTTTCCTGCCTCCAGTTCAATCTGCTCTTCATTCACCTCGATCTTTTGGAGGATTGATTCTTCGTGCTCATTGAAGAACTTGTTCTCATAATCACGAAGTATTTCCACTTTGCTCAGCTCCAGATCTTGTCTTGAGCTGGTGAATCTGGCATGCTGGATAGCACCTTCTCCCTATACGTTTCGATCCCTACTTGAGTGTCTAGCCTATTCATCCTGTTCATGAAGGACATCGCTTCCAACTCCACTCCTGTTTTCTTTGTTTTTACTTTTTTCTGGACCAGAATTGAGCTAGGGTTGTCGAGTCATTGACACCACTATGGAGTAGGAAAGGAGCAGTGTTTGGTGCGTCAGCACCTGCTGGGGCCCAGGTTATGTGCATGGTGCGGGCATCTACGTTTGCTCCATGATTTTGTAGCAAGTCCATTCCCATAATAAGCGGCCAGGAAATATTTCTTTATACGATAACGACTGGCCAAACGGTGCCTAAGTTGGGAATATTCATTTGAATTTTGTACACTCCCATAATATCCAAAGGATGTTTCATAGCTCCAGTAAGTCCTAGTTGATTTTCATGTATGTCTAACCTGACTTTGTCCTTTTTGGTGACAGAACCTGTTGTTGCTGAATCGAGTACATTCCACGATTACCTTAGAATTGCTGCTGTTGCTGTTGCCAATTTTTCTGTTGTCCTGCATCTCCTCCGCCTCCTCCTTCTCGATTGCCTTTCTTCCTCCGCCTCAACCTCCGCAGCAGCTACCCTGGCTCTGACAAGGGGACAATCCAAGGCGGTCATTCAGCAGCCTTTCCAAATCCTGCCTGTCGGGGGGGACTCTGCAGTCGTCAGCCATGTGCCCCTTCTTTGCGCAGACAGCACAGAAATCCAGAGGAATATCACGAAAGTTGAGCCAGTCTGGTCGATTGGTGAGCTTGTTGCGCCAGGCGGCGCGCGGCGTGCCGGAATTGCCTCCTCCTTGGCCTCCACCGCGGCCACCTTCTCCTCTTCGGCCCCATCTGCTGTAGCGAAAGGCAATGACCCCGTTGCATGCACTGTCGCTGGACGTCGTCGTCAACAGCGGGGAATCCTTCGTGGGCTTTGTGGAGGAGTTTTGGAGACAGTAAATGATCTTACAGATTCCTTCAAATAACTTGCCTTCAGATTGCTTTTTGACTTCCTGTCGCATCTTCTCCTCCAGTCCGCAGATGACGAGGTCGATGCATTCTCTCTGTGACACGGCGTCGGTGATCTTCTCTTCACGGGTCGGGAAGGTTGCACAGGCGGGAAGCGCTTGGGTATGGTCTGTCTTGTCTACTGGCTGACTTCATACTGGTAGAGACAACAACGGTGGATGAAGTTTCAACAGAGCTTGCCGTTCCTGATGTACAGGGTCTCGGCCTGTGTGCCCCTGGCATCGGGTGTGAGCCCAATGTCAAAGCGGTCGGCAAACTTGGTTTCAAAAGCGCGAAGGTGCCAACAAATATGGTCTCTGTCTGGTACCACTTTTTGGCCACTTTGGTGAGACAATGGTAGAGGTTGTCCAGCCTCTTGTCCTGTTTGATGCGAGCATGTTGGCAGGAACCAAGAAAACCATCAATAAATTCTTGTGCGAGGGGACTTATCTCAAAGATATTGTTGCCCTCGCCGGTGAATGTTGGTATGATTGGCTTGGTGCGGCCAGCTACACCTCCTGCTCCTGCGGCGCCTCCTGTGTCCGCTTTTTAATCGGAGTTTGAGGAGGCATTGTTTAAAGTGTCATCCGTGGCCTCGTTGCCTGAGTGTTTTCTGCACTGTTGCCGTGTGCGGTGTCGCCGTCTTTTGCTGACTCATCATTGACGTTGGCGTTGGTGTCGCTGTTGTCTGCGGAGTCACCGTCATCAGTGTTGAATTCACTGTCATCTTCGGCGTTGTCGCTGTTTACTTGCTAGAGCAGAGGTAGCGGATCATCGTGCCCACCAGCAATCTGTCCCAGGGGTCGCTGTCTGCCGTCGGGGAAGAGTTCCTCGTTCACGGCTGATAACACTTTGCATACATTGTCCATGCGGCAGCCTCTTCGGATCCCACCGCTGCCACCATGGTCACATAAGTAATAAGTAACTCAGGCTTTTGTATTTTTGTGTGTATGTTGGAGATCACATCATGACTGACTACATTATGTATTATGATACATACAGTATCTTCTGCTCCTTCCCTCTATCATCGTGCGCGGTAACTTGACTACCGCTCCTTCTTTCCATGTGTCATGACAATCTTGCACGACACCAGATTTGGTGCCTAGTCTAGTGCCGGTGACATGTGGTAGGGCAGAAGTGCCTCTCCTAGTGTGTAAAAAAGACACACTTTGAAGATCTCTCAAGTGTGCCACGAAGTTTAAGGAACTTGTTATATATGGACACACTTCAAATGTGTGTCAAGTGTTTCAAATGTTAAAAACATAAATATTTACTCTTGACTCACTGGCAAAGTGTGTAACACAGTGCCAACATTTGCTGTTTTTTCTGGTTGTGTAAAAAATTTCCTAGCCAAACCATACATGATACAAAAAATGGGCTTCCGTTTCCAGTATTATGAAAATATGTCACAACAGTGGTGTTTAGGCACCTACTAAAGTTTTTATGTAATTTAAAACGTCAAAAATTTCTACTAGTTTTTTTGATAGAAAAAAAAAGGACATAAAAATTGTATACAAAAGAGTCCTACGGATGCTGTGGTTTGTAGGGTAACTTCTTAGAATGAAAGATAACTGAACATTTTGAACAATCTGATAGTCTTAAGTATGCTTACTAAGCAGAAGTCCAAATTTGACATTTTGAACAACTTGAATAACCTAACATACTGGCTCCTTTCTTGTTTTCTTTTGCTTATTCCTTCCAATAATTTTATGTGATTTGTTTTGGAAAAAAAATGTACAAAATCTGTCTAATGAGGAATTGTCAAAAATTTTGAATTTCCCTTTTCATAGCATCATAGCAAAAAAAGACACTCAGCGATACAGCATGTAGAAAAATTGTGATATTTCTGCTATTCTCTTGTCGGTATCAAGCTAAAAAAATTGTTTAAGGCAATGGTATGGAAAGAAAAGAATGAAAATAAAACATTTTTTTTCTTTTTAATACAGTTTAGGCTACTGGGTTTTTAAAAAAGACAAACATAGAAAAAAATTTTAGGTTGCATTGTACATGTACTGTATTATATTATTATTTCTTACCTTAGGATTGTTACAAAATGAAATGTGATGTTTTTTAACATAATACCATTTGTTTATCTTGCATACGGGGAGTAACCTTAAAAAATAAATAATTCAAAGTTAAAATTCTGCATAAAAACAAACTTTTTTTGTTTTTTCACTGTTTCACAATATGTTTCTTTTTGTTTCAGACGTTCTCTAAAAAGTTTGTGACAAAGAACCTTTGCACAGTGAATGTGTAGAATATTGTTTTGCTGAAGACATTGGGACTTGTAATATTCCATATCATTGTATTCATCATTTTTGCCACTAAAATTACTTTCTTTCTTAAACATCAAAACATCTATTGGAAAAAAAATAAATATCAATTTTCATTGGAGCTAACACTCTTTGTTCTTACCAATTTGTTTTAATTTATTTCTGAAAAGTTTCAATTTCACTGTGGAATTTTGGATCCAACCTATTGATTTAAAAAATGGAAAACCAAGAACAAAGACCCCCAAGAAAAGAAACAAAGATATCATAACGCTTCTTCCAAGCATATCAATAGGTGCTTTCTTGACAAAACGAAAAAAATATGACCTTTGTTATGAACAAGGGGAAAATATCACTTGTACTTAAGTTTTTCTACACGCTAGCCACTTGTTTGGTAGGAGATGTGTTTCATCAGAAACTCTGTTTTTTGCTTGTGGGTATTTCAGAAGTCACATCACGACTGACTACATTACGTGCTAAGGTAGATACAGTATCTTCTGCTCCTTCTTTCTATGTGTCATGAAACTCGCACGACACCCCTCCCACGTTGAGACTGACCACAGGAGGTCACCTCTTCCTTCAAAACAAGCCCGCACCTATTCACTCTTCCCATTCACACACTACAATATTCTAGTTTACATCATTTTTAGGAAGGAGCAGCATTCGCCTACTTTGCGTATCACAAGGACTGACAAGGACCCCAATCATATACGCGGCGTCATTTTTGCGTGTAGTTTGGGCCGGCAAAAAGTGACGCAAATCATATACCCTGTGCTGTCCTTGCGCTTGTTTCGCGCTTCCCAGTAATATTTTTTAAAAAAATGAAGGTGGCACAGAACAGGCGCCACTGCGCCAGCGAATTGGATCTTGCGCACGGGCCTGCTCCCGCGCTTTTCATCATCAGAGTGGGATTCTCTTCGAGTCGCAGAACTCCAGAAGTTGGACGAATGTTTGGAGCCAAACCCGACAAGAATTGATCACACATTATTCAGATTTTAAGGCACAATATGTTCAACGATATGCTCATGTTGAACAAAAATGTGTTCTATGTCTACTGTAGAACCATTTTGCTCACGGGGAACAACTGGCAGAGCATATTTTTTGTAATGTGCTCACAGCGCACACGTCGGACAGTGTCATGCTACACGTTTTTTCCCATTATGCTCACGTTGAATGAAAATTTCGGTCAACATAATATGACGTGCAACATTGAAAGTGGTCATGTTATCATCTGTCTGTATTGTGCTCACAGTTGTCCAACCTCAACTTGACTTGCTTCATCACTTATCAGCCTTGCAGTGATTGAAATAGATTCCAAATGGGTATCACATTATTCCGTGTATGCAGAATTATTACACCACCTTTTTTTTCAATGGGTCTGTTCACTAAGTGTGATCATTTTATTGACATAATATGTTCCATCCATACTTGTCAGCTGTTGCGCGTAGGAATTTGATGATATGAACATAATCTACCCTTAACATCTTATTATTATGGCCACATTGTGTTACTACTTCATAATATGCTCCACAAGTGGAGCATATTATGTACATCAAAACCAACACCACATATTATTGAGCACATTGTAAAGTATGTTATGCTCCATTGTGCTCATGATTTACATTTTCCCGCCAAAAAAGAAAAGAAGGAGAAATTTTGGAATTTTTTGTCAGTTTGTGTTTAAAGCTTGGAACAACAACATGTGCACCCATGGGGTCTTGAAATAACTTTAAAGTAGACAACATGGAGGCAGACATGGAACTGAGCAAGGTGAATTCCATGAAGCAAGAGACTGCCCAGCCACAAGAACCTGCTCAAGGACAAGCACTTCACTTGGGAGGTGGAAAAATCTGAATTCATCAAAGCTCTGCTACATCCCAGAGGACTAGTGGATGACCAGTTCACCAACAGCAAAAATAACACAAGACAAAGGCTCCAGTTCAAGTTTGGGCAAGTTTGTGAGGGTTCGAATTGGCGAAAGCATATTTAATGGAAAATGTGCTCACATTAATGTTTTGAAAGCATATTTTGGGACATATTGTTTGTACACTATGTTCACAAACTATATTTGAAGGAATCTTCCTTTAATTTTTTCAAACAAGATCCAATCTTTTTCCGGACATTTTTTTTGAGGTGCCCTTGTACACAAATAGTCAAATTAATTTAAAAAATCCTTCACTGATTGATTGCAAGTCATTTGTCCAAAGCTTTTTTGAATTTTTGAACATGCCATAAGCACATTTTACATAAAATATGCTCATCTGTCATACACTCCCAAGATGGAAGTCATCAAGAGGCCTAGGACCAAGAGGGAAATACTGCAGGGCCATCAAAATCTCCTCAGAGGAAGCTTACTACCAGGTGGTCATCCTCAACCCCCAAGGGATCCAACATTTGAAGAATATGTACCCCAAAGTGAGTTAAAATACTAAAAATATTTTGAGCATACTTTTAATTACTATACTGTTTCATTCCAGTCATCTGCAAGTGCCATCTCCCAATGAAATTAACTTCACCACTGCACCTGTCCAGGAAAAGTCACCAGAGGCCACAAGGACAAGGGAAACAGAAGTGAAAGCAAAAGAAAGAAGACATGGTACAGGAGCACATAAAGAAGAAATATGAAAAACACAATTAGCTCAAAAAATGCTCATTTTTTCAGAAGTACATTTTCTGTCCATATCTTGCCAGAAAAATGTTCATGGTGAATTGGTATGTTTAAAAGAACAAAACACATTCAGAAGACATTATTGTTTTAATGTGCTCATGATGTGTGTTTTTCTGGTTAAATATTGAAGTTCAGGTTGGATATACTATGTTCAATACAAGCAATAAACAGCTTAGAATGCAGATTCTGCTCCCTGTGCCACTTGATTTATTATAAAAACTGAAGGGGTAAGAAGGGTAGGAAGCTACACAAGACTACATATTATGCACACAATATTTTTTATTCCACATCAATACCTGTGAGCACATTATAGCAAAATAGGTTTTGGTGGTGGAAGGGGTTTTTAAAGCACAATTGCCACATAATGTGAAGCCCATTCCTTAAAATTAGTGAACATATTTTGCACATATTATAAAAGTATGCTGTGAGCATAATTACTGCTAAATATTTCAGCCAGAACACATGGATTGGTCAAAATCGATAGAACATATTATGCTCTAAAACTCAAAAATGTGAACACATTATGTACCATGTGTCACGCTGGACGGCTCACAATGAACGAGCATATTTTTGAGGCTTACTACATAGAAAATAATGCTCCTGATTCTTGTCGGGAAGTGGCGTCCCTTAAAATATCACGACACAAAAGGAGCGGGTTGGTTCAGATACAATTTGTGGGGGTGGAGGAAGAGTGAAGGTGGTGCACTTTCCCAGATAAAAATCGGGAATAATTTTCTCTTTTCCCGCGCCTTTTTCCTTCCGCCTCTTGTGCAGTGGTGTTCAATTTGGAGCAGTTTCCTCCTAGTAAAGCGGAAACGCAAAAAACGAACTTGAAAAAAATTAGTAGCTATGCCGGAAGGACATGTTTTGGCATATAAATATCAAAAATAAATCCGCTCGGTCTGATTACGCCGTTCCTTGTGTCTGTCTATCTGTCCCGAAACTGTCCACGTATCTTTTCCGTTTCCTGTATATCTACATGTCTCAAATCCCCTCGGGAGACAGTGCAGCAGAATGCAATGCTCAATCAATCGTAATTGACGACCCTACCGCCGTTTTCCCCGAGAGAAAAAAATAAAAAAATAGGAAAAATTAGGAGGCATTTGAGTGGAATCGTCGATGGCTATCTCTCTCGGAGACAAAGGCTTTTGTTCCGTTCTTCTGAGTCCTAAACAGCAATTTTTGCTTAGAAGACCCTATAAATTGGTAGAAGGGGAGGCGGAAACGGATCTGCGGCGTGTGTTTATTTACTTATTTTTTTCTCTGGCAATTTTG
>JAAUYB010096938.1_pt1 | contig 11685 bp, 8 predicted proteins | sample 7278071 | NCBI WGS metagenome assembly JAAUYB01 (sample SAMN14350121, study PRJNA611818) | marine sediment metagenome | isolation source: surface marine sediment (1.8m) | place: French Polynesia: Moorea | collected 2018-08 | reverse complement strand
CAAAAACCTCTTAATTTCCAGAATTTGCTGGTTTTCATTGCTAAGATTTCTTGTTCAATTTCTCTAATTTTATTATTTTGCTTAACTACTAGAGTTTGAGATGATTGAAGTTCTCTGCTAACTGTTTCTAACTTCGACTTAAGTTCCTGATTATTTTTTTTAGATAACAATAATTGTTCTTCAAAATATAAAATTATATCTTGATATTTTAATAGTCTTTTTTTATCCCAATCATTACCTTGATAAACTATAGCATTATTATGAACCTTCCAATATTCTCCCCTGGTTAATTGAATATCTTTAGTCGATAAACCATCAAGAGCATAAGATGCTATTGTTCTAGGATAATACTGCCAATTAATTTCCTTATATTGTAAAAGATTGAGATACCATTCAACGTCAGCAACTATCTTATAATCTTCATTAAATAAACCATATTTATTAAAAATATTGGTTTTAGCAAAAGTTGCTTGATGAGGCATACTTCCATAAACCATCCACTCTAAAATCTTGTCAGGTTGAGGCGGTTTAACAAGAATCGTATCATCTTTATCTCGTGCTTCTAAGTTACCATAAATAACATCACAATTAGGGTGATTACTTAAATAATTGACTACATCTTCAATCACATTATTATCTAATAAATAATCATCGGAATTTAAAAAATAAATAAAGTCTCCTGTTGCTAGTTTAATACCTTTATTCATGGCATTGTAAATGCCAGTATCAGGTTCACTCAACCATTGATTTATCTGGGTTTTGTATTGCTCAATGATCTCCGTGGTTTGATCATTAGAATTTCCATCAATTACAATATACTCAATGTTTGAATAGGTTTGATTGATGACACTTTCTATGGCTTTTTTAATGGTTTTCTCGGAATTCTTACAAACTGTAATAATTGATATCTTCATGGTAATTAATAATGATGTTTTAACATAATTAGTCAGTGGGTAAGCCTAATTTTTTCTTAATCTTAAACCAGAGCGATCGCAGTTTCCAGAATTTACTGGTTTTCATGGCTTCAACTTTTTGATGGGCTTTTTGTAATTCAATTTCATACTGTTTAATGGTATCAGTCTTATCAGATAATATTAATTGTTTATTACGATGTTGAACCTCCTTTAATGCTAGTTTTCTACCAACAAATGTATGAGTTACAGCTAAGAGTTCAGTAGAGTTGATATTTTTTTCTAAAAGTTTTTTGAAATCATCAACAGATAAACGAGCAAGATTATGTTCTGCTTCTAAATCCAAATTATTTGTAATGATATCGACATTTTCTAAATTATCACATACCTTAACATAATCCCTAGCCGAACAACGATTAAAATATTGTGGATTGAGCATATAATCAATATGACTATCAATATTTGTTACCCAATCAGGATAATCAATCTTACCCTTATAACATCCAGTTTGCATCTCTTCCTTCGTTAATGTCAGATGAATCCAAGGATATTTGTCTACATCAAAAATATTAGATTTATGATGTCCTTGACGAGAATTCCATAGAGGTGATGCAAGACAATAAATAATTCCTTCAGACTGAGTTACTCTTACCATCTCAGCAAAAGCCTTCTCAATGTTAATAATATGTTCCATGGTGGCAAAGCAGTAAACTAAATCAAAAGTATTATCTTCTATGTTCATCTTTTCAGCAGACATTTGATAATACTTTGCTTTTTCATGGGTATAATCCTGACCCACTTCCTCTATAATGTCTATTCCACATACTTCTGTAGCCCCAAAGTCTACAAAATAACTGACATCTTTTCCTCGATTGCAACCCACAACCAATACTTTCTTATTCTTAACATTGATGTAAGTGTTAGCTACATCTGCGTGATAAGAATTGTAATCCATAATTTATCTAATCCTTTTTCAATTATCAATAATTTTGAGTTTTTCCATTTTATTCAATAGCAAAACCTAACTTTTTTTTTAGCTTAAACCAAAGCGATCGCAGTTTCCAGAATTTACTGGTTTTCATCGCTTCGAGTTCTTCTGTTAAGCTTTGAATTTGTTGTTGATAGCGTTGCATCTCAACTGATAAATCCTGAGATTGTTGGATTGATTGATATTGATTAATTTCTTGTTGATGGGAGTGGATAATTGTCTCCATCTTCTTTTGAGTTTGACTTAATTCTTGTGACAAAGAATAACGCAAAACTGATTCTAAGACAGGGCTAGAAGTAGAGTTCAATTGAGTATTAACCGGAACAAAAATTCCTTTTACTTTTTTGTCCAAAGATGTCACTTCTGATGTCATAACTGGCTCTCTTTCTAACTCCTCTAATGGATGATGATCCAGTAATTCCTTGTACAATTCTAAATAGGCATCAGCTTGTACTGAAAGAGAGTATTTTTCTTTAATTAATTTACGACAATTCTCTCCCATTTTCGCTCTTTTTTCTGGGGTTTTAAACAGAGTTAAAATGGCTTGAGCTAAAGCAGAATAATTCCCTGCTGGCACTAATTTCCCAGTGATATTATCCTGAACTAAATCCGGTAAACCCCCTATCTCAAATCCCACGACAGGAGTACCACAACTCATGGACTCTAGCATGGTATTAGGTAAATTATCTTCTAGGGAAGGTAAGAGAAAGATATCGGCTGCGGAATAGATTTCTGCTAACTTATCATCCGACTTAATTTGTCCTAAAGAAACCACAGGAATTTTCAGAGAATTCAGTTGCTCATTCGGTAAGCCAAAGGACAATAATTTAACTTTTTCCTGTTGAACCGCAATATAAAATCTTTCATCTTCTAAACACACTTCAAGGGCTTTAATCATTTCTTCAAATCCCTTGCGTTTTTCATTACCATTATCCGCACCAATCAATAAAGTGAAGCCATTGGCTTTAATCCCTAAGCTTTCTTTGGCTTTTGTTTTTGCAATCGGAATAAATCGATTGGTTTCCACACCATTAGGAATCACTTCAACCCGTTGATGTTTAAATAAAGCACTTTTACGGACACAATCAGCTAACCAATAACTCGGAGTCACAAGGGTTAAATTCACCCCTGATAATAAATCTAATTTATCTTGCAAAATAGCTGTGGCTAACCCAAAGTGATCCTCTTTTAATTGAGGACAACGATCGCAAGTTGTTTGATACCCCTCACAGCCAGCAGAATAGTGACATCCTCCTGTAAACGCCCACATATCATGAAGGGTCCAAACAATAGGTTTACCCAGACTGGCCAACCGTTTCAGGGTTTGAGGGGACTGGAACATAGCCACCCAATGCAACTGGATAATATCAGCCGTTTGCACTTCTTCCACCTGACTCATATCCCATCCAGGATAGGGAAAATTGAACAAGGTATTAGACAAATCCGTACGATTTTCGTTGATATAATGGGTCTGTAAAGCGTTAAAGGGGTCGGTTTGCCTTGTATCTGGGCATGGCAGAGATTGAACGACCCCCACCGTCTCATCCCCAGACAGCTTATACCTAGCCAACAGTAAAGATTGTTGTCCGGCTTGTTGTAGTCCCTTGTGTAAACGATAAGCAGCCCTAGCTGCCCCTCCACCGCTATCAATGGTGTTTAACTGGAGAACTTTTAGGGCAGGTGTTTGGTTGCTACCCGAAACAAATACTTGTGGCCAATAACTGGGGCGAGATTCCACTGCTTCCACAAATAAAGAGTCTGGTTTACGAATTCGACCTTCTTTGGTGACATCTAAGCCAAAGTGGTCAAAATTCGCAATTCTTGACTCGTGGGCTTGACAAACTTTCACATCCGTAAAGCCTGTTTTTCTTAAAATCCGTTCAAGAGAATAGCGATCGTACATCCATTGATGAACCTCCCCACTGAGACGAAATTTACCCACTTTGAGGGCAACTTCATCAAAATCATCGGTTTTAGGGTTAAAAGAAAAAGACGGAGGGATCTGATCTTTGAGGGGACGCAATAACTTAATTAAATTTTCCCCTTCTATGCCAATGCGTTCGATAATAAAAGATTCATTGGGAATGTTCTCATCCGCTAAATACATAGCCATTTCGCCCCCAGATTGATGACGGGCGACTTGGTCGAACATTTCTAGTAAAATCCAGTCATATTTCACCATTGCTTCGGTTGAACCTTGGCTGGCTTCTTCTAAATATTTAAGATATAGTTTAGCCAAACTTTCTAAGTTAGGAACAACCACTCGAATTAACCCGTTGGGTCGTAAAACACGGTGACATTCTTCTAAAAATCTTTCGGCTTCTCCTTGGGTAAAATGTTCTAGGACATGGGAATGATAAACCACGTCAAAGGAAGCATCGTCAAAAGGAATGCCTTGCCGTAAATCATGGGCTATAACTCCTTCTTGAGTGGAGACAAAATCAACATTTGTCCAATCGGGATGAAAGTGAGAACCGCAACCTAAGTTAAGGTATTTCATGGATGACAATAGTTTAATGAATTAACAATAAAATTAGATGAGATTTAACCTATTTTTTCAAATTCGACATAGAGAGTTTGTCCAGGAAACCACTTTCTTAATCCTTTTTTTAAGACGGTTTCATAATAGGACATGGCTGGTTCGCTGAAGACAAACTTACCCAAGGGAGAAACGGAACACCAATAATCTCGATAACTGGTTAAATAACCGGTTACATGACAGTCTGCTAGGGGTTCTATTTTGACTTTTGTTAGTTTAATGGGAAAGAGATTTTCTAGGGATTTAAAGGTTTCAGCAGACCATTGTGTCATGTGATGGGGGGGCATATCTAATAAACAATATTGATGTTTCAAAAAGCTGTGGGCATTGGGAACCCCTAAAATTAATTTGCCCCCTGGTTTGAGAACTTCCACAGACCAACGAATAAAATCTTTAGGATTGCTAACGTGTTCTAATACTTGAAAACTACACACAGCATCATAAGATTCAGGATAATTTTCAGCGACATTTTGTAAGTCTATTGGTTTAACCGGTAACTGTTTTTCCTCCGCCACCTTAACCGCGTGGTCATTGAGTTCGAGTCCCGTTATGGTAATGCCTTGTTCTTGTGCTTTTTCAATGAAAAATCCAAATCCTGAACCAACTTCCAAGACGTTTGTACACCCTGATAAGTCTTGTAAAGCCAGAGAATATTCCCATTTTTCGCTGCTATAATACCATTCAAATTGATCTAACTGAGCGTATAAGTTTCCCGATCCCACTGTATCAAGAGGAGCAAAAAAGTTTAATTTAGTCTGATCGCATTGATAGAGACAAATTTCGGGATGTCCTTTTAATTCCTCGGTAATATCTAGTTGAGTATGAAGTTTCCAGTCATCAATCAACTTTTGCGCGGGCATTCTTTCTAAAAGGGTGACAGAAGGAGAACCGGTGAGAGGACTAACCACTGATAGATGAGGTGGGGTTTCTCTGTTTCTAGCATTGGCTTTAAATTGTTCCCTAACACTCATCTGAGTGGAGAATAAAGGAGAGGTCAAAATGGCCTCTTTTAAGCGAATCCAGCGTTGTCTAATTTTCCAGAATTTACTTGATTCCATGGCTTCAACAATTGCTTGTCCTTGTTGAAGTTGTTCCGTTAATTCAGATGTCTTACTATAAACAGAATGATATTGAGATTCGATGACTTGCTGTTGTTCTTTTAGATGTGTTTGTTCTAATTCCTCGCGTTTTTCCTCTAATTCTTGGTAAAGACTAAAAGTGGTATCCGCAGCTAATAATTGAGAAAAGATGTGGCGATCGCTGGTTTGATTGGGTAAGACATAATTAGGATGATTAAGGGTGAATTGATTTCCTTGAATAAATGGTTCTGATCTCTGAGGAACGGTAGGATAAAAACTAGGATATTCTTCTGTTTCTAACCCATACACCAGGTCAACAGAAGGGGTAATGGCCACACCATGTTGGGACCAAGATGCTAAATTCCAGGCTAAGGTTCCATCCTTTAATTGCTCATTAACATTAGCTTTAAGTTGTCTTGTCCAATATTTCTGTTCTTGGGGATCAACAAACATTCCTTTGATCAACTCAAGATCATATACTTGTGGCCACTGTTTGAGTTGACTATCATAATGTTGCCAAACCCGCTTCCAGGTAGCCCAACCTAAATAATGAGGATACAGGGAAAAATCATAGCTATGTTCCAAAACGGAGGGCTGTTGATGTCCTTTAATCCCGTTAATATGGGTGATTCGTTCATCTTGGCGATAATCGGTCAATAAGCGTTCACAAAAGGCAAAAAAGCTCAGGGATGGGTAACAAGTTTCCTCTAAGATAACCACTTCTTCCACCTGAGAAAAGATCCAATTCAAGGCCGTTGCCATTTTTTGAGAGGGATCTAAATAGCTGTCACACAAATGGGTCGACACCTCAGTCTTCCCATCAATCTGTTGAATCAGTTCCCGTGTTTGCTGACATTTGTCTTCTATTTCAGGAGACGGGGCCCCATTGGCGAAGATCAGTAGGGTTTGAGGATTAACTTGCGCGATCGCATCGAGAATTTTTTGGGTCAACTGCGGACGATGACCGATAAACAGGGCAATAGGTGCAGAATATACCATTATTTTTTGTGAATCATTAAGGGCAATATTAAGAAAAAATCGGGTGACTTGGGGTTAGGGGAGACGACGCAAAACGATCATAGAATCCCGTTCCACCAGTCCTAAATCAGCCGTAATGACACTCCATCCTGCTTGTTGAGCAACAGAATACATAGTGGCTCGATTATTGCGGGGCCACCAAATTTCCTCGTCTGGTTGTTGTTGGAACGTAACTGGAACGCCTCCTTTTTCCCAACCATAATCATCTAATTTATTCCAATCCCCGTATTGATGAATGGCCAACCCTCCGGGTTTGACTTTGGGTAAAGCATTTTTGAGAATTTCAGCAATATTGTCGATGTTGTTGTGACATAAAACCCCAAAAGACCAAAAAAAGTCGAAATAGTCATCTTCTACCGCAGAAAAGGAATTATCCCCAGCCACATGACACTTTAATCGCCCCTCATAATTTTCGGGTTGAAGCCATTGTGTTACGTCCTGAAAGTCGATCACCTGTAATTCCCCTTCGGGAATATATTTTAAAATTGCTCTCGACCAGGACCCTTTCCCTGGACCGAGTTCTAAGACCTTCCCATCGGGTTTCAGATGGGGAACAACGGCTTTGAGAAACACTTCTCGATAGGAAGCCCCTGAGAGTTTTTCCTCTTCGATACGGGTGTCGTTGGCAACGAGAGAAAGTACGTCACCGCTATCGTATCCGTAGTCAAATTCCTGTTTGAGCCAGTCTAGGGTAGGCATGATTGTTACTTAGTTTCCTCTCAACTGTTGTTAATTAAATAATGAAAAAAGTCATCTTAAAGTTTTTGAATCCATCGGGCAGTATAATCCACTTCGTGTAATTTATAGGAAAGTTGCCGTTCTTGGAAGAATTCATCCACCGCTTTTCTGCACCCCGGCCAATGGCCATAGTCATCAAAGGAAATAAAGCCACCCGGAACCACCGCATCATAAAAGGTTTCTAAACAGAGTTTAACGGGAATATACCAATCTGCATCAATGTTGAGTAAGGCAATTTTGGGAATATTAACGGTGGGAAATGTATCATCAAACCATCCTTTGAGAACTTCCACCTTAGTCATATCGGCGTTGACTAGGTTCAAAACGGTTAACACTTTTGAGAGATCCCCTACGACTTCTCCTACATATTCTTTGGCTTCTTCTTCGTCTTCTTCGGTGGTTTCAGGCATTCCTTGAAAAGAGTCAAAAAACCAAGCTTTGCGCTCATATTTATAAGAGTTGGTGGCAAAATGGGCTAGGATGGCCGCGGTTCCCCCATTAAAGACCCCACACTCTACCACATCCCCTGGAATATTCTCCGAATCAATCCGTTGGGATAGATTATAAAGACTTTCCATCCTTTCTGGCCCCACTAGGGTAAAGGGTTTAATTTTGGCTTTAATATATTCTAAATGCTTATTTTCCTGAATAATAGGGGAATGTGTTTCGTTTTCATCCATTGTTACCACCAATTGATCACTCTCAGCCGCCACAGCAACAGTCTGGGGGGTTTCTGGTATGTCCAAAATCATCGATTCACTCACAGCCCCTTCCCATTGAGGGAGATCGTTTTCTGGGTTAAGTCCCAGTTTGCCTTTGACTTTAAACCATTTTTGTCTCAGTTTCCAAAATTTACTCGACTTCATGCCTGTAATCTGTTCTTTGGTTGTAATAATTTGTTGTTGAAGTTGACGCAAATTTTCCTGTCCTTGTTCAATTTGTTGTCGCTGTTTCCCCAGTTGCTCCCGTTGATAATAGAAGTTTGGTTCATTGAGAAAAATATAAACACGACTATACGCATCTGCCTCGGCATTCACCATGACGAACGGAGGATGTTCTATTGTGCCTATGGATTGGGTGGGTAAATTGGCCAAAGGATGATTATCTTTTTTAAACGTAGCGTCGGTTCCAAAACCAATATTGGTTACTAAATTGACATCGGGTAAGACAGTCAACCCATTTTGTGACCAACAACTATAACCCCAAGGAAAATCCCAAGTATCCATTTTCCCTTGATAGGTTCGCTCTAATAAATCTGTCCAATATTGGTGTTCATGGGAATCAGGAAAAACGGCCCCCAGTTTGCCACTGTCACGAAAAGTTGGCCAGTCTTCCATCCCGACATCATAATGTTTCCAGGCTCGTCTCCAGGTTGCCCAACCCCAAACATGAGGATATTTAGAAAAATAATAACTGTATTGAGTTCGACTCTGCCCCAGTTGAAAGTTATCACCACTGATGTGCATTATTCTTTCATCATGGCGATAATAGTCTAGTAAGGTTTGGCAAAATTGAAAAAAAGATGTCCCCGGTAAACAATCATCTTCAAGGATAATGGCTTCTTCTACCTGGGAAAACACCCAATCTAAACCGCTAGAAATCCGTTTCTTACAGCCTAAGTTTTTCTCGGCAAAATTAGTGAGAACTTCACACTCCCAATCTACTTGTTGAATAATCGCTCTGGTTTGTCGGCATTTTTCCTCATCGGCTTCTGATGCTGGCCCATCAGCCACGACTAACAATTTTTTCGGTTTTACTGTAGCAATCGCATTAAATACCCTTTGCGTTAGTTCAGGACGCTTAAATATAAGAAAAGCGACTGGAGTTGTCAGATTCATAATGATTTAGTTTCAATGAGTTATGGTTGATTGTGTATGATTGTATATTAGTAAAACGTTTTTAAAATACATTGACTGTATTCTAATTTGATCCTTACGATATAGTCTTACTTAAAGACTATGCCTACCCGTAGACGTTATCGAATTTTATTTGTTCCATCAACACAACAAAAAAATATCAGTGTCGATTAAATTTATTTTACTTTCTGAAAATTTTCAAATAAAATAAGTTATGAAAACAACAATTTTTAACAAAAACAAAACATTAGTAAATTTCAAGAAAAAAGAAGATAATGCAATTGGTTTTATCTTGATTTTTTTATCGCCTGAGGGATAGGGTAAGAGAAAAAAGAACTGAAATTATTATCGATTTTATCCATCAACGGTTAATCTACTGATATTTCTGATAACTCAACACAGTATTTTGTAATAACATAGCCACTGTCATGGGTCCTACACCCCCAGGAACCGGGGTAATATAACCACTCACCTGAGACACAGAGTCAAACTCAAAATCCCCTACCAATTTCGACGCTCCCTCTTCTGTTATAATCCGATTAATCCCCACATCAATGGCCACAGATCCGGGTTTAACCATGTCCCCTGTAATTAAATTGGGTTTTCCTACCGCAGCGATGATAATATCCCCTTGACGGGTGATCTCTCCTAAGTCGGGGGTGCGAGAATGAGCAATGCTAACTGTTGCATTTTTTTCCAACAACATTAAAGCTAAGGGTTTCCCCACTAAAATACTACGTCCCACTACCACCGCGTGTTTTCCAGCCACTTCCAGGTTATATTCTTCTAACAAGCGCATCACCCCTGCCGGCGTACAACTGCGTAACCCTGCTTCTCCCCGTATCAAATGACCGAGGTTCATGGGATGTAACCCATCCGCATCTTTTTCAGGAGCGATCGCATGGAGTATTTTAACTGTATCTAAATGGGGAGGTAAGGGTAACTGCACCAAAATACCATCCACCCGTTCATCTTTATTTAATTTCTGAATTAATTCTTCGACTTCTTCCTGGGAGGTTTCGGTGGGTAAATGACGGCCAAAGGAAGCAATTCCTACTTTAGCGCAAGCCTTTTCCTTGTTACGAACATAAACCGCACTGGCCGGGTTATCTCCTACCATAATCACCGCTAAACCGGGGGGACGACCGATGTTTCCCTGTAACGTTTCAACGGTTGTTTGTAATTCTCTCTGAATTTTTTGCGCTAATGCTTTACCGTTTAACAAAGAATCAGTTTCAGAAGACATGGATAACCTAGATAAATATGGAACGGAGGAGTCGTGTATGGTGTCCTATTGCTTAGCCTATCTCAAAACCGTCAATTTCACGGCAGTGATCATGAAAGTTTTAAACATTCGAGGGGTTCATGGTGCCATTTTTTCTCTATTGGTGGGGGGAATGGTGGGATGTACCCCTCTCAACCATTTGGGGTTAGCGCAACCCTCTCTTACCCCCATCGGAGAAATTTCTCCCCAACCCTCCACAGAAGGCACTCCAGAGGATGCCATTATCTATTTGGAGGGAAAAGTGGTCGATCGTGCGCCTTTTTTAGAGAGTGGTTCCTATCAACTGCAAGATGAGACAGGAACCGTCTGGGTCCTCACCGATAACCCCCTTCCCCAAACTGGGGAAACGGTACAAATTACCGGAAAGGTCACCTATCAATCGATTCCTCTGGGTGGTCAAGATGTGGGAGAGTTATATATCCTAGAGGTGGAAAAATTAGAGGCCAATGCAACACAGGGTCAGCCAACGGTTCAACCGGTAGCCGATACTGAAGTAGAGCCTTCTCCTGACCCTTTATCCCCTTCTGACGTTAAACCTCTTTCTAAACCTGATCCTGATGAGTTTCTCCTCCCCCACAAACGCCATACCAAGTAATGTCCGTCGGGTGGCCTTGGCTATTCTGCATCAAGAAGGTCACTTTTTGATGCAGTTACGGGATAATATACCTACCATTATTTATCCCGATCGCTGGGGTTTTTTTGGCGGCCACCTCGAACCAGAAGAAACCCCAGAAATGGGGGTTAAACGAGAAGTCTTAGAAGAGATCAATTATCAGATTAGCGATCCTCTCTTTTTCTGTCGCTACGATGATGAAATTGCTTTGCGCTATATTTTTCATGCCCCCTTAACCGTACCCATAGAAGCCTTAAATTTACAGGAAGGGGCTGATTTAGAGTTAGTCTCTCCCGATGCGGTTAAAAAAGGAGAATGTTACTCCAAAAAACTCGCTGCTGTTCGTCCTTTAGGGCAAATTCATCGGGAAATTTTACTCAATTTTCTGGAAACCATTCAGGTTTGAGGAGGGTGGGGAGTATGGGGTGACGGGGAGTTAACGAAGTCAGAAGTTGGAAGTTCCACAAGCAGGTTGAGGAGATCAGACATCTTTTCCCCCCTCTCCCTCTGCTCCCTCTGCTCCCAGTCTGAGTGAACTACCTACACTGACCTAATGGTACAGTGTAGGCTTCTGGTATCCCCTTAAGGACTGCCAGAACTTCCTTCGTGGTACTATTAGTTTGAGTTTTAACAATTTT
>JAAUYB010051096.1_pt1 | contig 11690 bp, 10 predicted proteins | sample 7278071 | NCBI WGS metagenome assembly JAAUYB01 (sample SAMN14350121, study PRJNA611818) | marine sediment metagenome | isolation source: surface marine sediment (1.8m) | place: French Polynesia: Moorea | collected 2018-08 | reverse complement strand
TGGCATGAACACGAAGCCGCCGAACACGACCATGGGCACTGGCCCGACCTGCACCATCGGCACCGGCACCATGAGGATGGCGCTGACGACAAGTAAAGCGGGTTTGGCGGCCTTCGTGTTGTCCGATTGACGGGACTAAAGATGGAAGCACCGCAGACTGCGGGTGGGAGACGCGGATTCCAGCCACCCGCCGTTCAACATCAAGCCATCGGAAGTTTTAAAGGTCACCCATTCAATGGGGAAGGTGCTCGGTGGCCTGGCCGTTAGACCCTCGGTGCGAAATATGATAGACGGCGGGGTAAGGTCGACGGCGACCACCACCAGAACATAGATTCCCAGACCTACAGCCAAACAGGCGCCGGCCGAGATCGTCATCAAGAGTGCAGGGTTCGATAAGCTTTTGATCGATGCCGTGGAAGCCAAAGGTCTGCTCGAGGTGCCTTGAGAGTTATTCTATGCTAACCCCCCGTCGCCGGAATATCTTTGGTGTGAGCCCGTGATCAACCCTGCAGGTGATGCGACAGACAAGCAATTGGCGGGTCCGGATTTCTTGAACCGTCATTGCCGGGCGTGTTTGGATATGATCGGATGCCGATAGATACCGACCTTGCGGTGGGCGCTGCCTCAAAAGAACCACGTCCGTTTTTAAAGTGGATGATCGTCTGCTGTGCCGTGACCTTCGGCTGCTATTTGGCCGTGTTCATGCGGCTGCCGGTGGTGCCGCTCTATGCCCGTGGGCTGGGCATCTCGGTGGCCGAGATCGGATTGATCAACGCCGCCTTCTTCCTGATGGCCGGGCTGCTGGCGCTCCCCCTGGGCTTGGCCGCGGATCGCTGCGGGAGCAAACCGGTGGCGGCCGCCGGGGTCGTGCTGATGGCGCTCATGGCCTTTCTGCTCCTTATCAGCCGGTCCTTTACGGCCCTCACCGGGGTTTATCTGGCCTTCGGCGCCGGGATCGCCGCCTTCGGCCCGACCATGATGGCGCTGGTATCCCGGATTGCGCCGCCCACTCATCTGGGGCGCGCCTACGGCTGGTATACGACCGCCCTTTTCGGGGCCATGAGCCTGGGGCCGGCGCTGGGCGGCCATATGGCCGGCCGTCTGGGCTTCAAAGCGGTTTTCATGACGATTGGTCTGCTGCTCCTGGTCAATTTGAGTGGTTTGCTGCTGTTTCTGCCGGGGCGCCGACGCGCCGCACGCGCTTCTTCCGCACCGCCCGCGATTGGGGAGACCTTGAGAGCGCTGATGCGCAACCGGTCGGTGATGGGGTGCTGGCTGGTAACCCTGGGGGCCTGTCTGGGGCTGGGGATGTTCATGAGCTTCATCCCGCTGCACGCCCGGGAGCGAGGACTGGAGGCTGGACAAATCGGGATGATTTTTTTCACCCAGGGGCTGGCCAACGGACTTTCACGGATCCCTTTCGGTTTCCTTAGCGACAAGGTCGAACGGCGCAGCTCCCTGGTGATCATGGGCATGGCCGGATTCGCCCTTTCCCTGCTGGGGCTGGGGGCCGCGGCCCAGATGTCCCATTTTATCCTCGGGGCCCTGCTGTCGGGGTTGTCGCTGGGTCTGGCCTTTACCTCGGTGGGCGCCCTGATTGCCGAGGCGGTGTCGGCCGATTCGCGGGGTGTGGCCATGGGCGGCTACAACACTTGCATCTATTGGGGAATGATGATCAGTTCCCTGTCCATGGGGGCGGTTATCGAGTCCCTGGGCTTTGCCTTGAGCTTCTATCTGATCGCGTTCGTCAACCTCGGGTTCAGCGGACTGTTCGTCGTGATGCTCAAAAGCGAAAAGATCTAAACGGGGCTTCGCATGGCCGCCCGACAGGATGACGTTCTTAAAGGAGGTGGATATCGATGGAAACCGGTGAGCCCAAACCTTCCCGCCCCGAATCGGCAGCCGAAGCCCTTGTCGACTATGCCATCGACCGCGAGGACGTCAAATGGCTGATGGGCCAACTGCATACCGAGGCCGCGGTCAATCGGCACACGGTCGAATACGAACTGCAGATCCTCAAGATCATCAGCGTGGGATGGAGCATCGCCTACCATCTGGAGAACGACCCCGCCAAGCAGCCGCTTCTGGAGGGCTTCTGGAAAGCCGTTCAGGCGTACGCCCAGAGTCTTTCGCAGACCACGGAACTGATGATCGGTCAGGACATCGATTATTTTCAGACCCTGCGGGAGCGACTGGACATGTATCTGGCGGCCATGGCCGCCAGCGACGAGAAAAATGAGCCGGCCACGGTGATCGGCCCTGCCTTTGCGCAAACCTGCGGAAACGCCGACGATATTTTTACCCGCCTGACGGGAGCCAAGATGTTCATGTCGGTGGTCGGCCGCGTTAAAACCTACCTCGACAAGGCCGCCTCCCTCTAAATCGAGAGGGCCCGGCGGTTTTTTTCACGCCGGTGCCAATGCAGCCGTTGCAGGGCGACACCGCTGGCGCCTCCCAGGGTATTCAGCCCCAGATCCAGCATCTGGGAACTGCGCGACGGTATCCAGGCCTGGGCCAGTTCGATTCCCAGGCTGAGCATAAAGCACAGCCCGATGCACAAAAGCAGGTTGCGCCGGGCGCCGGCCCTGCCGAAATCGGACCTCAAAGCCCCCAGGAAAAATCCCAGGGGGATGAAACCCAGAAAGTTGAGGCTCATGTCCTTCCAATTGGAACGCCCCCAGCGCTCGTTTTCCCACGGCGGGCGCAGGATTTCTTTTTTAAGGATCTCGACCCCGGTCGGGATGATCAGATAGCGGGTGTCGCCCATGCGGTTGAAGGCCTTGGGGCCCTGCCGGTCATGGAAGAGATAGAGCATTTCGGGATTTGCGGACACGGCCATGGAAAAGTCGCGCGTTCGTTTCCATTGGTCATAATGCTTGGCCACGGTCTGCGGCGTCAGGGCCTGACGGTAGATCGCCAACCCGAACAGGTCGCCGTCCCAGGAATGGCGGGCATAGACGGAGTTGCCCGCCACCAGGGTGACGGCGGCTTCGCGATTGGGGATCGCGAGGGTCAGGCTCGTGGTGCGGGCGGTGGGTTGCCCGTCCATGAAGATCCGCGTACCGCCGGCATCCGAGGTGACAGTCACCAGACGTTCAACCCCGGCCGGCAGAGCGTTTTTCATGACCAGACGTTTGAGTCCCCGGCGTCCGCTGTAGTCGTTGCCGTGCATCACGATCAGCGACGAGCGCCACTGGCCGATGAGGAGTTGCTCGCTGTCACGTCCGCCGTGGAGCATTACCAGGATCTGGAAGCGGTCGCGCTTCAACGCCTCGGCCCGCACCGCCAGTTCGAAGGTCAGGCCGGGATCGGGGGGCGTTGGTTGAAAGCCGGCGGCTTCAAAGGCGTTGGGGCAATAGGCCATGCCGTAATGTCCGAAATGCAGGCCGGCCCGGTCGGGATGCCATGCGACTTGGTTGGTCGTGGAGGCCCCCTCGAAGCGCAGCCCGAAAAACAGGATCACCAGCACCAGCGCCACGTTGATGCCGACGAGCCCTCGTCTGGATAGATAGCCTTTGGAGGAGATGGGCTTTACCTGTTCTCTGGGTTGTGTCCGGCGGGACCCGAACGCGCAGCACACCCCCCGCCCGCCGAACGGAATCGAAGCCTATTGGCCGCGCCTGCTGCCGTTCACGCGGCCGTTCTGCCTGGAAGGCCAGCATAATACGAATCACACCCCAGCGTAAAGGCATCGGGGATATTCAGCGCCTCGCCGACGCGAAAAACCGGCCCGAAGCCTTGCGATGTCAAGCGGCGCCGCGCCGCCTGTCGTCACCGCGGTCGGCTGACCAAACCCCTCAATCGTCGCTTCCGCGCAGGCCTTGGGGCAGCGCCGTCCTTTCTCCGGCGGCTGACGGACGGACGCGTGTGCCTGCCGCCGTGGCGCTTAGCTAAAACGGATTACTCGCCCTCGCCGCCGACGGCAAATCCGCTGGGTCCCAAACCGGTGGAGGAGGAGGTGCCCGCGATCTTGGCCAGGTAGGTATCCCCTAATTTCTCAATGTGGCTGTGCACGTTGTCGAAGTAATTGAAGTGGATCTGCTCTTCTTCGATGATATCCTCGAAGATCTTCATGCTGACACTGTCGCCGTTCTCCCGGCAGACCAGCGCAAATTGGTTGTAGACGTCGATGGTGTCGTCTTCCAGCACCGAATCGAAGGAAAAGATTTTGTCGACCGGCTGGCCCTTGGCAATCTTGCCGTCATGTCCGGTGACCGGCTCGCCGCCCAGCTCCTTGACGCGTTCAGCAAAGGTCTCGGCATGCCGCATCTCGTCGATGGCGATCAGTTTCATCTTGCCGGCCAGTTCCCCGTAGTCCATGTCGTCCAGGTTGTAGTGCTGATTCATGTATTGGTAAATGGCCTGCAGTTCCATGGCCCGGGCCTTGTTGAGAACGTCGATAACCTTTTTACGGCGCTGGGCTTTCGTTGGTTTGGTCGCTTTCGGCATGCGTAAGCCTCCTTGAGTTTGGTGGGGATTGGGTCGGGTTGCTAAATCCTTGTCAAATTCCAAATAGGCATGCTGGGCCCGCTGTGCAAGTCCTGGCGGGGCAATTCGTTCCTTGATGGTATTTTTCAACCGGTTTGCGTCAGATCATGGGTTTTTCGGCAAGTATCCGTGCAGGTGTTTTTTCGTAAAATGGAAAGACCATGTCGATTGGGCGCGCGCGGTCGGTTGGGGCGGAATCCTGAAGACCGATCGTTGCGCGGCGCGGCGTCATTCCGGTGGGGGCCGCAAAGCAAACGGCCATGCACCGTGCACATGGCCGTTTATCGCAAAGCGAGCCGATTTATAGGACGGTTACGTTGGCAGCCGCGGGGCCTTTTTGGCCTTGCTCGATTTCAAAAGTAACCCGATCGCCTTCTTTGAGCGACCGAAATCCGGTGGCATTGATTGCCGAGTGATGAACGAAGACATCCGGACCGTCGTCCTGCTGGATGAAGCCGTAACCTTTCTGGTCGTTGAACCATTTGACAACGCCATTCGCCATGCGTGGCACCCCCTTTCTATGGATTTCTCATGTTTCAAACTTCAGGCTGCCACATTGACCCATGGAACAGACCTCCGTCCTGAAACCGCTCCACCATTTAGGTGGATCCCTGACGCGGCACTATAGGCAGCCGTCTGGTAAAGATCAAGTTTTATCTGCGGGGCTACCGCTGATTCGCGGGCAGTACTTTTCCCGGCGGAAAAAAGTAGAACCAGAACCGCGGGGTCGCTTGTCTTTTACGTGCCGCTTCGCTAACAACAGATAACCCCAACCGTTGACGCGCCGAAGAAATCCCGCCGACGTGGCTAACAATGAAAGGAATCGCATGCCCTCCAGCGTCATGATCACCGGAGCATCGTCAGGTATCGGCTGGGCCCTGGCCCGCGAGCTGGCCGCCCGCGGTCACCATTTGGCCCTCACCGCCCGTCGCCTTGATAAACTGGAAGCCCTGCGAGCGCAAATCGAGCAGGATCATCCCACCGTAAAGGTCGCTGTCCGGGCGCTCGATGTGACCCGTTATGACCAGGTGGGCCCGGCCATGATGGATTTTGCCGAAGCCCTCGGCCGTCTCGACACCGTGGTGGCCAATGCCGGCATCGGTCTGGGGGAGAAAATCGGCCGGGGTCAGTTTGATAATTGCCGGCGGATGATCGAAACCAATCTGCTGGGATCCGTGGCCACGGTGGATGCCGCCGTCCAGTACTTGCAAACACAGGGCCGCGGTCATATTGTGGGAATCAGCTCGTTTTTGGCCTTTCGGGGCCTGCCCCGCAGTGCGGTCTACAGTGCGACCAAGGTGGCGCTCGCAAACTACCTGCAGGCCGTAAGGCCCCATGTTCGTCGTAAGGGAATCGATGTCACCATTTTTTATCCTGGATTTATCGATACCCCCCTGAACCAAATGCTGCCCCATCGGCCTTTTGTGATTTCGGCCGAGAAGGGCGCTCGGCTGATGGCCGACAAGATGGCCCGCCGGGTCAAATCGGCCATCATACCTGCATGGCCCTGGTGCCTGGCGAAATGGCTTTTTCGCCTGGTGCCGGACCGATTCATTGCGGGGATGTAGACCGATGACCCGCGGCAGGCCCTTGTGCATAGACGGCTTACCGGAGAGGCGATGAAGGTCGAGTGGTGTTGTAAAGTCAGGTACATGGACATCCATCCGGATTTACAGCAGTGATCATACCATTGTCCGCGGCGAGATCGTCTGCCCTTCGCCAGGAGCGGCCGTTCAGAGGGGCCCTAATTGACATTCGCGGTGAAAATTGTAATAGATGGCGTGGTCATTCCCGGTACGTGGTCGCCTCGAGCGATGTGACGTTCCGCCTACCTGTGTATTTTCTTCTGAAACCCTGCGGACCAAATGGCATGATGAGGTTGACGCTCCTGAAGATCGCAACGGCCCTTTGGATTCTCACAACAGCCGTGACCAGCGCGGTTGCCTCCCCGGGGGACGGCACACCGCCGCAGGCCGTGGTCCGGATCGGCGGCAACAACGATTTTTCACCCTACGAGTTCATCAATGGCGACGGTGTCCCCGACGGCTACAACATCGACCTGATCAAGGCCGTTGGCCGCCTGACCGGTCTGTCCATGGACATCAAGCTCGAACGCTGGGCGGACGTGCGGCAGGCCCTTGAGGACGGCCGGATCGACGCATTGACCGGTGTCATGTACTCCCCGCAGCGAGACCTTGTGTTTGATTTCGCGCTGCCGCATGTCGTGGTCTCCTACGCGCTTTTCGTTCGGGAGGGCAGCCGCATCGCCTTGCCTAAAGATATCCGTGGTCGAGAGGTGGTCGTGGTCAAAGATGTTTACGCCCATGACTGGCTGCGGCGCAACGATTTCACCGATCAGGTCATCACCGTGGATTATCCGGAAGAGGCCCTCCGAATGCTGTCGGAAGGCCGACATGACTGTGCGGTCCTGATCCGTCTCCACGGCCTGGATCTGATCCGCCAACAGGGCATCACCAATATCAAAACCGTGGGACCGCCGGTTTTGACCCAGAAGATGAGCTTTGCCGTGCGCACCGGTAATGCCGACCTGCTGGCCCAACTCAACGAAGGACTCTACCTCCTGCAGCGCAGCGGCGCGTACGACGATATCTACCGCCGCTGGTTTTCGGTCTACGAGGAGCGCGCCGCACACAGACGAATGCTGACGGCCGCCAAATGGATTCTTTTTCCGCTGCTGATCCTTCTGGCGGCCGCCGCCCTGTGGATCTGGTCGCTGAACCGCTCCGTGGCGCGCCAAACCGAAGCACTGCACAGCAACCGGCAAAAACTGGCCCAGATCCTCGAGCATCTGCCGATTGCCACCCTGGTGGTCGACGACCAGGGGCAGATCACCCACTGGAACCAGGAATGCGTTCACCTGACCGGTATTCCCGCGTCGGAGGCGATCGGCGGCAAACCGGCCCCGGCCGCAACGGAGATCTATTTTTCGACGTTTCTGGCCCTGCTGACCGAAAAGTGCGAACGGCACGATCCCGCGGCGTCCATCAGCAACCGCGCCCATGTCTGCAATCCACTTGAGGGCATTTTCGAATCTGAGGTCCTGATTCCCTGGCTGGGCATGGACGGCAAATGGCTCTATGGCACCATTACCCCATTTGAGGACGAGCAGGGCCGCCGGATCGGCTCCATCGAGGCCTGGCAGGACCTGACCGACCGCAAAGCACTCGAGCGGCAACTGACCCAGGCCCAGAAAATGGAGGCCATGGGGACCCTGGCCGGCAGCGTGGCCCACGATTTCGCCAGCTATCTGCAGGCCATCGGCGGATACACCAGCACGGCGCAGTTGGAGCCGAATCTGAGTGCCAATGTAAAGTCGTCCCTCAGAGGCATCCAGGATACCATCGTCAAGGCCCGGGAACTCATCCGCCAGATCATGCTTTTCAGCCGCCAGGACCTGGTGGCGCCGATGCCGGTCGACATCGCCCCGATTATCGAGCGCAGTCTGCAGATCGTCGGGGCCACCGCTGCCGAGAACATCGTCATTGAAAGTGACATCCGTTCCCGCGCCCGGATCATGTCGGATGAAACCCAGGTGAGCCAGGTGCTTCTGAACCTCTGCACCAATGCCGTGCAGGCCATGACCTCCGATGGCGGCCGCCTGACCGTGCGGGTGGAAGATGTCGAACTGCAAGACGAACGGGGCTTCAACGGGCGCGAACGCGTTTCGGGACCATTTCTGAAACTGACCGTGGCCGACACCGGCTGCGGCATGGCCCCGGATCAGATGGAGAAGATCTTCGAGCCGTTTTACACCCTCCGCCAGGGCACGGGCGGGACCGGAATGGGGCTTGCCATCGTTCACGGAATCGTTCGCGGCTACGGGGGCAAGATCACGGTGCACAGCCAGGAAGGCAAGGGGGCGGTTTTTGAGGTCTTGTGGCCCATTGTATCAGCCTGAGGGAAGCCTTGGCGATTTCCTCTACCGGCGCGCTTTTGCGGGGCCCGACGGTATTGCCGATATATTTTGGCAGAGCCCGTGCCCGGATGTCATGCCGAACTTTCCGGATGGGGTCAAGCTTGGCAAGCATATCTCCGGCGCCGGTCGCCCGCAGAATTCTCTGGCCAAGCGCAATCGTTTTTCAACAGTCTGCTAAACCTCAATACAGCAAAGGGCTCCAAGAATGCCTCGCACCCCCACCGTAGATCTCCTTTGTCCGGCATCGTCTGGCCGCCGCCAAGTCGGCCGACACCCTTGCAGCGCAGGGTCCCGATGCGTTTTGGCATCCGGCGCCGTCGCCTGTCGTTTGGTGGTGATCGTCGGTCTAGGCTTGTTTCTGCTGGCCTGTGCCCGTATTAGCGCCCCGCCGCATATCGGCAAAACGAGCCGGCCCGAAAATCGCGTGCCCCTCGCGTCCCTGCCCGCCGGGGAAAATACCTGGCGGGCCGAAGATCTCGACATCCACTACAATGTGGCACGGGCGGGCGATACCCTCGAAATCAGCGGCTTCGTCGAATTTGGCTCCAACATGGCCAAATTTCCACTGATCAACTACTTCCGCGTTTATCTTCACTTTATCGATGCGGACGGACGCGTCGACGATAGCAAACTGTTGTGGGCGACGGGTATGCGCACGGAAACCCGTTTTGTGCGCTGGACCTTTCAGCGCCAGTGGCCCATCCCGCCGGAAGCGGTGGCCATGGGATTCAGTTACCGGGGCGCGGCCACGGAGGCGGGCGGGGACGGTGATCTCGGCACGGCCAAAACCGGGTGGGAAGTGTATCAGGCGCCTTAGTTTTAATCTAAACCCTTCACCTCCGCGGGAGGAGGCTCACGTGTGCCCGGCATCCGATGGAAGCGCCGCCGCCGTCTGTTCAGGAACGCCGCGCTTGCTGCGAGGGTTTGCTTCGAAAACCCTTATTCAGGGGGTTAGAAGATTTTCACCGGCGGCCCGCAACGGGCGGCGCCCGGCAATTTTGGCCAGGATGCGGCCCGGGCGGGCAAAGCGATCGGCGCTACGGGCGAAAAGAATGCCGTCCGCGGCCGCGCGCAGCGAATGGGTGCGCTTGGCGGCGTTCGAACGCAGCGGATTGATGACTTCCGCCACCACTTCGCCGGCGGCAATGCTCTCGCCCGGTTCCTTCAAAAAAACCACGACGCCCGGTACGGGCGACTTGATATGCTCGACGGCCGCCAGCGGGGTGGCGTCGTTGGGAAGGGCCGGTGCGGCGGTGGGCGGTCCTGCAAGGCATCCCCGTCCAGCCAGAAACCGGATGATATTCCCGGCGTCCTCGGCGGCCAGGGTATGCGACAAGTCGGCCATGCCGCGCAACTCGACGGTGGCGGCCAGGCAGGCCGGCGGTACCGGGTGTTGCGGGAAGCGTTCCGCGAGTTTCCACCATATTCGGCTACAGGCCTCATCGAAAGGGGTGACACCGGAATCATCGGCCAGCAGGGTCACGACCGCCCCCATCCAGGCCGCAAGATCCCGGCCGGCCGGCCAGAGGGATTCACCGATATAGACATGCATCAGCGCCTGGTGGTCGCAGTGCAGGTCCAGGACGACGTCGGCATCGTGGGCGCAGGCCAGCAGCTTGCGTTTGAGATGGGCCGCCTCGTCTGCGGCCTTGATTTCGCCCAGGGCCTCGCCGAAAGCCCGGCGGATTCGAGCGACATTCGCCTGGGTATCGGCGTCTAATCGATCTTGGACGCGCTCAGCCACAGCATCGGTGAGATCGGGATAGCCGCGGTTGAAGTTCGTGCCGTCGTTGAAACAGAAGCGGCCCTGGAGCCCGTCGTCGCGCCACTGGGCGACGCCGATCGGGTTGGCCGCCGGCACCAGCACGATTTCACCCCGGAAGCCGCCCTGCTCGTCGATTCGGTCGAGTTCCGCAATCAGGTGGTGCATCACCAGATAGCCGGGCGCTTCGTCCGCATGCAGGCCGGCCTGGATGTAGGCTTTGGGCCCGCCTGTCCCAGCCCCGTAACGCAAAATGGTCAGGGTGCGGGTGTTGGCCATGCTGGCGGCGGGCAACCGATAGGCTTCCGTCGAGCGTGTGGTCATGCGTTCACCCCCGGGAAGTTTCCCGGGGACGCAGATGGGCGAACCAGCGCCCTTCCAGCCGCTTAACCAAAAAGACGATCATAAAGGTCAGGGCCATGTAAAACACGGCCGCCGTCAGGAAGGCTTCATAGGGACTGTAGAAACGTGAATTGATGATCCGGGCGGCGCCGGTGATGTCGACCAAGGTAATCACGCTGGCCAGGGAACTGCCGTGGAGCATGAAGATGATTTCGTTGCTGTACTGGGGCAGGGCCCGCCGGAAAGCACTGGGCAGCACGATGCGGCGCAGCATGAGCAGGCGCGACATGCCGGCGGCCTTGGCCGCCTCGATTTCGCCGTGCGGGGTGGCCTCGATGGCGCCGCGCAGAATTTCGGTCGTGTAGGCGCCCGTATTGAGGGTGAAGGTAAACAGGGCGCAGAACCAGGCTTCCTTGAAAAGGGGCCACACAAAGCTGGTTTTGATGACATCAAACTGCCCGAACCCATAGTAGACGATGAACATCTGCACCAGCAGCGGTGTACCGCGGAAGAAATAGACATAGGCCCGGATCGGCGCCTGGATGGCGTAGGCTTGGGCGGTGCGTAAAACCGCCAGCGGCACCGCCAGCAGCAGTCCCAGCAACAGCGACAGCGATACCAGCCAAGCCGTGGTTTTGAGCCCTTCCAGGTAGATTCCGATATTATCGAAGATGATCGACAGGTCCATGGATCAAGCCTTAATGACGCCGGCACTGTAGCGTGTTTCCAACCATCGCAGCAGGTAGACGGAAATGCTGGTGATGATCAGGTAATTGAAGGCCACCACGAGATAGAAGGTAAACGGCAGACGGGTGGCGCCGGCGGCCAGGGATGCCTTGCGTACCATGTCATCCAGGCCGATGATGGACACCAGGGCAGTGGTTTTGACGAGCACCAGCCAGTTGTTGCCGAAACCCGGGATGGCATGGCGGATCATCTGCGGCATCAGAATGCGTCGAAACATCTGACCCCGGCGCATGCCGTAGGCATAGGCCGCCTCGATCTGCCCCCGCGGCACCGCCAGAATCGCGCCCCGGAAGGTTTCTGTCATGTAGGCCCCGAAGATGAAGCCGATGTTCGATACCCCGGCAATAAAGGGATTGATGTCGAGATAGTCTTCGTAGCCCACCAGCGGGGCCAGCTGGTTGATCAAGACCTGAC
>JAAUYB010110341.1_pt1 | contig 11694 bp, 10 predicted proteins | sample 7278071 | NCBI WGS metagenome assembly JAAUYB01 (sample SAMN14350121, study PRJNA611818) | marine sediment metagenome | isolation source: surface marine sediment (1.8m) | place: French Polynesia: Moorea | collected 2018-08 | reverse complement strand
GTTGATGATATACGGGTAGAGGGAACTGATTTGGTCTTTGCGTTGCGGGAGGCGTTACAGAGAGAAAAGGCAAGGGGTGGTGTAGGAATAAGCGATGTGATATGATATGGCGGTACGATTCGACAATTCGCATTATAACATTGACACAACAGATGTCAATTGGACGGTAGACATCATTGATCGTGATGGATCTCCGGTCGGATCGTTTGAAGTAGATGATGGTGGTATAATCCTGCACAAGTCAGGTCCGACCCTAGGTATGGAGCCTGGGCTATGGCCGTCTAGTGTGACAATTCCAATGATGGTACGCAACGCGCAGCATTTTTTCCTTTTAGATGATATTCGCACATCTGATTCCGAGCGTTTCACGGCGGAGGTTAAGCGCGCTGGAACGCGGGAGTTCATTGGTCGCTTTAAGATTGATGGAATCAGTTATCCGGATAAGGGTTTTCCTTTTGTAGTTAAGCTAACAGTGGAAGACGGGTTGGCTTCGCTAAAAAACATTGACTATACGAATATCACAGCGGATCGTCTTTGGGACGTTGTGAAGTGGTGTTTTGATCAGGCGGGCATCAGCGCTTTGTACTCTGGTGATATGATCACGGCGGCGCTTGATGTGTATGAGACAAGCATGGCTGTTACGACCGGGAATCCCTTGTATGAGACGCGGGTAGGATATAAGGCTTTCAGGGATGATTTGTCGAAGGCTCCGACGTGTGAGAGCGTATTGAATGACATTTTGGTTGCCTTTGGGTGTCGGCTGTATTATGCTGGTGGTTTATTCCATTGGGAGCAAATCATTTTGCGCGCTGATGCGGCGACGTTCCGGCGATTCACCTATGATGATACTTTCACATTAACTGGCACTGACAATGCGGTGAGCCTGGAGAAGACGATTGATACGAGCACTCCGGGGGATCGTTTTCCACAGGCGACGAATACCTGGAAGTGGTTAGCGCCGGTGAGCAAGGTGTGTATTACGCATCGTTTCACGCAGAAGAATTTTGCGGCGGGGCTTACCTGGAGCCAACTGGATGAGACGGAGAAGAGTTTGGGATATATTTATGTGGATACTGATACCAAGTTGCGTATTCGGGGAACGTTCCAGCAAATTCCTTCTTTGGTGGGCAGTTTCGGTCAGGCTAGCGAGGTGGAGATTGCCCGGTATGTCTGGAGAATAACGATCAAGATTGGTGGTACGGCTGTATGTCGTCAGACATTGACATTTGATACGGGCGGGGCTAATTTCTGGAATCCCAAATTGACTCCTGCGACTTTCATTTCGATGCTAGGTACTCCATCGGTAGTAGAGGCAACGGCTGATGTCGTTCAATGGGAGGATGACGCGCAAACGGGTACGATTGAGATGATCAGTGATCCTTTTGAGACGTTTGACCGAGAGACAACGAACTTGGTTGTTGCTCCATCGCTTACGGCTGGCAACTCTTATGAGTTGCGCATGAAGGTAGAGTTGCATGAGGTAATTAACCCTAATCTGGATGATATCAGTGGTGATGCAGATTATCAATGGGATTGGTCGCTAGACGATTTACAGGTGACTTTAAGCACTCTGGAGCCAGGCGATGCACAAAATATTGGAGCGGAGTATTGTATCGAAAACGATACGACTGGAAACTACGAGCCCTGGAATTTATCAACCCGAATTGGCGATGCTACTGAGAGTGATCGCGGGCTGGAGATATGGAATGGTACTGAATGGGTTCCATCGCTTCAGTGGGACAGGGATGGTACTCCGTTGGTTACAAATTTCAAGTTGTTACGGCAGACGTCGCGGGATCTTTTCAGTATGCGGAAAGAGCCAAGGCGTGTTTACAATGGTCGCATCATTGCGTATGACTTTGCTTATGATTCGAGGTATACGTATCAGAGCATTGTAATGATTCCGATGCGTGGGGATCACAGTACGCATAAGGATGTCTTTCGGGGTGACATGGTTGAGCTGGATGTAACTGACATTTCAGGCATTTCAAATGACATTCCCACAGACATTCAAAATCCAGAGGATTTAGTGCCCGTTCCTGCTGATCCTCCTACGGACTGGCCTCCCGGTTTAACTCCGGCGACACCACCTACCGACCTGGTTACGGCAGAGTTACTGGATAGTGGTCCGTATGTTGATTTTGATATAGAGAATAACGCCGGGGTTACGGCTAATGCGGGGGATTACATTCAGATTATCAATCTGACCACTTTGGAGACTGAAATAGTTCAATTGACAACGGACTTGACTGGTGCGGCAACACAAAACATCACAATTGTATCACATACGTTTACGAGCACTTTTCCGATAGGATCTCCGATAGGGATAGCGGCAGTAGAGGATTTCGAGTGGGTGACGGAGGCAATTACAAGTACGGGCGTGACGGCATATGCAACATCTAACACGATGAGCGACTTGTCGATTGTAAAGGCGGGCCGTGAAGATAATTGGGTTAAGTTATGGGTAGAGGGTGCGCGGCGCTTTTACGATGCGATCCCTACGAAGTTCAGTCAATTCGGGCAGGGCTCTACCACACAGATCACTTTCCCGGCGGCTTTCGCTCCACCATCGGGAGTAGACATTATTGTACAGATAAAGATTCCGCGTTCATGAGATATTTGATTGCATGGATATCATTCCTTTTCTGCACAGCGGCGGCGGCACAGTTTCCGGCTGAGTTCATTGGCCGACCGGACACGATGACTTTTGACGGGCGTGAAGCGGATACGCTTGCTCCGGAGCGACGCATCATGATGATCAATCCCGATACATCGAAGCGAACAGCCATCGTGGGCGAATGGGGCATACCCCATGATATTGGTGTTGAGCGTTATTATCTGGACCAGTGGGTCAATGATGATACGCTATGGACTAATGAGATACAAAGGGCAATTGACACAATCAGTGCACGTACGTCTCGCTACGGCATGGCGGAATTAGTTATTCCTCCCGGCACTTACTATCTGGATACGGCTGGTGTAGATCCCTATTATACTGGTACAGATCCGAATCGGCAAACGTACTGTATTGAGCTAAAAGATAATGTACGCTTGCGTATAGAGCCGGGGGCAACCATAGCACTAGCGGACAGCATGGTAACGTACAGTGACAGCACGATGCGTGTTAACATGTTTATAGGCGATAGCATTAGCCATGTCTGGATTGGCGGTGGAGGAACAATCGACGGAAATGCGGGCGGTCAGTACCAGGAGGCGGGCGGTTATTACGGGCAGACGGTAGTAGGTAATATTTTTCAGCTGTACGGTGATGATGGGTTTGATAACACGCACATTGTGTTTGACGACTTGATTTTGCGCAATCACAGCGGCAATCCATTGAACATTGAGAATTCACGGAACATTTACGCCAACCAGGTGGTAACCACTCAGATGGGCGAGGGGATGCAGTTCATCGATTGTACGGAGGGATATGTAAATGGCTATTCTGTGAGCGATACGGCAGGTACTCAGGTCGGTGACGGGTTTGAGCTTTCCGGCTGTACTGATTTCATGCTAACTGGCTTGTTTATCAAGGGAGGTGGTAATGGCCAGGGATCGGCGGTAGACTTATTTGGTAGTGATGGTGTTATCCTGGATCGCTTCATTATAGATGACTGGAAGAACGGTATCAGTGCGGAGGCGACCAGTACGGTGGGCGAGAACAGTTACAGCATTATTGTAAGCAATGGCTACCTGAATGGCCGTGACAGTACGGGAACGGCGATCAGGCAGGCAAGCGGTTCGATCTTTTATGATAATCTGTACATAAGAAATTGGGCGTACGGGTTTGAGTCTTATCTATCATTCAGCGCTACCGGAATCACAGACTTAACGGTGCTTAGTAATGTCCATATTGATAGTTGTGACAGTGGTGGCATGCGCCTGGAGGACAGCACAAATGTATATGTGTTCAATTCCACGATACAGAATTGTATTTACGGGGTCCGTCTTGACAAGCAAGAGGGCGATTATCCGTATTTGGAGTGGCACGGCGGTCGCATTGTAGGAACGAGTCAAAATGTATGGTGTAGGATCGATCAGGACGGCGATGCGGGATGGACTCCCAGGGCGGTGTTTTACGATACCCATGTAGAGGGTATCATTCAGCATCAGAATTTAGCCGGTGACGGTGCGATTGAGTACAGCATTTACCAGGACAGTGCGTGGGTGACCAATCGCCAATCGTGGGTGAAGGATTCTATCAGGTATGATCTTGGAACAACTACGGCGGGCCATATCATTATGTCTGACGCGTTTGGGAATATGCGTTGGCAGGACACTACGGGCCTTTTTGCTGGTGGTGGTGGCGGTACAAACATCTACCTGGCAGATGGCTCACTAGCAGGAAACAGGACTGTAACGATGGGGGGTAATGACCTGACGTTTACCGGATTGGGTTCGGGATCGGACTATACGATTACGGGAACGGGCCAGAGGGATGTAACGATATCGAGCAGTGATAACAATGCGATTCTACAACTTACGGGTCAAACGTCTACGCAGCTTCACATGACCGAAAATGATGTATCTAGGGAGTGGATTCATTTGATCACAAACGGCGACTATCTTATCTATCCTAATACGGATGACAATTTCACGATCAGGAATGCGGGGGCTGCTGAAGATGTATTCCAGGTAAATCTGGCTAGTAAGATCGTCCAGGCAATTGATGCCGAGATTCGCTTGGACAATCGCGGTGATGCATCTAATGCGGGTATCGGTATCTATGCAGACAATGGAAACACGGCGGCCTTGAATCTGTACAACGGGTCCGGTCAGTTAAAGTGGGCATTCTTGCGGAAGGCAACGAATTTCGATTTTACTATTTCCAGGTATGTATCGGGTGTTTTCCAGGACAATCCGATTGACATTTCAAACAGTACGGGAGAGGTAACCTTTGCAAATGATGTGGAGTTTGATTCCGATATTCTGGATATCAATGCATCGGCGGGGACGGCTGGCCAGGTATTGTCGTCGTTAGGCGCTGGCAACGGAATTGATTGGGTAGATGCTTCCGGGGGTTCAGGAGGATGGAACAATATCTATAACGCGGATAGTTCGTTGGCGGGCAATCGCGCTGTCAACATGCAGAGCTTTAACATTGATTGGAATAATGCCGGGAGTTTCAATGTGAATGATGGAGGGCTGACGCTGAACAATATAGGCGATGCGTCGAATGCCTATTTCAGTGTGTACCGGGATGATACGCACAGCGGCGGCCTGTTGCTATACAATGGCTCGTCACAATTGCGCTATGCATTCCTGGCCGGGACTGGCGCAGATCCGTTTTTTAGTCTCGCTCGATATACCGGAACGGGCACGTTTGATTCGTACGGGTTTTACATGTATGGCAATGACGGGGATGTAACGATCCCACAGAACTTTTCTGTTGATCCGGGGGGCGGGGCAAATCCAACACGTCCTTTTGAGGTCCATGATGACGGCACGGCGGCGACCGAGTTTGTGGTTGACGTGAATAGCTCGTCTAGCTTTCAGTCTGAAGTGAATGTAACGGATTCCGGAACTGAGTTTTTTGTGAACAGTACGGCTCGGCCCTGGGTGTTTGATATAAGCGGGACGGATAAGTTCGAGATTGGTAACGTGAATATCATTAGCGAGGCGAATCATGAGTTTAACAGCACTCTAACTGATATTAACGGGGATGTAGGTACATCTGGTCAGATCCTTTCTTCTACCGGCATAGGAGTGGATTGGATTGATGATACGGGCGGGTCAGACACACACATTGCGAATGCGAATCTATCTTTTGACGGTAACCATGCAGCGGACTTAAACGGGAACGAGTGGACGATAGATGATGGGGTAAGCGTGGTGGCACAGTTTGATGTGGGGGGAGTTGGTATAATGACTGCTGCTGTCCCTGGGTTTGATTTAGGGATCGTTAATGGATCGGCAGATTTGATTCTTGAGTCTTCTAATACTGACAATGATGCGAGTATTTTCTTCGAATCATCAGTTTCGGGTACTGGTCAAATGTCTTCTATTATTACCAGGAACAATGATGCAGATATTGGTAGTCCCTATACAGTGGGACAAATCATTTACAATAAGGATAACGCTACCGAAGATGATCATAGCATGGATCTTGAGTTGGATGGAGAGGCCATGCTTACGCTGGTAGACAATGACGACTATGATAACAACAATCACATAGAACTAGCGGGCGGGTTGGTGCACGACAGAATTGACGCGAACGCAACTAATTCTGATACGTTGGATCAGTCGTATTACATATTTAATGTGACTTCATCAGTTCTGTACGTTCAGCTACCGGAGATAGCGGATTCACCGACAGAGGACCAGGTAAAGACGGGAACCGAGTTTATCATTTGCAATCGGTCCGGTGCTAATGCGGAGATAAGAACCTGGAACGATACGGGAACTACAAACGACGATTATTTTAACGGAGTACAAACTACCCTTACCCTTACCCTTGCGGACAATGAGAGCATTCGCGTTATTGCTACTCGTTTTGCTTCTAGCGAGGGTGATTGGTCAACATTTCAATAGTATGGAAATTTGGAGCAAAGCATTTTTAGCAACTGGGGTGATCAGCTGGATTGTTGTAATGGCTTACACGGCCAATCATCACACACCCGCGGCAAATCTTTCAATTGCTGAGGGGGTAGCTTATCAGCACGATAGTGTAGATCTTTTGTTTTGCGGTGAAGACAGTGAAACGCTCAACAGCGGGTCAGGCTATGTTTTCTCTTACGGTAACGGTGAGGAGGGCGGCGCTAATCGTGGCTTTATAGCGCCGGTTGCAATGCGCCTGGTTGCGTTGACGGTCGGCTGCGAAACCAGCGTTACGGGCACCGCGGTAATTGCCCTGCACGATGATGGTGCAGAGGTGGGCACAGTAACAATTGCCGATGACCTAACGGCATATACAACTATAGGAGATAACACCATCGCGGTGGGATCTGCTGTCACGTTCTATAAGAAGACGAATCCAACTGGCGGGGGCGAGGGTGCTACGCCGTGCGCAATTTTGCGATATAAAAAAGATGAATTATAATGGCAACTTTTACAAAGTTCAATTCACTGGTAGAGGCGATTTGTGAGAAGGTTCACGAATTCGGATCAGATCAGTTAACAATTGCGCTGACAAATACAGCGCCTTCTGTTGGTAATACACAATTGAGCAATATCACTGAGATTGTTTATACGTTTCTAAGCAGTAGAAATGTAACGACAAACTCTTCTTCGCAATCAGCAGGGGTATACAGCCTGGTTTGTGCGGATCTTGTTTTATCTGCTAGCGGTGGATCGGTAGGTCCGTTTAGATATGTCGTATTGTATAATGATACGGCTACGAACGACGAATTGATTGCCTATTGGGATCGAGGCTCATCTGTGACGCTACTAGATGGCGATGATTTTACGGTCAACTTCGGTGCGACCGTCTTCACCTTAAGTTAAAAGTTATGGCAACAAAGGCACAGTTATTGACAGATTTGCAGTCACGCAAGCTGGTGGTTGACACTCCAGTAGAACAGATTGATGCCATTTTGAACGCAAACAACGTTCGGCGTTATTCGGTCTTTACATTTGGACAACTCAGGTCTGGTGCATGGGCAGAGCAGACGGTTATCTTTTATGTATATGATGAGGGTGGTGCTCAGGAACGCGCAGAGTATGCGAACCCGGTTTCCTGGGAGAATCAGCTGAACGACTGGATAGCTGATCGCATTGCGAATATTGCTGTTATCGATACGGTAGACATTTTGTTTCGCGACACTACGCCGGGAATGCTTAGTGCGGTAGTGAGATCCTGGAATACGGGCGGGGCTGAGACAGTGATTACCCATTACTTGGTGTATGATGATGCGGGCGCTATTGCATTCAAAGAGATGAGTGCGGCAGACATAACACTTTTTTACGGTAACACTGGACCATAGATGGCTGACTTTAGCGCATGGGGTTATTACACGGAGATGACCGTGAACAGCATCAAAGTTGATGAAACAGTGGCGGGCTGGACGTGTGTCTTTGACTTGTCAGGTTTGGATGCTACGTTCTGGGCGAACGTTGATACCAATGGTGACGACTTGCGCGGCGCTGAAACGGATGGTACCACTCAGATTCCTATACATGTCATTGAGATAGATACGATAGCAAAAACCGGTACATGTGCAGTTAAGTTTGGCATTAATGCTTCTACGAATCAAACGTTCAGGATTTACTTTGGCAACGGGGCGGCATCGCCGTTATCGAAGTCAGACACGAATGGGGAATATGCTACATGGTCAACTCTGTACGATTGGGTGTACACATTGAATGAGGATCCCGCATCACAGGCAACGATTTATAATAGTGTGGCCAATGCAGACAATCTCAGCGCGAATGACACTGCGGGGCCAGTACAGGACACATCTGGGCATCTGGAGAGTAATGCACAGGATTTTGAGTCCACGCAAGCAGATTTTTTGGAAGCGAGCGTGACAGGAACGCACGACCTGGTAGCACCGTTGACATTGCTCACCCTTGCAAATAGCGAAGCGCTATCAGCAGCGAATCATACTATTTTCAGTAAGTACACTCCGACAAGTAATAACAGGGGATATGTTTGGTATTTCACAAATGATTCAATTCGCTTTTTGAAGTACCCCAATGGTTCGACGGCGCACTTGCACACTTCTTCCGTTGTAGCGCGAGTCGCTGGGGATATAGGCAACTGGCGGCACTATGCGTACACCCTGGACAGCGCAGGCACATCGTCAAAGCACTATAAAAGCGGATTTCAGTTAGGGACGACCGGGAGCGTAACGAATGCAACGATATATGATCCCAGTGCATACGTCGGTATTGGAGCGGTAGAGCGATCATCTGTTTCACCGGATCTTCCCTTTGATGGCAAATTGCAGCTAGTGCGAATAGTCAGCGGCACAGAGTGGAGCGCAAACCGGATAGCGACAGACTATAACATGCTCTTTGACGCTGGCTTTTATACGTATGGTGCATCTGTATCTAATGGCGGAACAAGTTACACCCTTGATTGTGATGCAGGATCATTTGCGCTGACTGGTACAGCGGCGGAGTTACAAGCAAATCCAAAAGTTGAGGCGGATGCGGGCACGTTGGGCTTGACTGGAGGAGCGGCAGGTCTGGAGGCGTCCTTCAATTTTGATGCTGATCCGGGAGTGCTAATCCTTTCAGGTGATGCAGCTGCATTGCTCACCTCCTTTCAAGTTGAAGCGGAAGCGGGGTCATTTATACTTTCTGGCAACGCGGCGGCACTCATTGCATCTTTTGGTATCAGTGCAGAGCCAGGAAGCTATGCGTTGACGGGCACTGATGCGCTTTTGGCGGCAAACTTTTTTCTTGGTGCTGATAGTGGTGCATTTACGGTGTCTGGCACTGATGTTACTTTTCATACCAGTTATATCATCATTCTTGATTCCGGCGTTTTCATCTTAACGGGTACTGATGTAACCTTTATTGTTGGTGAGCTTCCTGATGCGCCACAGATTAACCTTGACAGTTATATCGCCGTGACTGTTGCACAAAGTAGCTATTTGAGTACGAGCCTGATAAGGGATGCTTATATAAACAGTCCAGTTAGTGCTGACAGTTATGTGATGACGAGCAAGTCATTGGATAGCTATATTTCCACTACGATTGAACAAAACAGTTATGTCAGTTTTTAAGACGCAAACATTACTTGACCTTATACTTGATACGAATATCGATATCACATCTGCGACAGTCACGCGTATTTACTATGAGAAGCCTGATGGCTCAGTAGGGTTTTGGGCAGGCACAGTTGAAGATACAACGAAGATCAAGTATGCAATCCAGACAGACAACATTGATACAGCTGGCACATGGAGATTTCAGACACAAGTGGTCATTGGTGGACGTACGGGATGGGGTGATATTGTCCAGGTAGAAGTGAAAGAATTTTTAGAAGAGTTATAAAAAAGCAGGGAGTTCAAAACCCCCCGCTTTTGATGAAGGTCTATTGCACGGCATGTGCAAGCGCTAAAGATACGAATAACCCCATAAGTCAAGAACGATGACTGAAATTGATAAACATATTCAAATAAACCCGGATCCGCTTGAGGAAGGGCAAGAGGATCAATCAAAGTCTCCCGAAATTATGACATCGAATCAAGCAAAGCGGCTTGAAATCCACGAGTGGTTAGACAAGCTGGCTTATGGGTTGATCATCGCCTTCGCAATTATGATCTACAACCGTACCGAGACGCTGGATAAGAATCTGGCAGAGTTAATGACTGGAATCACAAAGATGGAGGTCCGCCTGGATTACAATTCGGACCGCATCAAACAGTTGGAAGAGAAGATTGCAAAGTATGATGAGAATATCCAGGAGTTCTACCGTACCTACCAATTGAAAGAAAAGTAAACCACCTCAAACTCAAACGATTATGTTTAAGAAACTAAAGCAAAAGTTAATCAACAAATTCCTACGTCGCAAAGTCGCTGATTTGTTGCACTGGTTTAAGGTTAAGCCGGAGCGGTGGGCGACCATCGTCTTTATCGCCGGGATTCTCAAGTATGGTGTTACCCTGGGGGAAACGCATTACGATCTGGCATGGCTTCTGGAGGTGCTGGATCTTGCTCCGGCAGTAGCCCAGACCATTGAGGATGTTGTGACCGACATCACATTGGCGGTCCTGGGGGCGAGTACGACACCGTTTCTGACCAATAGCCAACGGCAGGATGAGCACATCAAAAAATCCAAAAAAATTATTGCTGAGTCAAAAAGTTGATTGTCAGCGTTTTCCAACTCCGTACTTCAACTGGAGGGTCAAATGGCCCTCCTTTTTTATTTCAAAGTGATTGCAATTTGAAACCAAAATACTTATACTTGTATCGGAGAGTGAGTTTCCATTTGAGTTACGCGCAGGGGGCATCGGGGAGTTACAGGATCCATCTTTAATTCTTGCCTTCTGCGCGCTTTTGACACAAAATCTAGCGATCATGACACAGATAAAAAGCAAAGAGTTACTGATTAAGGAAATGCTGGCCCGTTATAAGCATTACAAACTTAAAGATGAGACGGCCGAATTTTGGCGCGAGATGAAAGCTATAAGGGCGGCAGTAGAGGCGAGTGGGAGAAAGGAGCGCAAACAGGCAGTGAGGAGTAAACAGAAAGATCAAAATTGAAAAGACCAATGGTTGCGCACAATGGGATCGGACTTTGGTAAAAAAGGAGTTTTAATTGAGGTCCGGAGGAAATATGTGCAAGTAAGGCTTGCTGATGGGGAGTGGCTTTATCCAATTGGTCATATTGATTTCTCTCCACCATCCAAGACTGAACGAAGATTAAACAGTGCTTTGTCATAAAAGAACTACCCCCCTGTAACACCCAAGAAGGGGGTCGCTCCGGTCTGAAAGCGGACCGGGGCACCTTTTGCACAAAACGATTACGATGAAGGAAGTGAGTTATCAGTGGGGTGCTTCTTGGCATGCTTCGTGCCATGCTGCGCGGGTTGCGTGGCAGGATGCGTGGCCTGCGTGGCCTGCGTACGATGCTGCCCGTAAACACAGAAAGCGATTACGATGAGTGAAGATCCTAAAGTGCGGGTAAGTTTTTACATACGCCAATCGTGTGTGGACAAGTTACAGGAGTATGCTGCGGAGGAAAACCGCAGTCAGAATAACGCACTGGAACAGATCATTGATACTTGTATTCCTGATAATGAC
>JAAUYB010128139.1_pt1 | contig 11698 bp, 11 predicted proteins | sample 7278071 | NCBI WGS metagenome assembly JAAUYB01 (sample SAMN14350121, study PRJNA611818) | marine sediment metagenome | isolation source: surface marine sediment (1.8m) | place: French Polynesia: Moorea | collected 2018-08 | reverse complement strand
CTTATTCGTGCCCAAAAAAGGGGGAAATAATTTGGAGCAATTCCGTTTCGAGTGGTGTGAATATCTCTCGTGCAGTAGAAGAGAGGGTTTCATCTTTTTTCGGCGGTTTTCGGTGGGGCCTCTGGGCGGCGGAGGGGCGGGGCTCCGGGGGCGGTGGGGGGGGACCGGGGGGGGAGAACGACCTCCCAGACCACTGGTAGGGGAGGCACTGGGGCTCAAAAATTTTCCACGATTCGCTTGAACACACTGTATCCCCTTATACCGTATGGTGCTGTGACAGCACTTCATAAGACAGCCCTGCTGTCCCCCCTCTGGCTCTGGCTGTTGAAGGCGGCCGAAAATTTCGATGTTTACCTGCAAAACTCAACATTTTGGCCGTTTTTTATATTTGAGGAAAATTTTGTCCTTGTTCTCCCCTCTATCTCCCCTGACTGAAATTTTTGCTGCCCCCATCCGCCTGCTGGTTCAAAAGTTGCTCCCCCCCCTGGCTGAGAGTCTCTGTTTCCCCCATGCCGCCAGACCCCACGCCCACTTATGGGGCGGGGGGTGACCCATAAACTCCCCTTCATTTCCCGCAAAAACATCACGAACCGCACGGGAAAAATAGGGGGGGGGGCGGAAAGTGTCCGTGGCCCGCCCCAAAAAGCATGGCATGCACGTTGTACGTACGAACAGTACTCGTTTCCCCAGTTACTCAGCAATATTTCGAAGGGAAAAAACCTTTAGTTTCCTCGTCTTCCCCAAGAAATTTTCATGGTTGGGGGTCACCCCTCACCAGAGGAACATATCCACCTTCGCCGTCCTTGCGCCAATAAAAAGAAAATGAGGATGAGGACGATTCACGGAAGAAGAGGAGGCATATTTGGGGAACCAAAGTCTTCTTCTTATTCGTCTTCTTATTTCGTTTCACTTCCTTCCTCCTCTTTCTGTTTCCTTCCGCCAGTGGATTTTTCGCCGTAAGAATTTCCGGAAGGAGAAGAGGAGGAAACGAAGAGGAGGACAAAAAGAGAGACAGAGACGATAATTCGCCAATGTTTTATAGACAAAAAGAACATTGTGTAGCACACTACTATAGTACGGTATGATTTGAAGCGCATTTGTCGAAGTTTGCAGAGATCTTTGTTGAATTTCTCCTTCGGAAGTAAGAACAGAATCTCGCAGTAAAAACGAGACACAATGAGGCGGAGAATAAGAAAGAAGAATCGGGAATTTGACTGTAGGGGCAATTTGAAATTTCCTGTCTCCAATCTTCTTCTCTCTCGTGTGTGTCTTTTGTGTATTTGGCGATCGTCGATTTCGCACATTTTCCCTCTCACTCCTTTTCCTTCCCCCTCCAGACTGTTGAATGACGTACGCCGTAAATTGCTTTAATGACGCAGAAACATCGCCGCCGCGTAATATCAACCTGTCGATGCTAGGGATGGGGAGGGGCAATACAAATGCAGCCTTGGGCGAGTTCTGATATCTCCGCAGATTTTTCAATGGCTCGTGAGAGGAAAATCAGCGTCGCTCAAAAAAAGATTCGGATTTGCCAAACTACAATCAATTTCCTTGCATTTAGCAAGGAAATAATGCGAAAAATACCGTATCAATAGTTTTTTCGTGGCTTCAGTTGATGTTTGGCGAATTTTTCGACTGTGATTTGTTTTGCGATGAGATTTATCCCTTCATCTTCGCTCAAGTCGACCTTCCCCATCAAACATCGTTTTCTCTTCTCCTCTCTAATTCGCTCAGTTTCTCCCTCAAAAGATTTCTTTCGAACACGCCTTCTCTCTCTCTCTCTCTCTCTCTCTCTCTCTCTCTCCCCATTCCGAGGTCAGCTCCGAAGGTCCCTCTAGATCGGGTTTCCTTTTCTTAATGATGTAGATTGTTGCAGAAATTGTTGCTACTTTCAGAAGCTTTCTTAATCTCAAACATGTGCGAATCCATAATATTCGGTAGATGAAACAACCCTTGTTTTTACCTGTGGCGAAGCCGCTGGTCCTAGAAAGGCCCGAGTTGTTGTTGTGGTGGTGGTGGTGGGGACCAAATTGAGTTATGTATCTTATAGCCAATCAATCCCTCAGTACGGGGTGGGATCCAATCCTCCAGCTTTTTCAACCAAACTTTGTGACTATAAATTCACTTTGGGGTGGGATCCGCCTCTCTCAAATCCAGTGCAAACATATCTTATTTTTTAAAGAGATCTCTCAGTTGAGTATTTTTTTCTAATTACTTTCTAAAACTATGTTGTTGCAGCCGCAGGTCTTTGAACAAAGTCTGTTCTTGTTTTGGTGGACATTCAGTTCGACAATAGTGAAGAACCTGAGTTTACAGAGCGGCGAGAGAGCAAGAATTGAATTCGAATCATGATTCACGTCGGGCGATATACATCGATGAATTTTGGCAAGCGCCAATTTGGGACTCGAAGAAGCACACGATTTTCGCTCATGAAGAAAAGAAAGATGAAGGAAGGAGGGTATGCAATCAATTACCAGTTCAGTACTTGAACATTTTGCGATGACCTGATGCGAAGGGGAAACAGTTTGTTTTCGGAAGATCGGTTGCGCTGATAAGAAAAGACCCGATACGGAATTTTGCATGAAGTGGGTTTTGAGCGGAAGTATCGCAGACGCCAATTTTAAAGGCATTGGGCAAAAACAACAACTCTCGCTTCCGTAGATAGGAGAAAAATAGTTCGCAAATTACACACACACATGGGCACTTTGGAGGAGAAGGAGGAGGAAGAAGAGCAAGCAGGGCACGAATTTTCAATCAGCAATCCGCGTCTAAGGCCCTTGACAAGGTGAATCTTTTTGGATTAGCAAAGTTGAAACATTGATTTGGCGCACTTTACACATATCACAGCGATGCAAAAAACCCACAAACATTTTTACAAACATCCTTGAGTCACGTCTCTGATTTGCTTTGGAAGCGGCGGAGAATCAAGCCTATAATTTGATCGTCTGCGGCGCTGCTTCTCTGACTTTGAAAAGTTTGGCCTTCGAACGAGACAAGGGAGAAAAAAATTCGCGATATTATCCACCCCCATCTTCAAACGTCAAAAAGGAGTTTTCTTCGGATTCACCCAAGCTTCCCTTCCCCTTAGGCCTATACAAAATAACTGCACATTAGCTTGATGCATCTTCCGTGTTTCCTTTTATTCAATTATGGTAGTATAGCGGTTGTTGTTTCTCCTATTGTCTCTAATTTTGCCCCATTGTTGAAAATCCCGTCTCGACTCGACTGACTGACTCGGGTCTATGCCTAATGACCTGCTACCCATCCCTCTCTTCTCTTCTTCTCCCGCCTGGAGCAAAGCCAAGGACACAAAAGAAAAACTAGGCAAGAGGATTTCCCTTATACTCGGGATCACGAATAAAAAATTAAGCCAAGAAGAAGCCAGGAGAAGTATTCCTTCTTCTCCTTCGGCCTCAGACTACGATAAATGAGGCCCTGACAGCAAAGCGGAAAAGAAGAAAGAAAAGACAAGTAGTCATTTGGAATCGGGGTTCGTTCGTTCGTTCAGGGGCAGCATTAATATCGCGTTGCGTGCCCACTGCAGAATGAATTCTTTCTTTTTCGATCCCTAATGAAACAAAATGAACACTTTTGTCAATTTTTCCAGAACAGAATTCCGGTGATTTTCTGAGCGAAAGTGCAAGGAAATGAACACACAGGCGAGAATTTTTTTCTCGCGTTTTGGAAAAAGTTTTTTGGGCCTACCTACTTACTAGCTATGCTGACTAATACGCAATTTCCTATCGTCGCCATCCTCCTTGCGTGCGTAATGCGTACATCGGCGACGACGTCCATGAATGCGCGTAATACGAACGCGCCTCCGAAGGAGGAGGAGGAGGAAGCGGGAGGAGAAGGAGGGTTTTTATTATTTTGCGCGAAACCGAAAGTCACGCGAAAGTTCTTATTTTCGAAAGAAGGAAAGAAAAAGGGAACTTCCCCTCCCTCTTTCTTTTGGCTCGACATTGAAGAAGAAGCAAAACTTTGGCGGAATAAGAAAAAAGGAGAAGAAGAATGGTCTTGAACCTCCAATTTCGTCTCCTCCTCCTTCTCCTCCTTCTCCTCCTCCTCCTCCGTGAACAACTTAAGCTCCCATTTGGGAAAAGAAGAATAGGAGAAGGGGCCATAATTAATTTTTTCCTCCTTCCTTTTTCGGGCAAATGAAGAGGAGGAAGGGAAAGAAAGAGAAGAAGCTCTTTTTTCGCAAAAACTTTAAAAAGTGCTGCTTCAGCCTCCGTTGAACAAACCCCCATTATGTTTGCCGCCGCTAAAAAGAGAGAAGTGCATTGTTTATTGTGTTTGCATGAACCGACTTTTTTTCTTCTCTCCTCTTTTGTCCAAGCGTCGGATCTTCTTCTTCTTTCCCCTTTCCTCCGCCCACGAATTTCGAGACGACCGTTCCTCTCCTTTTTCCTCTACTTGGATGGGTGTGAATTGGCACACTCCGCCCGCCGCCGCCGCCGCCGCCGCCGCCGCCGCCGCCCGCCCTTAGCACTACATACCACGAAAGAGAGTATAGGGAAAGAAAAGTGGTGAGGAATTTAACAATCACACGCCATTTACGAAAAAAACCATTTTTTGCCATTCAGCAAGTACCCTTTTTTAAGGGAACGTACCTTCAACAGTGAGAATTCCTGGGTGAATCCCACTCCAAAAGGAGGAGGAAGAAGAACTATAGGAGTATGAGTATAAGGAGGAGGAGTCGACTCCTTTTTATCACGATGCCAAAGCGGATCATAGTGGAATGGGAGGAAGGGGGCAAATATGGGTAAACAAGGGTCTCTTCTCTTCTCGCCTCCATACCCAAAAGGGAGGAAGAGGAGGGTGCACCAAGCAATGATGCCAAGTCCTTCCTTCTTTTCACTTGGAAGATTGATTCCATCCCCTCTCTCTCCTCCTCCTTCTTCCGGCGGAAAATAAATAATAAACATTTTTGTGAGGGGAAGTGTTTATTCTTGGAAAGGAAGGAGGAAGGAAGGGCCGCTTTTGAGCTGCAAAACCGAATTTGAGCAGCCACCGTTATGAGCGACTGTTTGAGCTCAAAAAGGGATTTTTGTTCTCATAGCTGCAGACTGGGAAACAATTTGAGGTGATGCATGGGCTGTTTCCAAGAAGTTGTACTGTGTGTGAAACGGGCATCCTTTCGAAAGGAACGGATAGTAGAACGCTGTTTTTCAATGCAGTTTTGACATTTATTGTCGGATTCGTTTGTATATAAATATATCGTCTTAAGCGACAGATTTTTGAAAGAGAGCACATCATTCACATCCTCTTCTTCAGTTTCACAGTTCATCATCATGGCACATTCGTTCGTCGTCCGTCGGATTTCGGGGTTCAGGTTTTGTTTCGGGTTCGGGTTCGGGTTTCTCGCATTCACACTTGGATAAGCACAACTTATGGCGGTGTTCTGAGTAGAGAGGGGGGATTTGTTCGAGGGTGGCTATTTTTCCGGAAAAATCGTAACATTTTAGGGTGTGTGGAAGATATTTTGTAGTTGCATTTGTGGCAAAACAATTTTGGAGGGGGAAAGAAATCAAAAGAAAAGGGTGTTAAGAAACCAAGTAGAGCAAATTGAAGAAACATGAATTTTTGCGGTGTACTGTTTTTGTGGGAAAGGCTTCGAGGGAGAATTCGAGAGAGATCACTCATACTTCGCAGGTACACTAATCATTCCGTAAAAGCAATCACACCAAAAGATTGCAGATAATTTTGAAGGTCTGGATGGAACTAATTTGTTTCGCAAAGCTTGGTTTTGTTATGGCATTTATGCTAAAGAAGAATTTTTTGTCCGAAATCAAGAGGGAAAATAGAATTTGTAGCTAGGACATTAAATAAAAACGGTTTGTTTGTTCTGGGGTCATTGAGCAGCATTTCTTGTGAGGGCATTTTTTCGAAAATTCATAACAGCGGGGTTAGCAGAAGCAGCAATGGGGGGTGGGTCTTTTTGCTTTTACCGTAAGTGGGGGGATGTGGGTTCAGCAGTTTGACATTAAACGTTTTTATCCCCTGAACCTCCTGTTGTTGTTTTGGTGCCTGCGGAATCCCCCCCGGCTCCTTCCGCGGCGACCAAGCCGCCGCCCGGTCCTCCTGGCGCCGCCGCCGCGGCCGCCGCGGCGAGAGTTGAAGCGGGACCGGCCGCCGCGGCCGTTGCGGAACCTATGATAAATAGCAATAAATTATCATCATGTGGGAAACTGCGAACAAGTATTTAAATGTTTTGCCTGAACCTCCTTGCTGCCCTCTCTGCCTCAGTCTCTCCTCCTGGAGCGCCGTACGCCCCGATAGGCGCCACCGGGTCAACGGAATCCACCGGGTCTGCCCCCGCCGGGTCGATCGGCCCGCCGACGCCGTAGGAGGAGAGCGGGGTCTCGTCAACGGGGGGAGGGAGGGCGGTCTCGTCAAGGGGGGGGAGGTCATCGTAGATCTGGGATGGAGGAAAGCGTTGAAATCACCAAATCATGTTATATACTTTTTGCTCGCGGCAGACCAAGTTTGGAGCCCATACTCCTCCCTACCCCGCCTAAAGTCGCAAGAGCGTCAAGGGTCCCGTCCCCGACCCCGAAAGGGTCCATGTGGGGATGGTGCAAGAAGAAGGCCGAGCACCAGGGATGACAAAAAAGGGGGGTTTTTTACCGGCGCGTCCTCATAGTCAGGAAGAGGAGGTAGGTCCCCAGCGAGATCTCCGCCGTTGTCCACGTAGACGGGGAGGGATCCTCCGTTCCCGTTGCCGTTGAAAGCGCCGTTTCCACCGCCGTTTCCGTTCCCTCCGACGGCTCCGATGTTTGCCTCCTGCTCCGCCCTGATCTCGTCATTCCTTGCGTAGAGCGCCTCCGCCTGAGAGCAGTCGAAGTTGAACCACCAGTCGCAGATGAAATACTCCTGGTTGAAGACGGTCCCGTTCGGGCAGAGGAAGGAGTACTTTGCCAGTCCGCCCTCGCCGTCAGCGGCGCAGATGTGGAACACCTGGCACTGAGCCTCGGGGTCAGCGTAGTAGCCTAAAAAAAACATTGATCGAGTTTCCCTAAAATGAAAAAGACTTTTTATTTCTTCACCTCCTTCAACCTGTCCGTCACAAAGGAAGGCGGTCTCGGGAACCGAAGCGTAGATTGGATAGTCCTGCCCTGGAACACCGGGGACGGCCTTCTCAAGCATGGCAATGTTGGCGTCACCACCGTTGCCGTTGCCGTTGCCGTTGCCGTTGCCGTTGCCGTTGAAGCCTCCGTTGGCGCCGGCGGCATCACCGCCGTCATAGACATCGAGGGCGCCGCCCTCGTAGTCATAGTCTGGAACGGGAGGGGGAAGGTCCCCGGCACCTCCGTCGACGGCACCTCCGTCCAGGAGGGGGTCGTCGATGGGTGCCGGGGCGCCGTAAGCTCCAAGGGCGGCGACTCCATTGCCGCCGTTCAGGTCATCCTGCCTGCCACGCCTGAACCCGCCGCGGAATCCGCCCCTGCTCCTGCCTGCCCTAAGGCGCCTGCTGCCGCCGCGCAGGTTTCTTCCGTGCCTGCCGTGGCGGTGGGGGCCGTCGGAGAGGGCCTCGCCGCAAAGCAAAAAGGCTTTTAGGGGGGAAGGAAATAGGGAAAGGGATAGGATTTTGTCGGGTTTGGGGACTTAGGATATTTTTGGGCATGAGGGAAGGGGAAAATGTTTTTACCTAGGACGAGGGCGAACGTCTTCATGTTGGAGATTGGGGAAGGATTTCCTTTTGGGTTGTGGAGGAGGGGAAATGGGTTTTTTGGAAAAGGACTTTTCGAATCTGTTGGGCCTTTATAAATCCTAGGCCACTACTTCTCCTTTGATCCTGAGGTGATGTAGGATCGACTGTGTCGTGACTTTGGATAGAGACCCAGCTTTTATACCCTGGATCGAAAGGAAAGAGGAGGAGGAGGAAGGAGAAACACACGCGAGGAGGATCGACCGGGAGCGTCCGCCTTCCCTCCTGCCTTATTTCGCATCATAAGTAGGAGGAAGAAGAGGAGGAGGGTCGCTTCCCTTCGCTCATAGCAGAGAAACAAATCCAATTTATGGATATGGGGAGACGAGGGGAAGGGGAATTGAATGAATGGAATGTGTTTTGGGGTATCGCAAAGGAAGTGGAGCGATAGATTTTTATCATGGAAGATGGGGAAATTTTGCGAGGAAATCCTTTCAAGTGCCATCTTCAACCATTCTTTCTTCCTTTCTCTCTCGAACGGTGAATCGCGCCGCGAAACGCCGTTGGGGGAAAAAAGGAGGGAGGAGAAAAGAGGCGCGCATAACTAACCAAATGTCCTCGTCTGTTTGCTGTATCGGTGGTGGCTTCGATGCCAAAAGGCTTGTCTACTTGCAAAAAAACCGTCCTCCCGCAACACGAGATCGCACACATTGCAATAAACAAAAAAGGCGGCGTATGTTCCATATTGTAGTACGTACGCATTTCGTGCGTCGTCTGTCTGGGGTCATCTCCCGACCGAATCGGTGGTGACCCCTTATTCAGCGCAAAAGCAACCAAACGCCGGTCTCTCTCCTTCCACAATTTATTAGGTAGGTTTTTCCCGTTCAAGGAAATGATTCGCACCGACCGACCGAAAAACAAAACAAGAACAGACTAAGTAGTTCGACGACCTGCGGCGAGGATTTTCAAGGGACTGACGGAGATTGGAATTACTTTCAAAGTGTTTTCAAGTGTTCCCAGTAAAAAGCGCCAAAATTCCCATTGCCATTTTAAGTGATTTTGACCTTTTTTGACTTTAAGATGACCTCAAAATTCAGATTTGACCTGGTCCGCCTAACATAATTTGACAGTGCCCGAGACTTTCAATTTTATAAAATTTTCTTTCTGAGCACTTCTTGGACCTTAAATTTGCAATTAAATCTTTTTGGGTGGTTTTCTCAGAACTGGTTGATCACACGAAAAAGCTTTTTCTGGTCAGGATTATTAGAATTTGATGATCTACCTAAGTTATTACTATGACTTTGAGCTACAAGGTCATCTAGGGGCCGAACAAACCCCCCTCAACAACAACACTTGGAGTATTACTTGACCTGTCTGCTATCGCCGCAGGTAAAAAAACTTGTTTGCATCTTCGAGGAGGAGAAACATCTAGAGGCTTTTAAAGCCCCATCGGCGAGCACCAAATATCGAATAACCTGCCCGCATTTAATTACTTTTTTCGAGGCCCGTATCCTTTTTTTATTTATGTCCAGAGGCGGGGTAAAATTATGCTGCATTTCTGGGCAAGGACTTTTTTTTAGTACGGTCTGTACCTGCACTCTTTTTACAGCTTGCTTCCTTTTCCCCGAAAAATCCAGCTCTTTTTCCCCCCTCCCTCCTCCCCTTGCGGAACTGTTTTCGGAAAACGGGCGCTTCAAGCGTGGGATTTTTGAAGCGGGAGGGTATGCACCCACATATTTCGCGAATGGCAAAAAAGAAAGTATTGCCCGACGCTGCATCCTCCTCCTCCATTTAGTCGAGTAATTGAGAGTTGGAGGCACTTCTTTTTTGCACACTTGGGTAGGGGGAATCGAGGAGGAGGAGGAGGAGGAGGAGGAGGAGGAAGGGGGCGGCGTCGGTGGCAATTAGCCAATTGATGGCTTCAAAAGGGAGAGGGAAAATGCAAGAAGATAAAGAGGAAGGAGGAAGAAGAACCAAAGTGAAATATATCAGCAGAGAATGCTTCTATCCGGACTTTGGAACAAAAATCTCGCCGCTATATCCCCTTCCGCCTGAAGCGAAAGATAAACAGCAAAAATTGTTTCTTCCCAGCCTTCTTCCGTTATCCCGCCTCCTCCTTTTCTTCTGACCCAAAATTGCGGTGGTATAATTCTCTTTTTTTGCAGATGAGAGAAAAAAAGCGTCTTCTGCCATTGTTTGGCGTTTTGGTTACGAAACTGAAGCGGGGGCGCCTCCCCCTTTCCTCCCCCTCTTCTTCCTCTTCCTCTTTCCCAGAATTCAATGGTGTCGGTATGTGGGCATGCCTTCCGTTTAGGGTTACGGTATCATACGTTACTCTTTCGTAAAGGGGCTTAAAGAGGGGGAAGAAGGACTCCAAAAGCGATCGCCCAAACTCCGCCGATATAACTCTTCTTCTTTCCCATATTCCCCCCCCCCCCGCCTCGCCTCCTCTTCGATGCAAATGTGCTAGCCCCGCTTTTTTGGGTCTGGGCTGTGACGCCGAAGCCGTCGGTCGCTTCCACCCAATATTATACGCATTATTAGCAAGAGCCCGCAAAAGACTTTTTTGCGGGAATTCGAGCGGTCTTGTACTGGCAAGTGTTCTTGCTCTATTTTGATAGATACGGTTGATTGATTTCGAGTGACTTTTCTTAGAGCTTAGGAGTTTTCATTCCTTTATAATTTGTTTATCTTGTTAGGACTTTGTCATAAAAAATATTTTTCTTTTGTTTGGGATGGCCGATGGTTGGGCCTTGTTTCCTGCTTTTGGAGGGAAAATAAGAAGGAGGAAGAGGATTTTTTTGGGCGGAAAAATGGGGGAAATGGTCGTCGGTTCCGCGATTATTGGCAGGGTCCGAGTTTTGGCATCTCGGGAAAACAAAAAAGTTCGAAGGAAACGAATAAGAAGTTGGAAGCCTGGGATATGGAAGAGGAGGGGGAGGAGGGGGAGGAGGAGGTTGGGATCTGTTTCATTTCCGTCTCCTCCTTCTCTTCCTACAATTTGAAAATTTCTGCATATCCACTGGCTTACTTCCTACATCCTATACAAAACCGGAAAAGGGGGAAAAATTCCGCTCTTCGAATTAGCGAAAAACAGTGCTTTTGTGCGAATGAGCAGAACCCCACCGCCCGAACCAGGAGGGGGGGGGGGGGCAATCCGTTACTTTTTTAAAGCAAGCAGGGTTAGAGTGATGCACATGAGGAGAATCACCGTCAGAAGACAAAACAGCCCTCTTCCGAAAAATGCAGCAGCAGCTTTGTGATATGTCAAGCCTGAGCTCGAAGTTTGACTCGACCGAAGCTCAAGTACAAAAGTTCTAGCTCGTTTGGATCTCTGAAAAACTCATTCTCTGTGCATCACTACTTTTGTCTTCTTGTCTCCCTTTTAAAGCTCCGTGAATAGAGGAGGAGGAGGAGGAGGAAGGGGGAAGAACATCCGATATGAGACCCCCGAAAAGAAAGAGGAAGAGAGGAGAAGGAAGATGAGGTATGTACTTACGTATGCCTACTTAATCCAATTTCCTCTGATGGGCAACTTCCCCAAAAAAGATACTACGGTACACAATGAGTAGGAACAGGGTGCCATCTTCAAGAGGCATCCTCCCTAGCTCCTCCTTGTTCGAAAATTGATTACGCCCGACCCGCCTACAATATAAGATCGTTTATCTATCTAGCGGACTTGATACTTCTGTTGTGGCCACCGAAGGATACATATGAACGAGGTTTGATTAACGGGAGCATATATAGTTCAAGTGTCAGAGGTGGGCATTTCTAGACGATGACGTTTTCGCAACAGTTGGACCAATTGATTGATGCTTCTCTCGGAAGGAAGGAATACCCATTGAAGGAACAAGAGAGGAACACTCGATAATTCGCCACAAAGTACGGTAGTAGCTTTTGTGACTGGTGAAAACGGCTGAAGAGAAGTTTTTTCACTGTTTAGTAGAGGATATGCAACATATCGTAAATGCGACTTGTCCAACGAGGCGAGAAGATCCTAAAAGTCGATGTCGGCGAGAAAAAGGAGACACAAGTCCTGTGACAAGT
>JAAUYB010093927.1_pt1 | contig 11698 bp, 11 predicted proteins | sample 7278071 | NCBI WGS metagenome assembly JAAUYB01 (sample SAMN14350121, study PRJNA611818) | marine sediment metagenome | isolation source: surface marine sediment (1.8m) | place: French Polynesia: Moorea | collected 2018-08 | reverse complement strand
TATAGTTTTGTCATTTTTGATTTGACCTACATTCCTTTGCGAGATTTTTGGTTACAAGGAAGGGTACAATTTTATATAAAAATTGGAAAATTTGAGCGAGAAATTCCTAAACCTCCGTTAACAGTAGTACCAACTTCTTTATCAAAATTGATTACCAGTTATGACATTATAAAAGGAATTGAACCCTATCGAGATACTGCTCAATATTTACAGCGAGTAAATGATCTTAATCAAGCAGTTGATCAGCTTGTTAGTCAACAAGCATTTGCCAATTCTAATACAGTTACTAATAGTAAATATCAAGAAGATATTGATAAAATATTAGCCGATCTTCGCCAAAGAAGTCGGGACATGATCGAAGAAAATCCTTTCCAAATTGCTAATAAAACAGGAACTCTAGAACGCATTAAAAATAAGATGCGAGAACATGTTTTTGACACAGAAGAAAGTTCTGCAAAAGAAGCATTTGCTAGTTTTTGGAGTGAGGATAATTTTCGGGAACATGGTTGGCGGCAGGAATTGAACTTTTTTGATGAACAAATTAGTCCTTTAATCGCTACCAATTATTTTCGTCCTGTAGGGGAAAATGGGGAACCTGTTAATAATTTTGGCTTAATTGATTTCCCTTTCTTTCTAATATTTTTGGTAGAATTTTTAGCCCGTACTTGGTTCATTAGTCGTAGTCATACAGGAGTCAGTTGGTTTGATGCTATGTTATGGCGTTGGTATGACGTTTTCCTTCTTATTCCCCTATTTCGTATCCTAAGAATTATTCCTTTAACCATTCGTTTAGATCAAGCAAAACTAATTGATTTCAAAGCTATTAAGAAACAAGCAAGCCAAGGATTTGTAGCTGGAATTGCTCAAGATATTACCGAAGTTGTTATTATTCAAGTAGTAAATCAAATTCAGGGAACCATTGAAGATGGAACTGTTCGTAACATTTTAGTAGAGCGTAATGCTAACCAATATATTGACCTTAATGATGTCAACGAAACCGCAGAATTAGTTAAACTTATGGCTAATTTAATCATTAATAAAGTAATTCCTGAAATTCGTCCCGAAGCCGAAGAATTTCTCAGATACAACCTAGAAAAAGCTTTAATTCAAACCCCTGCTTATCAAGGTTTAGAAAACGTTCCAGGGATAAAAACCGTTCAACATCAACTAACAGAAAGATTGGTTTCTCAATTGTATCAAGGCTTATCCGTCGGACTACAAGGACTATTAATTGAAGATCCCGAATTTGATCAACTTTTAGAAAAATTGGTAGAAAAATTTAGTAACTCTTTGGGAACTGAACTACAAGCAGAACATAGTATTGAACAAATAGAATCTTTATTAACCGATTTATTAGAAGAACTTAAAGTTAATTATGTTCAAAATATGTCCCAAGAAAATGTCGAGGACATTTTAGAACAGACTCGTAGCCTTCGTCAAGAAACACGAGTTAGCCAATAATTAATAACCTCAGAGTTAACTTTAATTGTGTCTGACGACTTATCTCCAATTCAACCCATAATAACCCAATAAACCCAAACCAAATCCTCCCAAACAAATCATGATTAATATAGACATAACTTGCCATTGTGGATAACTTTTTCTTTCTAGTTCTAATTTTGCCAAAATAGCAGCACAGAATAACAATAACAACCTAGAGAAATCAGCAACCCAGCGAAGCATTAATACCACAGTAAATGACCATAATAGAACCGCTATCATGGCTCTATTATCTGATTTAAAGCTACTTCCAAAGACAATGGTAATTATGGCAACAGGGGCGGCTAAACTAGCAGTAATCAACAAGATTACACCAACTGCTATCAGATGAAGGAGCAAAAAAATTGCCTCATCTTCTAAAAACCATCCCCAAGTTTGTCCCTGCTCCCCTAGCCAATGACTCCAACTCACAGCAGAACTACCTACATACCAGCCAAAGGAACTATAGGTAAGCATAACAATAGCCAAAGACAAGAAAGGAAACTTAATTAACTGTGCCATAGTTTCATCCTAACTTTCTACATCTGAGAACGGGGAAAAATTTAGTTTTTTTTTCAGATTATTTAATCATCAATCATCAACTAATTTTTAGCAAAAAAGGCACGATTGAGTCGTGCCTTTTCCCTTTAGTTTCAGAAATTGAACTTTAAGACATTTCCTGAATCATATAGTCAAAGTAGGGAGCAGTTTCTGCTGCATCCTCATTATTCAAGAGTCCCAAAGCCGCTTCTTTGAGACAGCGAATGGCCTCTACCATGCCAGGAACAGGAACATTGAGGGAGTTATACATTTCTTTAACTCCAATCAACCCAATTTTTTCAATAGGTTCTTTGTTTCCAGCTAAAACCCCATAGGTGACTAAACGCAAATACCAGCCATAATCTCGTAGACATTGATTATACTGTTTTTGACCATAGGCATTCCCCCCAGGGGAGCGGAAATCAGGTCGTTTTTGAAACAATTTTTTCTGAGCTTGATCCACGATTTTTTTCTCGTTTTCGGCGAGGGTTTCAGCGATGCGAACACGCTGTTCCCCAGTTCTCAGAAAGCTTTGGATACCCTTGAGTTCACCACTGCTAGGATATCGGAGTTCGTCGTCTGCTTTTAGAATAACTTGGCTAACTACGCTCATGATGATATCAACAAAAATCTCATATCATACTGTAGTTTATCTTGAAAGGGAGGACAAACGCACAGGGATCTCATATTTTGATACTCCCTAGGCTAAAGACTGGACAAAGAGAGAATAACCCTATCTATGTTTAACCAAAAAAGGAGAACGAACCCACAAACTATTATCATTACCCAAATAAGTCGCACGAGGTTGAATATTTTGCGCCCCCTTTAGCATTAAAGTAGCACGACGTAAACGATCTAATAAACAAGTTGAAAACTGCTCATCTAAAGCATATTTAAGAGCATCTTTCGGTTGATTTAATGATAATTTTTGATAAGTCTCTGAGGTAAATACTCGTCTTTCATAACCATAAAGACGATGGAAAGTTTGTAAATACTTTTCTCTAAAATCTTTTTGATGTTCGGGATGCTGAAGTTGATAAATATTAGCAGCGATCATCGGTTTATTTGTCCAACCAGCAAATAATTGATCGCCATTTTCTCCATTAAAAATAACCTGGGTTTCTTGACTAGCAGTTTTATATAATAAATCTAAAGGAATATTGAGATAGTTAGCGACATATTCTGCATAATAAAATTCAGATAAATTATCTTTTTCAAATTCTAATGTATAAGCGCGAACTTTGACCCCTAACTTGACTAATAAAGCAGCAATAATTGATGAATCAAGTCCTCCAGATAAACAGATACCAACAGTTTCATCTGTCATTGCTTCTAATTGATTTTCTACAGATTGTTTAAGTAATGTTTGTAGTTGAGTAATAGCATCTTTTTCGTGATTAACTATTTTAGGAAAAGATTGCCATTGATGAGTAATATTTTTATTGTGATTAACTTGATTATTCAACCAAGAAAATATAATTTCTTCTCCTGCATTAATAGAGAAAATTCCCTCAATAGGGGTTAAAGGAGTTGGCACATAGGAAAAACAAGTATAATTATAGAATGCGGTTAAATTAACAGTTCGAGAAGACAGCAAGGGTAAAAGTAATTGACAATGGGAAGTAAACCAAATTACCTGATTAATTTCTGTCCAATAAATAGGAACCCTACCCAAACTATCCCGTCCTAAAATTAAGTGATTACCATCTAATTTTATCCAGGCATCCGAGGTATTTTTAATACCAGAAGCAGCAAAAGAAATTATCTTAAACTTATGGGCTTCTGTTGAGATAAAAGTTTCGCCAAAATAAGCTATTTTAAAAGAAATAGAGCGAGATTTTTCTAACTCATTAGGTTGATTTTCATGAGCAGATTGAAACTGATAATTATGACTTTCATGAGCAGAAATAAGATTAAAAAGTTCTTGAGTTTTTGGACATTGATTTAAAGCCCAATAGCCGAACCATTGATAAAATTTACTCACCGTAGTCTTGTTAAATAATCTTGACTATTCTACTTGAAAATTACTGCGACTTAATAGGCGATCGCCTAGATACATTTCCACCTTCCAAGTACCAGGAAAAGCGGCATTTCCGATGGCATGACGACAATAAGTTGTCCAGACTTCTTTATCAATTTTACGGGTTTGATATACATTTTTATGTGCCATATTTCCTTGAGGATCAAACCACTGACAATTTAAGGATAAACGTCGACCAAGGGGGGGATTTTCTAACGTCACGCGATAAAAAATTTCCGAACCATTTTGACGGGTAATGACCTTAAGATTATCCCCCTTATCCTCAGAAAAAGTAAGACGACTTTGGTAAATTGTAATAGTCTGTAAACGTTTTTGATAATCTTGCCTCAGAAGAATTATCCCCGTCATGGTAACAGATAAGACAAAAATAATAGCGAGTGCTATCTGCCAATTACGTCTTTTTTTCTTCTCTTCGGAGATAAAGTTTTCCATGGTCAATTTAGGTAGTAATTACTCTGTCGTATAATTGTCTTTAACTTCTTGCCAGAAGATCACACATTACCCGACTTTTTTTCTTTCGCTAAAACAAAAACACTCCCTTCATTGCCTCTGCCAATGCGAAGATCCTCATCTAAATAAGTAATTTCTAACCATCCCTGTTGTTCCCGACTTTCAATACTAAAATCTAAGGGGAAAAACTTTTTCCCGGCTTCAATATCTTTAATTAATTGATGAGGTGATTTGTATCCTAAAAAGCGTTGTAATCCCAGAATATAACGTTCAAACTTCACCTGTACCCTTCGTTCCGATGTGGCTTCAAATGTTGCTGCTACACTGACAATTCCTTCTAAAAAAGGAACTCCAATAAGTTCGGCAATATTATAAAGTTTGGCTTCTTCTAGGCGAATATATTGATAGATTTGACCTAATTGTAAAACAGGAAACCGATCTAAACCTAAAATTCCTTTGCTAGTTGTATATAATAATCGCCAGTTTCCGTCTAATAATTCGGGGGTTTTTATAGGCGCAGGGTTCGGATTATGATCTTCTAGCTGTTCAACGGCAGAAAGTACCCGTACTCGATCCATTTCTGTTGCTAGTAATCCTCGATTCTTTCCTGCAATTGTTTCTAGTAATTTTGCCTTTTCATTCATTATCTAATAATTCCTTAAAGGTCATGATAACAGTTGAATAATGGATAATCAAGAAACAAGTATCCATTATTTATTATCCCCTATTTGTGGTTGGGGACATCAAATAATACCTGAGTCATATATTTATTAGCCCAGGTTTCACCAAAAGCTTTCTCTAAAACACGACGGGTTTTATCGTTTTGTTGTTGCTTATGACAATAATATTCTTGTCCCTGTAAATTTAACTCCCGTTGTTGTAGGGAAACGGCTTGAGACTGATTTGCTTGTTGACAATGTACCTGTAAAAAGTCCCCAACTCGTTTGAGAAATTGACTTTCTTCTTCTTGATTATGGGGACGAATAAATAAACAATATTCTGAGAAAATATCGCCCCATTCTGGTAAATCACGCTGATCAGAAAATTGGGCTGGTTCTAATTGTGATAAGGCTTGATTATAGCTATCAGAAAGCCTTAATTGAGGATTAGCAGGAGATAAGTCTACAATAGCTGCACTGACTCCATTTTTCCCGGCTACAATATCACATCCAAACATGGGAAGGGAATAGTCAGGATTGGGAAACATTACACAATGGAGAATATCTAATCCTTGCCCAACTTTAGCTAATTCTAGGTGCATTTTACGAAATTGGGGGGATTGATAGCAACGATTTTCAATAACCAGTTTTTCCCCTTCTAGTTTTCCTTCTACATATCCTAATCCATCGGGCAACTCATAGGGACTTAAGTTAAGATATTCTTGCCAATGGGCAATAATAACATCAGCTAACTGATGAATCAAAGGGTTGAGGGGTAAAGTAGTGGACGCAGTTTCTACAATAGTCATCTTTCTTCCTGCCTGGAGACGCTTGATTTACTTGTACTGAGCGCAGCTGAAGTATCGGTGGGAGGAAAGGCAGGGCAGTTTTTGTGCCTTTCCACAATTGGTTGGTTTTGCAGGTTTTTTGGTTGGAAACCTGCAAAACCAACTGCCATTTCTGGGGTAATGTTAGCTTCGACAATGTTACTTGAGCTTGTTAGATCAGTGGCACTGGCTTAACCCTCTAAACCTGTTTAAGCACTGATGATAGAGCAGGGAACTAGCGTTCGACTGAGCGCGGTTCGGCTGAGCACTCACCGTCGAAGCCTCACGCCGAAGTCTACCCATTCCGGGGTGTCGTGACTCAAATAACGTAGTACGCGAGGTACTTAGTCTGGTCAACTAGGGCTGTTTTTCAAGCTCCCGATTTATCGGTGGGTTGTTGACGTTTAAGTAACAATCAGCGTTACACAGACGCAACAAAAGACAGTATTTTTAGGATATACTGAGACTGTACCCCAATTGCGAAATGCAGACATAACTTAACCTTTGGAGACAATATGTTTGGATTAGGATGGCCTGAAGTCGGTATTATTCTTGTTATTGCTTTTGGGTAAAACTTTACGGGGCTTTAAGGAAGAAGTTAATAACCCAAAGGATGATGATTCTGATAATAAATATAATCTATTTCAAATAAATTAATAAATTTAGCCCTGGAATGGTTCGAGAAAGCGTCCATAATAATAACACGATATATAGTAAACCTAATATCCATTGATACCAGACTAAAGCAGAGATTAAACCAGGAAGATGTTGATCTCTGAGTCGAATATCATTAAATCCTAATTTCATGAAATTGTTTAAACTAAAATCATAATAATTTAGCCAATTCCAACGTCTTTCCCAAACTAAAGGTGTATAGCGATCGCGGAAAAAGTGAAATTCAGGAATGACGGGTAAACGAACAATTAATAATTGTAATTGTCTCATTGCCCCATCTAAAAGAAAATAAGAACTTTCTATTAAATCATGATATCTTCCTCTTTCATAAATAAAACTAACTAAAGATAAAGGAATTGGGAGCAAAATAAAACTTAAACAAACCAAAGTAATTAAAGGATATTCAGCAGAGTTAAAGATTTCTATGGTTCCTATTCCTAATAATGATAACCCGCTAGTAAACATACAAATACTGTCATAACGACTCGGAAGAATAGGTGTAGGAAATCTTCTCCGCCAACGATCTACTAACCAAAATAATAGTCCAAAATAACCAATAGAAATTAATCCAATACCCAACATTAAACTAAAATTTGTTCCGTATTTACTCAACAATAATAGAAGATTTAAAAACAACCAATAACCGACTCTTTCAATAAATTTTAATCTCCAAAACTCCTGATAAGGGGTTCTAATAATTTGTTCTAATAACTGTTGTTGTCTCAGAGTTTGCGTTTTATATTCTATTTCATTCGCATCAGAAATTTGTTCTAAGTTGCGGAAATTTTGGATAAAATTGCGTAAAACAGTTTCATTTCCTTCCAGATTATTTAGGTACATGAATCGACCTAGTTTACCTGTATTACCTAGAACTTTTGCTCCATCTGAATCAAAAGTAAATCCTGCAATATTAATTGCTTTACCTTTGAGAAATTCAGCATTACTCAAATCCATAATTCCTAATAACTTAACATCTTTTAAGTTCAGTAAATCTCGAAAGTAAACATAGCGAAATGCAATACTTTTCTCAAAAGTTGAATTTAGAAAAGTTACTAATTTTGAGAAGATACTATTAGAAAAAAGAATGCGATCACGGCAATTAATCTCTATAAATTTAACTATACTTAACCAGGATGTGTGACTAAAGTTGGCAACTTTATTAAAAGTTGCTTGACTAAAATCTACCTCTTGCTGAAACCGACTATAATTAAAGACAGATTCTCCTAAAAATTCAACTTTGTCAAAAGTAACCTTATCTTGAAACTGAGTTCGATAAAAATTAGCATTATCACCAAAAACTGATTCAGTGAAATCTACCTTTCGGCCAAAATCAATGTAACTAAAATCAACTGCTTGAGTAAAATTACTTTTTTTGGCTTCAACTTTTTGTAAAAATAAAGTATCTTTAAAATAAACTTTTCCAGTCAGTAATGTTTCATTTAATTTTAATGAACCACGGAATAAAATTACTGAACTCATATTGGCCACTGGTTTCGTAGAAAATTGTTGATATGATTCTATAATTTTCTGTTCAGTTATAGTTAAATTTTGGGGTAAAGCTTCTGGAGAAAGCACTGTGGATAAACCAAGACGACTACTAATAAAATCTCCTTGAATCAAAGAATGGCTAAAATCTAACCCAATGGCCTGATCAGAATGGTTTAAGCGATTTTGTATTTGACGATAGAATTGTTCTTTAAATTCACTATTTTCTGAGGTTAAATCAACGATAAAATAAGTTAAGTCAATGTTTAAAAGACCATCTTGTAAATGAGGATAGTTAATGCGTTCTTTGAGTAAATCGAGGTTTAAAGGAACCCTTTCCACATCAGCTAAAGCAGGATAAGGGGATAAAATAAGACAAACTTCTAAAACTAATAATAGACAAAAAAGAACAATAAATCTTTTATAATTAATCACCTAACTTAAAACTTTTTTAATCGCTGACTCCAATTCTTTTTGACTTAAATCTGTCACAATAAATACCTCTTGAACCGTTTTTCCCTGTCTGGCGATCGCTTTATATCCCCCACGAATAGAAACTGAGATCCGTAATTTTAACTGGGGACAATGGCCTTTTGAACGACTAATAACCCCTGGAGTAACAGTCCGAATACCCCTACAATTGATCAATTTCTCTAAAATAGGAATTAACCCATCAAGGTGAGTCGAATGATTCCAGACTAGCCTTCCTTTGTCCCCTTGGGTCATAATTTATGCTTCCTCTAATGGAGCCATGGTTAATCCTTCACGGCGGAGTTGTTGATGATATAATTCTGCTTGTTCTTGAGGACCAATCCAAACAATGGCCAAGCCTTCAAAATGGACCTGTTCAGTGAGTTCCCAAGCGCGATCGCCAGTCATGGAGGGAATATACTTGAGCAAACAGTTTGCAACGTGTTCAAAGGTATTGAAATCATCATTGAGAACAATTACCTTATAGTTGGGATAAGACTTGCGATCAATGACCGTTGAGCCTTTCGGGGCAGTTGATGTTGAAGTGGCCATCCCTTTAATTGTTATGGACAGTCTCTTACTCATGAATGTTAATAGCTAGAAAATCTTTGAAGTATTATCAGCATAGTCCGCCTAATTATCTTAACAATTTTTGGACAGAAAAAACAATCAACAAAAAAGCGATCGCCATTTTGTAGTTAAGCGATCGCCTTTATTCGTATCAACACCCATTAAATAGAGATTTCGCTAAACTCACGGGTCATGTGATCAAAAGGCTCATCAATAAATGATGTATCCTCAATACCTGCATCAGCAGCCATAGCTTTCACCTTATCTTTCATGATTGAAATACCCTGAACTGTTGGTCCAATGGGAACCCCTAAAGAGTTATAGGTTTCCCGTAACCCTTGTAAGACTCTTTCATCTAGAACAGTGGCATCTCCTGCTACTAAAGAATAGCTAGCATAACGGAGATAGTAGTCCATATCCCGCAGACAAGCAGAATAACGACGGGTGGTGTAGGCGTTACCTCCTGGACGAATCAATTCTGGGACCTCTTCAAATAGCTGAATGCCAGATTCTTTAACGATCTCAGGGGAATTTGCATTAATGAGGGAAGCAACAGTGAGACGGTCTGTTCCCGACTCAAAATAAGATTTGAGGCTGGCCATAGCATCCCGATCTAGATAACGGCCGGTCAGATCATAGTTTTTAATTAACGTGGTAACGGCATCTCGCATTAAAGTTTTCTCCCAACAACAATTTTTTATGGCTTACGAGGAAGCCTGATTTTTCCCAATGATCAGGGATTTATTTGATCATAAACCCCTAGATACCCCAAGTCTAGGGGTGTTACAATAGAATCTTAAACAAAATTATAGATTTGACTGATTTTCCTGTAGTGTATTTCTTATCACACTACTCTAGATAAGATAGAATCTCGATGCTTGAGCAAAATTTTTTACAGTACATTCACTTTACCGCTTCTGAGTCCCTCTGTTTACCTGTTAAAGATGCACCTATACCCATTCATCATTATCTCAGACAACCGCAACGGTTAGTTAAGGCGATCGCCGACCCCCAACTGATGGAATCGTTATCAGACCATCAGTTTCGTTTGAAAATGCGTCCCTTGAATTTCATGAATATTTATCATTTTCAGCCCACCGTTGTTTTAGGGGTTTTGTCTGATAGTAAAGGAACGGTTTTTTTACGGTCTGAAGATTGCGAAATTCGGGGTATTGACTATATTAATGATCGTTTTTCCTTAACTTTAAAAGGCAAATTAGTTCCCCAAGAAAAACAGGGTAAAACTTATTTACAAGGGCAAGCAAACTTAAGGGTTAAAGTCGATTTACCTCCCCCATTATTGTTAACCCCAAAACCTTTATTGCAAGTCACCGGAAATAGTCTTTTAAGAGGAGTTCTTAGTCGTATTAAACAACGCTTACTCAACCAATTATTGAAAGATTATCATTACTGGGCTGATTCTCAATCAGAACAAAAACAGCGTCAAAGCTTACCTGTTTTTGGAAATTCTCTTTTGTCTAACTTAGAAAACTAAGCATTAAACCCAAAAGGCAAAAGCAGCTAAACCCATAAATAAACAAGGGACTAACCATCTTAAAACTTCATCCAAAGACAAGGCTAAGGTACGATATCCACCCGCTACTAAATTGATGCTGGTAACAGACTCGACTAAGGCTAAAAATACTAAGAACATTGCCCCAACAATGACTTTATCTTCTGCGGTTAAATAGTTCATTCGGGGTAGTTCTTGTCGCAGGATAAATTGATAGGTTATGAGGCTAACCATAGTAGCGGTTGCTAAAGTGATTTGGGGAATAATTTGTGTGGGTTCTAACCAAAAAACTAAGTCTGACATCAAGACAATTAATGCTACGGGTAATAGAACTCGCCAAGCATAAAAGCTAGAATGTCTTTTGACTTTTATTTGATAATCAAAGCGGGCATAATTTTGCTGTTCTGGTTGTAAATAATGGGCATGACTATGGGTACTAATATCTTTAATAGACCAATTAACTAAAGAGATTTCATTACTAATTCCGTTGAGTTCATCTGCTTCTATAAAATGTATTTCTTCAGGAGAATAACTAAAGGATATTAATTCAATTTTAATGGTTTGCTCATCAAAAGGGAACCTTTTTAGGTCTAGTTTGGTCGCTAATTCTCCATAAAATCGCTGGCGATAAGTAACAATTCCATTAGAGTTTATATGGACAATTTCATCTAATTCTTTGTTTAAGTGACGTTGATTAATAATATGAATATTGGGATGCCAAACTTCATCAAGTTTACGTTGATAAGTTGCAAAAGATTGATTGGACAACAGTGTATCTAAACGAGAATCACGCCATTGTAATCCTAAATAAAAATCGATATATACTGTTTGTTCAACTTCATTTATTTTAGCTAAGTCTAAGGTATAGATTCCGACTAAAATTTGCGTTGTTTCTGTGTTTTTATCTGGTCGAGGAATAGCTTCATCATGGGGAATAAACCAATGTTTCTTACTATGCTGGGTAACAGCTATCTCTATTTTTGCAGGG
>JAAUYB010179417.1_pt1 | contig 11703 bp, 14 predicted proteins | sample 7278071 | NCBI WGS metagenome assembly JAAUYB01 (sample SAMN14350121, study PRJNA611818) | marine sediment metagenome | isolation source: surface marine sediment (1.8m) | place: French Polynesia: Moorea | collected 2018-08 | reverse complement strand
TCTCCTCATCTCTCTCCCCTCCAAACAAAGCCAGGACACAAAGAAAAGTCAAAGAAAAAAATCTCTGGGAAGAACAACTCTCTCTCACACACACACAATGATATACTTTTTTTGCTCCAGACTCCTGGCTAGCATGGAATTTGCCAAATATGTTGTTCTGGGTCTTTTTGAAAGTAGAAAAGTTTTCTTTTTTTTCTTATTGGAAATTCCCAAAAAACACGAATCCCGTACCTGTCTGCTATATCAGACTCTACAGCGCGGCTACCTGTTGGAAAGAGCTAACAAGAACTTTTTTGCAAAAAAATGCAAAAAAACTACTAAGTTAAGAAATTAGGAAACAGTTCTTTCCTCCTGCATTTAATTTCGAGAAAAGCAACAACAAGAACAATTTAAACATAAACCTGTCTTTGACTTGCTTCTTTTGCGGCAAAAAGACCCACGCCAAAAAAAGTTCTCCCCGTTCCCCTCAAGTCAGAACGAAGGGGGGGATGGGGAGAGAGAGGAGGAAACTTTTTTGATACATCTGGACTTTTTCTGACAAGAAAGGGCTCCCCTCCCGACCGCCGCCAAACCAGACAAAACAGTCCAACAACATTGCCTTTTTTATCATTCTGTCTCATGTGAGTAGTGTCCCTTGTTTTTCATTTGATTGCGCAAAAAAAACAAAAAATAAAATTACTAAAAAATCTGGTTGGGTATCAGTCAGAGAGGGATTCCGTCTTCTTTCTCTCCTACTGTAGCGATAAAAATACATTGGGAGAGGGGGAAATAGAGGGGGGAAAGAGGAAAGAAAGGTAAAGCAGAAAATATTTCGTATTTCCTCAGAACGTATGCAGTGAGCCCGAACCATAGCCAAAACCTTGAAAAACAAGAAAGGGACCCTTTCACTGACCAGGGGCGTTTACATCGGGGTTTGACATGACTAGTTTTTATTTAATCTCCTACACATCCCCTTACATACCCTACACACCTTTTTGGAAAAGTTTTTCATTTTCACGCCCTTTGTGAGTATACATTAGGAGGAAAGCAAAATGAAAGTGGTTACCCCAACAATAACAACAACAACAACAACAGCAGCAGCAGCAGCAGCAGCAGCAACAACAACAACAACAACAACAACAACTTCCGTGCCTTGACCCTTCGGCTTTGCCGCGCGAGATTTACGGCAACATCAATTTTAAATGCTTTTTTCCCCGTCAATATTTCAGGTATCTCCCCAGAACCTTGGCGAGCGCTCACTCCGCCTGGTCGTATTCAACATTGACGTCAACAGGAAGCACAGGCCCATCGGACAGGTAATAATAATTCGAGGAAATTTTCGAACAAACAAAACAATTTCCCAAAAAGTTTTGAAGGAAAATATGAACAAATCGAGAATGTTGTATTAAAAAATTCCCAAACAGTTTTGAAGGAAGATATGAACGAATCGAGAATTTTGTATAAAAAAGTTCCAAACAGTTTTAAAGGAAAATATGAACAAATCGGGAATTTTGTAATAAAAAAATTCCCAAACAGTTTTGAAGGAAAATAAAAATAAATCGAAAATGTTATCTTTCAGGCCGTTTTGGACCTCTCCGAGGTGGACCTCATCACGCAAGGGAAAATGGTACTTACGCGACACTTAATTTGACACGTAAATTAAACTAAATTCAAAATTTCGAATACCTTCAGAACCTGACCGCCGACCTGGAGAAGTACGTCAAGCTGGGGGAGGCTGACAAGCTGGCCGAGGTCCTGTTGTCAGTCTGCTACAACTCGGACATCTCCAGGTGAGGGCATGCAGGTCTTGGGTTGCCATATATAGTTCTTGTTGATGCTATTGCTGATTTATGGGGATTCGTTGTAGCTTTTTTGTTGTTTCCTGTTAGTTCGGAACTTTTGAAATATTTCCAGGTGATGCAGGTCTTGGGTTGCTTTTGTTGTTCTTGGTCCTGTTTATGCTCTATTTTTTTAAAGGTATTTTGAAAATGATTTTTTAAATCTAGGAAATATAGGAATTCGACAGGATTATGATTTTTCTAAAAAATAATGTCGTCATTCCAGACTCACAGTCAACGTTGTGGAGTGCAAAAACCTCAGGGTAAACAAAAACAAGACAAAAAATCTCCCAAAAGTATAAAATTATCCGGGTTTTTTAATTTTGAATTCCAGACTGAATCCGGGAACCCCCCCGACTCCTACGTGAAGCTCCAGCTGATGCACCAAGCAAAGGTGGGAAAATAAAATTTCAAAAATAAAATTTAAATTATTTAATTTTACGGCAATCCGCAGGAGGTGAAGCGCAAGAAGACGTCGGTGGCCAAGCGCGAGGACAACCCTCAGTACAAGGAGTCTTTCAACTTCAGGGTGGAGCCCGACGAGATCGAGAAGACGGGGCTAAAGGTATGTTTTCGGGGAGAAAAAAATATTTTTTTTTCTTTTTGTGGCAAAAACTATGTTTGTTTTCCGACAGGTGACCTGCATGCAGCACCAGCCCATCATGGAGAGAGGTGAAACACAAAAAATAATCTTGACTTTTTTTAACATGTAAACAGGGAAAAAAATGACATTTTCCTTTATTTGTAAAAAAAATCACAATTAACAAGCTTCAAAAATATACTGCATATTGTACGTGTAGACAGTGGACATTGCAGCTGGTGTCCAAAAAATACGTTTTTACATACAAATACTAAAAGAAAAAAATATTTTTTTTCTACGCAGACAAACCCCTGGGCAGCTCCACCCTGGGCGGGTTCATGTTCGCCCGCGGCTCAGGCCACGAGCACTGGGAGGACGTAAAGAAGAACGAGAAGATACACATACAAAAGTGGCACCAGGTTTGGCACATAATATTTTTGTGGATATAAATTTAAATATGACGCGAGGCGATGGCGTAAAGCTTAACGCACCCGCTTCACAAGCGGGAGGGCCGGGGTTCGATCCCCGCTCAGGGCAAAACTAGGTTTGGAGCCCATCCATTCCCTTACCCCGCCTGCAGGTCGCAATGAAGCGTCAAGGGTCCCCCGCCCTGAAAAGGGGCCATGGGGGATGGTGCAAGCAGCAAGCTCTACACCCGGGAAGTCCACCAAATAAAAATGATTAAATAATGTTTCGCCTTTTTTTCCCAGCTCGCCAACACTTCGAATTCGAGCGTCGACGACTCGAAATCTTCCAGCGGGGGCGGAGGGAAGAAGAAAGGGGGGAGGTACGTGAAAAAAAGTCAAAATAACTAATATTTTCATTTAAAAAATATATTTATTCGTTTTCTCAGGCGAAAGGGATCCGCCTGATGGACACGAAAGTACACAAAAAAAATATTCATCTTCAGTGCCAAAAATATGCAAGAAGAAGAGGGGAAAAAATGAATACCAAAGAAGAAGATGAAGAGATTTTTCTTTCTTTTTTGTCTTTGAGAGGGGGGGGAAACTTTTTTGTGACACTGAGTGATGCCGCGAGAAAATATTTCGGAAATTTTCAGTTCTTTCCAAAACTGAAGAAGAAAAAAAAGCATGAGGAAAAAGAGTTTTGTTTTTTATCTGCCAAAAGGCAATAAGAAAGGCAGTTTTGTTTCTGAGTTGAAAACAAGAACAGACCTTTTAAAAAAATCCCCAAAAATTTGTGGCCGTCTTAAAAGAAGAAATGACTTCTCAACAAACTTTACCATTCCAAGACCTGGAAGCTTTGGGAAGCTACTACAAAATGATGTGCAAGTAGACTAGAAGACTTAAATATTATTACTTTTTCCGACTAGTGAGAATTATTATTACCAGACAGAGATATACAGTAAAAGTTTACCTTCATCAACCGTTTTTCCCAGACAAAGTATTGAAAGAAGAAGGAAAAAATACAACACATTCTATATGAGAAAAGATGCTGTGAAAGGAACAGAGGGAAATGGAATATCAATAAAACATAATCAAGTATATTTTTCTTTCTGTCGATTTTTCATGCGAAGAAGTGTTCCAAATTCTGAAAAAAATGGATTAGACTGTCAAAGGATTTTTTGAAAAAAAAATTATTTGTTTACCTTAAAGGTGAACCCAAAGCTTCGCAGGGACCTGTTGGGCCTGGCCAGCGCCTGAGAAATTATTTTATGGCAAATAAAATTTTGTCGAACGACGACACAGCAGCAGCTCAACCAACAACAACAACACGATGACCAATATGTATGCTGCCGCCTCTACAACGAAAAACGGCAACAGTAGCAGCAGCTACAGCAACAGCAACAACAATAGCAACAGCAGCAGCAGCAACAACAACAGCAAAAGCAAAAGCAAAAGCAAAAGCAAAAGCAAAAGCAAAAGCAAAAGCAAAAGCAAAAGCAAAAGCAAAAACAAAAACAAAAACAAAAACAAAAACAAAAACAACAGCAGCAACAACACCAATCAACCAAAAGCAAAAACATGGCTTTACCAAAAACACAATGTTTTGAGACAGCATTTACCTTGTACTTGTACTTTCTGACGTGGCCATCCTTTCCCATTTTCCTCCTCTTGCCCTTCCCCTCGCACGGGTTCGGGATTGGCTCGCACTCGCGCCGGGGGACGCTGCGGCAACTGGGGAAAAAGAGAAAATTGTACATTTTTTGTTAAAAAATATGGTATAATAGTTACGTGGTTGAGACCCTCCGCCCGGGCAGCTTCTGGCAGGCCCTCCTAGGGACCTGTGGGCAATTTAGAAAATGCGTCAGTAAGATCCTTTGGTTTCATTAAATACAATTCCAGTAATCAGAAACGGCTCTGAAATTGGAAGTAAGTAATTAAATTGTTAAATTTTTTGCGTTCGTTTAAGTTTAAATTGCTTTTTTTGGAGGGAGGGAGGTGGCTTTGGTTGCATGAAAAACAATTTCTGTTTTGACTTTGATTGTATAAAAAAGGATTTTCACCTGTCTGCAGGCGGGCTTCCCCAGCGGTATGAGATTGATGGGGAACAACCCGGCTGAGTGCAGGTTGTGAACGGGGGAGGGGGATCTCTTGTGGCGGCGGTGGTGGTGAAGGTGGAGGGGGAGGAGGGGGAGGCGATGCTCCGGGCCCTTGTCATCGCAGACGACGTCGAACAGGATCTGGATTTGAATTAAGTAACGGCGGAGAGGGGCGTTAAATCATTTCCATCCCTGTTGGAGCTACCCTACGACATTCCATGTGAATCACACCACGCGCTAGACAAGGAGTCCTTGAGCCCGCGCTCAGGAAAATACAATTCGCTCTGTTACTGCATCTCGGCCTGCACACATTGAAACGGAAACCTACCTAGATTCAGGCGCAAAAAATGGCTCAGTAAGAACTAGGGAGTCCAATGATTAATCTTAATCACGATTAATCGTCATCAACTTTTTCATATGATTAATTTTTAATCGCCATAGCTGAAGCAATTAATCTTTTAAGTTAAATTTCCCTGATTTTGTGCAAAAATATCTTGAAAAACAAGATTTTTGAAAAAAAAGTCTGACAAATAGCAGTAGTTTTCTATAAATTACTTATTTTGTGTCCTTAAGTATGCTCTTTGAACCTAGGTACGATTAATCGATTAATCGTCACTGAAAGTAATTTTTGGAGATTAATTGTTGCCGAAAGTCGAACGATTAACATGGACTCCCTAGTAAGAACGATTCAAGGCGAGAGATTACAATTAGTAAATATTTTATGGAAAGATACTTGTTGAAAGGGCGAAAGTTTAGGGAATATACACCTGGTATTTCAGTTAATTTCCTACAAATACACGTATACCAACGTCTCTCAATACGACAGACATGATAAAATGATGAACCGATATATGCCACTCTTTGGGAGAACATTCGTTTTCTTCCATCCAACAATTTTGGCAAAAAATAAAACATTACATCCAGAGCCATACCTGGCATGTCTCCTCGTACTTCTCCCCGCCGTTTCCGTTCTGGATGGGGTCGCATTCTGTTGTCTGCCTCACCCGACATCGTTCCCTGGGGCCGCGCCTTTAATTGAGAGAAACAAGATTGAAATTGTGGCCAGAGTCGCTCGCAATAATTTAAACGTTTGGTTGGGACATGAAATTGCTTGCAAATGGATTTGTCTGAAATTTAGCCGAATGGTCAACTATTTGCTGGTGGTCCAAGACCTCTGGGAAAGAAAAGAAGCCAGGAGCAGTGTTAAAGTCACCAAGGCATCGTATGGATGAGAACAGTTTCATCTTCCAGCTAACAGGTGCTAAAGTCTTAAGGATGAGTAAAGCCTACAGTCATGCTGTCAGTCATGGAGATAGTTTGATGTGCAATGAATTGTACTATTAAACGTTCTTTCTCAAATGAACCTGTAACAAAACCAAAACCAACCAATCAAAACGTTTCTCACCATGGACAGGATATTGCTGAGGCGGCGGAGGCGGCAAAGAAGCAAAGAATGAATATTCGGAAGAGGATGGTTGTTTGAAGTCGGTGCATTGCTTTTGTTCTTGTTGCTGCTGTTGGGGCTTGGAGTACAGTGGAAGGGTTGATCTTGCTGTTGTTTCACTGTTGCAACTGTACCAATTTTATTTTTTTTGTTTGTCTTTTTTTGGGAAGAATACGGTTTTCGACAATTAAAACCGCCGCGCTTCTGCTCCTCTCGCCTTAATTCGCGACTGGGGAAATTCGCGGAATCTGCGTCGGAGGGAGCGCTGTCTTTTTATCTGCGGCGAAGCCGTCAGATCAGAGAGAGGAAAGTGTTCTTGTTGTTGTTGTTGTTGTTGTTGTTGGAGTGCACCATTTTCAATCCCCCAAGTACAGTTTTAGAGGTGTGAAAAGTGCAAACATTTTTTTAAAAAAATGGGTGTGAAAAAGACAATCTTTTTGGAAAAAAGGGGTGAGGAGGAAAATGAAAAAAAAATAAAAAGCAAGCCTCACCATAACTGTGTCAAGGAATTATATCTAAAACTAACACAAACGCCGCAGATCAGTGAAAGGATCCCTTTCTTGTTTGCCGCAAACTAGACTCAGGTGGAAAAGAGAGAAAGAAAAGGGTGTTGTCGTTGGTTGGGCGGTTTCGCGGTCTGGCATTAAGGAAGAGCACACTTGGGCAAACCGTCATTTTCTCTTAAATTACTGTATGACAAACAAAATACTTACATACTTACATACATTTACATGCAAATTGCTTTTTGTACTACATTTGCTTCTTGGTATGTAGTTTTGCATTCGCCGTAAATGTTTGCAAAAGGTGCTCGCCCATGTATGAGAGTACTCTGCGCTCTGGAACGAATTTCATAAAGATAATTGTAATTGCAATGTTGTAAAATTCCTTCACCCTGCTGAAAATAAATCACAACGTTGTGATTTTTTCCCATTGTAATTACAACGTATTTATTAATAATAATAATAACGTATTACAACGTAATTACAACAGGATATGTCTGTTTTTGTGAAATTTTGAATTTCCTTTTCCTTTCCTTTTCCTTTTTAAAGAAAATTCAAAATTTCACTACAAAAAAGACATTTCCCGTGCAACATTGTATTTTTTACAACGGGGTAAATGAATTTTGCAATGTTGCAATTACAACAATCTTTATGAAATTCGTTCCTAATGGCCGTACTGTGTCCACACTCTCGACAGAACATTTAATGTTCTCCTCTCACTATCTAATGTAGTTGGCCGAGTTAGCTATTTGTGTCATCTTGGCATTTCGAAATAGGCTTGATTCTGACAGAAACGTGTTTATAAATAATGGGGTAGTTTAGTTATGGGTTCGGGGTGAGGGGAAAATATTTTTTATCTAAAAAAAAGTCTCGGGAAAGGGTTTCAGTTGCAAAACTCTGAGGTCTAAAAATTGTCCAAGTTGTTTATCGGGGTTGTTTTTCATTCCTCGTACTTACGCTAAAATACTACGCAAAAAAAGACACTAAAACACTCGGAAATTGTCCCGATTTTCCCCTTTTAATTAGTTCTTCCCCTCCAACGAGGGTTGGCATTTTGTCCAGCTAAAAGGTGGAAGATAGGAGAAGAAGAAGATGCCTCTCGAGAGGAAAAGCGATGATTCGGTTAGATTTTTTTGCTGGACTTTTCTGATGACGTGATTTTCCCTTTTTGCCTGCGGCGAAGCCCAGACCATGGAACTGTCAAAGTTGTTGTTGTTGTTGTTGTTGTGACAATTTTCAATTGTGATTTTTTTTAAGATAGAGCAAATTTTATAAAATAACATTTGTAGATAATAATGTTGCTACCAAATTGTGTAGATTTTGGTGCCACTATGACCAGTAATTTAGCCTAAAATGGTCAAAAACGATTGTGACATTTTAAGTGACTTTGCGTTTTTTTGCCTTTTTGACCTCCAAAACGACCTTCAAATTCAAATTTGACCTTATCCGCCCAACATAATTTGAGGGTGCTCTTTCTTTTTGTTTTAATGATTTTTTCCGTCAGGGCACTCCTTCTACGCCAAACTTAACTTTCAAATCTTTTTCAAGCCTTTGCAATTTTGTGAACAACCAAAACTTTGTCAAACCACCAAAACTTTGTCAAACTACCAAAACTTTGTCGAATCTCGCCGCACACCTTTTGAGCAGAGTATGTTCTTGTTTTTTTAAAGTCGAGACTCCAATCCAGGATTTGGATCCCGGAGATCCCGAATCAAATATGTGAATGCCAAACGGAACTCGTTATAGTGGTGCCGTGGTGGAGAGAAAAAAATTCAGACGGAATTCGAGTAAATGTGTGACAAGTTTTTCGCGCATATCTCAGACTTTTTTTTTGCAAAATGCACCAGTTCTTACTGCACAATAAATCAAAGCAAAAATGCACATTTTTTCATCGTACTTTGTCTTCATTTGTAGCAGTGGGCACATTCCAAAACCGATTCGCGACCATTCGACAGACGCTCGTTTTCGCAAACACACACACGTATGCAAATATGTCTTGGATCTTTTGTATCTTTTTTTTTTTGAAATTAGGTACAGGATTTCCCTTCTATATATCGATTTCTTTCTCCTCAATTATCGTCTTGTTCTTCAGTCTGGTGTTGGGGGACCTTCAGGGGGACGAAGGGAGACGGGTCCGCGTTCTGGGGAAATCGAAAAGAGATTTACCGAATATTTTTTTTAAAAAAAACAAAAAAAGTATGCTTTTAAAAAGATCCATCCCGAGTCGACTGCTCCCAAATAATAAGGCTTGCAAAACAGTTTAATAAAATTCTTGAATAAAAAAGGACGTTTCACTTTTAAAAAATGAAAATTAAAGTCATTTTGGAAATCTTGTTTTGGAAACCTTATTAATCTTACCGGTTCCGTGTCGAATAATGAGGGCAGCTCCTCCTCCTCCTCCGGCTGCATTCGTCCCTCTCCCTCCTCCGCCTCCTCGCCAACCACCAGGTTCATCACACGACGTCCCTCCTTAATTTGAAAAAAAATATTATTTTTTTATTTTTATGGGAAATTTGGGTTTTCTATACTTGGTCTAGGATGTGCCATTCTGACTCGTCTGTGGAGGCCGAGGGAATGAAGAGCTTCTCAAGAACCGTGCCCTGGAAGAAAATTTGAAAATAAAAATTATTTTTCCCAAATACAGTTGGGGGAAAAAATAATATACCTGGTACTCTTTCCCGTACTGCGGCAGAATCAAGTTGTTGTTCTCCACCAGCTCCCGGAGGAAATCTGGAAAATAATAAAAAAATAAAATAAAACTGGCTTCATGTGGGAAATTAATTTCTTTAAAATTGAAAGCCGCGAGGCGATGGCGTAAAGCTTATCGCACACGCTTCACAAGTGGGAGGGCCGGGGTTCAATCCCCGCTCGGGGTAAAAACCAAGTTTGGAGCCCGTCTCCCCCCATACCCCGCCTCCAGGTCGCAACGATGAGTCAAGGGTCCCCCCTCCCCCGCCAAAAGGGGCCATTTGGGATGGTGCAAGCAGAAAGCCGAACACCCTTAAAGACAAAATAAAAAAAATAAAATAAAATAATTACCGGATTCCGACTTTGGCAGCACCAGGTTCTCCAGCTCCGGCGGCAGGGTGAGCGGCGTGGGACTCTGGCCCTGACTCTGTTCTTGTTCCTCCTCCTTTAGAGCGGAGGCGTAGTAGAATCGGTCCGGGGTCGAAGGGACGAAGGAGAGCTGTTCTTGTTGGTCGTCTTGTTGCTTGTTGTGGTATCCGTAGGGGTCTACGATGACTGGGACACGTCTGACGACCATGTCACCATCCTCCTCCTGAAATCGTTCAAAATTACTTAGATTTAGTCTTTAACTCTTTTAATTTTTTTGCATGTTTGGTCTAGAAATGCCACTGACTTTTCTTGCAGGAACAAATAAAAAAATACCTGCCTTTCTTTTGCATCTACTACTTTTTAAAAGGGCAGCTTAAAATATATGCATGTATTAAAAGAACAATGAAAAAGCAAAGAAATTGGCATTTATGGACATTTTTTCGTTTACCTCTCCGTATCCATAGTCATAGTCTTCCTCCTCCTCCTCCTTTTCCTCCTCCTCCCCCACCACCGTCCTCCTCCCGCCGCCGCCGCCGGGGGAGACGAACTCCACCACCAAACCGGTGGAGGAAGGAGATTGGTCCTCTTCTGGCTCCGATTTTGGTTTCTGGGTGGTGGTGGTGGTGGTTGGAGTGGTGGTGGTTGTGGGAGCTGAGGCAGTGGTGGACTGAAAAAAATATTTTAGTTTTTCTAAAAAAGAGCTTAAGAATTTGGGCGAAGTCCGAGTCTAAATTGAGGATACAAAATGTTTTTTCTAGTTTTGCGGGAGGATTTGGGAAATAAAATTGTTTGCAAATGGATTTGTCCGATAATTAGCCTAAAGGTGGGATCCAATATTTAAGAAAATTCTGGTGGCCAAAGACCTCTGGGGAAGAAAAGAAGCCAGGAACAGTGTCAAGGTCACCAAGGCAACGTATGGATGGAAAGCAACAGTGTCATCTCCAAGCTAACAGGTGCTAAAGTCTCAAGGATGAGTCAAGCATACAGCCAAGTTGCCAGTCATGGAGTTAGTCCTATGTGCAGTGTATTGTACTTTTAAACGTTCTTTCTCACATTATCCTGCATAAAAACCAAACCAAACCAAACTAACCTGGTAGTACTTCTCCAGAAGCGAGCTGATGTGGTCTGCAATGTTCTCCTCCCCCTCGAGGTCCTCAATGTCCACCTCCTGATCAATAGGAGAAAATAAATTTCATTTAATTTCCCCACATGTTTTCACTCGAAAAAAATACGTACCAGCAGCACGGGTTGGTCTTCCTCATTCAGGGCAATCACTTTGGCCTCCTCTGTAGTGCTTCTTTTTAAAATGTGAAATATTTCGTGAGATATGTCAAAACCAAGTGAGCATCGTCAAAAAAATACCTCATTGTGGTTGTGGTGGTAGTCATGGTTGTAGTGGTTGTAGAGGTTGTTGTTGTGGTGGTTGTCCTCCTCCTGCTCTTCTGTTGGAGGGAAGACGGCTTGTAGACAAGCTCCACCTCTGGCTTGCTAGGACGGAGGCGCCTTTTTAAAAAAACAAGAACAGACGTTGTTCAAAGACCTGCGGCTGCAACAACATAGTTTTAAAAAGTAACTAGAAAAAATATACTCAGGGATTGAGAGATCTCTTTAAAAGTTTGCACTGGATCCCACCCCGAAGCGAAATCTTATTTGAGAGAGAAGGATCCCACCCCGAAGTGAATTTATAGTGACAAAGTTTGGTTGAATAAACTGGAGGATCGGATCTCACCCCGAAAAAATGTGTAATGAGGGATTGATTGGCTATAAGATACAAAACTCGATTCGCCCCCCCCCCCACCACC
>JAAUYB010046550.1_pt1 | contig 11706 bp, 11 predicted proteins | sample 7278071 | NCBI WGS metagenome assembly JAAUYB01 (sample SAMN14350121, study PRJNA611818) | marine sediment metagenome | isolation source: surface marine sediment (1.8m) | place: French Polynesia: Moorea | collected 2018-08 | reverse complement strand
GCCCACTTCCTGAGCCTGTCCGGGTGGTCGTACTCGAGGAGCCCCTGCCTGCACCGCCGCTCCCAGGCCATCTTGCGGTAGTAGACCACGTAGGTGAAGATGGCGCACGGGGCCACGATCAGCCCGCAGTACCTATAACGAAATGCTCGATTTTTACAAGGAAAACTGGCGAGAAATACACTTTCGTCGTGTAGGATCTACCTGAGGAAGTTCTTGATGGTCGGGTAGAAGTACTCCCCCTGCGTGGCCCTCATGGAGATGTACCTCTGTATCGCCGAGTCGAAGACGTGCCCGCCCTCTGGCTTGAAGGCGTCCGGGTGGTGGCGCTGCCGGAGGAACTCGCCCTTGAGGGCGTTGCGCAGGGCCGCGCGCTTGCGCTCGAGATGAGCCTCGTACGGCGTGGTGCCGCCGCCGACTGCATGAGGAATGCGGGGATGTAATTAGAAATTAGAGCGATTGGGGTGGGATAGTAAGCTAAGTATCCCAGGATTCCAACACCGAATTACTGAGGCGAGCTGGCGAGGGAAATTTGGTGGAAACAAAATATGTGTGACGAGGCCAAAAGAAATGTGAAGTAACTTTGAACAGCTTGAAGGGGAAGAGTTCTGTAAAAGCATTAAAAATAAAGGTAAAATAATGAGGAGAAAAGTGTCATGTCAACAGAAAGTACACCTGCAAAAAAATCAGTGTGGTGCTCAAAAGCCAGTACTCAACTTTGATCGAAAAAAGGGGCCGCCTGCGGTACGACGAAATTTTCAAGAATGTCTTATCCTGAACAAACATAGAAAACCTAATGATGAACATATGTAGAATTTTGGAGACGTCTCCTTTACAAAGAAAATGATCAATACTTGACAAACAAAGAAAAACTTGCATCATGAACAACCAAAGAAAATAGTGTTGAAAATCAAAGTGGACCAATGGTAAGCATTTTTGAGGCCTGGATAAAAATTACAAACTTTTTGAGCCTTCTTTAGCTCACTATGCGTGCAGCAGTCTACATACAGTATGTGGGAGAGACAGAGCTAAAAGAAAAGTGATGCAGTTTATCCTTCCACAGATTTCATCACAGTAGCTTAAAGGAATGGGCTCCCATACATGTCTTCCTAATGCTAAAAAGTAAAAAAGAACTTTATTTGAGAAAAGATGGGCAGTTCTGGTACAAAATATACATTCTTGAGAAAATGTGGTTTAAAACTTTGAAAAAATAAGCTCAGATAGTTTATTAAAAAAAACTAACAATACAAGAGATGCATGGAGTCCACTCTTTCAAACAAATAGCACCACATGTTTTTCACACACCAGTTCGGTCAGTAACTCTTATTCTTTAGACGTACATCTAGTACTGTATGTTAGCTCTTTTACTCCAAAAGGGATCAGACATTTATAGTTTCTAGGTTTGTTCATAATAGGCTTTCTGTGTACAGTAGAAATCCAACTCTTTCTATATAGAGGAGACATATGGGTAATCTTTTACTTTGGGGGTCTGTCACCGAAAATCGGCACCCGGGTTTTACTTTAGGGGTCTCTTCTTAAAGAAGAGAAATATCGTAAATCAGCGATCACTAAACAATGTGGACAGAATAGTTTTTCCAAACTATCAAGACTGAGTCCTCTCAGGTTTATACCAGGCTAAAGGTTACCTTATCTACTAGTTTCTTCTAATTTTGTCTCAAATACTGCAGTCTTCTGAGGGTTGCAGGTTTGCAGTCTGGAATCTCCCAGAATGTGAAAAAGCTCCATATTGTAACTTAAGAAAAAGCTTTTTTGGGTGCTTTTTCACAATCTGGGGCCCGTCAAACTGGCTTGATCGTTAAGAAATACAACTTCAGCACCATGTCCAAGCTCATCAGGGTAATGGGCCAAGTATATAGTGCCATGGACATGAAACTGACCACTAACTTGCAATACTTGTTCATGCCAATGGAGACCTTGTTCAGGAAGGCCTAGAACTTGGAGTTGGTGTTTAGGCTTAGTGGGTACATGGTGACCAGGAACATGCAGTGATACATCAGGGTAACAAGAGTGACCAACAAAGTGAGGTTCATGTCTATATTTGTCATAAACATGAACTTCTGAGTCAAGTTCAACAAACATTTCTCCTGAAGCAAGGTTAACCTTAAAAGTTTCCTGGTGAAACTGTGGAGGGGAGGAGAACATTTAAATAAACTAAGAAAAGCTACTAAGTTACTTTAATATATCTAGGATACCCTAAAGGTACTTTGTCCGTAATTCTTTCAGTGATCACTGTTCTTTTTTGGAGAGACCCCCAAAGTAAAACCTGGGTGCCGATTTTCGGCGACACACCCCTAAAGTAAAAGATTACCGACATATGGTGTCTGTGCAGATTCTGTGTTTGTTCAAGATCTCAAAAATTCTATGTTAGTCCAATTCTATGTTTGTCAGACATTCAGTTTCGTCGTACCGCCGCTCCCCCGAAAAAAGGAACCAAGATAAAGGTACTAATTGCGCATAAAGCAATACAAAATCTAACCAGGTACGGTGACAAACAACTTGAGAAAAGTAAAAAAATACTACTCACAGCGTGCTTTGGGGTCGTCAGCCATGTTTGGTAATATTTTTCTTTTCTTCTGCTTTTGTGAATGTGAAATGAAGTTTTACCAGAAATAGCTTGTTTAAAAGCACCTATTCTGAAACAAAAAAGTGACGATTTTGGCCCAGTCTGTGCCTTTCCTGGTCACTTTGTTGCCAGCTTGCTTTCTTTTGTCGGCGGCGAGTGTACTTTGAATCACGCAACCTCTCGGCTCTCTTGCCCTTGCTGGCCTGCCTGTCGGCCTGGCTACTGCCTGAAAAGAGAAGGAGGCGCCAGGCCGAGAAACTGAAACGGAGGAAAGAGAGCGAGCAAGCCAACGAGGAAAGAAAAGAAAGGACAACAAAGACTTTTTCTTGCGCATTTTTTGAGGAAGTCCTTTGGGAAGCGGAAGTGCAACAACTTGTTCTCCTTGTCCACCGTCCCCTCCTCCCTGTGCAAGCGTGCCACCACCCGGTCATGTCGTCCACCGGCAGCGAGCACGAAGAGGCCGTGGCTTCAACTGCGTGTGTGGCGGGTGCGCCTGCCTCCTCCCCGCCGTCCTCTGGCCGTCCCCGCAGCCGCCCTGCACGCCGTCCGCCCGGGGGATGCCGAAGGAGAAAGAGGCTGTCCTCCGGGACGGCGGCGGCGGCGGCGGACGCGGGCGCCTCTGCCAACGCCGTCGACACCAAGGAGTCGTGCAGGCTGTGCGTCAACGCGGAGGTATTGAAATAGTTGAACACGTCGCCACAGTAGTCTTGAAAATATCATCACACTTCCCCACGGTATATCGATTGCTGAACGTACGTTTCATACATAGTCTCTGTCCAACTTCCTCAATGTCAATGGCTTCAATACTAACTTTATTATGTTCCCAAAATTCAGGTTACCGTGTTTACCTCTTTCTCATCAACACGCTAAATAGTTTAGTAAATGTAGACTTGGCAACAGAAACTTCCTTTCTTTCTCTTTGTACCTTCTTGAAAAGAAGGTCTTTCGCTTGGTAACTGGTAACTGCGAGACAATATCTTGTACTGTGCACCCTGCATTACGTAACACTGCAATGACCCCTTCCTTCCCTTTTTCAGCCCCCTCCCCCTGCCAACGAGGATGACGACCCGGTGTCCCAGGTAGAGATGCAGCTTCTGGAGGGCCCCTCCGGCCTCCGCGCGCACTACCTCTGCCTCCTCTTCTCCTCCGGGCTGCACCAGCGGGGCGAGGAGGACGAGGAGCTGAGGGGGTTCCTGGCGGAGGACGTGAGGGCAGAGGTGCGCAGGGGAAACAGGCTCAAGTGCGTCTACTGCAAGCGCAAGGGCGCCACCGTGGGGTGCGCCAGGCAGCAGTGCAAGAAGAGCTACCACCTGCCCTGCGGGATGAGGAACAACTCAATGCAGCAGCACTTCGACCAGTTCAAGTCCTTTTGCTGCACGCACAGGTGAGAACGAGACAAATACTGTACGATGAGGGCACAAGTCAATGGCTCGATTTTGCTCTGTCCAGGCCGACCCAGAAGGTTGGCTCCAGCGCCCGCCGCTCTCTGGCCGAGTGCGGCGTGTGCCTGAAGGAGGTGCCCGAGCCCAAGGCCTCCTTCTCCCTGCTGTGGGCGCCCTGCTGCGGAGGATGGATGCACAGGTCCTGCATCCAGCGACAGGCGCTATCCTCCGGCCTCCACCACTTCAGGTGCATCTATTGCAACGACTCCAGGGTATTCGTCAGGGAGATGAGGAACCAAGGCATCCAGGTAAGCCTCGAAGAACGGAGAAAAGTCGAAACAATAATTATTTGGTGGTTTTTTTTCTCGTTTCCAGATTCCTGAGCGAGATGCCAGCTGGGAGGGCGGCTCTGAGGCCCGCCGCTTCGACGACCTCACCTCCCCGCTCAGCCTGTCCTGCTCGGCAAAGATCTGCCTGTGCACTGTGGCTTCCGGTGTCATTAGGGAGAGGCAGCGAGTGAACAAGCCCGACGGCCTGTGGGAGATCCTACCTTGTTCTGGGTGCGGCTCCAAGGGCATCCACGTGCGATGCGGCGGGCTGGAGGAGTATGTTGACCCGGACTGGTATTGCTACGTCTGCAGAAAGATCGTTGGGGTGAGGGAGGGTGGAGATTCCGCTGGGAGGGAGTTCGCAAAGCCCATCAAAACTTTGTGGGGCAGGGCAGCAGCCACCAAAACGGGGTTGGAAGAAAAGTGAGTGTGCCACCTCTAAATATTAGAGAGGAAGTTTATCATACAGTTGATTTGTTACCGCATAATTTCAGGTCTGCAGTGGACCAAAAGCAAGAACTCTTTCGCCTTATTAAAACCATGGTGGTACCGCAGAGGAGGTCCGTTGCCTCTACCTCTGCCGCCTCGTCTTCCTCCTCCGTCGTCGTCCCAGGCGAACTGAAGGCAGGAGAAATCGTCCACGAGGTCAGCGCCAGCATCAGAGTGAGCCGCCGCGACGTGATGAACATCACTCTGGAGGACATCATCAAAGACGGTCTGGACAAGGTACATTGACAAAACTTAAAATTACGACGCTGAGATATTTAAAAGAGTTATTTTCTTTCCCAGCAAAATAAGAGGACCCTGTTGGCGCCTCCTCTTTCGAGCACCCCCCTGAAGCGCAAGCGATCGTCTGACGGCGGCGGCGACCGCGGCTCCTCCTCCCCCGGCACCCCGCCCTCGTCCGTATCCGCCGAGGAGGAGCGCAGCAAGGCTGCCAGCCCGGGGGACTCGGACTATGAGAGTGGCAAGGACACCCCGGGAAAGGGGGGACCAACTCCCAGCAAGTCATCTGCGGTGGTGCCGGCGGCCACGCCGGGAGATTACAGGGCCAAAGAGACCCTGGACCAGAAGATACAGCGCTCCATAAAAGACTTTTTCCTGGAAGAGAAGACCGACTAAGAAGAGAAAATCCTGGTGAAAGATTGAAAACGTGTGCCGGTGTGTTGCTGCAAAGTCCGCCCAAGCAACTATTAGTTACCTGTCGGAAGCCAACCTGAAAGAAGTGTTATTGTGATGAGATCACTCAGCCCTCCTTCCTTCACCAATTATGTTATTTCTGTCGAAAATTCTTTTGCGTTGTGACCAGAATTTTTCGCTGGTTTGCGCGTACGTGTCAAGATTTCATACCCAATTCTAGGAAAGGTGGTTTCGAACCTCAGTACAAGGGCAAGCTGCGAAAAGTCAGTGCAAAATTGCCGTTTCTTTTTGGTACGCTGAAATTCTAAGAGAAGAAAAGAAAATATATTTAGTAGAATCGTAAAAAATCGACACGGTTGTTTTTTTCTCCCCATCCATCATCGGCTTGTATTTGAAAAAATCCAAGAACACCATCAAACCATCCTTACAAATTCACACTACATTTGGGGAACAAGACGACGAGAGCTTCAGAACAGAGGCGCATTCATAGTCCGCGTAGTTGTTTTTCATGTGACTGTACCGCAACATATACTGTGCAGATTTTGGTAGTTTTTTTCTAATGACGTTTCAAGATCCTTAAAGTTAAAGTAAGGGTATCTAGAAGAACCTCTTGGCGAAGAACCTCTTCCTCCTCATGTCCTCGTCTTCCATGCGCTTCCTCCGCCTCCGCTCGTCGTCCATCCTCTTCCTCCGCCTCTCCTCCTCTTCCTCGTCGTCGCCTCTCTTCTTCTTGTCGGCGCCGTCCCGCTTCCTCTTCCGCTTCTCCTCCTCTTCCTCGTCCTCTCCCCTCTTCCTCCTCCTGTCCTCGTCGGCGGAGCGCTTCTTGTCGTACCCGAAGGCCGTGGGGTCGTCCCTCCTCAGTGTGTCGATTAGAGTCCTCTTGGCCGGCAAGAAGCGTTTGAACTCTGAAAAAGACAGGAGTGAATTTGCAAATTGTTCGCAAATTCTATTTGGATTAGCCTATATATTTTCTACCTTTGACTGGTCCGAAGAGGCCGTATCTCATGTTGGGATAGAAATAGGGGATGCCGCGCTTCACGGTCCTCTTCTCTGAAGAACAAAATATCGTAGAATTATCGCCCTCTTGACTTTTGCTGGATCTTTGGTTGCTTACTTTTATCCTCGTCTTGTAGCCTCGTCAAATATCCGTAGTTGTACTTCGGATAGAAGTATGGAATTCTCCGCTTTCTTTCCATCTCTGAAAAAAATATAAAAAAACGGGTAAACATAATTTGTAATTCGACAAGGCAAAAGCATGTCGCAGGAATATATTTAGAAGTATTATCAGAATGTACGTAAGTACTGTACAAGAAATGGCAAACTTCTCAAACTCCCTTGTCGAAGATGAAGTTCTCTCCACCTGGGAATCTAACCGTGATTTGTTTCTTCGTGTCAGAACAAACTGCAACTGCATGTGAACTACTGTTGTTGCTTTGGAGCCAAGCAGAGGCGATTGCTTCCTTGTGGCCACCACCCTGCTTTGAGTGTGCATTCCTGAAGCAAAAGAGACCGTGGGTGATATCCGGGTTGCAACGGCAGGTTTCGTTTTCTCTTCCAGTTACACTGTGGTAATCAAAAATCGACAGATGACACTGGGCGCAAATGCAATAGGTTCCCACAGACAGAGTTGTTTTGTCAAAAGCAGAACCAATCATTCGCTCCTTTTGAAACGCCCTCTTTTTGCCAGAGTACTTGGAGACCATTCCCATAATTTCCTGATCATCGGTTTGCTTTCCCGGAGCTTTTGACACGGCTAGGGCCTTCTTCATCTTTCTCTTCAAGCAAACCGAAGAGCGGCGAAGCGTTCTCTTGGCTGCAGCACAGACAAGGGCTTCTGGAACGTCCCATGGGCTTCGACCAAGTCTTGACTTTATGAGCCTTGTTCTCTGTCTACCACCAGTGCTTGTTGTTGTCTTGGCCACCCTTCTGTTGGGAATCTTCAGAAGTTGCCTTCTTATCTCATTCTGAATACTTAGCCAGGCTGCTTCCTCGGCGAAAACTTCCCTGATCCTCAGCAACGCCTTCCTGGAGCTCAGGCGCGGGCTCATGTACCTCCCAATAGCCTTCTGGACTAGTTTCAAGTCTCTCTCATCCCTTGTTTCCTCGAGCAATTGTTCTTTGATCCTCACCGATGCTTCTTGGGCACAGGCGCGTTTCCTTCGAATTTTCATTGAAATACTTTACGGAATTTCAAACGAACACAACCACTTAAGTGTCACTATATCAACACTACTGCCATTTCCCGTTCGTAGAAAAAAGGAAAATTAATTTAGTAATTTAAATTAAAATTTTAAAAAATGTTGTTGAAACTCGAAACTCTGAGGGAAACTTACTGACGAGTTAGGAACTCTACATAAAATACCGGAAACAACGGAAATGGAAACCTACTCTGTATTCATAGATACTGACAACAGCAAATGAGGTAACTTTCACGACATAGGTGCAAAAACAAAAAGTTTGTTGGGTAACTGACTGTTTGTTCAGCTCCAGCATTTTGTATGCTGGATTTATTCTTAAAATTTTAGAGTTCACTATACTCACCTCCCACAAAAAAAATTAACAGCAAAAATACGGAACTGTTTGAAAATTCATGGAGCCAAGGGACAAATTCCAGAGCCGGAAGGGGTGCTGGGGTGTTTTCGGCAAAAACAAAATAGAAAATTAACGCTCGGATAGGACAGCATCTCGGTCTCTCTACAGTATACAGTCACTGTCCAAAAAATACCGAGTGTGGTAAAAGACCGTTGGCAAGCGAAGGGGTTCACCACGGACTTCAACAAGTAGGGGAAAGCATCAAAATCTAACCGTCCTCCTCCCTTCCCTGTACGCGCCCGCCGCCTCCGTCCACCAGGCTCTTCCAGTGATGGAACTTTTGAGAGGGGAGGATAAAGAAGGAGCCGCGCCTCTTACGCTCAAAGCCTGCAACGGGGGGCCTTGTAAACTGTGTCTGCGCTGTTTTAAGATGACAATTTCGAAAAAAAGCCTTTTTATGCCCTGAAATATTTCTTTTCGACGCACCCTCCTGATCGTAAGGCCCCAACTCGTCGTCCTCTTCCTCCTCCGGCCCCTCCTCCTCTTCCTCCCTCTCTTCATCCTCCTCCTCCTCTTCCTCCTCCTCGGGTTCGTCCTCGTCGTACCCTCCCCAACCGTACCCGTAGTGACGGAGGGACTGGGGAGAGAGGTACGGGGTGCGGCGGCGGCGGACAAGCTCACCTAAGATTGTCAAATTTTCTCGTCTTCTCGCAAACAAACATTGAAAATTCACACGTACCCGAATCCCCCTCCTGTCCTTGGTCCTCCCTCTTTGCCGTCGCCGCCCCGCTCAGCGTCCCCAGCAGGGAGAGCGCCAGCAGGACCACCGACAGGCGAAGGCACAGGCGAGGCATGGCGTCAAGCACTTGAGGAATATTAGGTACAGTAATTCGACTTTGAAACTAGAACGGAACAAGTAAAAATGGATTGAACTATTTTCCCTGTGCTATTTTGTTACGAGGAGAATGTTACGCTCGCTTGAAAATAGGTCGGCCGGATGCATGCAGCGATTCATTGTCGACGGATGGACAATATTTCTTTCTCGTGCACGCAATACTCTACCTGACGTACGTACGAACAAAGAGACTTCCGGACCTCCGGTGGCGGAAGAGGCTGCCCCTGCACTGATCAAATAGCCAGGAGGGGATCTCTTGGGGGGAGTAACGAGTTCCTTCTCCCCGCACCCCTCGCGACGGACGGCGGAGGAGGGAGGAGGCGGACCTCGCCTTAAAAAGAAGCAACAAGTGGTAGTGGCGGAGAAGGAGGCTTTCTTCTCGGGCTCCCCCTCTTTTTCTGATCCGTCCTTCTCCGCCCCATTATCCCCGCGGCCGCCCCCGGCCACATTCTTCTACAGAACATAGGCGCACCTTCTGACAGCAAATCTATTCAGCTTTTTAGCAATGTACAAGTGCATTGTGCACCTATGGGTCTTGCTCCTTTTCCCCCCTCCTCCTTCGTCCCCCGGGAGGGGAAGTGACCGCCCCAAAGAGCCAAGGACTCAGAAAGAAGAAGAGTGAAGGGTGATGTGGGGGGGAAGGGGAAAGCGGACCCAAGGAGAATGACGATGATGGCAGCGTCGAGAGAGAAGAAGATGACGAAAAGAGGGGTTCTTGAACGTGCCTCCGAAATAAAAAGAAAGGGATCGATCGCACCATTGGTGAGGGCGGAGGGAGGAGAGAGCTCAATACAAAGAGACCTTCCGTACTTTTATCGTTTCTCCGTTGACGACAGAGTTCCCTCTTTGGTTTGGACCGTTGGTTTCCGGCTAACAGAATATATAGTGTTTTCTGTGTCCCAATCCCAACTGACTGTTTAAGGGATTACGTTTTCCACCATTTATTTCGACAGGCGGAAGTGAGTGCCCCGCTATTCATGATCTGGAAAACAAGGAGAACGTCAAATGTCGCACATCAGCTTCATTGTTTCATCGCTTCCGTTGCCATTCCGGTTCTCGGCTGGCCGTCCGCAGTCAGCTATGGTGACTCTTTTTCAGCATGGATTATGCAGCTCCTCCCTCCCTTTCATCCTCTCTGTCATCCTCATCTTCATCATCCTCCCCCTTCTTATCATGACATTTTTCTCTCGGCTTTCATCTTCCGTCCCAAGAGACGTCTTCCCTCCCCCCACCCTCGTCCTCATCCCGTAATATATAGCGGGCGACCACTCTTTCCCTTCTCTCCTCTCCCAAGGAGGAGAGAGGGAGGGACGCCTGTTGCATGGCTCCTCCCTCGTCCTCGGCCGTTCGCGACCCTCTGGAGAATTCTCTGGGCGAGGGTGGAGGTGGGCATCACGTGACACTTGGATAGGGGTAGGCTGGGTAGGGGATATAGAACATGGTCGGTAGCATCAGCAAAAACTGCAGGAGAGGCCCTGGCAACAACAGCAACAGCAAGCAAGGGGTGTGTGGGGTGGGAGACTACAATGGCTACAAAAGGAAATCATAAAAAGTTTGTCCTCCTCTCTTTTACCGATGCTCTAAGCTTCTGTTTTTTTAAGCAACAATCCTCATTCTTTTATGTAGACGATGCTTTCACTTAGTTTTTCTCTTCGATCGATGGCTCCCCTCTCATTGTGAATTCAGCAGGGCGGGGCGTTAAACTCCCCCTTTCCCCTTCCATCCCGCCCCTCTCCGTATGTTGGCCTAAATTGCCAAAGGATCCGACGCGGCTTTCCAGAGGGAGAAGGGGAATCGCCTGATGGAACCAGGGGAGAAAGAAGAAAGTGCCGAAATGCCCTTCAGAAGGATCGTTTTCTGTTCCCTCCCCCTTTTTTGCTCCTTTCCCGTCTTATGTTCGAGAAAGTTCCCCCGACCAACCGCCCTTTCTTCTTTTTTTTCCCCGCCGGTCAACGGAAGTCGTTATTGCAGCTCTTTCTCTCCACTTATCCCTCCTCTTCTCCTCTCCCCCCATCAGAAAATGTCCTCAATTTCCAGAGTGACGAGGACGAAAAAAAGGGTTGCTCACTTATAATTGTTGGGAGGCCCTTTTGTCGTCGTAGCCGTGAGCCCAAAGGAAAAAGAAAGAGGAAATATCGCTGCTCTTCTTGTCAGAAAGTTTAGTTTGCACCAGAAAATTTATTCGCTTTTAAATCACTACTGGAATTCGTCATCAAAAAGAATTTTTGTGGTCCATTCGCTTTCCAAACATAATTGCTTTTATCGTATGAAATGTACACCGCCGTTCTGTCTGAAATTTCTTTGGTAGAGCATACCCACGCGGTAGAAATACCCTACTCTCACAAATTTTCGTCAAAAACAGAAAGGCATCACACTTGTACATACGGTAAATGTAGTTAGCTACAACCAGGCTTGTTAGCGTTGAAAGAAATAGGCGTTGATCGTTCAGAAATGCGTTGAATATTTATCAGCGTTAACCGTAAATCCGTTAAAGTGACATATGCGTTACCGGCGTAATTCCTTAGGCGATAAAATTTCAAAACAAAAATATATGAAAGACATTGGAATTTTCAAGATAAGCACTAGTTTGAAACTTGTTAAAAAAATATGACGAAGAAAGAAAATTTGCAAAAACAGTTAAAAAGTAATAATGTAGCTCAACCTTTACTTTGGGAAAAAACCGACTAAAGGAATTTTTGGTAGCCGTTGATTGTTAACTGTTAATTTCATACATACATGCCCAAGGGTCTGGGGGTCTGGGGGGGGTCCCAAAATTTTTCCAGGGGGGGTCGGTTTTTCCAGCCCCTGGGGGGGGTCCCAAAACATCAGCCTGGGGGGGATGGAGAG